>Ga0209181_10004549_pt1 | contig 20566 bp, 10 predicted proteins | sample MAT05_FD_187208 | JGI IMG/M metagenome (GOLD analysis project Ga0209181, IMG submission 187208) | Freshwater microbial communities from Lake Fryxell liftoff mats and glacier meltwater in Antarctica - MAT-05 (SPAdes) (version 2) | ecosystem: Environmental > Aquatic > Freshwater > Ice > Liftoff... | reverse complement strand
ATTGATCCTGTTCCACTTGATATCTATCGTCAAGAAGGACTATTTCTTGATGATCTTTCCTGCTGTGATAACGATTGTCTTTGTTAAAATCATCCATTCGTAAAGATGGATGTCTACTGTTTAATCACAGCTTAATTACAGCGAGTCACTTGGGCAGTTTGCAGCACAATCTGATCAACGGCTTGCGTCATCACTTGAGCGGATTGACCAGGCTGATTGACCACAATGCTGAAGGCGATCGTGCCATAGTCGGCATTCTCCAAATAACCAGACAATGCTCTGACTCCTTGTAAGGTTCCGGTTTTGGCATGAACCCTGCCTTGAACGGGGGTATCGCGGAAGCGATTTCGTAAGGTTCCATTGACTCCGGCTATCGACAAAGAGTGATAAAACAGACCACTTTCATCATGGGTGTGCATTTCTCTCAGCAGCGTCACAAAGGTCGATGGCTTCGCCCGATTTTTGCGGGACAACCCCGATCCATCCACCTGCTCATAACTGTTTGAATTCACCCCCAATACAGCGAGGGCAGATCTAACCGCACGTTGACCGCCAATTTGGCGAAGCAGGGCATCCGCTAGGTCATTATCACTATCTCGATTGATTACAGTAACCCAGTCCTCAAGAGATAATCGATTCCGAGGAGTACGATCGCCAATAATTCGTAATGCAGCCGCTGTGGTCAACAGTTTGATATTGGAGGCTGGGATCAAGGAAGTATCTGAATTGTACTTATAAAGTACTGTTGGCTCCGAAACTGGTTCGATCAGAATGCCCCATTGCGCAGTGTTAAATCTGGGCCCCTTAATGATGGCGGCGATCGTCGCTTCCAGATTACTTGGACACAACCTTGATTCCAGGGGGGTGATATCGACAGGATCAGTTAGATCGGGAGAACTAAATTGATTGACAGGAGTTTGGGCAATGGCGGACTCGATCCGGCTCAAGTTCCCCAAGCTAATTGCAACGATGAGGGTGGTTATTGTTGTTGTCACCGCTCTGCGTAACCGAACTAGGATTTGTGCTTTGAGTCTGCTCATCTTGCCTCACACTGCGTTTAGCTGAAATCTCCGACAGAAGATTTAATCTGCCTTGAGGCACTATATCATAGCAATGAGAATCATTATCAATTTTTAGGTAGTGGGCTTTCCAGTGCGACTCAAGCACCGATCGAGATAAGGAGGGATTTGTTTGCGAAACGTCTCTGTCAAAGCTAATGAGCAATGGACAGAGTTGGCAGGGGTTTGGAGTGAGCGACTTCCTGGCTCTCTGGGGTTACATGAGGAATATGCTGATCAGGTTGCAACAGTGATTCTCCGATGGAGAGGCTTTCTCTGAAAGAGACGCTTTGAGAACGCCAACGCCCCGCTTCTCTAGGGCAACTCTACAACTGACTCAAGTAGCAGTGGCAATCAGGTTTAGCAATTAACGATTCTGCCAGAGCATTGAGCGCAGTGGCTGCCAATAATCCACCGCCGATCGTTCCCTCAATGGTAATGAAGGGAATTCCAGAGCGCATTAACTGACGCTTGGCGATCGGGGCATGGCTGAACCCGATCGGCATTCCTATCACCAATGCAGGCTGAATTTGCTGTTGCTCGATCGCTTTACAGACAGTCAGCAAAACCGAGGGCGCATAGCCAACAACGAGAATGCAGCCGGGTTGACAGGCTTGTAAGCGTTCCTGCCACTGGTGCTGCTGCCAGAATGCCTGTTCTGCCTCGTCAGCACTGGTAATGTGCGGATCATCGATCAGCGTGGCAACGTCACAGCCCAGATGAAGCAGACGCGGTTGATCGATCGCACTGGTGACGGCAGGAACATCCGCCACAATCTGACAGCCTGCTTTCAGAACCTCTCGACTGACGGCGATCGCATCCCGGCTCAACCGGACAAAGGGCACCAAACTGACATCGCCACACGTTAACACCAAGCGAGACAACAAATCCACTTCAATCTCAGAACGATCGCTTAAGTCAGGCAACAGCCAGTGCAGTGATTCCTGAAACGCCTCCGGATGCTGATGCACCTCCGTATCCATTTCGCTCCACACATGCTCAAAGCCATCCAGACTCGTTTGAGTCTCGGCTTCTAATCGTTTCAAGCGAGCTATTGCTTCTGCCTGGGTTGCCTGACAGTGTTGATCGCGCCCCAGCAAGCGTTCGAGTGCCGTTGCCGTGTGGCGTAATTGAGTGATCTGCTGAATCACAATCTGGTATTGCCGATGTAACTGAGTCAACAGGATTTCAGGCGTTTCGCTGGCTAAATCGGCTTCCAGTAATTTCTGAATATGCGTCAGTTGAAATCCCTGTTGCTTCAACGCCATGATCCGCTTGAGCCGTTGCACATCCTGTTGCGTGTAAAGGCGGTAATTTCCGGGCGATCGCGCTGGCTGAGGCATCAACCCCAACTGATGATAGTGCCGCACCATCCGGGGCGTAATACCTTCACCGATCGCATCCGTCAGTTCTTTAATAGTTAATCCCTTGAGGGTTGACGCACTCATAATTCTATATTTGTGGCTCAATTCCAGCAGCGCGAAGTTGGGCTGCCAGTCGTTCTATCTGTTCTGTGCCCCACAGGAGTAGATTTCCCTGCTCATCCCACCAGCGCAGCCAGTAGCCGTGACGGTTTTCACGAGTTCCCTGCCAAACTCCCAAGAAAAGCTGCATTTCGGGTATCCAGAAACGGTTCTGCTCATTTGCAGATTCCAGATGATACCGCTTTTTATCCGTAAGGCGATAAAGTTCTAGGGTTCCGGCTTCTGGCTCAAAAATGCCATAGTTGGGCACTTGCAGAATCTGTTCATAATAAAAGAATTTTCCAGGCGGGTAAGTTTCCTTAATGGAATACTCGCCGCCCTCAGTGTCGGATAAAAACTCCAGCACGAGTACCGGAATTTCACCCTGGAGCCGGGGAGTGTAGCTGCGAACCATTTCTGAGCGTGGCACAGTAATCGTTGGAATATAGGCCCAGTCAGGCGCTTTCACCACGATTTTGCCGTTGACGGTGGCACAGATGCCGTAGTTAGTTGGGGTCAAGGCGTTATCTGGTAAGCGTTTGGCAATCTGCAAACTTTCTGTCAACGCTGCCGCTAAAGGGGGCTGATTAATGTTGTCCACGGGGTCGTTGGGTAAACGAAAATCATCTGGCAGCTTTTCCCAAACAATTTGGTAGCTAGGAGAGGTGGCTAGCATGAGAAGTCGCTCGTGGGTATGTGAATTCCCTGTATTCTATCGCAGGACCATGGCAGCAAACGCTTGACATTGACATTGATGTCAAGGTTTAGGGTGAGAGAGTCATTTGGATTGGGTTTCATGCTTGACTCGACTCGCTTACCTCAAACTCGCTTATCAACGCTCAGCCAGGAACACGGCGATGTTCTTGCAGCAATTCTATGTGGAGTGCTGTTGCTCCTGGGCTGGTGGGCACTGCATTTAGAGTGGGTCGGGATCGCGTTATTCATTCTGGTGGCTGCCTATGTCGTTGGCGGTTACGAGAGTGCCCGTGAAGGGTTGACCACCCTCTTTCAGGAAAAGGAATTGGATGTAGACCTGCTGATGATTGTGTCCGCCTTGGGAGCCGCTGGGTTAGGGCTATGGCGACAGGAGTATTTCCTGATTATTGATGGAGCAGTGCTGATTTTGATCTTTGCGATTAGCGGGGCACTAGAAGGTTATGCCATGCGGCGCACCGATCGCAGCATTCGCAGTTTGATGAGTCTCGCACCTGACACGGCCAGAGTTTTGCGATCGACTGGGGAAGACGAAGTGGCGATCGCCGATCTCAGCGTAGGCGATGAAATTCTCGTGAAACCGGGAGAACTCATTCCCACCGATGGCATGATCATCAATGGCTACAGCACGATTAATCAAGCAGCGATTACGGGAGAGTCGATGTCCGTGGAGAAAACCGTGGGTGAAACTGTTTTTGGCGGCACCCTCAACGGGAATGGAGCATTGAAGCTGCGAGTCGATCGATCGCCCGAAAGTAGTTTGATTCAGCGAGTGATTCGGCTGGTGGAACAGGCGCAAACTGAGAAGCCACCCTCGCAGCAGTTGATTGAAAAGTTTGAGCGGGGCTACGCCAAGGTGATTGTGCTGGTCGGGATTTTGCTCGCCCTGCTGCCTCCCTTTTTGTGGCAATGGAGTTGGGAAACCACGATTTATCGGGCGTTGATCTTTCTGGTGGTGGCTTCCCCCTGTGCGTTGATGGCGGCAATTATGCCCACCTTGCTTTCCGGTATTGCCAATGGAGCGAGGCAAGGGATTCTGTTCAAAAACGGGGCGCAGTTGGAGTTGATGGGGCGAGTGAGGGCGATCGCCTTCGACAAAACTGGCACTCTCACCACCGGACAACCAGAAGTTGCTGCCGTCATTCCTGCCGCTGGATACTCAGAAGCCGAGGTGTTGCAGGTTGCCGCCGCGTTAGAATCCCACTCCGAACACCCGATCGGACACGCCATCATTACCGCCCATCAATCCCTCACCCCTTCACCCCCAAACCCCTCCACCCCTCCACCCCAAAACCTCCAAGCACACCCCGGACAAGGCATCACCGGACAACTGGATCACCAATCGATAGCCGTGGGTCAGTTGAGCTTTGTGCAACCGCTGGTTTCAGAGTGGGATGACGAATTACGATCGCAAGCAATCGCGCTACAAAAAGCTGGGAAGACCGTCGTTTGGGTGGTGCGAGATCAGCAAGTGCTAGGGATTATTGCGATCGCCGACCAGGTGCGATCGGATGCAGCAAGGGCGATCGTTCTCCTAAAGCAGCTTGGCATCAAACACCTGATCATGCTGACTGGAGATAACCAGGAAACGGCGCATAGCATGGCTCAAGCGGTGGGCATTACAGAAGTTCATGCGGAATTGCTGCCGGAAGATAAACTCCATTTAATTCGGCAACTGCAACGGCGCTATGGGTCAGTGGCAATGGTGGGCGATGGCATTAATGATGCCCCGGCTTTGGCTCAGGCAACAGTGGGAATTGCCATGGGTGTTGCAGGCAGCGATGTTGCCCTGGAAACAGCAGATATTGTGTTGATGACCGATCGCCTGACCAAAATTGCTGCCGCTGTGCAGTTGGGACGGCGATCGCAAACCATTGTTAAACAAAACATTGTCTTTGCCCTCAGTTTTATCGTGCTGTTGCTGATCGCCAACTTTGCCGGAACGATGACGCTACCGTTGGGTGTGATTGGACACGAAGGCTCCACAGTGCTGGTGACGCTGAGTGGACTGCGATTGCTCCGAAAATGACTGCTCCATCTGTGATGATCGCTCACGAATGCAGTTATTTGAGCAGGCTTTCATGACTTAGGCAGGGTTAGAGTTCTTCACAAATCGCTTGTGTCTCTAATCGGGGCGATCGACCTCGCAGAACTCAAACTATCTTCTATAATTTGAGAACGATAATCGTTCTTTTAAGTTAGAGGCATAACCTATGGTCACTGCTGATATCACAAGTTCCGTCCCTGTTACCCTTCTGACTGGCTACTTAGGCGCAGGTAAAACCACCCTGCTCAATCGCATCCTGACTCATGAACATGGCAAAAAGGTCGCAGTCATCGTCAATGAGTTTGGAGACGTGGGCATTGATCACCAACTGATCATCAACGCCGACGAAGAAATCTTTGAAATGAATAATGGCTGCATCTGCTGCACCGTGCGGGGCGATCTGATCCGCATCATTGGCAACCTGATGAAGCGGCGCGACAAGTTTGACCATCTGGTGATTGAAACCACGGGACTGGCTGATCCGGCTCCGGTGATTCAGACCTTTTTCATGGATGAAGATGTGCAGGCGCAAACCAATCTCGATTCGGTCGTAACCGTTGTGGATGCCAAACACATTTGGCAGCACTGGGATGCAGAAGAGGCACAGGAACAGATTGCCTTTGCTGATGTCGTGCTGCTCAACAAGACCGATCTGGTTACGCCGGAGGAGCTAGACGAGTTGGAGCGGCGGATTCGAGGCATGAATGCCCTTGCCAAAATCTACCGCACCCACAACGCTGAACTGGAAATGGATGCGCTCTTGGGCATCGGCGCGTTTGACCTGAATCGCGCTCTGGAAATCGACCCGGAATTTTTGAACGAAACGGCGCATGAGCACGATGAAACCGTCGGTTCGGTGGCGATTGTCGAATCCGGTGAACTTGATGGCAACAAGCTTAACGAGTGGCTAGGTAAACTGCTGCAAACCCAGGGACCCGACATCTTTCGGATGAAAGGCATTCTGACCATTGCAGGCGAGGATCAGCGCTTTGTCTTCCAGGGCGTGCATATGCTGTTTGATGGCAGAGCCGATCGCCCCTGGAAAGCAGGTGAACCCCGCAAAAACGAACTAGTCTTTATCGGTCGCAACTTGGATGAAGCTCAACTCAGAGAGGACTTTCGGGCATGTTTGGTCTAAAGACAAAAAGGCAAGGAGAATTTAAGCAGCACTGGCAGGGAACGCTGTCGGATTATGTGACAGCGATCGTCTACTCCCCGGATGGCAAAACCATAGCTGCCAGTTCTGGGGCTGGAGAAGTTGTTCTGTGTCAAGGCACAGGCTTAGCAATCACGTTCTTGCAACAGGCAGACGGGCGATCGGTGGACTGCCTTGCTTTTTCTCAGGATGGGCAATTTCTCGCGGCGGCTGGGCAAAACGGACAGGTAAACGTTTGGCGGATGCAGCCAGAAATTCCTAAATTCGTAACCACTCTGGAAAATACCGCTGTCTGGGTCGATCGCATGGCATGGAGTTCGACTCAGAATCTATTGGCATTCAGCTTGGGAAAATATGTGCAGGTGTGGGACGCTGCTTTGGGTGAGATTGCCACTACCCTAGATTTTGAGACCTCTTCTGCCCTTGATATCACATGGCATCCTGATGGCAAACGCCTGACTGTGGGCGGTTATCAAGGCGTGAAAATTTGGACGGCGGACGACTGGGATGATGACCCGTACCTGCTGACGATTCCCTCGGCAAGTGTGACGATCGCCTGGTCGCCCGATGGTAAATATATTGCCTCTGGTAATCTCGATCGCACCATCACGGTGCTGGAGTGGGACAACCCTCATCCTTGGGTGATGCGAGGCTTCCCTGGTAAAGTTCATCAACTTGCCTGGTCAGATGTCTTCAATAAAGTAGGTGCGCCGCTTCTCGCTTCTTCTAGTGTCGAAGGGCTTGTCGTCTGGGAGAAACAGGAAAATGAGGCGCTGGGTTGGGAAGGTCGCGTTCTGGCAGGACATGAAGCCACGATCCAGTCCATCCAGTTTCAACCCAACAGCTTTTTACTTGCCTCAGCGTCAGCAGACGGGTGGGTCTGTTTGTGGCAAAAAGCAAAGCGTCAGACTCAAGTTCTCAATGGTGCGCCCGATGGATTTTCCTGCCTATCCTGGCATCCACAAGGGCAGCAACTGGCAGCGGGTGGACAAAACGGGGAATTGCTGATTTGGTCAAAAAGTGTGCAGGGTCAAGGGTTTGGCTAGGCTCAAGATTATCTCACGCGGTCTCATCAAGATGCTCGATCACGGCTTGATAGAAGCTAAGAATATGCTGATCGTGCAGACGGTAGAAGACGTGCCGTTTCTGTTTGTGAAAATTGACTAATCGAATTGCGCGGAGCGTTCTCAATTGATGGGATACCACCGATTCGTTCATGCCCAAGGCAGTAGCTAACGGATGCAGTAAGAGCAAAATCTATCTTAAAGCATAATCGCTGAACGACCTTTTCCCGTACAACAGAGTGAGGTAAAGCAGTGCAGGTGTGAATGTTCTTAGATAAATCGAATCAGGAACTTGTTGAGGAGGATGTCTTTATCTTTCCAGCCTCGTTTGCTCAACAGCGCTTGTGGTTTATCGAGCAACTGCTTCCCGGCGACTCTCTCTACGTTATTCCACTTGTCTTTCGCCTCACAGGTGCGCTCCAGCGATCGTACCTCCACCAGGGTTTGCAAGCGATCGTGCAGCGTCACGAAAGTCTCCGCACCACGTTGGATGTTGTGGATGGACAGTTGGTGCAAGCGATCGCGTCTGAGCGACAAGTACCACTCAAGTTTACTGATTTACGAACAACACCCGTTAGCATTCGCGAAGAAACTGCTTTAGCTCAAATCTGGCAGCAAATTCAGCAGCCGTTTCACTTAAACCAAGGACCGTTGTTGCGCGTTCAACTGTGGCAATTGCAGGACAGGGAGCATCTGTTGCTGCTGGCACTGCATCACATCGTTTTTGATGAGTGGTCAAGCGGTGTGTTGATCCGCGAGTTGGGCGCACTGTATGCGGCGTTGGTCGAAGACAAACCCATTTCGTTGCCAGAATTACCCATTCAATATGCTGATTTTGCCCACTGGCAGCGGCAGTGGTTGCAGGGAGAGGTGCTGAAGACACAGTTACGCTACTGGAAGCAGCAGTTAACAGATATCCCGGTGCTCCCTTTGCCTGGTGCAAAGTCTCGTCCAGTAGTGCAAAGTCACCAAGGAGCCAGCCAATTGATGGAATTGCCGCAGCGGCTACTGAATGCTTTGGAAGAATTAAGCCAGCAAGCAGGCGTGACGCTGTTTATGACTCTGCTGGCAGCGTTTCAGACGTTGCTGTATCGCTACAGTGGACAAACTGATATTGCGATCGGATCTCCCATTGCCAATCGTCATCGCAGCGAATTAGAAGGGTTAATCGGGTTCCTAGTGAACAGCCTGGTATTGCGAACCAATTTGGCAGGTGATCCCACCTTTCATGAATTGTTAGAGCGGGTGCGGGAGGTAACTTTGGCAGCCTATGCTCACCAAGATTTGCCGTTTGAAAAGCTGGTAGAGGAACTGCAACCCGTTCGGAGTCTCGGACAAAATCCGCTCTTTCAGGTGGTTTTCGCGCTACAAAATACGCCTATGGAGCAACTGACGTTACCGGGCTTAGTCCTCAGTCCAGTGGAATTGGAGACTAAGACGGCACGGTTTGATCTGGAGTTCTATATCTGGAAAAGTGCGGATAACTTCAGAAACCTATGGGGTAAGGGGTGGCAGCAGGCTGATGGATTACGCGGTGTGATTGTTCATAATACGGATTTATTTGATGCCTCTACCATTACATCTCTGCGGCATCATTTTCAAACCTTGTTGGAGGGGATTGTGGCAAAGCCAGAGACTCCCCTCTCGGCACTACCTTTACTAACGGTTGAAGAACAACGATCGTTATTACAGTATTGGCATCGCCATCAATCCAGCTATTCGGCAGATGTTTGTATCCATCAATTGTTTGAAGCACAGGTTCAGCAACGACCAACGGCGATCGCAATTCAATTCGGCAATCAATCATTCACCTATCAGCAGTTAAATCAGGGCAGCAATCAACTGGCGCGATACTTGCAACGGTTAGGGATTGGGGCAGAAAGGCCCGTTGGTCTTTGTCTGGAACGCGGTGTGGAAGCGATCGCGGCGATGCTGGCAGTGCTCAAAGCAGGTGGCGCTTATGTGCCGCTTGATCCCAGTTATCCCATAGAACGGCTGCAATTTGTGCTGGAAGATGCTGGCATTACGGTGGTTCTCACTCAAGCAGATTGGGCGGATGGAATCCCAACTGCTCAAACTAAGGTCATTTGTTTGGAACAGGCATGGGACGCGATCGCCCAAGAGTCCGACGAGAATCTGTTGACCTCTTGCACAGCGGAACAGCTTGCCTACGTCATCTACACATCTGGTTCAACTGGCACTCCCAAAGGAGTAATGGTGCCACATCGGGCAGTAAATCGGCTGGTGTGTGAGACCAACTATGTGCAGATAGAACCAGGCGATTGCATTGCACAAGTAGCGAACCTCGCGTTTGATGCTGCCACCTTTGAAGTGTGGGGTGCATTACTAAATGGTGCTCAACTCATTGGTATTGAGCGAGAAACCACGCTGTCACCCGCCGCGTTTGTGGCTGCATTGCAACAGCAGCAAATCAGCATTCTCTTTCTTACTACAGCCTTATTCAATCAAATTGTCACTCAAATTCCCACAGCTTTTCGATCGCTCAAATATCTGCTGTTTGGGGGTGAAATGGCAAATGTGGACTGCGTGCGATCGGTGCTGCAACAGGGCAAACCTGAACATCTGATTCATGTGTATGGCCCTACTGAAAACACAACCTTTTCTACCTGGTATGAAGTATTAGACGTTCCAGAAAACGCCACCACAATTCCCATTGGACAAGCCATTGCTCATACTCAGGTGTATCTGTTAGATGTCCACTTAAACCCAGTTCCAGCAAATGTGAGCGGTGAAATTTATTTAGGCGGAGATGGACTAGCACAGGGGTATTTGCATCGGGCGGAGTTGACAGCAGAGCGGTTTATTGATAATCCATTTGGAGTGCCTGAGGCAGGAGACAACCCTCCATCACAGCTTTACAAGACAGGCGATCGGGCCCTTTATCGATCCAACGGTAATCTAGAGTTTTTGGGACGAACCGACCATCAAGTTAAAATTCGTGGCTTTCGGGTGGAATTGGGTGAGATTGAGAGTGCGATCGAGCAGCATTCAACGATACAAACCGCAGTGGTAATGGTGCGTGAGGTAGATAGCGATTCTCCTACAGAGGTGCTACGCGAACGCCAGTTAATTGCCTATGTGGTGACCAAAGCAGCAGAAATACCACCGGAGCGTGAGTTGCGATCGTTTCTTAAACGGACATTACCAGTTTATATGTTGCCGGCTGCGTTTGTGGTGTTGGACGCGCTGCCACTTACTGCCAATGGCAAGGTGAACCACAAAGCATTGCCCCCACCCAATCTAGCTGTGGCGATGGAAACCAGTCCGATCATGGCACCTACCACTTCTCTAGAAGCATCCCTGGTCGAACTTTGGACTCAACTCCTAGGACGGAAGGTAGGCATTCACGACAATTTTTTTGAGTTGGGTGGACATTCCCTGCTGGCGACTCAGCTTGTCTCGCGCATCCGCGATCGTTTTCAGATGGAATTGCCGCTACGCAGTGTATTTGAAATGCCTACGATCGTAGCACTGGCAGAAAAGATAGAAGCGTTGAAAGGATCATCACCGAAGGGTTCCAGGAAGCGCTGGCAAGCATCGGGGTCGCTACAACGTGAGGAAGTGGAACTATGACGAACCGAACGATCGCTGAATTTGTGTCCTGGCTAAACACGCTAGATGTACAGGTTTTCGTGGAGGGCAACCGAGATACTGTCCTAGATACCCTCCGTTTGCGCTGTAATGCTCCCGAAGGAACGTTGACCCCTGAATTGCGCCAAGAATTAGCCGATCGCAAAGCCGAACTCATCTCATACCTATCTCAAAAGGGAGAAAGCACAGGACAGAAGACACAGGGTACAGGGCAGACTTATCACCCCATCACTCCATCACCCCATCACTCCATAACCTCATTTCCCCTATCTTTTGCTCAGCAACGTTTGTGGTTTCTCTATCAACTGACACCCGACAACCCGTTCTACAATGTGCCTGCTGCCATTCGCTTAACAGGGGCACTGAATCGAACGGCATTGGAGCGATCGTTTCAGGAAATTGTGCGTCGTCATGCTGCCCTTCGCACCACTTTTACAACCGTTAATGGAAAACCTATTCAGGTTGTTAAATCCGATATCAATATTGAATTAGCGGTTGTAAATTTGCAAACGGTGGCTGTGAGCGATTCTCCTGCTGAAACGCGACGCGATCGCGAACGCATCAGCCAACAACTAGCCACGGCTGAGGCACAACATCCATTTAATCTGACAACCGATTCGCTGTTGCGAGTGACGTTGCTGCAATTTGACCCAACAGAAGCGGTTCTATTGCTGACAATGCATCATATTGTTGCCGATGGATGGTCATTGGGCGTGTTGATTAAAGAACTCGCGTGCTGTTACACCGCCTTTGTAGAAGGACGATCGCCCGGATTATCACCGTTACCTATTCAATATACAGACTTTGCTAGTTGGCAGCGCCATGAGCTACAGGGAGATGTTTTAGAAACACAATTGGCTTACTGGCGCAAGCAATTACACAATTTGCCAGTGTTGCAACTGCCTAGCGATCGTCCCCGTCCTGCCGTTCAGACCTACCGGGGCGCAATCTATCCCTTGCAAATCGCCCCTGCGCTGACACAGGCATTAGAAGCTCTCAGTCAACAGTCGGGGGCATCACTCTTTATGACTCTGCTGGCAGCGTTTCAAATGTTGCTATATCGCTATACAGGGCAGGAAGATATCGCGATTGGCTCTCCCATTGCCAACCGTCATCGCAGTGAATTGGAAGGGTTGATTGGCTTTTTTGTAAACAGCTTGGTGCTACGCGCAAATTTATCTGGTCATCCAACTTTTCGCGAATTACTCGAGCGAGTGCGGAATGTTGCGCTGGAAGCCTATGAGCATCAGGATTTACCGTTTGAAAAGCTGGTCGAAGAACTAGATCCCGATCGCGATCCCAGCCGCAACCCCCTGTTTCAGGTTGCCTTTGCGCTACAAAATGCCCCCATGCAGCCATTGGAGCTACCGGGATTGAAACTGGAACCTGCGCCCTTAGAATCAGGTAGCACCCGCTTTGATCTAGAAGTTCACCTATGGGAACCCGCTCACGGGCTACGAAGCCTTTGGCAATCTCAGGAAGGCTTGAGTGGGTTTATTTCCTACAGTACAGACTTGTTCGATCGCGATCGTATCCATCGCCTAGTCGGACATTTCCAAACCCTGCTAGAAGGCATTGTCACCAATCCTGATGCTCATCTGCAAGACCTGCCGTTGCTCACATCCGTAGAACAGCAGCAGTTGGTGGAATGGAATCAATCCCCCCTAGCCCCGCTTAAAAAGGGCGGGAAGCAAACCTTAGAGTCTGAAGTCCCCCTTTTGAAGGGGAATTTAGGGGGATCAGAGTTATGCTTCCATCACATCTTTGAGGCGCAGGTAGACATTGCGCCAGAGGCGATCGCTCTGGTATCGGAACAAGGATCGCTGACTTATAGAGAACTCAATCAGCAAGCCGATTGTCTGGCGCAAACCTTACAACAGATGGGGATTCAACCCGATGATCTGGTGGGGTTGTGTGTCGATCGCTCTGCCGACATGGTGCTTGGGATTCTCGGCATTCTCAAAGCTGGAGGAGCTTATGTGCCACTCGATCCCAACTATCCGAGCGATCGACTTCACTTCATGTTGACCGACACGCAGGTTTCGATCTTGCTGACGCAATCCTGGTTGGTTAAATCCCTGCCAACATCGCCAGCAAAGATACTTTGTTTAGATCAACCATTCCCGCAGAACTTAGAGCCACATCAGGTAGTTCCTCTCACTTCCAATCATCTTGCCTACGTCATCTATACATCTGGTTCCACAGGCACCCCAAAAGGCGTTCTCCTCTCTCATCGCGGTTTGTGTAACGTCGTTGCAGCCCAGCAGCGCGTCTTTCACCTGTCTCGCAACAGCCGCATTCTGCAATTCAGTTCTCTGAGTTTTGATGCCTCCATTTTCGAGCTTGCCCTGGCGTTTGGCTCTGGCGGCACCCTATACATTCCACCCAAGTCTGCTCAGCTACCAGGAATGGTATTGGTGCAATACCTCAATGACAATGCAATTACCCACGCCTTACTAACTCCGGCAGTATTGGCTGTTCTACCGCCTGCGAAACTCCCCGCCCTCCAGGTATTGATTACAGGCGGAGAAGCCTGCTCCAGTCAGGTTGTCGATCGCTGGGCAGTCAATCATCACTTCTTCAACGCCTATGGCCCTACAGAAACAACCATCTGGGCAACGGTTGCGGAACTCCATCCCGGCGATAATCCACTCACGATCGGTCGTCCCATTCTCAATACCCAGGTCTATATTCTAGATACCAACCTAAATCCCGTTCCCGCAGGCATTCCAGGCGAATTATACATTAGTGGTGTAGGATTAGCCCGAGGCTATCTCAACCGTCCAGAATTGACAGCAGAACAGTTTGTTTCGAGTCCATTTGTTCGAGAGTGGGAGGGTGAGAGAGTGGATGAGTCGATGAGTGGGAGAGTGGAAGAATGGGGGAGTGGAAAATTATATTCACCCATCCACCCATCTACTCATGCCCGCCTCTACAAAACTGGCGATCGCGCCCTTTACCGACCTGATGGAACCATTGAATTTCTCGGTCGAGCTGATTACCAAATTAAAATCCGAGGGTTTCGGGTCGAGTTGGGCGAAATTGAAGCAACACTACAACGGCATCCTGCCATCCGAGAAGCAATTGTCATTCCTTCGGGCGACCCATCCAACGAGATGCGGCTGCTTGCTTACTTCAGCCTTAATGATCAACAGCTTCAGCAAACCATTCGTCAATCGCTTCAAACCCAACACATTCAACATTGGCAAACCCTCTACAACCAAACCTACCAATCTCCAGATACAACTCAAAACTCAAAACTCAAAACTCAAAACTTTAACATCACTGGTTGGAACAGTAGCTACACTGGAGAACCCATTCCTCTTGAGGAAATGCAAGCGTGGGTGAGCGATCGTGTCCAGCAAATTCTCGCTCTTAAACCCAAGCGAGTGCTGGAAATTGGCTGTGGCACTGGTTTACTCCTCTTTCAACTTGCGCCCCATTGTGAAAAGTATGTGGGAACAGATTTTTCAAAGGATGCTTTGGAGTCGATTCAACATCAATTGAAACTCCTCAACTTGCCTCAAGTCGAACTGCTACACCGCATAGCAACCGATTTTGAAGGGATTGATGCTACATCCTTTGATGTCGTGATTTTGAATTCGATCGTGCAGTATTTCCCCAGTCAGGATTATTTGATGGAGGTGCTGAAAAAAGTCACGCAAGCAGTGGCGACCGGGGGCACTTTATTCATCGGTGATGTGCGGAGTCTGCCGTTACTGACGGCGTTTCATACCTGGGTGCAATTTGGTCAGGCAGATGCAGGCTTGGAACGAACCCAACTTCAGCAACAGGTAGAGCGATCGCGCTTTGAAGACCCGGAACTGGCGATCGATCCAGCGTTCTTTCATGCGCTGCGCGATCGATTCCCCCAAATTCAACAGGTGCAAATGCGCCTTTCACATGGTCGCAGTCAAAATGAAATGACGCAGTTTCGCTATAACGTTTTGCTACATATAGAACCGCTTAATGCCCCTGAATCTAGAAAGTTTCGGGGAGCTAATTCAGTTTCACAACATGATTGGAAACGCCACCCCGTTACGGTTGAAGCGATTCAAAAACAACTGTGTGAGACTAAACTAGAGAAATTGATGATTACCAATGTGGCAAATAGTCGTGTGTATGCTGCGGTAAAAACGGCAACCTGGTTATGCAATAAAGACACTCCCAAAACGGTTGGGCGAATGCGAGACGTGTTGCAAAATTCTGCTGAAATGGGAATCGATCCTCAAGATTGGTGGGATTTAGCAACAGTGCTGCCTTACAACGTGGAAATCACCTGGTCAACGCAAACTCATACAGGGGATTATGATGTGTTGTTGCTTCGGCATGGACTTGATGTAATTGTTGCTTTGCCGCTTTCTCAAGCACTCAGCTACTCCGATCGTTCCTACACCAATAATCCGCTTCAATCACAATTTGCCCGTCAACTTATTCCTGAACTCCGTCAACACATCAGACAAACCTTACCGGATTACATGGTGCCCTCCGCCTTTGTGCCGTTAGCAGCGCTGCCTCTAACGACTAATGGTAAAGTAGACCGTCATGCGCTCCCAACGCTCAGTGAAGATTCCATCAGGTCATCCAGCACCATAACCGCTCCCTTAACACAAACAGAAGCAACCCTAATTGGCATCTGGCAAGAACTCTTGCGGCTCAAACAAGTGACGGTTCACGATAACTTTTTTGAGTTGGGTGGGCATTCCCTCTTGGCAACGCAAATGACTTCTCGTGTACGTGATGCCTTTGGGCTGGAGCTACCGTTGCAGAGGGTATTTGAAACACCCACGATCGCCCAACTGGCTCCCCTCCTGGAAACCTTACGCGAAGCACCTTTAACCCCAAACGTCCCCCCCCTCGTTCGGTTGGATCGGGCAGCGCATCGTCGTCCGCGATCGACGTTACCGAGCGGCAAGGGTCAAATCCTTCAAGACCGACAGACGCACGAATTTCCATCACCCATCGATCAGATTATTACCCCTGATGGATCGGTTACAGACGCTCGATCGCCGTTGGTGCTTTTAACCCTGGGCGGCAGCAAGCCACCGTTCTTCTGTGTGCATCCCATGTTTGGCGTGGTGTTTCCCTACTTGGAACTGGCGCATCACCTGGGCAGCGATCGCAGTTTTTATGGACTCCAACCATTAGGACTGGATGGAAAAGCGACACCTTTAAACCGCATTGAAGCGATCGCAGCCTATTACATCCAGGCAATGCAAACGCTTCAGCCACAAGGCCCCTATTTTCTAGGAGGGTGGTCATTTGGTGGGTTGGTAGCCTTTGAAATGGCGCAGCAACTTACTCAGGCAGGACAGCAGATTGCACTCCTGGCAATGCTTGATACGACTGCACCCGCCTACCACCAACCGTCTTTGGGACAAAGCCTCAAATATCTCCTGGGCACTGTTCTCTGGTCTACGCTGCCATTTCTGCGGGACTATGGTGCGATCGCAACTAATCAACTTCGCTCTTTGACTTGGTTTTCTCGCTGGCAGTGGTCTACGATCGTGCGTCGGCTGCCTGAGGAGTCCCGCTTACAGCTTTTGGATGAATCGGCGATCGCACCCATGCTAAGAATTGTCTATGCAAACGCTCAAGCAGCGTACCGCTATGTGCCACAGCCTTATCCTAACCAGATCACATTGTTTAAAGCCTGTGAACAAGCGGCTGCCACTGGGCAAGATTCAACCTTGGGCTGGCGTGCTCTGGCGAGTGATGTTCAACTACACCAAGTGGCAGGCAATCATCTATCTCTGCTGAAACAACCCCATGTGCAAACTCTGGCTCATCAACTTCGACCGTATCTGTCCTAAAAAACGTCAGTTCGGGACAAGAAAGGGGCAAACCCGATAGGCTGAAAGTACTAACGTCTCATCCCTGGTTCGCCCCATACTTAGTCTAGAAGAACTGTTTTGCTGCGTCGATGACTTCTGCCAAGCGTTTGAACCGCATGTGGTAAGTCAATCGTTCTCCACCATGTACATTATGGTGGGACAGAATTAGAGGTCTAGTTGCTTCCAGTAACTCGCCTTGGGCTTTCCGTTCTTCCAAGTAAAGGACGATCGCCGCCCTGCCATCAGCATTGAGGGGCACAACCCGGTTTCGGCTAAGAACAGCAGGTTCCCATCAAATCCAGCAATGTTTAAGTTCACCACCTCGCTTGCCCTCAGTCCGTGGGACAAGAGATGGATTAACGCAGTATCACGGGTTTTGGTTTCGCCTAGCTGGTCTAGGGCTGCCCAGATATGACCTATTTCAGCAGGGTCAAGGGCTTTGTCAGGGGTTTCTGGAATCTTATGGAACTTCACCCCGATCGTGGGATTGTTCGATACTAGGTCAGGATAGGCAAGGCTAATCCATTTGAAGAAGCTGTGTAAGGCTCCGAGGGTACTGTTAACGCTACTGGGGGAAAGCTTTTTCCGTCCCGTAGTCAGGGCTTCGTGGGATAGATAGGCTTTGTACTGGCTGATGTGCCGGGGTTTAATGTCACCCCAATGCAGATCTGTCCATTCCAAGAATCGGTTGAGTTGCCGGGTGTAGCTAGTGCGGGTGTTAGCAGATAGGTTACTGCTCTCCAGGAACTCCTGCACCTTCATGGAGCGTAGGTCTGGGGGTTGGGTCTGGCTCTGTCTCCGTCCACGTCGCGCTTGGGTAGACTCAGGGGGGCGATCGAAGTCTAGGGGGATGACATTGATGTTGGGCAGGGAGTTGAAAGGGTAGACATCTTCGTGGGGCATAATGTGTCCCTGAGTGTGGAGTTTAGCTCTGCATTCAGTTTAACTCTTAGCCGTCGAATGACAGCGAGTATAACGACTAAAACGTATTGCTGATCTAGGTTTCAGCCTTAACGGGGATAAAGTAGCGAAGCTACTTTATCCCCTTCTAACTTAATACGTCAGAAACTTTAGCAGATAGTACTAAACAAGCAATGATTTTTGAGTTTAGAACGATGGCAGCTAGCGCTGCATATCCTTACATCAATAGCCGCTGCTAGCGTCGGATGAGCGTGCCAGCAGACAGTATAAGCTTTGGCATCGTTAGGATTCTTTCGATCGCACTAGATATTCCCCTACATCAATACCCGATCGGAGTTGGTCTAGATTTGGTATTTGTTCAAGGCGATATCACAATGTTCTAAGCAGACAATGTTCTAAGCAGGCAAGGTATAGCGTTGGGTGATTGCCGATTTAACACGATCGCGGCTTTCGTGGGCTGAGAGGTGTGATTGGGTTTCAATATCGGCCACGTCTGCGGCTAACTCATCATCTTTAATTGCCTCTTGCAGCCAATGGGAATAATCCTGTTGATGTAGATGGTACAACCAGGTATTTTCATCTACTCCCTCAGCCAACTGCACAAACATCATTAAATTCTGCGCTTTCAAATTCAGTTTGCTATCTGAACCTCTGAAATAAAAACATTTATCATCTCCCAGTTGTCCCTCGGCATAGTTGCGCTTGTGTCGCCGTCGTTCTCCTTTCGGTGGGCGAATCTGGAAGTGGATAGGAGGCTCATCTGTGCGACGAAACCAGGCGAGTGCTTGCCCAGGCGGTAGATCCTCGGAGGCGATCGGGTCTGGTGGGCAGTATCCGACACTGGTACAGAAGGATGAAAGGGTGACATTGGGCGCTTTGCCGATCGCCACGATCGTGTCAATCAACGCCAAGGCGGAAACGGCAATTTGATCGGGGTGAACCGTAATCAGCATCATGCCTTCTAATGCTTGGGGCAGCATCAACGAAGCAGGATTCCAGGAGGCGGGTAGCATGTGATGGGCTTCATCGACCACAATCCAGTGGGGGCGACCGGTTCGCGATCGCAGTTCCAACAGTAACGGCAATAGCCCGGAAAAAAACGCCGGACGCTCCTCTAATTTGACGGCGAGTAGATTGATAATCACATTCTGCTGGGGCTTGCCCAGTAGCTCCATCACCTCGGTAATGTTAGGCTCCTGGTTGCCATCCCCCAACACCACGGCTCCTTCAAAGCTTTCATAATCACCTTCTGGATCGATGATGCAAAACTGGTAACCTTGCTCTGCTAGCCGCTCCAGAATCCCGGTCGCTAGCGTCGATTTGCCACTGCCCGATGTGCCTGCTAGCAAAATACTGGTGCCATAGGGGTGCAGTTCAACCGCTTGATCGTTGTCGCGAGTCCCCATCAAGATCCTGTGCCGATCGATCGCCAAATCTTGCAAGTCAGACGCAATCAGACGGTCAATCAGTTCCATCACGCCTGCGCCCCGGCTGCCCTGCGTCACCCAATCGACCCGCTCCTTCACCATTGGTAAGGCGTTTGCCACTGCAACCGAAACTTCGCACAGGCTCAACATGGCATGGTCGTTTTCGGCATCGCCGATCGCCACAACGTTGTGCGGCGAAAGGTTTAGCTTTGCCAACGCTGCACTCAACCCGGATGCCTTATTGACCCCAGAAGGCAGCACCATGACCGCCCCTTTGTTAAAAACAACTTGTAATTCTAATCCCAAATCTCGAATCGCTTGCAGCACCGTAGTTTCGTGCGGCTCCCAGGTTGAGACGATGACTTTGCCTACCCCCAATGGCTGCACATTTTGCGCCTGCAACGCCTGGATGAACGCTTCGGGTGGGGGATCACCTAAAATCTGCTCTTCTTTGGTGGCTGGAATGTACAGTAGTGCGCCATTTTCAACCACCACACAATCGAACAGGTCAACGTGCAAAAAGACGCTAAACAAATCATCTAGGTGCCTACCTGAAACGAGCAGCAGTTTACGTCCAGACTCTCGCAAGCGTTTTAATGCATCTAGGGTTGCTTCGTCTACTTGACCGTGGGTTGCTAGGGTGCCATCATAATCTGCCGCTAGTGCTAGAAAACGCATTGCTTATAGGTTGTAAGAATTTAGGTCTTTAGAAGCTCTGTCAGCTTACTAAGCATGATCAAAGGTGTCACCTAACCAGCGAATGAATTAGCAGCTATGGAAATGAGTTAGTGCTTACGAACGCGACCAAAATGCCAAGCCAAAGTGCGAGCGATCAGGAGTGACCCAATCAAGAGAGCGATCGTGTCAGGATTGAATTCCAACTCAAACTCGCCAACTTTCAGCAACCATAGCCCGATGACAAAATTTGCTGCTTATGACTCTTGTCTTATATTGAGATCTCGTTTCTCAAAACCGGATGGACTGAATTTGGACTAAAGTGCAAGATTGTAGTACGCTGAAACGCTTACAACTCGTGAGACTGATCCGAGGGCTAGAGAATCAGAAGAGGGGCACCTGAGTGAGACTCCATGCTGCTTTCCCCCTAGTCTCATTAGAGTGAGTTGTAGCAGCTATATTAACCCCATTTTGTTAATTCATTAGGAGAAACATCATGCAACTGAAAGTTAGTACAGTGACGATCGCGACCCTCGGACTTTTATTCCTGGGCGCTTGCAGCAGTGGCAACCAGGCAACCAATTCAACCAGCAGC
>Ga0209181_10004547_pt1 | contig 20578 bp, 15 predicted proteins | sample MAT05_FD_187208 | JGI IMG/M metagenome (GOLD analysis project Ga0209181, IMG submission 187208) | Freshwater microbial communities from Lake Fryxell liftoff mats and glacier meltwater in Antarctica - MAT-05 (SPAdes) (version 2) | ecosystem: Environmental > Aquatic > Freshwater > Ice > Liftoff... | reverse complement strand
GCAGGCAACCTAGCGGAATTGTTCGCCGCGAGCGGTGCGGGCAAGTACACGTGCATCGGGCCGCTCGCACGGGCGGGCGTGGAAAAAATTATGAGCTATTCGATTGTCAGGGAGCATGGCTGCGACGCGGTCCACGGCGGTGGCATCCTACAGGATCACGACGGTCCGTTCTGGGTTTTTGTAGGCGATCCCGATGGCAGAGATACAGCCGGCTGCGCGTCCGTCGGTGGGTCCGAGATCGATGATCAGGATCTGATCTTCGTTGTGATGGACCAGTGCGTGGACCGCGGCGGTCAAGTCGACCCGCTCGCGGTCCGAAAGGTCGCAGCGGAACACGGAGAATTGGAGATGGTCGCCGAATCCGCGCATCGTCTTGTAGACGAGCTCGCGCCGTCGGTCGTCGCAGATGTCATACGTGACGATGTATCGGTTGCGCACGCTGCGATGCTACCGAGTCGCGAAGGGCGGATACTCGGGCAGTTCGCCCGAGAGAAATCGCGCGAGCAGCCGCGCTTGGACCTCGAGGATGCGCCGATAACTGACGCGGTAGCCGAACACTGGGTGCGTGACCTCCTCGTCCATGCGGCGTTCGTATGCGCGGATGAACTTGCCGCGACCGGCCGTGGTGAGCGCGACCGCGCCGCCGCGGCGAACGAAGTCATCGGCCTGGACGACACCGGTATTGACCGCCGACACGACGACCGAGTCGACGATCAAGGGCCGGAACTCCTCCATGACGTCGAGCGCGAGCGCGGGTCGCCCGTAGCGGGGCTGATGGAAGAACCCGAGGTACGGATCGAAGCCGACGCCCAGGAGCGTGATCAACACATCCTTGGTGAGTAGCGCGTAGCCGAGAGACAACAGCGCGTTGATGGGATCTTTCGGTGGGCGCCGGTTGCGGCCCTCGAAGTCGAACCCGAGACGAGGACCGCCCGCGGCGTTGGCGCGGAACAGCGGGCCGAACGCCTCGAAGTAGAACCGCGCGGCGGTGCCCTCGAGGCCAAGGAGCGACTCGAGGCTCGCGACCTCGTTGGCCTTGTCGACCAGCTCGCGCATGCGATCGAGCAGGAACGGCGGCGGCGCCTCGGCGTTTCGGCGAATGAACGTCCGTTGGTTCCGGATCTTCACGGTGATGAACCGACGGGCCAGGGTGAGGCACGCGGCGGGCTGGCTCGCGGCCTCGAACTGGCGACGGCGCAGCTCCACGTTCTTGTGGTCCATCCCACGGGTGATCCCGTAGAACCAACCGCCAGCCGACAAGTAACACAGCGAGATGCCGCGGTCGCACAGCTCCTGGAGCGCCTGCGTCGTGACCTGCACGGCGCCGAACACGCACACCTGCGAGGTGTCGACCATCCGCACCGTGCTCTTGTCACCGTCGCGGGTCTGAACGACCAGCTCGTCGCCGCGACGGCCGATCTTCGTGCCGGCGCTCTGGACGTACAGCGGGAGCGCGTCGTCGCGCGACGGGATCAGTCGTCGCACGCGGTCGGGGTCGGTGGGCGCGTCGGCGGCGCCGCCGCGAAGCAGGTTGACCTCGTCGGGAAGGCAGATGCCGACGAGCGAGCAGCGCGGGCACTTCGGGCTGTCGACGAGCGGGGGTGGCGGCTCGGGCCGCGTGGTGTTGGCGCGGAGCTCCGCCAGGAGCTCGAGCGTCCGGGCGCGAAGGGTCTCGTCGATCGCGATCTCGACGCGCGTCTTGGAGCCGACGAAGTACAGGATGCCCTGCTCGACCTGATACCCGTTCTCCTCGAGCACCAGCGCCTGCACGCACAGCTGGACGCGCTCGGGCTCCCAGGCTCCATCGGGGACGTCAGGCGCATGGCCCCGCTTGTAGTCGACGGGCGTCACCCGCTGGCCGTCGGCCTCGAGCAGATCCATCCGAGCGGTCAGACCGACGACCGGCGCCGACAACAGGACCGAGCGGGCGTGGACCTTGGCGTCGCCCAGGTCCTCGGGATCGGGCAGCGCGCCAGTCTCGGCCGACGTGTTCCGGTGCTGGAAGCGCCCATCCACGGTGTCGGCGCTGTCGGCGAACTCGCCCTGGACCCATTCGAGGTAGGCCAGACGCGGACAATAGGCGTGCTCGTTGAGCATGCGTGCGGGGACCAGCTCGGGCGCTCCGAAGCGCACGGGGGCGGACTCGCCAAGCGGAGGGGTAGACATAGGGCCGCCGGGTTGGAGTCGCTATCGACCGCCGGGCGGAACGACCGCGGCGGGCTGGAATGAACCGTAGCCGCCCTGATCCGAGCGCCGAATGCCAGCTCGCAAGACGAGCGTGATACCGCGAGCCCGCCGTGCATGCGCGCTCGCGCCGTCGAGGCCAGCCATGGTCATGAGCGAGCGGGCGGCATGGATGCTCAGGTCGCCATGCCAGAGCGCCCACGCGAAACTGCCTGTTTTCCACCCACCCGAGCAGCCGGTGGTACGGACCTCCCTGCCGGTCGGTGCAACCGGAACGAACGCCAGTCCGCGAAATGCGAGCCAGTCGGCGCCCGGCACGCCGGCCCTCTTGCTCTTCGAAGGGTCGTCTGCGCGAAGCGCATAGTCGCGCGAGGTTGACGAATCCCAGCCAAGGACTGGGAGCTCGCGAGCGTATTTCCAAGGACCGAAGACCGCTTCCTCGAAATCCTCGGGTGACACGCCTTTCACCAGCTCCTGGACGGCCTTCAGGAACTCTTGCTGTCCCGCAGTAAAGTGCAGCGCGGTCGGCTTGGTATTGCCGTTGTTGTCCTGCGCCAGCTCGGTCGCAAAGGCGCTGGCGTAGTCGAGCGGGCGTCGCGCACCAGTCAGAAACAGATGCGGTCCACCGGCGAGCGTGCCGTGGATCAGGCGGGCGAGGTATGCCGTGAAGTCGTGCGGCGGCGGCTTCAGATCGCGGGCACGCTTGCCACCCTTGTCGTAGTCCAGTGCGATCGCAGGATCGTGATCCCATGTGCGGAGGTCGGCGCTGAGCACCGCAACCAAGTCCGCGCGATCGAGCGTCGAGTGCAACTGTGGGCGCCAGCGCCCCTGGTTGATCCATGACAGCCGCGCGCCCGGCGCCGCTGCGTCGGCAGCAGCCAGCGTGCCGAGCGCGGCGAGAAAGCCAAGCGGGTTGGTGCCGTCGAGTCCGCTCAAGACAATCGAGCTCATGGCTGGCCCTCCGGCACGCGATACTGGTCCTTCTGCTGTTCGGCCCGGCTCGCGCTGTGATCGGCGAGACGAACCAGCGTCTCGAGCCAGGCGAGGCCCCACCACCCGTAGCGGCCGGTGAGCGACCAGAACCGGTCGACGACGCTGGCACCGGCCTGTGACAAGCCATGGTCGGTGCTGGCCTCCAGCCGCTTGCCTTGGTGCTGCCACGCGACTGCCATGGTGTCGCCGGGGTCTTCGACCGGTGCATACGGGCGACACCATCCATGGTGCGACGCGATCAGGTGCAGCACCAGATCACGGTCGAGCTCCGGCGCGATCACATCGACGCTGCGTTCGAGCATTGCCACCGAGAGCAGCTCGTGGCGGGCGCCCTTCGGATAGCGCGCGCGCTGGTACGCTTGACGTTGACGATGGCGGTCGCCGCGACGACGCCCGGACTTGGCCAGACACTCGGACAGACCGGCGAACGCGACCTCGTCCCCGTCGACCAGCCAACGCTGAAAGCGCGGATCGGCCTTTCCGGCGTCATGCCAGGCGGCAGCCACGACCACCGCCTTGGCGAGCGCGGGCGGAACGTTGTAGGTCGCGGCGAACGCGAGCGCGTAGTCGGCGACATGATCGAGGTGATCCACCAGCGTGACGCGACTACCGGTGAGGGACGCGCCATCATCATCCGAGGCGATGTCGGGGAGCTCGTCGTCCGGCTTGCGATCCGCAGGCGGGCGAACCTTCCCGGGGATCTCGACGATCAGGTTCGTCGCTCCAGGACGTCCTTCGACGATCTGCACGGCGAGGCGCAGTTCCTTGGTAGTCGTCGCCAGCACGGCTGCGAGCCAGTCGTGGGGTTTCGGTGCAATCGCGAGATGCTCGCGCAGCCGGCCCAGCCCGGCGCTCGCGTCATCGTCGTCGGACTGGTTGGCTTCGTTGACGTCACGAGCCAGCGACTGCAGTTTGGCCTGCCACGCGCGGAGGGCGTTGCCAGGTTCGACCCCGTCGCCGTCGCCGTCGTTGAGCGGCGAGCCGGCGAGTGACGCGAGACGGATCACCAGACGATGACGCTGCCGAAGGCGGGCCTCGTCGCCACGGTCTTGTACGGGCTCGCCGCTGTCGACCGCCCAGTTCATATAGCGTAGTCCGCCGTACGACGATGGCACGACCAGCGTGTCGCCCGGCTGGATCTGATCGGGATCGTCAAGCACCGTGGCCTCGCCGTCTGCACCGAGCCAACGCACGACCCACCTCCCCTGCCCCTCGTCGCGGCGACGCTCGTCGTCGGCGCTCCGGCGGTCGACCTCGACGTCGGCGATGCTGGCGACGCGGTCCCCTCGCAGCCACGCCTTCACGGCCCAAAGGGGCACAGTCAGCGCCTCCGTGCGAAGCGGCGGACATGCCTCGAGGAGGTCGGAGAGAGCCTCGTCGCCGAGGCGCGTGCCATCGATCAAAAGGTCGGCGCGCCATACGACGCTCACTTCGGGCCGACCCGGATCGGGGCCGTGAAGCCACGGCGCGACCGACGGATTCAACGCCGGTGTCGGGCGAGTCTGGCTCCACAGATCAAGATACCCGGGTGTGAGGAGTGGTGCCGGGGCCGCCGGCGGGTAGACCGAGTCGGGCGCGCCGTCGCGGATGCCGCCGCCAATGCCGAAGTCCAGCGGCGCCATCACGCCGCGATCCTCCAGCCAGGCCCACGTCTCCGCGAGCGCTGCGCCGTAGATCGGATCGGGCTCGGCCTTGTCGCCGCACTGGTCACTGCGCACCGCGATGAACCCTCGTGCGTCGCCGAAACCGCCGAGTCGATCGAGCCTGCCGAAGCGCTGCACCAGCGCGTCGAGACTCGCGCACTCGGTGACGAGCACGTCGAAGTCGAGATCGGCGCCCGCCTCGATACATTGGGTCGCGATCACGAAGCGGAGCTTGCCGTCGCGCTCGACATCCGCCTTGACCGCTCCCAGAGGGCCCTTTTCAACATCGGCTCGGTCGATGGCTCGCATACGGCCCGTGATGAGCGTGACCTCGGCGTCGGCGGGGCGTTTCTGGTTGATCTGCTCGAACACCGCCAGGGCTCCGTCGACGCGGTTGACGACGACCGCGATCCGCCGATGCTGGTCGGACGCAGCGCCCAAGGCTAGCTCCGCGAGACGTTGCGCAAACCCAGCGCGCCGGCGCGGCTCGTCGCCGGCAACCTTGACCATCTCGGTTGTTACGGGCTTCTTCGCGAGCAAGCGCGGTTGGAGCACGAGATGGGATCGGTCGTCCGGTGACAGCTCGAACGGCGGAGGCGGCGGTGGCTCGGTCGACGACGGCAGTGCCATCGTCGGTCGATGGGTCGCTGACATCGTCACGACCTGGAGCCCACCGGGTACCGGCGACGTGGCCCAACAGCGCAGCTTCGCGACCGCGGCGAGCGTGACCGCGAAGGGCCGCGACAGGTGGACCTCGTCGAGAAAGTAGACGATGTCGTTGCCGAGGAGCCCCGCATGAATCGAGCGCATCCCCGGCGTGACGCCGTAGCCGCGAAAGAGCAGGCGCGAACCGACCTGGTCGACCGTCGAGATCCCCAGCAATGGCTGCGACGGGTCATGTGCCCAGCCATCGTCGCGGGGGACCGCCCCACGCAGGTACGCGACGGCGAGGGGGCGACCCGTGGGCAACCGTGTGAGCTTGGGCTGGCCACGAAGGCGCGTCAGTGACTCGGCGACCTGCGCGAGGATGGTGTCTGGTTTCGGCTCGCGGAGCTTGGCGGCGAGCTTGCGAGCGCGCTCGTGGGCCTGGTCGACGACGGTTCGCCTGTCGACGACGAGGAACGCTCGGCGCGGCATCGTCCGAGCCGCGGTCGGCCGATCGCCGTCGACGGCCATCGCGAACGCCGCGATGTCCAAGACCGCTGTCTTGCCGGTGCCAGTGGGCAGATCGAGCTCCGCGGGCCATCGTCCGGCCGCACAGACCTCGCGCGCGAGGCGGAGTTGCCACGGGAAGGGCTCCTTGTCGTGCACGGCCTCGAAGAACGCGCCGAAGGCGTCCCCGGTCAGGGGCGGTCGATTCATGAGTCGCCTCCTTCAGACGGACACAGCAGGCCAAGTCCGTGATAGCGCCCGGCGCCGAGCAAGATGGGCCCGCGCACTGGCCGGTCGAACTCGAGGACCGCGTGGGTCAAGGCCCGACGAGTGCGCCCGGCGATCGGTGGATAGGCGGGGAACGCGCGGGCTTTGGATGCGCCCACGACCGGCGCAGCCGGCACGATCGCGACCTGGGGCGTGGGCAAGCCGATGCGGATGCAGGAGTCGACGATGGTCTGGGTTGCGACCGCAACCGCCGCGGCCAGCGTGGCCGAGTCCCTGCTATGGAGATCACCGGGGTGACGGTCGAGAGCGATCGGCGTCACCGTCACCCAAGAGCGAGATGGCCCACACCACCGAAGAGGCCGAAGCGCTTTGAGCGACGGCGCCATGTCACGTGCCACCCGTAGCTCGACGCCACCGGGAGCGAAGACCGGCACCCGGGGCGGATCGACCGAACGATCGGCGCGCGCTGATTGTTCCCACGCATGAATCGCCTGCAGCACAGCGCGACGGTCCGCGATCGAGGTGTCGCGCGGAAAGATCAGCGCGACGCCACGCAAGTCGCCATCGGCATGACGGTCTCCGACAAACGGCAACGGCACGATGGCCAGATGCGGCCGATCGCTGGGTGCGCCCGCTGGCTGATGGCCCGACAAGAGCTCGGGAGGTGGCTGTTGGGGCGATAGCGACTGGAGGGCTTTGCGGACCGCGCGTGCGAGGTCGACCGCCCGGATCCCCGGCAGCCGGGCGCCGTCGTGGCGACCGAACACGATCCAGTCGTCGCCGAAGACCGACTGCGGAACTTCGGCAACGGCGGGCCGTGGCGCGGCATAGGGATGGACCGCCGCGGGCAGGATCCGCCCGGACGCGACGCCTTGGTGGCCGACGAAGTCATCGCACAGGCGGGCGAACTGACCGGCCTCGACGCCGCGGAGCATGTACGCACCGTCGGGATCGGGCACGCGAAACGGCTGCGACGTGACGTCTTCGTTCGCGAGCACACGCATCGACACCAGGGACGACGAGTGGCCCACCCGCACCACGCGGGCCGCCAGGGCATCGATGACGGCGCGGTGCTCGTCGGAGACGGCCGCGTGGGACCACACCAGCGTCACCCGGGGCTCGTCGGGCGTCACTGAAGGAAACGTTCGCGGCTGCCGGCCGCGGCGCTCCGGCAAGATCGACGCTCCGAAGGCGAGCAGCTCCGCTGACATCTTGCCCTCGGTCGGCGCGATGGCCTTGGCGATCTTGATCTTGAGCTTCGCCTCGAGCTTCTCGAGATGCTTGCGCGCCTTCGCTTGCTCCTTGACGTCGGCCGCCGCCACGAGCGCGGCGCGCGCGTCGTCGACGTCCGCAGCGTCACCGGTGAGGTCGGCGACCACCGACGTATCGTTGACTGGCACGAACACGTCGACGACGTCGCGGGGCGCGGCCGCGGTGCAATGCAGCTCGGGTGGTGGCTGCTGCTCCAGCCATTCGAGGGCGGTGCGCTCACGAGGATCCGCGTCGGGATCGTCAAAGTGCGTGGCGACCATCGCCGAGAACACGCGCGCCGGGTGCGGCGGCCATTCCCCGGCCCGACGGTCGTTGTAGGCGGACGCGACGTAGCGTCCCGTGAGGAACTCGATGCCAAGCGCCAGCATCACACCGGCCCGTCGCCGTCGTCGGCCGAGCTCATCGCCAGACGCCGGCTGGCACGGATGACGTCGGCGAGCTTGGGAGCGGGCGTAAGCTCGACGGGCGCGACCACCCACCCCAACCCGGCCGCCGCCGCCGCCGCCGCCGCCTCGGCGACGATACGATTGGCGGTGTCGCGATCGAGCGTGACGGGAGTCGTGGTTCCATCGCGACTGACCTGCTCGATCTGCAGCGGCCCGGTGCCCACCAGCAGCGACCGCGACCTCAGATCGTAGCCGCGCTCGTACTGGTGCATGATCGCGGCGAGGCCGAGCGCGGCGATCACGGTGCGAGCCGCCACCTCGGCGACATCGCGCGCGGAGCGATCCGCGAAGGGGGCACCGTCGGCCCGGATGGGGAACCGCAGACGACGCAGCGCAGCCAGCGAGATCACCACGGTGTGCAGCGCGTGATCGATCGTCACCCCGCCGGCCTCGCTGTCGATCGTCGGCGGGATGTTGCCGTGGTTGATGGCCGCGGGTCGCCCGGCCTCCTTGGCGCCGCCGCGGTTATAGGGTTTGCCTTTCTTGCCGCCCAGCGCCTCCTCGCTCGTCCAGCCGGTAGGGTCGTTGGGATCGGTGTAGATGGTCACTCCGCGCTGGACCCCGACGGGGTCGAGGCGACTGGCGGTCTTGACCCCGGCCGCGGCGCCGATACCGACGATCTCCGACACGATGGCCCGCTGGAACTTGGAGCCCAGTCCACCTTTGGGTCCGGTGGAGTCCCAGACCCCAAAGAGCAGCGCGGTCGGGCAGTACGCGAACATCGAGGTGGCGTGGTCAGGGCGCGCGTCGGTGATCGCTCGACCCACGGTGGAGATGCGAAACGGGACGTCGCCGAGGAGCGAGTCGCGAAGCAGCGCATCCGCGATGCGGTGGGGCGCTTGCAGCGCAGAGATCGAATCGAGGTCCTCGAGCTCGGGGACCTTCGAGAAGTCGACACGGACCAGCGGGAACTTCAGTTCGCCCCGATTCCAGGCCTCGAGCAGCGCCTCCTCCATGCGATTCGCTTGCGACGCCACCGAATCGAGGAGGACGGTCTTGGTCGTCACGCCGTCGATCACCCGATCCTCGAAGGCGTACTTCGTGGTCGCGTTGCGCTCCTTGAGGTAGGTGGGCGGAAACACTTTGTCGTGGGCGCCGCCCGCAGGGAGGAGGCGATTGATCGAGCGGAATGCGACGGCGCCACCATCGACGGCGGCGCGCAGGCTATCGAGCGTGAACTGGGGCATGAGATCTCCTGAGAGGGACGCAGGCGTGACGATTCGTGGATGCGGTAGCGAACATGCACGCTGCCTATGTCATCGGCGGACACGAAATTTTCCGCAGCAGAATCCGGCATCACACTCCCCGGGTGAGTGAAGGTGTCCGCCGATGGCGTTCGTCATGGCTGAGCCCATGGCGAGCTGGCACTGAGGAGAGGCGCGGAAAGTGCCGATTCGGCACACCAACCGACCAGCCCGCTGGACTTCAATGGGGCCGCGCCACTCCTCTGAGCCAGCTCACCTGGCGTCACCGTCCCAAGGTAAAGATCGCTTCACTCACAAACTTGAGGATGACGATGATTCCGACTACAATCCACCGCAGTCCCGTGACCGAACCGTCGTACGAGCCCGAGATGGAGTTGCCGATCCTGACGGATAGGGTGGCGTGAGGAGGATGTCTGGTTACCAGCAGGATGCTCGGTGATGGACGCTTCATGGGAGTGGTTATAGACGGGCCATTCTGACAAGTCAAGTTCTGGCTCAGCGCTGGCTAGCGGAGGCGGCGGCGCAAGGTGGCGAGTGATTTGCAGGCGGAGCGGCAGCGGCGGGACGTGCCGAAGTCCGCTGATCGCTGTTCGCGGTTGGGTCGGCGCGACGTCCTTGGGCCAGAGCGATGTTGCGACCACTGGTGGGGCTGAAGCTCGAGGGTGCCACGTTGGCCGAGGTGGACGAGGTGGGTGGCGTCGGAATGCCGGCGTGGGGGCCGGCGGCGTTGCTGCGAGATCTGGAGTTGCGGCTGGGGTTGCCGGGGGGCGAGGCGCGAGACGCGGTGCGGGTGCATCAGTGGTCGGCGCGCCTGGCGGCGCTGCTCGCGACTGAGCCCTTCTATGCGCGTTCGTATGGCGTGGATCCGATGGGCACGGCGCAGATGCTGCTCGCGTGGCGCGACGGGCTGATCGACAGTGGCTGGTCGGGAACGATGATCCCAGGCGGTGGCGCGCGACTCGCGGCGTTTACGGCGCTGGAGGCGATCGGAGCGCCGCCGCTGGCCGCAGGAGCCGCCGACCGGGTCGCGGCAGTGGAGGCCGAGCTCGCGCTCCGCGGGGACTCCCCGTACGCGGAGCTGACGTTCGCGGATGACGTCGAGTGCTGGCCGCATCGGTGGCAACGCATCTTCACGCTGCTGGCCGAGCGCGGAACGTCGCTTGTCCGGCTGCATCGGGAGGAGCTGGGCGCGCCGCCGGAGACCGACCTGGGGCGGCTTCAAGCCCTCATCGGCGCGGGCGAGACGGCGGCCGAGCGCGTGGAGGTTCGGGGTGACGGTTCGCTGGTGTTGCTCCGCGCGGCGACGACGCTCGAAGCGGCGGAGGCGGTCGCGGCGATGGTCCACGCGGCCGACGGCGAGAGCCTGGCGATCGTGCGGGGCGCGCACGCGGCGATGCTCGACGACGCGCTGGGAGCGCAGGGAGCGGGACGGCTTGGGGTTCGGGCAGCGAGTCGCTGGCGGGCGGCGCTCCAGGTGTTGCCGCTGGCCCTGGAGATGCTGTTCGAACCGTGCGATCCGCGGCGCGCGCTCGAGCTGTTGGGGCTGGCGGTGAGCCCCTTCGCGTACGTCACGCGGTACGTGATGTCGCGAGCCCTGAGCGACTGTCCCGGCATCGGTGACACCCGCTGGCACAGCGCCAAGGCGCGCCTGCGTGAGCGGCTGGCCTCGAGCGGAGAACCTGAGGATGCGGCGCGCGCGGATCGGCAGGTGGCGCTCGTCGAGGATTGGTTCGAGCCGAGCCGATACGACCCGCGCCACGGCGCCCCCAAGGCGGTGATCGTCGCAGTGGCGACGCGAGTGCGCGACTGGCTGCGGCTCCGGCTCGCCAGCGGCGGGCTGATCGAAGGCGTCGCGGTCGAACAGTGCGGTCAGCTCCTCGAGATCTTGGCGAGCGATGGTCGCGACACGCTCGATCGGGTGGCGCTCCGACAGGTGCTCGATGCGATCGCGGCGGCCGGCGCCACGGCCGAGCTGACGGTGGAGCGCGCGGGCCGGGCCGACCATGTGGACGATCCGGGCGCGCTGCTGCGTCGGCGCGATCAGGTGATCTGGTGGCACTTCGCCGCGGAGACCGCGCGACCGCCGCACCGTGCACGCTGGCGGCGCACCGAGCTCGACGCGCTCGCGGCCAGTGGCGTGGTTCCAACCGCGCCCGCGAGGCTCCTCGCGGAGGAGACCCGACAGTGGCGCGCGGCGGTGCTGGCGGCCCGACACCGGCTGGTGCTGGTGCTGCCGGAGACCGACCGCGGCGAGCGCCTGTCCGCGCACCCGCTGTGGGACGAGCTGGTGGCCCGCCTTCGGCTCGATGATGCGCAGATCGGACGGATCACGGTGTCGGTCGCCGCCCTGCTCGCGCGGCCCGGAGCCGGCCTCGCCGTCGAGGAGGCGGTGCCGCTCGCGTTGCCGGCGGCGCGACCGGCCTGGCGGGTGCCGGCCGGGACGATCGGTCCTGCCACGGGTTTCTCCTCGGCGAGCCTTCAGGAGCTGCTGGAGTGCCCGCTGCGCTGGGTGCTTGGTCACGCGGCGTCGCTGCACGCGGGATCGGTGCCGACCCTCCCGGAAGGAGCGCTGCTCAACGGCGTGCTCGGCCACCGCCTGCTCCAGGCGCTGGTGAACGCGGGCGCGGTGGCCGGGACGCGTGAGGAGATCACGCGGGTGCTCGACGGGCTCCTGGCCGGCGTCGCGGCGTCGCTGCTGCAACCGGGGATGGCGTTCGAGCTGCATCAGCTCCGCCATCAGCTCACGCGGGCGATCGCGGCGCTCGTCGAGGTAGTCCGCGGCGGCGAGCTGACCATCGCCGCGACCGAGGAGGAGATCGCGGCGACCTGGCTCGGCGCGGAGCTGGTCGGTCGCCTCGACGTGCGGCTCGTCGATCGCGCGGGTCGCGACGTGATCATCGATCTCAAGTGGGGGCACGGCACCTACCGCGACCTGCTCACGCAGGGCCGCGCGGTGCAGCTCGCGGCCTACGCCCAGGCGCGATGGGTCCAGTCGGGTGCCGCGACGCGCCCGGCGGCAGGCTACTTCTCGCTGTCCCGTGGCCGGCTGCTCACGACCGACGGGGACGCCTTCGGCGCGGTCGACCGGACCGCGGGACCGACGCTCGACCAGACCTGCGAGCGCATCGCGGCGACGGTGCCGGCGATCCAGCGGGCCCTCGCCGCGGGCCACGTCGCGGTGACCGGCGTCAGGCGCTCGCTGCCGCTGCTCGAGACGATCGGCGTGCCGCCTGCAGAACATGACGCGCACTACGCGAGCGAGGGCGGCCAGGGATGTTCCTACTGCCGGTTCGACGTGGTGTGCGGACGGGCTTGGGAGCGGTTCGCGTGACCCGAGCGCCCACGCTCGTCAGCGCGAGCGCAGGCAGCGGCAAGACCTACCGCCTGACCCAGGAGGTCATCCGTGCGATCGCGCCCGGGGCCATCGCGCCGGCCCGCATCGAAGGGCTGGTGGCGGTCACGTATACGCGCAAGGCGCAGGCCGAGCTGGTCGGCCGGATCCGACGCAGGTTGGTCGAGAACGGGTCATTCGATCACGCGGCGCGCCTGCCGGTGGCCTATCTCGGCACGGTCCACTCGGTGTGCATGCGCTTGCTCGAAGAGCTCGCCCTGGATGCGGGGCTGTCGCCGTACCTGGAGGTGATGCCGGACGACGGCGGCCGACGGCTCCGCGCGGCGATCGAGGAGTCCCTGCCCGCCGCGCTGATCGAGCAAATGGACGCCGTGGCGCGCCGGCTGGAGATCTACTGGGACGCGCGGCGTGGACGACACGACTGGGTGCGGCGCGTCATCGACGTGATGGAGCTGGCGCGCAGCAACCGGATCGCCCCCGCCCTGCTGCCGGCGATGAGCGTGCGCTCGACGGCGGGCCTGCTGGCGCTCATGCCGCCGGCGTCCATCGACGGCCGCGCGCTCGACGCGACCTTCGCGGCGGCCCTCGACGCCGCGACCGCGAGCCTGACCGCGCTGGACGACGGGACCATGAAGACCCGCGACGCGCGGCAGCGGCTTCTCGACATCCGGGGCCGACTCGCCAGCGGTGACGTGCGCTGGAGTGATTGGCCGAGGGCGGCGAAGCTCGAGCCCAGCGTGGCGGGTCGGAGCGCGGTCGCCCCGCTCGTCGAGATCGCGCTGGCGTACGAGCGCCATCCCGCGCTGCACGAGGACCTCCGGGCGTTCACGAGCGGCGTGTTCGAGGCGGCGCGACTGGCACTCACCGGCTACGCCGAGTGGAAGCACCGGCGTCGCGTCGTCGATTACGCCGACATGATCGATCAAGCGCTGCGGCTGGTCGAGGATCCCGACGTCGCCGCCGAGCTCGCCGACCGCCTCGACCTGGTCGTGGTCGACGAGTTCCAGGACACCAGCCCGCTGCAACTGGCGTTGTTCTCGCGCCTTCATCAGCTCGCGGGTCGATCGGTCTGGGTCGGAGATGGCAAGCAGTGCATCTTCGAATACGCGGGTGCCGACCCGCTCCTGATGGACGCGGTGATCGACTGGGTCGCCCGCCAGGGCGGCGCCGCCGAGCGGCTGGAGCACAACTACCGGTCGCGACCGGAGCTGGTCGAGGCGTGCTCGGAGCTGTTCGCGCAGGCCTTCGCGACCCCCGGATGCGACCCGGACGCGGTCCGCACCATCGCCGCGCGCCCGACGCTGGCGGAGCTCGCGGTCACGCCGCCGTTCGGCGTCTGGTGGCTGGAGGGCAAGAACGTCGAGCAAGACGCCGAGGCGATCGCGGAGGCGACGTCTCGCCTGCTCGACGAGCCCGAGCCAACGATGGTCCTTGACCGAGTAACCGGCGCGGTGCGTCCGGTCATGGCCCGCGATGTCGGCATCCTGACCGCCACCAACGCCGAGGCCAAGCGGATCGCCGGGCTGCTGGCGCGCCGCGGCGTCCGCGCGAGCTTGCCTCGTGACGGGCTGCTGCAGACGCCCGAGGGCGTGCTGCTCGACGCGGCGTTGCGCTGGGTCCTCGAACCGGGCGATCGGGTCGCGCGGGCGACGCTCGAGGCGCTCGGGGGATGGAGCGGCGCAGGCCCCGATGCGTGGCTGGCGACGAAGCTCACCGCCGAGGAGGAGGCGACGCCGGCGTGGCTGGCGCCGCTCGCCGGCATGCGCGACCAGCTCGAGGTCCTGTCGCCCGCCGAGGCGCTCGACCGCGCGATGCACCTGCTCGACGCGACCACGCTGTGCGCGCGCTGGCCCGATCCCCACCAGCGCCTCGGCAACCTCGACGCGTTGCGCGCGCTGGCGATGCGCTACGAAGATCGCTGCGCGCGCTACCGCGAGCCGGCGACCATCGCGGGCTTGGTGCGCTACTTCGACGAGACCCGCGCGGTGGTGGTGGCTCGCGACGAGGAGCGCGCCACCGATGACCAGTTCGCGGGCGCCACCGACGACGCGGTGACGGTCTGCACCTACCACCGCGCCAAGGGGCTCGAGTGGCCGGTGGTCGTCCTCACCAGCCTCGATCGCCACGAGCAGCGCGACGCGTTCGATCCGTGCCCGGAGTCCGAGCGGCTCGGCTTTGACCCCGACGATCCGCTCGCGGGCCGCTGGATCCGATTCTGGCCTTGGCCGTTCGGCCCGCAGAGCAAGCTGCCGCTGGCCGTCGCGGCCGTGAGCTCGCCCGCCGGGCAGCGCGTTGCCGAGCGCGAGCGGCGCGAGCGAGTCCGGCTCCTCTACGTCGGGTTCACCCGGGCCCGCGACCAGCTCGTACTCGCCGTCCGCCTGACGAAGGGCGTTCCCCAGACTGGCTGGCTCGACGCGCTGCAGGGCGGGGCTGGCGGGCCTCTCCTCGAGCTTCCCAGCGCGGCGCCTGACCGCGCCATTGACCTCCTCGGCATTGCCACGTTGCGGGTCCGGTGCCGGGTCTCGCGTCCGTCCGGCACCGAGCTTCCTCGCCTCGCCCGTCCTGCGATCCGCCGCTTCGCGCGCCCGACGGGTGAGCTCGTCGACGGGGCACGCTATCGGATCACGCCGTCGCAGCAAGGCCGCGACGCGGTCGCAACTCGTTACACCGTCGATCGTGCTCACTCGATGGGGCCGGGCTTCCCGCTGCCGCGCGGCGTGGACTGGGAGGTGCTGGGAACCGCGGTGCACCGGTTCCTGGCCGCCGACGCCTGTGGGACCACGTCCGCGGCGCGACTCGCCACCGCGCACCGGATCGTCAGGGACACCGGGCTGCTCGGCGTGCTCGAGCCCGAGGCGGTGAGGGCGATGGCGGACCGCTTGCGCTCCTTGATCGGGCGCCGTTGGCCGGGCGCCACGTGGCACCGCGAGGTCCCAATCACCGCGCTGACCGACGGGCCGGACGGACAACGTCGGATCGAGGGTGTCATTGACCTTCTGCTCGCCACCCGAGACGGCTTGGTCCTCATCGACCACAAGACGTACCCGGCACCAAGCCTCACCGCTGTCGTGGCCCGCGCCCCGGAAGTGCTGCCGCAACTGAACGCCTATGCCGAGGCCTTGGAGCGGTGCGGGCGTGTCGTGACCGGCGTGGGCGTACATTTCCCGGTCGCGGGTGTCTGGGTCGACCTGCGCCCCACGCCGCGCGGCACGATCGACTGACTGGCCGGGGGGTACGGTGGCACCCTCCCCGGACCGGGTCGCGGGCAAATGTAGGCCTAACTGAATCGCGAGTTCGGTCGACCGTCAGCGCTGCCGACAGGCCAGCCGACAGGCGAGTGTTCGCGGGTACTTGCGCGTGGCCTCGGGGTTGCAAAGTCCGTCCTCGTGACCGACCAAGCCGCCAGCCTTCGCGTGATTCGCGGCCAGCGCCGCGACACGCCCCCGACGACACGCACCCGTCAGCGCGCCATCGCGATCACGGGTGGCAAGGGCGGCGTCGGCAAGAGCACGATCGCGGTCGGGCTGGCCACGGCCTACGTCGCGGCCCAGTCGCGCACGCTCCTGGTTGATGCCGACTTCGGCATGGCCGACCTCAACTTGCTGCTCGGCGTGGCGCCGACTCGCACGCTGCTCGACGCGCTCGACGGCACGCCGGTCGAGGACGTCCTGGTCACCGCCCACGGCATCACGCTGCTCCCCGCTCAGAATGGCAGCTACGCGCTCGCCACCATGGGCAGCGGCGCGCACCGCCGGACGCTCGACCTCATCGCCACGCTGTCCGCGCAGTTTGACACGATCGTGCTCGACGTCGCCGCCGGCATTGGAGCCAGCCAGTCCGCCATCGCGGGCGCCGCCGCTGACCAGCTCATCGTGGTCAATCCCGAGCCGTTGTCGATGGCCGACGCCTACGCCTGTATCAAGGTGCTGGCCGGTCATCAGGGTGTCCGCCACGCCTTCGTGGTCCCCAATCGCGTCACCAGCACGGCACAGGGCGACGACATCGTCGGCCGCCTCACTGAGCTAGTCAATCGCTTCCTCGACGTCAGCCTGACCGCGTTGCCCGCGGTGCCCGCCGATCCGGCGGTGTCCGAGGCCGCGATCGCGGGCGTCCCGCTGCTGGCCCACCGCCCCGACTCCCCGGCTGCGCGCGCCATTACCCGGCTCGCGCGGGCGCTCGACACCGCTAGCACCCCCGATACCCGTTCCGACGTCGCCCGAGGCTTCTGGCGCCGTCATCTCTCCGCTGGAGGCGAATCGCTATGAACCCGACCAAGGCTTACGCTCAGCAGTCCCGCGCTTCCACCGCCCAGCGCGATCGCCTGATCGCCGAGCACCTCGACATCGCGCGTCGCATCGCCGGCCGCGTCGCCCGCCGCTGCCCGCCCTGGATCGCCGCCGAAGATCTGGTGGCAGCGGGCCTGCTCGGGCTCGCCGAGGCCGCCGAGCGTTACGACGACACCCGCCAGGAGCCGTTCTTGGTGTTCGCCGAGAAGCGGATTCGCGGCGCGGTCCTCGACGAGCTGCGCCGGGGCGACATCATGCCGCGCCGGGTTCGCCAGCTCGCCCGCAAGGTCGGCGCGACGATCCAGGAGCTCGAAAAGATCCACGGCGGCACGCCTGACGACGTCACCGTCGCCGCCAAGCTGGGCGTCTCGATCGAGACCTACCACGCCGATCTCGAGCAGCTCGTCCACGTCACCGTCGGTGCGCTCGACCAGCTCGATCACGCGCCCCCGGTCAGCGCCGACGCCTCGCCCGCGGCCCAGGCCGAGCGCCGCGAGATCATGGCGCGCATCAAGCAGGGCCTGCTCCGCCTCGAGCAGCGCGACGTCCTCTTGCTCTCGCTCTACTACAACGAGGAGCTCACCTACGTCGAGATCGGCGAGGTCCTGGGAGTGACCGCCTCGCGTGTGTGTCAGTTGCACGGCCGCGCGATTGCCCGCCTTCGCGCCGAGCTCGAGCAGGTCCCGCCCGACGTCACCCGCACCACGCGCCGCAAGCCGGCCAATGCGACGGAGGAGGTTGCTCATGGGTAGCGGCATCTACGTCGCGACCGCCGGCGCCGTCGCCCAGTCGACCGCGCTCGACGTCACGGCCAACAACATCGCCAACGCGACCACGACCGGCTTCCAGGCCGCGCGGGTCTCCTTCTCCGAAGCGCTCGCCAAGGCCCGGTCCCCCGACGTCGCGCTGGTCAGCAACTCGACCCGCGAGGTCGTCGACGGCCAGCCCGGCGACATCACCCAGACCGGCAATCCGCTCGACCTCGCGCTCCAGGGCGACGGCTACCTGTCCGTCAACACGCCCAACGGCGTGCGCTACACCCGCGCCGGCGCGATGCGGCTCGACGCCAATGGCACGCTGCGCACCCTCGACGGCCTCCAGGTTCGCGGCGCCGGCGGCAGCGCGATCACGGTCCCCGAGGGCACCGCCCACGTCACGATCGCCGAGGACGGCACGATCTTCGCCGACAGCGAGGAGCTGGCCCGACTCGAGCTGTCGCGCTTCAAGCCGGGCGCGCTCACCCGCGAGGGCGGCGCGCTCCTGGCCGCCCGCAGCGCACCCATCGACGGCGACAAGCCGCAGGTCGTGCAGGGCGCGCTCGAGGGTTCCAACGTCAACGTCGTGCGCGGGGTCGTCGACCTGGTCAAGGTCTCGCGCACCTACGAGACGCTGCTGAAGCTCATCGAGGGCTACTCCACCATCGAGAACCGCGCCGCGCGCGACATCGGTGGGCCCAAGTGATCAACCACCGTTCTTGAGGAGGTACTCGTGTTCAGAGCACTCGCCACCGCCGCCAGCGGCATGCAGGCCCAGCAGACCCGGCTGGACGTCACCGCCAACAACATCGCCAACGTCTCGACGAATGGCTTCAAGAAGAGCCGCGCCGAGTTCGCCGACCTCATGTATCAGACCACCCGCCCGGCCGGAGCCCCGACCGGCGCCGGCACCACCGCGCCGAGCGGCCTCGAGGTCGGCCTCGGCGTGCGCGTCGCCAGCACCCAGCGTTTCCAGACGCAGGGCGACATGCACCAGACCAACAATCCCCTGGATGTCGCGATCGAGGGCAATGGCTTCTTCGCCGTACAGCTGCCGTCGGGCGACATCGGCTATACCCGCAATGGCTCGTTCCAGCTCGACCCCGAGGGTCGCCTGGTGACGACCGAGGGCTACCCGCTGGCCGGTGACATCTCGGTGCCGGCCGAGGCCACCGCGGTCAGCATCGCCGCCGACGGCACGGTGTCGGCCATCGTCCCGGGCGACCCCCAGCCCCAGAACATCGGCCAGCTCGAGCTGGCCAGCTTCGCCAACCCGGGCGGCCTCGAGCCCCTCGGCAAGACCCTGTTCCGCGAGAGCGGCGCGTCGGGAGCGGTCGTCATGGGCGCGCCCGGCACCGGCGGCACCGGCGGCCTCATGCAGGGCTCGATCGAGAGCTCCAACGTCAGCGTCGTCGAGGAGATGATCGACCTCATCTCGGGGCAGCGGGCCTACGAGGTCAACTCGCGGGTCATCAAGGCCGCCGACGAGATGCTCGGCCAGACGGCGCAGCTCCGATGACCCGGCTGGTGCTCATCGCCGCGATCGTCGCCGCCGCGTCCAGCGCGGGGGCCGACTCGCTGTCGTCGATCATCGGCGAGCGCGCGACCGTGGGCTTGCCGGCCAACCTGGCGATCACCGCCATTCACCTTTCGGCGCGCCAGCGCGCGCTCGACGTCGCCCCGGCCACGGTCGACGTCGACTTTCCGCAGAGCGCCCGGCCCGGCCGCGCCAGCGTGCGTGTCCGCGTCGGCAAGCGCTCCATGTTCGTGCCGGTCACTTTTGCGGTGCTGGCCGACGTCGCCATCGCGACGCGCGACCTGGCACCCGGCGAGGTCGTGACCAGCGCGGACCTGCGCTGGGAGCGCCACGCCAGCGCGGGCGCCGCCACCGTTGCGGTCGGGGCCCAGGTCTCCGCGCCGATCGCAGCCGGCGAGGTCCTCGACGACGCCCGGCTCACCACCCCGCCCGCGATCCCGCGCGGCACCGAGGTCACGGTCGCGGTCGTGCGCGGCGCTATCGCCATCGGCGCCCGCGGCCACCTGGAGCAGGCCGCCCGGGTCGGCGGACCGGCCCGGGTCCGCCTCGCCGCCGGCGGCTACGCCTCCGGCACCCTGGTCCGCGCCGACCGCGTGCGCGTGGAGGTCCCGTGAACAAGCTCCTCGTCGTCGCGCTGCTGGCCAGCGCGGCCTGCACCACCCACATCGCGCCCTACCAGGCCAAGCACCGCACCCTCGAGGCCGGCGACTACGGACCCGAGCCGCGCGGCAGCTCGGGCAGCCTGTACGGGGGCGGCAATGGCCTGTTCGAGGACGACATCGCCACCCGCGTCGGCGACATCCTGGTCATTCGCATCGACGAGCGCGACACCGCCAGTCGGGCGGCGTCGACCAAGCTCGACAAGAGCGACACGGCCACGTACGGCATGCCGGCCGCGATTGGCCTGCTCGCCACGTTGCAGCGCAAGTATCCCGAGCTCGACCCGTCCCAGCTCTTCTCGACCAGCTCGGAGATGGCCTTTGCCGGCGCGGGGACCACCCAGCGGAAAGGCACGCTTTCAGCGACGCTGCCAGTCCGGGTCCGCCGCGTGCTCGGCAATGGCGACCTCTTCGTCGAGGGCACCAAGGTCGTGATGGTCGGCAACGAGGAGCAGCACCTCTACGTGTCCGGCATCGTGCGCCGCCGCGACATCGCCGAGGACAACACGATCCTGTCGTCGCGCATCGCCGACGCCGAGATCGAGTCTACCGGCCGCGGCGACCTCAACGACCAGCAGCGGCGGTCGTGGGGCAGCCGCCTCGTCGCCAAGCTCTGGCCGTTCTGAATTTCTCAGAGGGGCTGTCGCCAGCCCCGGTACTTCATGAGGGGCTGTCGCCAGCCCCTCCCCCAGCGGGGTCAGGCCCCCGCTGGGTCCCCCTCCCGAGACGAAGACTTCATGAGGGGCTGTCGCCAGCCCCGGTACTTCATGAGGGGCTGTCGCCAGCCCCTCCCCCAGCGGGGTCAGGCCCCCGCTGGGTCCCCCTCCCGAGACGAAGACTTCATGAGGGGCTGTCGCCAGCCCCGG
>Ga0209181_10004542_pt1 | contig 20595 bp, 15 predicted proteins | sample MAT05_FD_187208 | JGI IMG/M metagenome (GOLD analysis project Ga0209181, IMG submission 187208) | Freshwater microbial communities from Lake Fryxell liftoff mats and glacier meltwater in Antarctica - MAT-05 (SPAdes) (version 2) | ecosystem: Environmental > Aquatic > Freshwater > Ice > Liftoff... | reverse complement strand
ACACAAGACTTCAGACACAAGACTTCAGACACAAGACTTCAGACACAAGACTTCAGACACAAGACTTCAGACACAAGACTTCAGACACAAGACTTCAGACACGAGATTTCAGACACGAGACATCAGACACGAGACTTCAGACACAAGACTTCAGACACAAGACTTCAGACACAAGACTTCAGACACGAGACATCAGACACGAGACATCAGACACGAGATTTCAGACACAAGACTTCAGACACAAGACTTCAGACACGAGACTTCAGACATAAGACTTCAGACATAAGACTTCAGACACAAGACTTCAGACATAAGATATAGGTGACGTATGTCGGGTCGTCCACGCCCGACGATATCGCGGAATACATCACAGAAGCCCCGTAACGTATTTTTTTGAAACACAAAAGAAACAAAAGAACACAAAAGCCCGTAGAGTGTACTGTACGTTGGGTCGTCCACGCCCGACAATATCGCGGAGTACATCAGAAATCAGACACAAGACTTCAGACACAAGACATCAGACACAAGACTTCAGACACAAGACTTCAGACACAAGACTTCAGACACAAGACTTCAACACGAGACATCAGACTTCAGACACAAGACATCAGACATCAGACACGAGACATCAGACACAAGATTTCAGACACGAGACATCAGACACAAGATTTCAGACACAAGACATCAGACACAAGATTTCAGACACAAGACTTCAGACACAAGACAAGAGATGTGCTAAAATACCAAAATACCAAAATACCAAAATACCAAAACACCAAGACACCAAAATACCAAAACACTAAAACACAAGACACAAAAATGACAGGGCAAGTTAAAACAGTGAGTAAAAGCGCAACGCATACCATGCGCAAAACGAATGAACTAAGCATCAACCTCTTAACCGGTCTGGGTGTTGAAGGAGATGCACATCTGGGAGTAACCGTCAAGCATCGTTCACGCGTGGCACAAGACCCGACTCAACCTAACCTCCGGCAGGTACATTTGATTCATTCGGAACTGCATGACACCTTAAACAATACAGGTTTTTGCGTAGAACCCGGGCAAATGGGCGAAAATGTTACCACTATCGGCATTGATTTATTAGGGTTACCCCAAAAAACACAGCCGCTGATTGGCGAAAGCGCTATCGTTGAAATAACAGGATTGCGAAATCCCTGCAACCAGATAAATAGTCTATAGGAAGGATTGATGCAGGCCGTACTTGGCCGTGACGAAAATAATAATCTGATAAGAAAAGCCGGAATTATGGGTATCGTACTCCACGGCGGCATCATAAAGCCCGGAGATGCTATCCGTGTTCAACTTCCAGCACTGCCTCATTTACCGTTGGAAAGGGTGTAAGTAATTAATCCACAGTCGCTTATGGTAGTGCCTGCTGCGCTCTTCACCAACTGGAACAAGGATGTACAGCATTTTGCGCCGAGTCTGCGCGTACGCACCCATCACCGCCTTGATCGCACGTTGGCCCTTTTAAAAGATGCTGACATTTTGCTATAAAAAAATGGGAAAATTTAATATTTTACGCTGCTGACAAATGTAAAACCTTATCTTTGTGGCAAAATAATTTTTATGAGTATACCTGATAAGCACCACCGCATTATAGAAAGTCTTATACAAAAGGCTCAACCACAATCGCTTGAAGAGTTGCAGGTACTGCTGAACTCACTGGTAGGCGCGCCCCTGCCCGACATCCCGGAGGAGGAGCGCGCCCCGGAAGACAGGGCCTTAGACCTCGTGGATGAAGCAATGCAAGCCAGTACTGCCAAGGGGCAAAAATTGGCCGAGCAAGCTTTGGAAATATGGCCCGACTGCCTGCCGGCCTATGAGTACCTTGCCGCCAAAACGAAGTCAAAGTCGCAACACCTCGCATGGATAGAAAAAAGCGTAGCCATCGGGCAGCGGCTGTTTGGCGGCGATTTCCTGAAAAAAAACGCGGGCCACTTTTGGGGCATTACCGAGACTCGGCCCTATATGCGCTGCCTCAATGCCCTGGCAAATGCCAATGTGGAAGCGGGTAAATTGTCAAAAGCCATTGTGATCTGGGAAGATATGCTCCGCCTGAACCCCAATGACAACCAAGGGGTTCGATATAGCCTGTTGCCCGCGTTATTGCGCCAAAATGACCTGAAAAGCTACAGTCAATACCGCAAGCAACACGACGAAGACGGTACCCTTATGTGCTTCAACGACGCATTGGTCGCTTTCATGGAAAAAGGAGCCGACGCTTCGAGCAATAAGGCGTTGAAATCCGCTATCCAGCAGAACCGATATGTAATACCCCTGCTCTTGGATAAAGCGCCACCCGCTGCTGCTCTCTACGGTTACACCACTTCTTCCCCGGAAGAAGCCCTCGTGTACGCCCGCGAAGCTTGGCCACTGTGGCGCGAAACACCAGGTGCCACCGACTGGCTGAAAACCTTGTCGGGGCAACAGGAATCGCCTGCCGCCGCCGCATTGCCCCTGCTCCAACTGCCCCACAACAGCCTTACAATCCTGCTCAGCGATCCGTATTCCCCCATCAGTCCGCTGCAATTACGGGCCGATCTGCCGGACGAAGCGGTAGCACAGGTGCCCTTTGTTCAACTCATTCGCGCTTTTTTATCCTGCATACAGCGCGAACAACCCATGAAATTGACACCCAAAGGCAACCTGACCCGCGTCGTACTCCGTGAGTTGTACGACACGCGCCTGTTTCCCTACTCCTCCATTGATGATGGCACCATCAAGCTGTTAAGTGAAGATAACTTTCCGATGCTCATGACAGCCCATGCCCTGTGCCAGGTAGCCAAACTCATAAAAAAGCAACAGGGCAAGGTGTCGCTCACCAAAAAAGGGTTACAACTGCTGCAAGGCCCGGTAGCCCTGCTGTATCTTGAATTACTGAAAACCTACACCCAACGACTAAACTGGTCCTACAACGAAGGGTGGTCTTACGGCGTGGACGAGACCGGGCAGATAGGCTGGGCAACCATCATGTATGAGTTTGTTCGGCAGGGTGACACGGAGCAAAGCGATCTTGTTTACGCAAAGCAATACTTTCAGCTCTTTCCCAATATAGTGGCGCTCTACCACGAATCGGCATATAATCCAAGCATAGAATCAGCCAATTCGGATTTTCGCCGCCGCTTTTTTCAAGGGTTCTGCCAAATATTTGGCTTGGCGGAAATCATTCGGAAAAATACCGACCAGTTTGGTATTGTAAATGAATGTTTTATTAAAAGGACGGATTTGTGCGAGCGGGTGTTTCGACTTGGGTGAATGGTTTTTGGGGCAGGAATTTTGATTCAAACAAAAACCGATAAAATAAATTGAAAAATGTACCTTTGCCGCGTAAGGAACGAGTAAATAAGTAGTCCACAGTCAATAATCGGCAGTTCAAAGTCTCATAAACCTTTGATAATAAGGTGATTAATGAAATTCAAAACCACGCTTGTTTCTATTTACCTACTTACTAACTTTTAACCATTTTAAAATCAAGTTTATAATCAGGTGTGTTGAAATAAACGTGGTTATAAATTTACGCAAAACTCGCACAATCAAACAGTTGTGTAACTCATGACTCATAATTAATAACGCATACTATTTAACATGATTATTGGTGTACCTAAAGAAATTAAAAGCAATGAAAACCGCGTTGCATTGACTCCCGCCGGAGTTTTAGAAATGGAACGTCGGGGCCATCAAGTCTTCATTCAGAGCGATGCCGGAGTAGGTAGTGGTTTTGAAGACGAAGAATATGAAGCGAACGGGGCGGAAATTCTACAGACCGCTGAGGAAGTTTGGGCGAAAGCCGATATGATCATGAAAGTAAAAGAACCAATTGCCGAGGAATACAGTCGTTGCCGTCCTGGTCAGTTGGTATTTACCTACTTTCACTTTGCTTCCAGCGAAGAATTGACCCATGCCATGATAAAAAGTGGTGCCATTTGTTTGGCGTACGAAACGGTAGAAACTAAAGACCGTCAACTTCCCTTGCTCATTCCAATGTCGGAAGTAGCCGGACGTATGGCCATACAGCAGGGCGCTAAGTACTTAGAAAAACCCGTAAAAGGCCGTGGCGTTTTGCTGGGTGGCGTGCCGGGCGTTCCACCGGGCCGTGTGCTCGTATTGGGCGGGGGTATTGTTGGCACACAGGCAGCAAAAATGGCGGCTGGCCTCGGTGCAGCGGTTACTATTCTGGATGTGAGTCTGCCTCGTTTGCGCTATTTGAGCGACATTATGCCCGCTAATGTGGTGACCATGTTTTCCAATGAGTATAATATCCGCAAATTATTGCCCCTGCATGACCTCGTCATAGGAGCCGTGTTGATTCCCGGTGCCATCGCCCCAAAACTCATCAAAAGAGATATGCTCAAACTGATGAACCCCGGCACGGTATTAGTGGATGTAGCGGTAGATCAGGGGGGGTGTTTTGAAACCACGCACGCTACTACCCATGCCGATCCCACGTACATTATTGATCATATTGTTCATTATTGTGTGGCAAATATGCCCGGTGCCGTACCATTTACCTCTACAGTAGCACTCACCAATGCGACCCTGCCCTACGCCCTTCAATTGGCCGATAAGGGTTGGCAACGCGCCTGCCGCGACAATCAGGAACTCAAGTTGGGATTGAACGTGGTAGAAGGCAAAGTAGTGTATAAAGGCGTATCCGATGCTTTTGGGCTTCCGCTGCAATCTGCTGAAAGTGTTTTGTAAAAGCAATTAATAAATCTAATCAATTCAATTACCAATTTGAATTTTCGTACACATTTTCTTGAGCGCCAATTCGATTTCGATCAGGTGATGGCCGCTGCTGCTAAACAACCCTGGATCGGCTACGATACCGAGTTTATTGGTGAAAAAACCTACATTCCGGTATTGTGCCTGATGCAAGTGATCGTGGAGCAGGATATATACCTCATTGATACCCTCAGAATCAATGACTTGAGTACTTTTTTGGCCATTCTGGAAGACCCGGAAGTGTTGAAAATTACCCATGCCGGAGACAATGATTATCGCCTGCTTAACACCCTCTATGGTACGGTACCAAAAAACACCTTCGATACTCAAATTGCAGCGGGATTTGTGGGGTACAACTATCCGGCCGGATTTGGGCGCATTGTAGAGCGCGAGTTGGGTATCCAATTGGCCAAAAGTCATACGGTGACCGATTGGAGTACACGGCCATTGGACAAAAAAGCGGTGGATTACGCGGTAGAAGATGTGAAATATTTGCCCGAATTGCACGCCAAACTCACCAGAAAACTGCAAAAAGCACATCGCCAATCATGGACTGTAGAGGAAAATAGAAAGTGGGAAACCCCCGGTTTTTATGTCAACGATCCATACAAAGAAGTGCTGTCCAATGATTATATCCACCAATTAGACCAAAAAGGCCAAGTCTTTTTAATGCGGCTGTACCAATGGCGGCGCGATAAAGCAGCCGAACTCAACGTCCCCAAAGATCGGATATTGGAATTGCGCCACGTCAGTAATATCGTTCGGGGTATCAAAGATGGCGCTGCCGGTTTCAGGGCCAATCGCACCCTGAATGAAAATGTATGGCGCAAACACATAGAAGATTGGCAGGAACTGTGGCGAGCCAACCCAACGGAGGCAGAAAAGACGTTTTTGGATACCCTGCCCCAGCCGGCAGCCGAAGACCCCGAACACGAGTGGACGATGGAACAACTCTACCATTTGGTCAAAAAACAGTGTTTAGAACATGAAATTAGTGCAGCACTCCTGCTGCCCCGTGGTGATTTTAATAAATTGAAAGACCGAACCGGAACCTTTGATACGTCCATTCTGTCCGGCTGGCGCGCCGAATTGTTGGGCCAAAACCTCGTCAACTGGTTGCTAAAAGGCGGAGAAATGAAGGTGCGATGGGAAGGAAATGTTTGTTTGCTGGAACCGCCTGTCAAGAACTGAGCACCTATTAATTCATTCCAGTGCTACTTACTTATGCCTCGTCCACTACCTGCTGCTGCCGATCTGATAAGCGCTATTCAAGCGGGTGATCGGGCTGCTTTGGGCAGAACCATCACCCTGCTGGAAAGCACCCGCCCGGAGCATCTTGTACGGGCGAGGGAAGTGATAACCGGTTTGGAAGATAAACGTCCTAAAGCAACTCCATTAACCCTGCGGGTGGGCATCACTGGCGCACCAGGTGCCGGAAAGAGTACACTCATTGAAGTTTTGGGCAGCATGCTGACCGCACGAGGACACCGCGTAGCCGTATTGGCCATAGACCCCAGCAGCGCCATCAGCAAAGGCAGCATATTGGGTGATAAAACCCGCATGGAACACCTTTCTGCCGATGAACGCGCTTTTATTCGTCCTTCGCCTTCCAGCGAAAACCTGGGGGGAGTAGCCCGAAAAACCCGGGAAACCATTGCGCTGGTGGAAGCCGCCGGTTATGAAATCATCTTCATCGAAACCGTTGGAACCGGTCAGTCCGAAATAGCAGTACACAGTATGACCGATGTGTTCCTGCTGGTGCTGCTGCCCGGAGCCGGCGACGAATTGCAAGGCATCAAACGCGGTATTGTTGAAATGGCAGATATTTTGGCCGTCAACAAATCAGATGGAGAGCGGATAAAAACAGCACAACAAGCCAAAGCGAACTACCACAATGCCACCCATTTACTGCCAACAAAATCCAGCGGCTGGGCACCCAAAATAGTACTGTGCAGCGCAATAGAAAATACCGGAATAACCGAGTTGTGGAAGGTAGTAGAAGCATATACAACGGCAACCCGTCAAAATGACTGGTTAACGCAGAACCGGAAGCAGCAAGCCCAATACTGGTTGCACGAAGCCATTCAACAAGGACTTCAATCGCTGTTTTCCCAAAATACAGCCGTCAGGGAAGTACTGGCAAAAATGGAGCAAGCGGTCACTCAGGGAACTATTTCTCCTTTTATAGCAGCAGAAAAGGTATTGCAGGCTTTTAAGTAGTCACACAAGTCTAATACAGTCCACAGTCATACAGTCCACAGTCATACAGTCCACAGTCATACAGTCCACAGTCATACAGTCCACAGTCTACAGTCCACAGTCAAATAACACATCAACACATCAACAAATAAACAATGAAACGCATTCAGCATCTGTTTAATCTTGAGGGCAAAGTTGCCATTATTACCGGCGCTTCCAAAGGTATTGGAGAAAGTATGGCGCGCGGTTTAGCCGAATTTGGCGCCAAAGTAGTGGTGAGCAGCCGTGACCAAGCCGTTGTCAATGATGTTGCCAGCGAAATGCGCAACGATGGCTTACAGGCAATGGGCATTGCCTGCCATGTTGCCGACGATGCGCAACGCAGGGAATTGGTGGAAAAAACCCTCGAAGCGTGGGGACGCATTGACATCCTCATCAATAATGCCGGCACAAACCCTTATTTTGGCCCTATAGAAAAAATGACAACCGAAGTCTATCAAAAAACGATGGACATTAACCTCCATGCGGCACTTGCCTTGAGCAATTTAGTATTCCCGGTTATGAAAGCCAATGGCGGCGGGAGTATTATTCACATCAGTTCCATAGAAGGGCTGCATGCCACGGCCATGATGGCGGCTTATAATATCAGCAAAGCCGGCCTCATTATGCTCGGACAAAATCAGGCATCTGAGTGGGGCCGACACAATGTCCGGGTAAATGTGATTTGTCCGGGATTGGTCAAAACTAAACTCAGTGCCGCACTGTGGCAAAACGAAGAAATGCTGGAAAAAACTAAACCCAAAATAGCCCTTCGCCGCATGGCTACACCCGATGAAATGGCGGGGCTGGCAGTCTTTTTAGCTTCCGATGCCAGCTCTTACATGACTGGCTCCGTCATTGTGAATGATGGAGGCATCCTTTTAGCGCCACTCCTGTAGATCGCGTCGTCCACGCCCGACCAACTCCTGTAGATCGCGTCGTCCACGCCCGACCAACTCCTGTAGATCGCGTCGTCCACGCCCGACTAAACTTTACGTTTACAACATTTTAAAAATTCTAACAGCCATATTTTTTAGATTGTCCGTTCTTTTCAGGATTTGAATTCTGCCCCAGAAAGATTCATCCGCTATATCGTGATTCATACTGACGGAGGAGGTTTTAAAAATAGGGCGTTTGGTTGCAAAAGCCTCTTTACCAACGGTATTGTTATCAATTGGACTCAGCATCGTCAAATTTCCAATGGTATTTTTTAATTCATCTGTCGTAGGGTCATACCTTTTATCAGTTCTATAAAAAAATCGTTATCTGCTTTTGACAGGGTTAAAAACCCTTTGATTTGAGAACTTGCGATTTACCTCCTGCTCAAATTCAATAAAGCGATTTTTAAGTACAGAAAGCCTGTTTTGGGCAATCCGCTCGGCATCTTTATTAGAATCTTTACTACGGACAGACATGATATGTTTATATTGCTCGCAAATTGCGGCAGCTAATAAAACAAAAGTAGTAGCGCCTTGTTGACCATCCACTAATTCATGTCCATTTTTACCCACGACCCCTGATAGCTTATATTGAACCGTGACAATGCTGCCTAAAAAATGATTTTTCGGCCTCTCCGCTTTACGTGCTTTGAATACGTCTTCCAAATCTTTCAGGAAGTCATCAATTTCCTGCTTTTCCCCTGCGTACCCACGTTGATACATAGGTATTGTGAAAACAGGATTGTCAGCAAAAAATCTTCCAATTGCGCCATATTTCGGGTCTATATGCACAGTTAATTACTTTTATTGAGGACAAAGGTACAAATTTGATAAATGGTTTTGCCATTATCGCACCACAAATTTTCGCGCCTTTGTGTAATATTCCGAAATCCCGGTAGCCTCACAGCCGGGCAGTGTTGTTTTGGTCAGTTGCTTGCGTACCAAATATAACTGCCAGTCACCCGGAGTCAGTTCTGACAATTTTGCCGCCGGCAATGCTAGAAATTGCATACCTGCGGGGTTGAAAACCTCTGTTTGCACGGTTTGCCCCGCATTATTTTCCCAAATCAATACCAGCGTTTCCCCTTTTTTCAAATCACCACCGGTCCAATGCAAGTTGGCCGTTTGGTTTTTCAATACAGGTGTTTTTTCAAACCAGAAAGAATCAATCTGCGACATAGGCACTTCAAACGTGGTGGAAGCGCCGGAAAGAGAATCACGCCAGGAGAAAAGATATTTTCCTGCATAATCGCTCAATTTAGTTTTATAAACGGGCGATACATCTTTCAGCAGGTTCATGTTTTTACCTTGAACTTGCACACCACCTGGTATCGCAGTTTGTTGAGCGGTCACACCCGGAGTCACTTCTTTGAAAGTTGCCTCCGCTTGGCCCAAACGTTGCGCCGCATCATAACGAAGATAGGTGTTGAGCGCATATTGCCGGGGAGTAGCAACATTTTTGCAATTTAAAAAAATAACAATGGCCAAAAAAAATAAAAAAAAGGTGCGCATAAAATAAGGGTCTTAATTACCTTTGTGATCTGGAAATGAAGAAAAGCATAAAACTTTTCCGCGCCACAAAGGTCTGCCAAAATACCGGAACAACCAACAAAAGCCTCAATCGGTTTACTCAATAGGTTGTCGCATTCACCCTTGGGTAGACAGGTTTCACACATTTCCCATACTACACCATAATATATACGCATAATTTTACCGCAGGTTTATTGAAAAAAATACTCATTACCGATGATTGTCACCCATTGCTGGTGGATGGCTTAAAGGCAAAAGGCTACTTCTGTGATTACCGGCCCGATATTACGTTGGAAGCAGCGCGTGCCATTATCGGGGAATACGAAGGCTTGATTATCAACAGCAAAATTTTAGTGGATCGCACCTTTATAGATGCCGCGCATCAGCTTAGATTTGTTGGTCGGCTGGGTTCAGGTATGGAAATTGTAGACAGGGCTTATGCTGCCGAAAAAGGAATAGCCGTGTTGAGCAGCCCCGAAGGCAATAAAAATGCAGTAGCAGAGCAGGCTTTAGGTATGCTACTCGCAGTAGCCAATAATTTAGTGAGGGCTGACCGGCAAGTACGGCGAAATGAGTGGAAACGGGAAGCCAATCGCGGTTTTGAGTTATCAGGGAAAACAATCGGAATCATTGGGTTTGGGCATACAGGAAGCCAGTTTGCAAAAAAATTGCAGGGAATGGAAATGCGGGTACTGGCTTATGATAAATATAAAACAGGTTACGCGGACGGAATGAGTTGGGTGGAAGTATGCGATCTGGAAAAATTGCAAAAAGAAGCAACGATCATCAGCTTACACCTGCCGCTGACACTTGAGACCAAACATTACGTTAATGAAAATTTTATCCGGCAATGCAAGGTCGGAGTCATATTTTTAAATACCTCACGTGGACAGTGTATTGACACGGAAGCGTTGATCGCAGGTTTGGAGTCGGGTAGGATAGGGGGAGCGTGTTTAGACGTGTTTGAGAACGAAAAACCCCTTACTTATACCGAAAATGACCTAAATTTGTATAAAAGGTTGCATCAGTTTGAAAACGTAATTTTGTCACCCCACATCGCCGGATGGACCCATGAATCGAAAATAAAACTCGCAAATGTATTGTTGGAAAAAATTTTTGGCGCGATATTTTAAATTATCATTAACATTGCGCCCTATTTCAGATAATGCTTCAGGAATGACTAAGCAATGGGTTATTATTGATCCATATCTTTTATAAAATAATGGCAAACTTTTTCTTTTTAAACTAATTCATAACTCATCATTCATAGCTACCTAACTATGGTAAGATCACTACTACTTACTTTCATTTTACTACTTAGCGGTACTGCCTTGATCGCGCAGGGAACGTTTTTGTCTGGCACTATTGCCGACGACAAAGGCGAAACCCTGATCGGGGCGACTGTCAAAGTAACGAAAGCCGGCGAGTTCATTCGTGGAGCCATTACCGACATTGAAGGTAATTTTCGCATTGCACTTGACCCCGGCAGTTACGATGTACAGGTTTCTTACACCGGATACGCAGAAAATCGCGTCACTGGTGTACAGGTATTGAGCGGAAAGCTCAATAAATTAGACTTTACCCTTTCCAGCAATGCCTTGCTGACGGAGGTGGTCATCACCAGTTATAAAGTTCCGCTGATTCGTCAGGATGCTACCTCATCCGGTCAGGAATTAACTTCTGACCAAATTAGGAACCTGCCGACCCGGAGTGTCAACCAGATTGTGGCGACCACCGCAGGCGCTACCTCCATTGACGGAGGCGACATCAACATCAAAGGTACACGCTCCAATGGCACCAACTACTACATTGACGGTATCCGGGTATCGGGTTCACCCCCGCCAGTGCAGGACATTGAACAGCTACAGGTCATCACCGGTGGCCTCGGTGCCGAAATGGGCGACGTGACGGGCGGTGTCGTATCCGTTATCACCAAAGGCCCTGCTGCCCAGTATCATGGTGCTATTGAGATAGAAAACTCCAACGGCCTTGATCCTTACGGCTGGTTGTTGGCACAAGCCAACTTGAGCGGCCCCATCATAAAAAAGAAATTGGCCAATGGTGCTACCCGAACGGTATTGGGCTTCCGTTTGTCCGCTCAGTACAATACGCAAAAGGACGATGACCCGTCGGCGGTACCCATTTATCACTTAAAGCCTTCCGTATTGTCATACTTAGAGCGCCACCCGCTCAAGTTGGAAAATGGAACCGTCATCTCCGCTGCCGAGCAGCTGACCAATGACAGCATGGAGATATTGAAATATCGCCCGAATGAAAGCCGAAAAGACCTTGACATTACGGGTAAATTGGATTTCCGCCTGACCGATCAGATGGATTTCAGCGTAACAGGTACCTATAAAGATACCCGCAACCAAACTACCCCGGACGAAGGACAAGGCCGCCCCATGTGGCGTGCGATCAACTCGCAAAATAACCCGACAGATTATGATAATCGTTATCGCGTGTTAGCCCGTTTTCGCCACCGCCTCGGCAACCCCGATGCACAAAAAAGTAGCAACAACAAAGTGAGCATTTCAAATGCTAACTACCAGTTGCAATTTGGTTTTGAGCGCGCCACCGAACGCCGATACAGCAAACTCCACGGAGATAATCTTTTTGACTATGGCTATGTAGGCAAATTTGCTTACGACTATGTACCTGTTACCGATACCGTCAATGAAGCCATTGTACACGTGGGCAACCGCGAAGTGTTTAGAGGTTTCTCGTACGGTGATCGTATCCCCAATCAGGGGCTTGCTAATTACAATGAATTTGCGAATCCCGAGGTTTTCACTTCCTATGTAGCCTCTAATGGCCGCTTTTTGAGCAACTATGATGATGTCTGGAGCAATATGCACAGCAACGTCGGCAAATGGTTCGACCGGAATTCTACGCAGGTCAACGATATAGTAACCGTAATGGCCAACACCGGGTTTGACCTGAAATTGGGTAAAACAGGGGTTCACAATATCCAGATCGGTTTGATGAACGAACAGCGTGTGCAGCGTCGCTATTCGATCAACCCTTACGGACTGTGGAACCTGATGACACTCACGGCCAATAGCCACTTCAATGGATTGGATACTTCCCGAGTGATCGGTCAGATACAAACACCGTCTGGCTCGATTGATGAGTATGCAACAGCCGTAGTCGATCTGCCAGACAATAAATTTTACCGGGAAGCGCGCAAAGCGCTTGGGGTTGCCAATGATGAATACTTCAATGCCAATAATTATGCTCCCGAACAGTTCAACCTGAATATGTTCTCCGCTCGTGAGCTGCAAAACTTTGGGTTAGTTAGCTATTATGGTTACGATCATACCGGGAAAAAGGCAAATGACGGCGTATCTTTCAATGAGTTTTTCACCCGCCGCGATGCCGAGGGTATTCGCGATTTCCCGATAGCGCCCCTGCGCCCGTTATATCAGGCTGCTTTTATAAAGGATAAATTCACGTTCAATAAAATGATCTTTAGCCTTGGTCTGCGCGTAGAGCGTTTTGACCTGAATACTAAAGTGATACGCGACCCTTATTCCTTGTATAAAATTGCTTCTGCGAAAGATTTCTACGCGAACGTTCCGGGATACAACCGCCCGAGTGGTATTGGTGATGATTTCAAAGTATACGTGAATGGTCGCAATGATCCGTCGCCGAAAGCTTTCCGCGACAGCAATGATACCTGGTACTTTGCCGATGGTCGTCAGGCCAACGATGGTACTGCCATTTTTGGCGGCTCTCCGGTAACACCCTATCTACAGGATACCATTGTAGGCGATGACATCCTGAATCCGAACTTCAACCCTGAACTGTCCTTCCGCGACTATACACCACAGGTCAACTGGTTGCCGCGTTTGGCATTCTCTTTCCCAATTTCGGAAGAAGCCAATTTCTTCGCGCATTACGACGTATTGGTACAGCGCCCGTTGGATCAATGGGAGGTTACACCGTTTACTTACACGAATTTCTACAGTCCTACTGCCAGAAACAATGCCAATATGAAACCCGAACGCGTGGTGGATTATGAAGTAGGTTTTCAACAGAAACTGAATCAAAACTCCGCCATTAAATTTTCCGCCTACTATCGCGAACAGCGGGACATGATTCAGCGCCGTCCGTTCACCAATATTCCGGTGGTTAATCAGTACGATACCTACGACAATATTGACTTTGGTACCGTAAAGGGTTTTACTTTACAGTATGACCTTCGCCGCATCCGCAACACGGAATTGCGAATAGCCTACACGCTGCAATTTGCCGATGGCACTGGCTCCGATCAAAACTCCCAGCGTGGATTGACTTCTCGCGGGGTGTTGCGTACGCTGTATCCGTTGAACTTTGATGAGCGCCATAACCTCAATGCGGTGCTGGATTATCGCTTTGCTTCCGGTAAAGCTTACAATGGCCCACGGATCGGCGGCAAAGATATTTTGGCCGCTTTTGGTGCCAATTTCCAGGTATTTGCCGTTTCTGGTCGCCCGTACACGGTTAATACCCGCCCAACGCGTTTTGGCGGCGAAAATATTGCTGGTCAGATCAACAGCAGCCGTCTGCCTTGGCGGATGAATGTAGACATGCGGGTAGATAAATCCTTTGCCTTGCGCAAAAACCTGAACCTGAACATCTATTTCCGCGTTTCTAATCTGCTGGATCGTCGTAATGTGGTGAATGTGTATTCCGTATCCGGTTCGCCAACCGACGATGGTTTCCTCACCGCCAACGAAGGCGTACAGGTCATCAGACAGTTGGGCATTGATGGTCGCGATGTTCAGGCTTTCCGCGATGCTTATTCCTGGATGGTATCGGCTCCGAATAACTATACCCAGCCACGCCGGATGTATATCGGCGCAGCATTTGAATTTTAAATTGGTTGAGGAGTTGAGGAGTTTAGAGGTTTAGCCCTCAACTCCTCAACTACTCAACTACTCAACCAACTCAACTACTCAACTACTCAACTATCTCAACTAAATATTTTAAAAAATATGCGCATACAAAAACATATAATAACTTTGACGTTATTAGCGCTGTCTTCTTCTTTATGGGCGCACCTGCCACCACACAGGGGTAAGGAGCGTCCGGCTAAGGGAAATGGCGTAGAATATCGCGAGGTCTGTGCCAATTCGGAAGCACAGGCTGATCAGGAAATCAACAACGTACGTGCCCGTTTATTGGCGGGTGGCGACTGTTGGTGGGATTTCACCAATGGCCGCTATATCGTGCCTAAAATTGCTGCCGGTTCCGGTTTGCCGGAAGTCTCCTCCATCTTTGCCGGTTCCGTTTGGATCGGTGGCGTTGACCCCGGTGGCAACCTGAAATTGGCTTGTCAGGATTATCGCACTGGAGCGAACCCTGCCAACGACTTTTGGCCCGGCCCGCTAAATGATTTCGGCATCACTGACCGGCCTATTTGTAAAAACTGGGACGTACACTTCCGAGTCACCGGAGTGGATATTGACAAACACTTAGCCAATCTGCGCGAAGGCAACCTGAATGTTACCGACATTCCGCGTACCATTCGCGGCTGGCCATCCAAAGGCAATCCTTATTTTGTGGATATTTGGGGTTTTGATCTCCCGTTTACCACTCAGGGCCTTGCCGGTTTCTATGATGCTGACGACAATGGCTTATATGAGCCGTTGAAAGGTGATTACCCATCCATTGAAATAAGGGGATGCCCCTTAGACCGCTACCCCGATGAAATGTTATTTTGGATTTATAACGACCATGGGGGTGGGGCGCCACACGCCGTAACCAATGTCAATAAGGCGATTCAAATGGAAGTGCAGGTGCAGGCATTTGGCTACAAAACGAATGACGCCTTAAATGATATGACTTTCCAGCGATATAAGCTCATCAATCGGGCACCGGAAAGCATTGACTCCACTTTCTTTGCTATGTGGATTGATGCCGACCTCGGTTGCGCATTTGATGACTATATTGGTTGCGATACTACGGTGATAAACGGCACGCCTCGCAACCTGATGTACATCTACAATCAGGACAATCAGGATGGCCAAACCGGGTGTAACTGCTCCGGCACACCTACCTATTGCACCAAAATTCCGATTTTGGGCGTAGACTATTTCCGTGGCCCCTTAGATGAAGTGGGCAATGAATTGGGAATGTCTTCCTTTATGTATTACAACAACGGAGGCTCTCAGCCACCACCGCCACCAAATACGACTGACCCTAATCAGGACATCCAGTATTATCGGTACATTACCGGTTCGTGGGCGGATGGTTCTCCGTTGACGTTTGGCGGTTCCGGTAAAGGCGGAACGATTCCGACAAAGTTTGCTTTTCCAAGCGAACCCAACGATGCTACCGGCTGGTCTATGCAAAATGCCAACCTGCCGCCATCTGACCGCCGCACCTTGCAGGCTTCCGGCCCGTTTCGCCTTGACCCCGGCGCTACCAATGAGCTCATTATTGGTATTCCATGGGTGGCAGAGCAGACTTACCCGGCACCTGACATGGAGCCTTTGTTCCGCGCTGACCAATTGGCACAAGGTCTTTTCGACAACTGTTTTGACCTCTTAGATGGCCCGGATGCCCCTACTGTTGACTGGATCGAATTGAATAAAGAAGTGGTGGCTGTTTTGAGTAACCTGCCCAAAGCCAGCAACAACGAAAATGAAGCTTATGCAGAAATAGACCCGATTGCTCCGGCCAATTTGCCCTTGGATCAGCGTTCTTATAAGTTTGAAGGCTATATCATTTATCAATTAAATGACCAAAATGTGTCACCTTCCGACTATACAAACCCTGATAAAGCACGCATTGTATCCGTTGTAGATGTGCGCAATAAGGTAAAAAAATTGTACAACTGGAGAGAAATACGCAATCCCGGCAATGGCAAACTCATCTACTATCCCGAAGAGCAAATTGCCACAGAAGACAGCGGTATTCGCCACACCTTTAGCGTTAAAGAAGATGAATTTGCACAGGGTAACAGTAAAGCATTGATCAATCACAAACGTTACTATTATTCTGTATTGGCCTATGCTTACAATAACTATCAGAATTTTGACCCGGTCAACAATACCGGTCAGCAACGCACGTACTTGGAAGGACGTAAGAACATTGAGGTGTATACGGTTATTCCGCGTCCTGTACTGGACTTCTCTTTACAGGCTGCTTACGGCGACGGGCCGGTAATTACCCGCTTGGAAGGCGTTGGTACTGGCTTGGGTAATTTCCTCGATTTGGATGACGAAACAAAAAAGGCACTGTTTACACCAGGTTTAAAAGATACTTTACTGACTTACAAACCAGGTCGTGGTCCAATTTCTGTCAATATTTTCAATCCATTTGAAATAAAAGACGGCGAATATGAACTCAAATTAGTGGATGCTGACCCGAATGACACCAAAGTGGATGCCAATGCCCGCTGGCAATTGCGCCGCCTGCCGGATGGTGCGGTGATTGCTTCCGAGCGGAGCATTACCGAGATCAACGAGCAAATCGTCTCCCAGTATGGTTTTTCCGTACTGGTGGCGCAGGCTACGGAAGGTGGCGAACGCGCTGACGACAACAATGGTTTTATTGGCAGCAGGATAGAATACACGGATGTGAACCGCCAATGGCTGGCTAATTACCCGGATTCTGACTTCCCGCCGTTCAATTATCTGCGTACTTCCCGTTTGGAGCGTGAAGAGCCTTTAGACCCGACTTCGGCAATTAGTGCTTTTGGCCGGGATGCTTATTTTGTGCCTTATACCATGTGCGACTGGTTGATTCGCGCTTTGCCTGGCGGCGGTGATCGTTTGTTTACTCCGGCTTGGACGGAGGGTACCGGAAATGCACAAGGTGGCTTGAACACCAATGCCATTGGTGCCAGCGTGGATCCAAGTGGTGATGTATTGCGTTTGGCCACCGATAAACGGCCTGAACGCCTTGCTGCTTTGCCCAACATAGATATTGTGCTAACGAGTGACAAATCAAAATGGAGCCGTTGTGTGGTGGTAGAAACTGCTTCTTTGTATTATACCAATGGCGTAGAAACGCTTCCGCAATTGATGGTTCCGAAAGATCCGACCTTGTTGACCGAAAGAGGTGCCAATAATAGGCAACGTTTGATGTTTGACACTCGTCCGGGACTTTCCGTGGGAAAAGAAGATGGCAACAGCGATGGTCTGCCCGATCCTGACAATGCAGTAGCCCCCGTCGGCGCACCCGATGCCGGTCAGCCACTGCGCGGTATGGGTTGGTTCCCCGGTTATGCCATTGATGTGGAGACGGGCCAGCGCCTAAATATATTCTTTGGAGAAAACTCCTGCTATTCCAAAGCATTGGACCCGAACTACACGGGCCGCGATATGTTGTGGAATCCTACTACTCAGGATATCCGTCAGGGCAACCTCCAGCCGGATTACTACGATTTTGTGGGTGGTGGTCAACATTGGGTGTATATCACTAACACTGGTTATGATGAGTGCGAGGCACTACGTCGCCGCCTGACACCAGAGTTGCAAACCGCAGCACCTTCGGCAAAAGTATCGGTCATGCGCAATTTGGCGTGGACTTCCATGCTAAAATTGTCGACTGGCGCGCAATTAAAATCGCTGCGGGAAGGACTTATCCCCAATGATGTGACCTTCAAACTGCGTACTGGCAGCAAGTATCAGACCTGGTGGAATGATGCAGCAACGCCCGCAAAGAAGAATGGTCACCCAACGTATCGCTTTAAAATTGAAGGCAGAGAACGCAGAGAAATTGCGGATGCACAGATCGAAAACTCCCTGGACTCTGTTAAAATGGTGCCTAATCCGTACTATGGCTTCTCCCAGTATGAAGTGTCGCAATACTCCAATACGGTTAAAATTACGAACCTTCCGGGTAAGTGTACGGTTACCATTTATTCCTTAGATGGTAAATTCATTCGCCAGTATAACCGCGATGAAGTTTACGCTCGATACAATCAAATTTCACCCGCTGTTGAGTGGGATTTGAAAAACAACAAAGGGATTTCGGTGGCCAGTGGCATCTATTTGGTGCACATAGCCGCACCCGGACTTGGTGAACGAACGCTTAAATGGATGGGTATAGCCCGACAATTTGACCCTTCAGGGTTGTAATAGTTTTTTGGTGTTTTAGTGTTTTGGTGTTTTAGTGTTTTGGCACTAAAACACTAAAACACTAAAGCACTCAATTTTTCCACTCTTAATAATTAACGTATGAGCAAAAAATACTTATCAGCCTTACTCGCCGGAGCGATGTTGTCTTCCGGAGCGGTATTTGGCGGAAACCCGGATCGGCAGGGGGAGGCAGGTGCCAATCAACTCCTCATTAACCCGTGGGCAAGAAGTGCCGGGCTTCACACGATGAACACTTCGATGGTAACGGGTACGGATGCTATGTTTATCAACGTAGCAGGATTGTCGCGCATCAACAAAATGCAAGTCAATTTGGGGAACACGCGTTATTTGGAAGGAGCAGATATCCAGGTCAATTCACTCGGATTTGCCACTAAAGTTGGTAAGGGAGGCGGTGCCATTGGCCTTAGCCTTGTTGCTTTCAACTTTGGTGCCATTGAGGTGACTACTGAAAACAGCCCCGAAGGTACCGGTGCTACCTTCAGCCCCAGTTTTGTTAATATCGGGCTTTCCTATTCCCGGACTTTTTCCAATAAAGTATCGGTAGGGATCACGGCAAAAGCAGTCAGCGAATCATTAGCCAACGTTGGTGCCCGTGCATTGGCATTGGATGCTGGTGTGCAGTATGTGACTGGCGTAAAAGACAATTTCAAGTTTGGTATTTCGCTGCGCAATGTAGGCAACAAAATGCAGTATACCGGCGAGGGGCTTGCCAAGGTACGTCCGAGTGGTAACGTGCAGGGCTATCCCATCACCTACTACGAGCGTTCGGCTGCTTATGAATTGCCTTCACAATTGAATATCGGTGCCTCTTACGATTTTTGGCTGGCTAAACTTGCCCGCTTGACGGTATTGGGAAATTTCACTTCCAACTCTTTTTCTCGTGACCAATACGGTGGCGGTTTGGAATTGGGCTGGGGTCAGAATTTTGCGCTAAGAGTAGCGTATAAAAATGAATTTGACGATGTTGCCGGGCAATCAACCTTAGATAATGGTTTGAGTGCCGGGCTTTCCATCTCTACGCCTTTCAAAAAAGGTTCAGATTCACGCCTGTCTTTTGATTACTCTTACCGCACGACCGATATTTACAAAGGCATCCACAACCTTGGCATTCGCTTAGACCTGTAACATTCGGAAGTCAAACAGTCGACAGTAGGCAGCCTAAAATCAGCATCGGTAATGGTCAGTTTTTCTAACTAAAAAAATAATTTGGCAGTTTAAAAAAATTCCGTACCTTTGTGGCTCTTAATACTCAGGAAACGTTTCTATCGCCCCCGATGGAAACGTTTCCTTTTTTGTCCCGACTTGATGCGGAAACCCGCAGGAACGTTATGCGTTTTTGCGGGTTTCCGCGTCAAAAATATCCAAAATTTTAATCATTTTTATCACATGGCAAATTACAATTATTTGACTCAGGGCGGTTATGAAAGAATTAAGCATGAGCTGGAAGAACTGAAAACAACCGGACGCGCCGAAGCTGCGTATGCTATTGCCGAAGCACGTTCGCAGGGTGACCTTTCAGAAAATGCGGAATATGATGCAGCAAAAGACGCTCAAGGACTATTAGAATTAAAAATTAGCGAGCTGGAAACAGTGATGTCCAATGCCCGCGTTATTGATGAAAGTCAGATTGATACTTCAAAAGTGGCTATTTTGGTCAATGTCACGATTAAAAACACCAAAACTGGCAAAGAAATGACCTATAAATTGGTGTCTGAATCAGAAGCCGACGCTAAATCTTCTAAAATTTCTATTACCTCTCCGATTGGTAAAGGACTATTGGGCAAAGCTATTGGCGAAAAGGCTCAAATCCAAACTCCTGGCGGTCCTATAGAATTTGAAATAGTGGATATATCTATTTGAGACATCAGACATCAGACATCAGACTTGGAGACACAAGACATCAGACATCAGACATCAGACATCAGACATCAGACATCAGACTTGGAGACACAAGACATCAGACACAAGACATCAGACTTGGAGACACAAGACATCAGACTTGGAGACACAAGACACTAGACTTGGAGACACAAGACACTAGACACAAG
>Ga0209181_10004533_pt1 | contig 20621 bp, 16 predicted proteins | sample MAT05_FD_187208 | JGI IMG/M metagenome (GOLD analysis project Ga0209181, IMG submission 187208) | Freshwater microbial communities from Lake Fryxell liftoff mats and glacier meltwater in Antarctica - MAT-05 (SPAdes) (version 2) | ecosystem: Environmental > Aquatic > Freshwater > Ice > Liftoff... | reverse complement strand
ATGGATTAGGCGCTCGTCAATCGTTCGTTAACATGAAAGTTGGTGCGCCGAATATCCACCCATTTGCCGCCAACGGTCATTTCCCCCTTTACTACCAACCGTTTTTCAGCCTGAGCAGTTACAGGCTGAGTACATCCCCGCCGCTGAGGGTGTCCTTTGCCGTCAACAAGTGGCGGGGTCGGTGGGAGGCACAACGTTCACCTGCCAGTTGCCCGCAAATGGTGTACCATAAGCATGTTCGCGAGCGTCTATGCACAGGTGTCCCAAGTCGTGCCTGACCCCATCCGCCGTTCCCGTCATAGCGCCCCAGTGCGCTTCATTTTCCTTCACCTCGTCCTCGTCGGAGTGGTCAATCTGGTGCTGTTCGCCGGGGGTGCCTTTCAATGGTTGGCGTCCGCTACCAGCGGGCTGGTCACCGGATCATGGGTGGCAAATCTCGTCTTTCTTGGGGTGCTGGTGGCATGGCTGATCGTGCGTCAAGGCGATCTGCGCCTATACGATATCGGCGTGATCCCGTCCCGCATCCCGGCGGCGCTAGTGTTCACGCTCGGCTTATGGCTTGCCGCGCAAACCCTACACGCCGTCGCGGGCTTGCTCACTTATGGCAGCATCACCGTCGCCTCGATCTGGAACAGCGACGGCATGTTCGTCTTGTTGGGGATGCTGTTGGCGCAGCTTTTCGGCAATGCCTTGTTCGAGGAGATCGCTTTTCGCGGTTTTTTATTTCCCCAAGTGTATCTGCGCCTCGACTTCATGCACCGTTACGGATGGTTCCGCTTGATCGCCGCGCTCATCTTGACACAGGGCATGTTCGCGCTGACTCATATCCCCAATCGCATCTATCTAGGGCTATCGCGCGAGGCGATTTTGTGGGACTTGGGCGTCTTATTCGTGCTGGGCGTTTTGTTCACCTTCATTTATGCCCGCACCGATAATTTATTCATCGTGGTCGGCATTCATGCGCTGGGCAACGCGCCGACGACCTTGTTTCGTACCGCGCCTGTGCTGGCAACCGAAGGCGGATCGATCCTGATTTACAGCCTCGTGATCGCTGGCGTGTACGGGGTGCCTTGGTGGTGGGCACGGCGTACACGCCGGATCGCCGCCCTGCGCGTTGTCGAGTCGCTATCAGAGGACACGTCAGCGTATCACAACAGCCTACCCCCTGCCGACTCTCTGTCAGAGGGCGCAGCGTGATCGCGCGGCGGGGCGGACGAGGTGCCTTGCATCCACACGTAAATCAGATGAAAATGGGTTTTTAAGTCCGTCCGTGACTACTCAGGTATAGAAACAGAATAAAATAAATAGGGAGGTATGAAGACGTGAAGAAAAACAGGAAAATACCCCTCGAAACGTGGATGTAGGGGTGGATTAGGCGCTAGTCAATCGTTCGTTAACATGAAGGTTCGCGCGCCGAATATCCACCCATTTGCCGCCAACGGTCATTTCTCCCTTTATTACCGACCGTTTTTCAGCCTGATCAGTTACGTCCGTCCTTTTTTGCTTCACATCTTGGCGACTTTGCGTGAAGTCTTTTTATCCCGACCCAAGCCTACACAGGAGCGTTATTATGGCAAAGCGCGATGCTAACGACAATTTCGACCCGTTTGGCGACGACGATATGTCGTTCGATGAACTCGTTCAGGGCAGTGGCGACAATGAGGCTGACGATGATGTCGCCCAGATGAACCTTGATGACGATGATATGTTCGCCCTAGACGAGGATGACGACCGCCCCCGCGGGCGGCGAACTGCCCGCCGTGATGACGATTCCGAGCTAGACGACGACTCGTCCGGTGGGGGTGGGATTGCCGTCGGCAGCGCGATCCGCACAGCCTTGATCGTCGTGTTCACGGGCATTTTGGCGACGGTGATCTTTTTGGCAGTGGGCGGGGGGCTTGTGTTCGGCGCACGGCAGGTGCGCATCCTCGAAGGCGGACCCGTCAACCTCAACCTTGGGGTGCTTTCCGACATCATCCCTACCCAACCGAGCATCCCGACGATGATCGCCCAAGTCGCTACGGATATCCCCGCCAGCGCCGCGCCCACGACTGAAGCCTTACCAGCGGGCACCCAAGCCCCGACCGCTACCGCGACTCCGGTCTGTGACCCCGAAGCCGCACAAGACTGGTGGGGGCTTCAACAGGCGAGCTATGCCCAGTTCACCTCGATCACGCCGTCAAGCGTGAGCGAAGAACGCAACCCCGCCGCGTATCTGGAACGGCTGCGGATCACGCGCGAATTTGCCGCCAATATCCCCAGCGATGACTGTACCGCCCCGGCGCGGACGGCATTGTTGGCGCTCTATGACGCCGCCCGCGCCCGCGCCACTGCCCTTATCAACTTCCCCGGCACGCCCGAAACCGCTCTCGCAGATGCTGAACTTGCCTACAACGCCGCCAATGCAGAACTGACCAGCGCCTTGTGGAGGGCGCAGATCGTGTCGGACGAAAATTCACCGGTGGCGCTCAATATCGAACAGGGAAGTGGTTCGCTTTGTGGTGCCAGCGCGTGGTTGCGCCAAGTAGAACCGATTTATGCCGAATTTCTCGATAATGCGGATCAGGTTGACGTGGTGGCACAGCCGCCCAACACCATTCGCACCTTGATCACCACTATGGAGGCGCTACGTGGCAATGCCGAAATCATCACCACCACCCCGTGCGCCCAAGTGCCCGCGCAAATCTTATTGGATGCCATGAACGCACGCCTCACGACGGTCTCCAGCCAGCTTCAAGGCGATGCCGCCGCCATGCTCGCCGCCCAAGCGGACTATACCCGCCTTGACGGACTGTACCGCGCGTGGGTGTTGTGGTTGATGGGGTAAAAGCAGGGGTTAGGGGTAAAGCAGGGATCGGGGAATAAGGTCATGCCATGTTTCGCGGGCGGACATACGGCGCGGGGACGATACGGTTTATAAACGATCCCCATGCGCCTAATCCGCCCCTACGATTCGCGTTGATGGGAGACATGGGGGGCAATGATCACACCCCCCACCATCGCCCTACACCTGAATCGTCCCCGCACCGATCTCCTAAACCCTAAACCCTGTTCTTGCTACCCTACTGCGTCGGGTTCCGTCGTGATGCCCTCGCTGATGCCGAGGAAGACCACCCCGTTCGGCGTCGTCAGTGCGATCAACGATCCATCAGGGCTGAAGGCAAAATCGCCGATGAACTCATAGCCTTCGCCCGACAAAATGACCCCACTGGCGATATCGTAAATGCTCAGCACGGTCGGCTGAACGACAGAGACGAGATCGGGGTTGATCGCCGCGATCAGGTCGCCCGCCGGGCTAAAGCCCAGCGTGTTGGGGAAAAATGCTGGCGCGGTGCCATAACTTTGTGCCGCGCTGGTCGTGACCGCAAACGTGATCAGGCGGACGGTTGACCCATCAGGATAGGCGATGGCATTGGCGGGCAGTTCGCCCACAGGCGCGGGTTGCAACGGACGCCATGCCAACCCCCGGATCGCGGGACCAGCGATGGGTTGATTCAAAATTTCGGTGCCATCTGCCACGGTGATGACATGCACGTTGGTATCGACCCACGCAAACAAAGTGCCATCGGGGCTGAACGCCACTTCCCGCACCCAAGTGGGCGTGGGCGTATTGGCAATTTGACGTTGATTGGGCAGGTCATACATCGCCCACCCCGATATGGCATTGGGAGCAGCGGTACCCGGCGGCACCAAGGTGCCAATCCCAACCGCCAACAAGTTGCTGACGCTAAACGATAAACTGTTGATCGGCGCGTTCGGGCGGCTGGCAAGCTGCAAGGTCACGCCGCTGTTCAAATTGGTCACGAACAGATCAAACGCCGGATCGCTAAATACGCTATAGGCGAGGAACTGCCCATCGGGGCTGATGGCGACTTGGGTCACATTGCGCGGTTGCACGATGTTCAATTCGATTTGCGACAAGTCGGACAGACGGTAGGCGTTCACGCCGCCCGTCCCACCGATGGCGAGGATGCCGCCTGTGGCAGGGCTAAACGCCACCGACGTCGGATTCTCGAAGGCGAGAATGCTCAGAGGTGCCAACAAGTTGATCGTCTGCCCATTGATCAAGCTCCGTTCTAGCGGCAACGCCAAGCCGATAGCGCCAAAGGGCGCGAGGAAATAATCACCCTCGCGTCCTTCCGCCGTCCAACCGATGGTGCCGTTGTTGTTGACGCGCCACCAAATGATCTTCGACGCATCTTCACAGATGGGACCGTCCAGCACATCGACCGTCGTCCCCGCTTCAATCGTGCCGATCTGCGTGCCGTTCACGTTCGGCAGATCGCGCAGACGGTTTGGGGTGCCGCCTTCGCCCAAGCGTGCTTGCCCACCCTTGACCAAACGCGGGAAGGTATACCCCGGGTAACCCGTCGGGCAGTTCGAGACGGGCGCGACGGGGGTGCCGACTGAGGTCGGGGCGGGGGTGCCCGTCAAATTCAGGATTTCTTGATTGCAGGGGATGACGATAGAGCCATCTTCCGCCACCCGGAATTCATACGAGATGCCGCCCAAGACCAAGGTCACGGTATAGGTGGAGATCGGTACCGCGATGGCAACCGGATTGGCGACCAATGGGCAACCCAATGCCGAATCGGTCATGAAGGCTTGCGTAAACGACCAGGTATCCAGATCAACGAGACTGAGCGTGCGCCCAACAGCACGGCTCAGCGCATCCACCGCGACCTGTATCTGTGGCGGTGCTGATTGGGCGGCGACACCCCCCACCATGACGATCCAGACCATCAAGGCGATCAGAAATAGGCTCCAACGTTTCATGAGTGTGTTCCTTTCCAAAACCATAAGGCATTCGGGATTAGGGATCAGGGGGCTGGAGAGCTAGTCTTGGATCCCACTATCCCCCTGATTTTAATCCGGGTTGCGCGCGACTCTATAAGCTGATTGTAGGAGATTTTCGGGCAGATGGGCATGATGCTTGCCCACCGTTTTTCAGCCGATCACCTGTTGATAAAGCTTCTCTTGGCGATCCCGCGCCCGCGCCAATGCCTCCGCCGCATGAGGACGCGGACGCACGACTGTGATCGTTTGGGCGGGCAAGCTGAGCATAGCGGTGTCGGAGATCGACTCGCCGCGTAAAGCGCACAGCGTCAAAATTGCCGCACCGCGCATGGTGCCCTCAACCCCACTGACCATATAGATCGGACGATTGAGCGCATCGGCGATCAACTGCCGCCAACTTTCTGATTGTCGCAATGCCCCCCCGCCCGCATAAACCGCCGCCGTGCCCGTGGGGTCTACTTGGTCATAAATGAGCGACAGCCGCAAGGCTACGCTTTCCATCACGGCTTGCAAAATATCCAAGGGGCTGGTGTCCAGTTGCAAGCCTTCGATCACGCCCGTCGCGTGTAGCGCATAACCGGGACTGCGTTCCCCCGCCAGCAAGGGCAACACTGTCAAGCCGTGCGCATCCACCGACCGACTGCGCAACTGTTCGTCAGCGTCGTGAGGCAGCATCAAGGTGCGATACGCCCACGCATAGATATTGCCGCCTTCGCTACTTGCCCCGCCGATCAGGTGATGATGGGCGTCCACCCGATAGCCGAATAACCCCGTCCTCAAAGGGGGGGCTTCGCTGCTGGCGAAGATTTTACGCAGTGCGCCCGTCGTGCCCAAGGTCAGCGCCACGCGGTCATCACCGATGGCACCCGCCCCGACATTTGCCGCCGCGCCATCCCCGACAGCAGGATAGAAGGGCACATTTGCCAGCGCCGCCCACCGATCCCGATACACGCCGCGTAAACCGTGCATCGGCTCATCGATATCTGACAAGATCGGCAGTTGATCCAGCCCGACGCCGACAGCCTCCAGTAGCGGCTTATCCCACACCAGTCGGTGCCGGTCTAGCAAGCCGCTCCATGATGCCAACGAAAAACTGCACCGCGCTTCGCCCAACCACGCGCGATATAGGTACGATGGGAAATCCACCCATTCGGCGACTTGTGCGAAGGCTGCGGGGTCAAGCGCGCGCAGCCATGCCAGCTTTGCCGGACGATGCGCCGGATGTAGGACACAGCCCGTCCGCTGATGCACAGCTTCGGCGTCAAATTGGGCGCGCAAGCCATCGAGAGTCGCAGCGGCGCGCATATCGGCGTAGCTGTACACGGGGGTGATGGGCGTCCCCATTTCGTCCAAGCCGACCAGCGAATCCGCGAAGGCAGCCGCCCCCACCGCCATGACGCCCGCCATGTGATGGTGCGTCATCAAGTCATCAATACAGGTTTCTACCAAGCCACGCAAGGTTTTGGCATCGGTGACAGCGGCTCCGTTTTCGGGGTGTTCAAAACTATAAGAGCGGATGCTAGACGCGCCTAAAATCGGCTGAGCGGTCTCGTCATACAGCATCGCCCGCACCGATGAACTGCCAATATCAAGGATAAGAACGCTGTGCTTCGGTGAAGACATGGTTTAATTATCTCTCTTCGCTGAACTGCGTAGGGCGATCCGCTAATTTTCGCGGGCAAAGGTCAATAGAGTAGCTTGCCAAGAGCATAACGCAAACTAGCGAATGGGCAAAGACGCAAAGGGGCAGATTACTTTCAAGTTGCGGGTGATTTTGGTACGCTAAGGGTAGGCGTATCGCGCTGTGATGCGCGATAAAATTAAAAAAGAGAATTCATAATGTCCATCCCCCTCCCACGTAGCACACCCGAAGCACAGGGGATAGCGTCCGCCGCTATCCGAAACTTCATCGACATTGCCCGCGCCACGATATCCGAACTACACAGCGTCATGCTGCTGCGACATGGCGTAGTCGTCGCCGAGGGCTGGTGGTCACCTTATCGTGCCGACCGACCGCACAGCTTATTTTCGGTCAGCAAGAGTTTCACTTCGACCGCCATCGGCTTGGCAATCGCCGAGGGGCATCTTTCGCTTGACGACTCGGTGATCGGGTTTTTCCCCGATGACCTGCCCGCCGTGATCAGCGATCACTTACGGGCGATGCAAGTGCGCCATTTGCTGTCGATGTCCACCGGGCATACCGAAGATACCACCCGCTTTATTGTGCGGGGTGATGTCGTAAACTGGGTACAGGCTTTTTTGGAGCAGCCCGTTTTACGCACGCCGGGTACGCACTTCGTCTATAACACGGGCGCGACCTATATGCTGTCGGCGATCTTGCAAAAAGTGACGGGTATTCGTTTGCTGGAGTATCTGGAACCGCGCTTGCTCCGTCCGTTGGGCATTGAAGACGCGACATGGGAACTATCGCCGCAGGGGATTCATGTTGGGGGTTTTGGTCTCAGCATCAAAACCGAAGACATCGCCCGTTTTGGGCAGTTATATTTGCAAAAAGGGATGTGGCAGGGGCAACAACTCGTGCCCGAAGCGTGGATCGCCGAAGCCACCGCCAAGCATATCAGCAATGGCGATGACCCCGTGAGCGATTGGGCACAAGGCTATGGCTATCAATTTTGGCGGTGTTTCCCCAACGGTGTCTATCGCGGCGATGGTGCCTTTGGGCAATATTGCGTGGTCATGCCCGAACAAGATGCGGTGTTGACGATCACCGGCGGCGTGGGCGATATGCAAACGGTGCTAACACTGGTGTGGGAACACCTGTTGCCCGCCCTGTACGCTCCCGACCCGCTGCCGCCGGATGAGCGTGCGCAGAGTGCGCTTCAACAAACCCTAAACGGCTTGACGCTCCCCCCGCCGAGTGGTCAACCCGCAACGTCCCAAGCCCATCCCCTTTGGGGCATACGTTATGCGCTGGAAGCGAATATGTTTGGGGTCGATGGCGTCACCTTTGACCGCGCCGACTCCGGCTATATCGTCACCTTTGACAACGCCGGCGGCATCCATCCGATCCCGTGTGGTGCAAGCGTCTGGCACGAAGGCGTGACGGCGGTCTTCGGCAAAGACGATGCTATTGCCGCCAGCGCGGTGTGGCGCGATGAGGAGACGCTGCTGCTCACCTTGCGTTGGCTAGAAACGCCCTTCTTCTATACGTTGCCATGCCGTTTCGCGGCGACGGCGCTCACGATTGACGGCACCGTCAACGTCGCGTTTGAGGATACCCACTTCACACTCGTGGGGCGGGTCGGTTAACCCGCCAGCACCGCTAGGATCGCCGCCACCCCATCCAACGACTCGACGCCGCCCGGTTCCGTCACCAGCACCACCGAATCAGCACCAGCGGCATATAGCCTGTGGATGGCGGCGGCGCATTCGGCGGGGGTGCCCGCTACGGTCAACAGGTCGATCCATGCGTCCGGCATGGTTTCGCTCAGGTGTTCCCACCCGCCCGCCGCCACCAAGCGCGTGACTTCCGCTTGGATTCCCAACGGGCGCAGTTGATCGGCGTTGCCATTCGAGAGCATCTGCGCCAAGGGCGCGCGTACCCGTTGGCGCGCGGCGGCACCCTCCTCATCGACCGCACAAAAGACGTAGACCGTCAGCCGATGCGGTTCACCCGCGCGTCCGGCGGCGGCTTGCCCGTGTGCGATCTGTTGGCGCGCCCACGCGACATAGGCGGGTGAGGAACATTCGGGGATGATGGTGCCGCTGGCGATTTGACCGGATAGATGCAGGGATTTAGGTCCGCTCACGCCCAAGATCACGGGGGGCACCGTCGCGGGCGGGAACTCTAACTTCACGTTGTCGATGTGGACATGTTGCCCATGAAATGTGACTGTCTCGCCCGCCAACAAGCGTTGCGTCACGCTGGCGGTTTCGTCCAGCGCCGCCAGTTGCGAACTGGGGAAAGCACCGATCTGCCGCATCCAAACGGCGACGCCATGCCCGATCCCCGCCGTGAAGCGCCCCGGATAGGTGCGCGCTAGGGTGGCGATCTCCATCGCGGTGAAGGCGGCGTTGCGGGCGACGGCGGGCATAATCCCCAAACCGATGTGGATATCAGCGGTGACTGCCAGCGCCACCGCCGCTGACGCTATGCCACTGGCAAAAAAGCAATCCTCGACGACCCACAACTCCTCTAAACCGAGTTGTTCGGCGCGGCGGGCATAAGCGGGTAGGGTTTCTGGCGGGTTCTGCCGCCGGAACATCACACCTAGGGTTGTGGGGTGTCGCTGACTCATGAGAGGGTGTCCTTTTTAGGGTGAATACGCCCCCACACTATAAACCGCAAAGTTCAGTCCGCCAAGATATAGCGCGCCAACAGGTGGGCGCTGTGCAGCAGGCTATCGCGGTGGGTGCGTTCGTAACTATGGGACGAGGCGATCCCCGGACCTGCCAAGCCGACTTTGGCATCCCCGCCCGCGCGCCAAAAGGCGGTGCCGTCCGAGGCATAAAAGACGTAAATATCGGTCTTATAGGCAATGCCGTGCTGTTCTGCCAACCGCCGCAGTTTGTTGTTCATATCAAAGTGATACGGTCCGCCGCCGTCCTTCACGCAGATGCTGACCGAATACTCATCACTATTTTGGTTTTCGCCCAATGCGCCCATATCGACCGCCAACAGTTCGACCACTTCCGGCGGGATACCATACGCGCCACCATGTCCGACCTCCTCATAATTGGCGATCAGGATATAGGTGTCTTGAGGCGGCAGGGCAGCTTCGGCATGGAGCGCGGCAAGCGCCCCATACAAACAGGCAATCGCAGCCTTATCATCCAAGAAGCGCGCTTTGATGAAACCGGTGTCGGTCACTTCCACACGCGGATCGACGAAAATGAAGTCCCCCACGCGAATCCCCAACGCTTCGGTCTCTGCCCGGCTTTTGACCTGCGCATCCAGCCGAATCTCCATCGATTTTTCGGTGCGCTCGGTGCGGTGAATCTCGGGATTGACGTGGGAACTGGGATTAACCGAGATCAGCGTCCCGCGGATACGGCGATCCTCAAACGTCCGCACGGTCACGTTTTCATTTTCGATCCCCGTCAGCAAGATGCCGCCGATGCGCGACACCATCAACCGACCATCGGGCTTGATGTCTTTGACCAGCAAGCCCAGCGTGTCCACATGCGCCGTCAGCGCGATGGGCGCATCACTGCGTGCGCCCTTGATCTTGATGAGCAGTGCGCCCTTGCGGGTGCGCATGAATTCAAAAGCGCCGAGCGTCGCGAAGGCGTCTTGCACAAACTGGATCGCCTCATCGGTGTAGCCGGTGGGGCTGTGAATCTGGAGTAGTTGCACCAGAAAATCCACCATCGGCGCAGTCTGAATCGTCAAATTCGTCACGATCTTCCTCTCCAGTGGCTGCCCTTAGCCCCGAACTGCCGCCTTCAAGCCCGTCAAAACCTCGCTCGCTTCCCACAAGCGCCGCTGCGCGTCGAGATCATACGACTGGGGCATGGATTGGATCGGCTGGCGTTTTTGGTAGTAGCCGCCGCTCTTGCCTTCCATTTCGGGGGATGCCGACAACCAAATGGGGGTATCCGCCCCTTTGGGGATGCTCAAGATGAACGGTTTGAGGATACTCATGCCGATCTTCATCATGCCGCCGTTGTTGCTGGCGAAGCCCGTCCCCACAAAGCCCGGGTGCAGGCAGTTGGCGGTCACGGTGGTGCCTTGCAAGCGGCGCGCTAGTTCATAGGTGAAAGTGGCGTTTGCCAGTTTGGAGCGCCCATAGGCTTTGATGGCGGTAAAGCCCTCGCTGGTTTGCAGATCATCAAAATCGATATTGGCAGAGCGCTGTGCTTCCGACGATACGCTCACGATGCGGGCGGACGGGCTACGCTTCAACAAATCCATCAGCAGGTTGGTGACCATAAAATAGCTGAGGTGATTGAGGGCGAAGGTCATTTCTAGCCCATCCACGGTTTCTTCGCGCTTGGCGAACATCGCGCCGGCGTTGTTGACCAAAATATCCAGCCGATCCACTTCCGATTTGATGTGGGTCGCCAGCTTGCGAATCTCCGCCTGTGACGACAGATCGGCGATGGCTTTACGAGCGTCGCCGCCCGCTGCATGAATAGCGTCCACAACTTCATCGGTTTTGCTTTCATTGCGCCCGACCACAATCACGCTGGCACCCAATGCCGCTAGCGTTTCGGCGGTATATCTGCCGATGCCGTTGGTTGCGCCTGTGACCAATGCCGTTTTGCCGTGCAGTTTGCTCATGCCGATGAGACTGGATTGTTCGATCATCAGGGTTCCATTCTTTTTTTTAGGGAAATGCGATTGCCCTTCATTATAGTGAGTCAAGATGAGTGGTGGGTGACAATGGGGAACATCGCTCATTCCTCCCCCATCCGCCCCATCTGCTATAATGGCACCACATCAGCGCGCGTTCACACGGGAAGGGCGATCCTCCATGACCAATCACATCCTCCAAACGCATGGGCATTCGTTCTGCCGATGACGACGATTGACCCCATCCTCCCACAGTGGGATGCGTTTGTGCGGTCACATCCACGCGGGCACTTGCTCCAAACCGCCGGATGGGGCACCCACAAACGTGCCTTTGGCTGGCGCGATACGTTCGTTGGCGTGACCGATGACGCGGGCACCCTGGTAGGCGGCGCGTTGCTCTTGTTCAAACGCTTGCCGCTGCGCATGGGCACGATGGCATACTTGCCGATGGGTCCGTTGCTGCGTGATCCTGCCGATGCCGCCATCACTGCGGCGGTATGGGTTGCCATCCACAAAACGGCACGCAGCCGACGCGCTGCCTTCCTCAAATGGGAACCGGGCATTTTTACCGAGACCCTACTCCCGGATCCGGCGGCGCTGGGCTTTGTCGCCAGCGAGCAAACCATCCAGCCCCCGCGCACGGTCTTGATCGATCTGCACGGCAGCGAGGAGGACATCTTGGCACGCATGAATCAGGGCACCCGCCGCAAGATTCGCCAGAGCTTGAAAAACGATATCACTTACAGCGAAGCGACCACCCGCGACGAGGTGGCGAAATTCACGACACTGATGGGGGCGACCGGGGCGCGCAATGATTTTGGCGTCCACTCCGCCGACTATTATGCGCTCGCCTTTGACCTATTCATCCCCCAAGACGGGGCGCTGATCATGGCGGAACACGAGGGCGACGTTTTGGCGGGGATCATGGTGTTCGCGGTGGGCGACACGGCGTGGTACTTGTATGGCGCGTCGGGCGACATCAAACGCAACTTGATGGCATCTTACGGCGTGCAGTGGCGGGCGCTTCAGTGGGCGCGGGCGCGGGGGTGTACTACGTATGATATGTGGGGCATTCCCGACGCCGATGTTGAGACGCTGGAAGCGGATTTTGAAACCCGTAGCGATGGCTTGTGGGGGGTGTATGGCTTCAAGCGCGGATGGGGCGGGCAGGTTGTCCGCTCGCTGGGCGCGTGGGATATGCGCTATAACGGCATCATTTATCAGGTGTATGAAACGGCGGTGAGACTGCGTGAGCGTCGAAATCGCCCGGATTAACGACCGGGACACATGGAATCAGGCATTGCGCCTGTTGCCCCATGCCCATATCTTACAGACATGGGAGTGGGGCGAATTTAAGCAACAAACAACGGGCTGGAACCCGATCCGCATCGCCTATCAACGGGACGGGCAGATCGTGGCGATGGCGAGTATCGGCGTGCGCAGTATTGGTCCGCTCAATGTCATGTATGTGCCCAAGGGACCTGTCTTGGACACCCACGACCGGGCGCTGGCGTCAGAAGTGGTCGAACACTTACAACGGGTGGCACAGCGTTACCGCGCCCTGTGGCTCAAAATTGATCCCGATGTCGTGGCGGCGACCGGGCTGCCGGCGCTGGTCGGGCAAGAGGCAGTCGCCCCCGACGACCCGACGCTGACCGAGATCCGCAATCCCGATGGCACCTGGCTGATGAATCAATTACGGGATCGGCGGTGGCGTTTTTCGGGCGATCAAGTCCAGTTCCGCAACACCATCCAGATCGATTTATTGCGCGCACCGGAGGCGATTATGGCGGCGATGAACCAAAGCACCCGCCGCAAGATTCGCATCGCCGAAAAAGCCGGCGTCACCGTGCGGGTGGGCACCCCCGCCGATCTGCCGCTGCTCTACGACCTCTATCAAATCACAGGGGAGCGGGACGAGTTTTTGACGCGCCCGCGCGCCTATTATGAAAAGGCATGGAGCGCCTTCATGTCGGCGGGGTTGGCACTGCCGCTCATCGCCGAGTTAGACGGTCATGCTATCGCCCATGTGATTCTGTTCCACTTCGCCAAAACCTGTTGGTATTTCTATGGTGCCTCTTCCAACGAAGGGCGCGACGCCATGCCCAATTATCTGCTGCAATGGCACGCCATGCAGTGGGCGCGGGCACAGGGCTATGCTGTGTATGATATGTGGGGTGCCCCAGATGTCTTTGATGAGAGTGACCGCTTATGGGGCGTGTATAACTTCAAACGTGGGTTTCGCGGGCAGGTGACACGGCATATCGGCGCGTGGGATTATGCCCCTTATGCCCCGTTGTATACCGCCTATATCGAACTGATGCCCCGCGTTCGGGCGTGGTTGCGGGGACGAACACCAGCGAACAATTCAGCGAAGGAGAATCAAGAATCATGACGACAACAAACATCGTGTTAGAGCATCATCTGATCGAGACCAATGGCGTGACCTTGCACGTCGTCCAAGCCGGACCGCAAGAGGGCGAATTGGTCATCTTGTTACACGGGTTTCCTGATTTTTGGTACGGCTGGCATCGACAGATCGAGGCACTAGCGGAGCGTGGTTTCCGCGTCTGGGCACCCGATCAACGGGGCTATAACCTCAGCGAGAAGCCGAGCGGCATGGGTGCCTATCAAATCGATGTCTTGGCGAAAGATGTGATCGGCTTGATCGACGCCAGCGGGCGCGAAAAAGTCGTCCTCGTGGGGCATGACTGGGGCGCAGCAGTCACATGGCACACCAGCCTATGGTATCCCGACCGTGTCAAGAAGATCGCCATTTTGAACGTGCCGCATCCCTCGGTGATGACCAAAGCCTTGCGCACCAACCCGGCACAGATGCTCAAGAGTTGGTATATCGGTTTCTTTCAAATTCCGGCGATCCCCGAATTTCTCATGGGCATTGGCACGATGACGCCGATGGCACAGGCGTTGCTCAACAGCAGCCGCAAGGGGACATTCACCGACAATGACATCACCCAGTATCTCAAGGCATGGCAGCAACCGGGGGCGCTCACAGCGATGCTTAATTGGTATCGCGCGGTGGCGCAGATGCCGGTCAATTTGCCCAAGGATAGGCAGGTGAAGGTGCCCGTGTTGATCATTTGGGGGGCGAAAGATGCCTTCTTAGGCGTCGAAATGGCACAGCAGAGCATCGACCGGTGCGCCGATGGGCGCTTGGTGGTGTTCGACAATGCCACTCACTGGGTGCAGCACGAAGAAGCCGAACAAGTCAATTTGCTGCTGGCGGAGTGGGCAGCGGGGTAAAGGGGTCGGGGCGGCGGGTGAGTCGCCGCCCCGTTTGCCGCCGACGATCTAGCGGCGTGGTCATTGCCCGTTATCATTGAACGAAAGAGCGCCTTGGTGAGTAGTTATCCATACAGCATGTTGTTCGCTACGCCATCCTGTTCGGGTTAATTCTTGAAAGATAACGCTGTGCAAAACGTTATCGACCCCATTGAGACGGTCACACCACCACCGCGCCCGATCTTTGCTTCGCCCATTGATGAACAGTTCCCCGTATGGGCGCGGCGTTCTAACCCGATCATCCGCTATCATTTGGGCGGCATGTGGAAGACCTTCCCCCCTAATGGACGGGTGCTATTGCGGATGGTTGCCTTGCAAGCCGTGATCATCGCCATATCGCTGGTCGCGCCGATCATTTTTTCGATCCTGATGCCGATGGTGATGGTGGCATTGGCGATGATCCCCATCGGTTTTATTTTGTATGCCCGCATTTTGGTGCAAAGCAGCAGTACCGCCGCCGCCTATGTGGTGGACGAACAGCGCCACCAAACCCTCGACCTCTTGCTGCTCATCCCCCAACCGCGCCCCCACATCCTCTATGCGAAATTGGCGGCGGCGTTATGGCCCCATGCCGAAAACTTAACGATTGTCGCGTGGATCGTCGGGTTGCTCTCGCTGCCGCTGATGATCATCCAATACGACTTTCAATATGGACTCGATAGCGCTCCGCTACTGGTGCGCTTGGCATTGCTCGGCGGGGTGGTGGCGGCGTTGCTGCGCGTGTGGCTAGAACCGGTGATGATGGTGGCATTAGGGGCGATGTACGGTGCCGCCAGTGGCTCCCGTAGCCAAGCGATCACCGCGACGATTTTGACGATGGCGGCGTATCTGCTGCTGATCAATTTGGCGCGCTTGCTCCCCGTCGATCCTATCTGGCACATCGTCATCGAAACGATCCTGCCCGTCACCCTGCCGCCCCTGATCACAGTGATAGCGCTGCGTCTTGTGCTGCGGATATGGACAAAATAGACGCCAATTTGGGCGTCCGATGCCATTTTTGGGCGTCTGTTGCTGTTTTCCCCCAATCTCTAGCCTCGAATTCCTGCGCTTTTGTCAAGAGGCGGCGGGGGATCGTTGGTGAATCGTTAGCGCAAACTTCCATTGGTCGGTTACAATCAAGCACATTCGTTGATGATGGACGCGCGTATAGCGCCGTATAGATCATCATTTTGTGAAATTTCAGGAGGAAAAACCCTTGAACAAGCGCTTCTTACTCATGGTGCTAGTGTTGTTGGCACTGACTGTGCCAATGGCAGCACACGCGCAAACTGATGCGATGACGGCGGCTGACCCCAACGCCAACATCAGTTGGCCCCCCGTCGTGTACGTCCTGCGCGGCTCTTTCGAAGTGCGGGGCACGGCAAACCTCGCCAATATGACGAATTATTTCTTGGAATTCCGCCCCTTGAATGCCTCGCTGCAACCCGTGGGGAGCGACACCGATTGGTTCCCGGCAGTGCTGCCGAGCGCATCCGCCGTGCAAGAGGATGTCTTGGGGGTCTGGGATACCACACTCGTCGCCGATGGCTTGTATGAACTACGCTTGTCGGTCAATGTGTCGGCAGGTTCCCCCGTCGTCATCAGCGTCTCGCCGCTGCGCATCGAAAACGTCCCGTCACCGTTTGCGGCTGTGCCGACCGCCTTCCCGACTGCCTTCCCGACATTGGCACCCGTGCAAGTGCAACCGACGGTCGCTGTTCAACCCACTGCTACCCCAGATCGCGGACCGATTGCGCGCATCACCACCCCCAACGGCAATGTCCGTCAAGGGGATGGCTTATCCTTCCCCATCGTTCTGTCCCTGCCCCAAGGCACCGAACTGAGCATCATCGGCGTCAGCACGACGGGTTCGCGCTGGTATCGGGTACAAGCACCCAATGGTCAGGTCGGCTGGATGTCCCCTGATATTGTTGAGACATCGGGCGATTTGACGGGCTTGCCCGGCGTGGTGCCCCCGCCCGCACCCCCGACCGCCATCCCCACCTTGATCCCTGCCACCGGCGTGCCGTTGACCCCCGTCCCGGCTTCGTCGGCAAACTTGGTGGCGGGCATTGCCGTGCTTGACCCAAGCGTGCCCAATTGTAACCAAACCTTCACCGTTGGTTTGGACGTGGCGAACCTTGGCACCACCGCCACCACCGCGACGGGCACGATCTCGCTCACCGATGTCCGCATTGCGGATGGCTCCACCCAAGGATCGACCACTGGCGGATTTCCGATCATTCAGCCCAACCAGACGGTACGCATTAACATGCCGCTGACCATTAGCACCTTCCACAGCGAAGGGCATCGCATCACCATGGTGATCGATCCGGGTAATCAAGTGCCAGAAAGCAATCGTGGCGACAATACCCGCGTGATCGAATACACCTTGCAAAAGGCGAGCTGCCCGTAATTGCCAACATATCCTTACCCCTGCTCTTCGGGGGTGAGGCGTCACCCTTGCCTTGTGCAATACAATGGCGTGGGGCAGAGGTGAGGCTTCACCCCTGCCCTTCTCCAATACAATGGCGTGGGACAGGGGTGAGGATGTCTATTTTGTCCATTCATCAAGAAGAAGGCACTATGCTTAAAAGACTGTCGCTTTTCATTGTTATGATCCTGTTGGGCATCGCCCCGGTGGTGACTGCCCAGCAAACCGATATCGTGATCGACTTCCCGCCCCCTGTGTATGACCTTGCGGGCACCGTCACGATCATCGGCACCATCAACCCCGCGAATTTGAACAGTTATTTCTTTGAAGTAACTGCCTATCCCGATGGCACCAGTTGGACGCCCGTATCGCTGCCCAGTCGTGCCGCCGTCACCAGTGGCACTCTCGCTCAGATCAACACCACCATTGTCGCCGATGGCGTCTATCGTCTGCGGGCGCGCGTGTTGTTGACCAGTGGCGAAGCGCGCACGGTGGAAGTCGCGCCGGTCCGCGTGGCGAACACGCTCACCCGTTTGGATGGGAGCGTCGCCCCCATCGCAATTGCACCCACCACGGCTGCCCCTGCCACCCCCGAACCGCCGCGGATTGTGCCGCGCCCGACCACCGTCAGCGATTTGCCGGTGCCGGTCGGTGGACAAATGGATACCTTTGACGATAACGCCGCCGAATTGATGCGGCGCGCGGGCATGACCTGGATGAAGTGGCAAGTGCCCTTCGTCATTGGTGACCGTTCCCTCATCGATGTCGTGCGTGACCGCATCAACTGGTCACACGAACAGGGCTTCTACGCTTTCATGTCGATCAAGGGCGTAAAAGAAGAATTGGATGCGGGCGGCGAAGAATATTATGCCCAATACGCCGCCTTCATGACCGAGATCGCCGCCTTGCAACCGGATGCGATCCAGGTTTGGAACGAAATGAACCTTGACCGCGAATGGCCCCAAGGCAAAATCGACCCGGCGATGTATGTCGAACTGTTGCGCCAAGCCTACGACGCGATCAAAGCCGTTGACCCGACGATCCGCGTCATCACGGGCGCGCCCGCCCCAACCGGTGCCGAAGGCGCGTTTGGGCTGGATCGCGTGTGGAACGACGACCGTTATTACTTGGGCATGGCGAATTCGGGCGCGGCGCAGTATTCCGACTGCATCGGCATTCACTACAACGAAGGCATCATTTCGCCCCGTCTGCAAGGGGGCGACCCGCGTGGTGAATACCCGACTTACTATCTGCCGTTGATGCTCCAACGGGCGGCTTTCCCCTTCCGTGCGACGGATGAGCCGTTGTGCTTTAGCGAAATGGGCTATCTATCGCCCGATGGCTATGGACAACTGCCGGATGGCTTTGCATGGGGGCAAAATACCAGCGTGGCGGAACAAGCCGAATGGCTGCGCGATGCGATTGAAGTCGCCGCCACGACCGCCAATGTCGATTTGATCATCGTCTTCAACGTCAATTTCACCCGCTTCATCGACAACGATCCCCAAGGCGGTTTCGCCATCATCCGTCCCGATGGTAGTTGTCTGGCGTGCGAAGCGATCAGCACCCTGCGCACAGCCGCAGCGGCAGGCTAGACCAGCAGTTTTTCGGACAAGGCGGGCGGTGGGTCGGTTTTTGGACCCCCGCCGCTTTTTGTCCATCCCTACAAAATCGCCACTGCATCTTGTATAGTATTCCCCTCTAAGTCACTCACAACAAAGCCTTGGTTAATCCATGAATAAAATTCTCGTCACTGGCTCCAGCGGTTTGATCGGTTCCGAAGTCGTCGCCTATTTCGATGCCCTCGGATGGGATGTGCATGGCGTGGACAACAACATGCGCGCTGATTTTTTTGGCACGGCGGGCGATACCCGTTGGAATCAACAGCGCTTGCTGGCGACAGCGCGCCATTTCACCCACCATGAACTCGATATCCGAGATCGCACCGGCGTGTTGGCGTGCCTCGAAGCCCTGCGCCCCAACTTGATCGTCCATGCCGCTGCGCAGCCGAGCCATGATTTAGCGGCGTCCCGTCCGTTTGATGATTTTGATGTCAACGCTGGCGGCACCCTCAACTTGCTGGAGGCGACGCGCCGGTTTGCGCCCGATGCCGTATTCGTGTTGATGTCCACCAATAAAGTCTATGGCGACGCCCCCAATGATCTGCCCCTTGTGGAACTGCCTACTCGTTGGGAATATGCCCGTGCCGAAGATCATCATGGCGTGCGCGAGGACATGCGCATCGATCAGGCGAAACATTCGCTGTTTGGTGCGTCCAAGGTGGCGGCGGATGTCATGACGCAAGAATACGGGCGGTATTTCGGCTTAAAAACCTGTTGTTTGCGCGGCGGCTGTTTGACAGGACCCAACCATAGCGGCGTGGAGCTGCACGGTTTCCTTAGCTATCTGGTCAAGGTCAATGCCAGCGGTGGGCTATACCGCATTTTCGGGTATCAGGGCAAGCAAGTGCGCGACAACATTCACGCTTATGACGTGGCGCGCTTCATCGAGCAGTTTTATCATGCCCCGCGCCCCGGCGAAGTCTATAACCTTGGCGGTGGACGCGAAAATTCTTGTTCGATCTTGGAGGCATTTGACCATGCCGCCGCGCTTAGCGGTCACGCGATGCGGTATGAATATGTCGAACAGGCGCGCGCGGGGGATCACATCTGCTACATCTCGGACATGCGCAAAATTCAGGCACACTATCCTGATTGGTCACTGACCAAATCACTGCCCGTGATTTTTGAGGAAATTTACACCAGTTGGCAAGCGCGGACGGTCTCGAACTAGGATGAAGCCTTCAGCACCCCATAAAAGCGGCATATCGCGACGGACCTTCTTAGGGGCAGTGGGCGCAACCATCGGCGTGGGGATCGTCGGCTGTAGCCCGCTCCCTGCACCGCCAACGACGGAACTGATTCAAGAAGTAGCGATCCAAGAAGACCCGTTTCCTCCTGTTCCGACTTATGCCGTTTTGGGCGATGTTTATGTCAGCCTTGTGGGGACACCCGCCGGGGATGGCAGCCGCGAACGCCCGCTCGATTTGATCACGGCGCTTGCTGGTGCGGTGGTGGCTGCGCCCGCGCGCGTACTGCTGCTGGACTCTGCTTATGATCTTATAGGGGATATTGCCGTGCGCGTGGTGGGCGCACAGATCCGCGCGGCTGACGACGGCGGCGCGGTCACGATCCGTTTTTCGGGGGTGTTGCGGCTCAGCGGCGACCTCACCTGGAGCGGGGTCGCGCTGGTCGGGGCGTCATCCGCATCCGCATGAAATAAGTGTCCTCCAAAGAAGCTTTAGCTTTCTTTGGCTGTAAAAATGGGTACAGCGGGGACGCCTGCCACAATGGTATGATTAGCGACATTTTTCACGACCACCGCGCCGGCTCCAATCAAGACATCATAGCCGATAATCAAGGGTCCAATGATGCTGGCATTGACTCCCATCGTCACATAATCCCCAATCTGGACATACTCCGAGCCACCCGCAATCTTTTGCCTTTTTCTGCCGATGCAATTGCCGCCTGTCAGTGTCAAGTTTACGCCCGCGATGGTGAACGCAGTAATGACCACCCCTAGGCTGGGATGCAGTATCAACAGACCGGGACCGATATCCGCTTTGTAGTGGATTTCCGTCCTGCCAAGCCACGGACGCAGGAGAAAAAAGAAAGGCGATAATGGGACGCATAGCCCTCCAAAAAAGCGCTCGCCCAGCAACAAGTAGAGGGAACGGTTGAGCCGATAATTGATAACCATAAGGCAACCGGGGTTAAACCAGCAGTTCAGCCAACGCCACCAATTTTGCTTATTCATGCGGCGTAGTTCGACCATTAAATAACGAAACTGTTG
>Ga0209181_10004529_pt1 | contig 20642 bp, 16 predicted proteins | sample MAT05_FD_187208 | JGI IMG/M metagenome (GOLD analysis project Ga0209181, IMG submission 187208) | Freshwater microbial communities from Lake Fryxell liftoff mats and glacier meltwater in Antarctica - MAT-05 (SPAdes) (version 2) | ecosystem: Environmental > Aquatic > Freshwater > Ice > Liftoff... | reverse complement strand
CGAGACCGCGATGGGCTGGGACGCGAGCGCCGGTCCGAGCGAGGGCGGCAACGTCGAGAACTACGACACGATCAGCCGCTACGTCGGCGCCAACGCGCTCGATGGTCAATTCGACTTCCCGCTCTACTACGCCGGTGCGCTGCAGTTCCTTCGCGATGATGCCGGCCGCGGCATGTTGCACATCGACTATTGGACGCGCGCGAGCCAGTGGCGCTATCCGCCGGGCGCGATCATGACTCCGTATCTCGGCTCGCACGACACCTCGCGTTTTCTCTCGCTGCAATCCGATCCGGGGCGCGCCAACAATCAGTGGGACAACTTCCCCACGACGCCGACGAGCAGCGAGCCGTACGACCGCATGTACCTCGCCTTCGGCTGGCTCCTCTCGCTGCCGGGTGCGCCGCTCCTCTACTACGGCGATGAGCACGGTGAGCCGGGTGGCGCCGATCCCGACAACCGTCGCGTGATGCGGCTGCCCGCGGAGCTGAGCCCGCTCGAAGGCGCGCAGCGCACCCGCGTGAGCGCTCTCGGCCGTGCGCGTGCGGCGCTTCCCGGCCTGCGCAGCCGCGCGTATCGCTCGCTCCTCGTCACCGACGATCTCTGGATCGTCGCGCGCGGCGAAGGCGCCGACCTCGTCATCGTCGCGCTCAATCGCGGCGCGAGCGCACAGACCACGACGGTGCCAGTTCCGCGCGACGTCGCCGAAGAAGGCCGCGCGCTCACCGACGCGCTCGACACGGCGACGACGCTGACCGTCCGTCGCGCCGCGCTCAGCATCGCGCTCGGCGGACGCAGCGTGCGCTACCTGCACTGAGCTGTTTCGGCTCGGCAGCGGAGTGTCGCGCAACGCACACCGTCGAGCGCACAGCGCGCGCAGCGCTGCCATTGGCGCGCCCGCGCATCACGCGGTACCGTCGCGCCCTTCATGACTACGCAACGCTCGCCCTTCGTCGTCGCAACTCTCCTGCTCGCGTCTTCGCTCGTCGCCTGTGGTGGCACCGACCGGCCTCCAGGCGTCGTCGATTCTGGCACCCGCGACGCGGGCAACGCCGACCTCGGCGAGGTCGACGCAGGAGCTCCGATCGACGCCGCGCTCGTCGACGCGGACGCGACGCCCGACGCGACTATGTCCGACGGCGGGTCGTCGACGACGGTCACGATCTACGACGTGCAAGACGAGTCGCGCGCGACGTTCGTCCCCGCGGGGACGCTGGTGCACCTCGAGGGCGTGCGCATCACCGCCATCGACACGCTGATGGAGGCGGGCCTCGGCGGCGTCGGCGATCTGTGGATTCAGGAGAGCGCCGCGGGTCTCTTCTCTGGCGTGCAGATCTATCAGCCGATGACGGTCATTCCGTGTGGCGCTGCCGCGACGCTCGCGCGCGGCGATGTCGTCACCGTCGACGCGCTCACGACCGAGTTCGCGGTGCCGAGCGACGTCAGCGGCGACACGGTCACCGAGCTCATCGGTGCGCTCGTGACCTGTACGACGCCTGCCGCCTCTGCCGGTGCGCTGCCCGTGCCACTCGCGATCACCGATCCGACTGTGCTCGCTTCAGCGGCCACGGCGGAAGGCTACGAAGGCGTTCTCGTCGTGCTCACTGGCGTCGATGCGCTCGAGCTCGCGGACATGTTCGGCGCGTTCGCCGTGAGCGGTGAGGTGCTCGTCGACGACGCGCTCTACGTACATCCGGTCTCGCGCCGTGACCGCTTCTTGCAGCTCATCGGGCTCGTTCACTACGTGTTCGGCCGCGTCCGCATCTTCCCGCGCGACGCCGCGGATCTCGTCCTCGGGCCGCCGCGCCCACTCGAAGATCTGGCCGGCGCCTGGGCGTGCACCGACGGCACCGACTCCGACTCGGACGCGCTCGTCGACTGCGCCGATCCCGACTGCTCGCGCTCGGCGTTCTGCGTCGGCTCACCGCTGCGCGTGCGCGTACAAGACGTGCAGGACGCGAGCAGCGCCGCACACCCCGCCGTCGGTGCGCGCGTCGTGCTCGCCGGGCCGCTCGTCGTCACCGCCGTCGACGCGTACGCGGAGGCGGGCGGAACGGGGACAGTCGGCAATGTGTATGTACAAGACGTCGCCGCCGCGAGCGCCGCGTATTCCGGCATTCTCGTGTTTCTGCCGACGAGCCTCGGCTGCGGTGCCGCGCCGCTCGCCGTCGGCGATCAGGTCTACGTCGCGGGCCGCTACGAAGAGTACGCCGGGGATCCGCCGGACATCACCGTCGGCACGCTCACCGAGCTCGTCGCCGGCACCATCGCGTGTGTCTCGGCTGGCCCTTTGCCGGCGCCGATCTTGATCGCCGATCCGGCGACGCTCGCAGGCGAAACTCCGCTCGAGGCAGGCAGCGGCGAGCCGTACGAAGGCGTGCTCGTCGAGGTCCGCGGTCGCGACGTCATCGCGGCGCCCGGTCCGTTCGGCGAGTGGCGCGTCGAGGGCGACCTGCGCGTCGACGACGACCTCTACGCTGCGGCGCCCGCGCCCGCATCGGGCGAGCGGCTCGGCAGTCTCATCGGCGTGATCGACTCGGCCAACGGCAGCTTTCAGCTACAGCCGCGCTCGGCCGCGGACGTCGTGCGCGTCCCACGCGAGACGACGCTCGCGCTCTGCACCAACGGCACTGACGACGACGTCGACGGTCTCGCCGACTGCGCCGATCTCGACTGCTGCGTCGTGCCGTCGTGCTCGGGCTCGCTCGTGCTCTCCGAGATCGTCTACGACGCGACCGGAGCCGATGGCGGCAAGGAATGGATCGAGGTGCTCAACAACGGCACCACCGCCGCGCAGCTCGGCTGCTTCACCATCGGCAGCGGCGCGTCCACGTACTCGGCGGTGTCGCCCGCGCTCCCCGCGCGTTCGGTCGCCGCCGGCGCGTGCCTGGTGATCGGCGGACCCACGGAGTGCGGCGGCGCGACCTGCACCGTGCCCACTGACTTCACCCCCGATCTGCTCAACACCTCCGGCAGCGGCGTCCCCGGAATCGGCCTCTTCCGCGGCGCGACGATCATCGCGACGAGCGTGCCGACCGACGCCGTCGTCTACGGCACCGGCACGCCGCTGCTGCTCTCGCCCGCCGGCACCGTCTTCGCCGCGCCGAGCGTCGGAGCGGCCACTGCGCCGCGCTCGATCGAGCGCTTCGGCGCCGCTTCTGCTGGCAGCTGGCGCGTGCAGAACACGCCGAGCCCGGGAATCTGCACCGCGATCACCCCGTGAGTTGCTGCTCGAAACGCCGCGGATTTCACGCGTGTTTCGGGCACACGACGCTTTCGGCGACGGCGCTGTAACTTCGCGCGCGAACCGCAGCCCAGTCTCGACGCGGCGCGTCGTGCCGCGCCACAACAACGCCCGATGCAGATCAACTCGGGCAGCACGGCTTTTCTGATCGTCGCGACCGCGATGGTCTTGCTCATGACGCCAGGTCTCGCGCTGTTCTACGGCGGCATGGTGCGGCGCAAGAACGTCCTGTCGTCGCTGATGCACTCGTTCTTCGCCATCGCGCTGCTGTCGGTGCAGTGGGTGCTGCTCGGCTACACGCTCGCGTTCGGCGGCGATCACGGCGGCGTCATTGGTGACTTTCGCCATCTTGGCTTCAGCGGCGTCGGACTCGAAGCGAAAGGGGAGATCCCGCATCTCTTGTTCGCTGCGTTCCAAGGGATGTTCGCGATCATCACGCCCGCGCTGATCAGCGGATCGGTCGCCGAGCGCGTGAAGTTCTCGACGTATGCGGTGTTCATCCTGCTGTGGAGCACGCTCGTTTATGCGCCTGTCGCGCACTGGGTCTGGGCGGAGGGCGGCTGGCTCTACGAGCTCGGCGCGCTCGACTTCGCCGGTGGCACCGTCGTGCACGCGATAAGCGGCGTCACCGCGCTGGTCTTCGCGAAGATGGCCGGGCCGCGCGTCGGCTTCGGCAAGGAGCGCTTCATCCCGCACGACCTGCCGATGATGGCGATCGGCACAGCGCTGCTGCTGTTCGGCTGGATGGGCTTCAATGGCGGCAGCGCCCTCGCTGCAAATGGAGTTGCTGCGCTCGCGGTAGTCACCACCTGGCTCGCGGCCGCCGCTGGCGGACTCTCGTGGTCGCTCGCCGAGTGGGTGCGCCACAAAAAGCCGAGCATGCTCGGCTGTGCGTCAGGGCTCGTCGCCGGCCTCGTCGCGATCACGCCGGGCGCCGGTTTCGTCTCGCCGCTATCGGCGCTCGTCATCGGCGGGCTCGCTGGGCTCGTCTGCTACGGCGCGATCATCTTCAAGAGCCGCGGCGGCTACGACGACGCGCTCGATGCCTTCGGCGTTCACGGCGTCGGCGGCATCTTCGGCGCGCTCGTCACCGGCGTCTTCGCGACCAAGGCGCTCAACGCAGCGGGACAAGATGGCCTGCTCTACGGCAACGCGCGGCAGCTCGGCATTCAGGCGCTCGGCGTGAGCGTCGCGTGTCTCTATGCGGGCGTCGTCAGCTTCGTCCTGCTGCTCGTCCTGCGCGCGACGATGGGCCTGCGCGTCGACGAGCCGGCGGAGCGCGAAGGGCTCGACGCCAGCTGTCACGGCGAAGAAGCCTATAATTAGGGGCTCACTCGTCGTCGTCCTCGTCCTCGTCGTCGTCCTCATCGTCGTCGTCATTGTCGTGATGGCGAACCGTGGCGTGCGCGGCGTCGTCGGCGCCATGCATGAGTAGCCCGACCAGCGTGCCGAGCGCCGCGATGACCGCGCCGATGATGACCGCCGGCACGAAGAACCTGTCGCGTGAGCGCTCGGCCACGGCGAACGGCGCGAGCCCAATGCCGACGCCCGCTGCGCCCGCAATGCCGATCAGCACCAGCCCGCCGACGCGCGTGCCGTTGCGCGTCTCGTAGTCCACGTCGATGCGGTCACGATCTTCGATCGGCACCAGGTGCTCGACGGTCAGCCGCGGCAAGCCGCTCCGCGTGAGCGCGATGTGATACGCGCCGACTGGCATCACCAGCGCGCACGGCGTCGTGCACACCCGCGTGAACGTGGGCGCGGCGCCGGTCTCTCCCGCAGCGTCGACAATCACGCGCCCGCCATTCGGGCTGCGGAAGCGGACGCGCGCGCCGCTCACCGAAGGCGCGCCGCGCGTCGCGTCAGGCGTTGCCGGCGGCGGCGTGCTGTTCTCGGGCGGCGCAGGTGGAATCGCGGTCGCGCCCGTCGCGACGAGAGGTGTGCCGGTCGTCCCAGCGCGTGGCGCTTCCTCTGCAGGCCCAGCGAAGCTGAAGTCCGCGGCCGCGACGCGACGTGTCTCGCCGGTGAGCAAGACGATCGTCACGTGGTCGCCAGCGCTCAGCTCGGCGATGGTGCCGCGCAGCAGCCCACCATCGCGCAGGCGCACGAGATCGGGCGCGGTCGGTGCTGGCTGGGCCGCTGCGTGCGCTGCGATGCTCGTCAGCAGGACGATGCAGAGAGCGGTGGGTATGACGCGCAATCTCATGGCGCCGGACGCTATCACGGGCGCTATTGCCGGACGATGGCGCGGCATCACGCGACGGCTGCGCGGCGACCCTTGTGGCCGATCGCGGCGTTGATGCGACGCACGTGTCCGCGCACGAACGCGACCGCGTCATCGTCGTCGCTCGCGCGGCGCGACAACATCTCGAGCGGCGTGCCGGTCAGCGGGAACGGCGTCGCGACGATGCGCAAATGTGGCCTGGTGGCGCGCACGTCTTCGGCGATCTGCGTCGGCACCGTCGCGACGAGCGCGCTGCCGTCGACGAGCGGACCGAGCGCCGCGAAGCTCGGCACCGAGACGCGCGCGCGTCGGGTCACGCCGAACATGTCCTCAACGACGCCGCGCAGGTCACGAAGCAGACGATCACTCTCGGCGAGACTGGCGCCACCGAGGACGCGCTACGGCGCCGATCACATGAAGCATCTCGACAGCGAGCGGTGAGGGCGGCGTGAGCCGACGACACCCCTGCGGCAGCTACAGCAAGGGCCCAGTCATCTCGGGTGGTCCGCCCAACTGCGCGACGCCGTCGCCGGCGCATCGCGCGACGGCGTCGCCCCAGCTCACCTCGTTTGCGAGTGAGTCGAGGCAAGCAATGGGAAGCGTCACCACCGTTCGCGTGCCGAGGTGCACGAGGCCGAACATGGAAGTGCGCGGCGTGAGCGTCTCGGCGGTGGTCACGGCGAGAATGCTCGGGTTTCGCCCGTCACGAAACACGTCGAGCCAATCTCGGAGCGCACTGAGCGACGCGCTCGCGCGTGTCGCGAACGGCACGTCGCGCGACGGCGGTCGGCTCGGGTGAAGGATCGCCCAGCTCCGCACCAAGTCATGCTCAAAGTCCTGCCTGCCGTACAGCCCCGGGCTGGAGTCGCAGTATCGCCGGCCGTAGTCATCGCTGCACCAGCGCTGCCAGCGGCCACTGGCACCCACGCGCTCCGGGGTGCGTGGCAGGAAGCGCTCGCTCAGCCCAAGAGGATACGAGTCCTCGGAGACCCTGACGCGGCTCATCGTTGCCAGTGGTCGAGCCGCGAAAAATGCCCCGGCGCCGACTACGAGCATGACGGCCGCGCCGTTCCGCATCGCAGCCACGCTCACGCGCGACACTGCCGCCATGGCGACGACCCACGCGGCGAGCAAGCAGGCGCCACAGCAGGCCCACAGGTCGATCTCCGCGGCGCTCCTTACCCACTGCATCGCCCACAGCTCCCGGCCGAGCGCGTCGCGGCCGTGGTGGAGCCACACGGCCGGTCCGGTCATCAGCAGAAGCGCGCAGATCAAGACCGCGATGGAGGCATTGGCAATCCGTGTGAGTTGGGCGACGGTGCCAGTCCGCGCCGGGGCCACCAACGCTGCGCCAAGCGCGACCGAACAGCCGATCGCGCTGACGACGACGTGGCCGGTGGTGGTCAGCGTCAGCCACTCATAGAAGGATCGCAGCCCGGCGAGCGAAGGTCCGTCCCACGCAAGACTTCCGGTCATGTGATACGCGCCGACGATGCGAAGCGCCGCTTCGTAGCCTGCGACGCCGTCGCGCCATGCCAGGCCGAGCAACACCACGCCAACAGCGCCGAGGAGCGCCGACGTCGCGTACGCTGCCCGCTCGGTTGTCGCGTTTGCCACATTGCCTGAGTGTCCGCGTCTGGACGGAGGTTCCCGGGCCGCCGCGCGGGCGCGTTCCGACTCAGATCCGCGTCATGGCGCGTGTTGGCGCCCGATGGTAGGGGCGCACCGTGATTCGCGAAGCGCTAGAGCGAGTGAAACTGGTGGGGTTTTCGATGTTCGCCGCGATCGCGTATGGCATCGCGCACGACATGGTCACGGCCCACGTCTGCGTCGAGTACTTCACCATCGGACACAGCAACTTGCTCGACGAAGACCCTCACGGAGCGTCGCCCGTGCTGCAGGCGCTTCTGTGGGGCGTCCTCGCGACCTGGTGGGTCGGTGCGGCCGCGGGCGTGCTCATCTCCATCGTCGCGCGCGCTGGCCCCGCACCACGGCTCGGTGTTCGGGACGTCGTGCGGCCTGTGCTCTACGTGTATTGCGCGACAGCGTTGGCGGCGCTCATGGGCGGACTTCTCGGCGCATCGCTCGCCGCTGGCGGGGCCGTCGCAGTCGGTTCGCGTCTCGCCCGCGAGCTTCCCGCCGAGACCCATGTCCGGTTCCTCGCGGACGGTTGGGCACATGGCGCGGCCTATCTCATGGCGGTGGTCGCGGTGCTCGTCCTCGCCGGGAACCTCTTGGGCACCCGGATTCGGCGCGTCAAAGAAGAGAGTACGCGCGACCCGCTGCTCGGACTGCCGCCCGCCCGAAGCGATCGAGGAGCCGAGTGATGGCTGTGCGTGGGACATTCAAATGTCTCATCGGCTGAAGCTACGCGAGCTTGGGCGCGGTTGAACTCCCGACTCGCGCTACCAGCTGCCGCTGCCCGACTCGCGCTACCAGCTGCCGCTGCCCGGGTCGCCTTTGAACGGGCCGGCGAGCTCCGGCGTGACCCAGCCGCCGTAGAATCCACCGGGCTGCGGCGAGGCGCGGTGGCCATCGACGGTACACTCGAGGATCGACGCGTAAAACGCGATGTGACCCGCGAGCGCCTGGTAGTCACCGAAGGGCGTCTCGTAGGACCATGCGACTCCGTCAATCGCCCGCTCGTCGACCACCACGTCGAAATACGTGGCGCTGCCTTTCCACTCGCAACGCGATCCGACCTTTGCCTTTCTGCGCAGCAGGGTCATGTCGACATCGGTGCGTGGCAGATAGAAAGTGGGCGGGTGCGCGGTCTCCAGAAGGCGAAGCGCGCTCGTGGTGCTTGCAATGGCGCGCTCGCCCAGCGCGACCCGAACGCGGCGGGCGTCCGGGACGAGCGCCGGTGGTCGCGGATAGTCCCACACCGACTCTTGTCCTTCGATTGGCGCGGCGGCGAAGGACGGTCGTGTCGCACCGCGGTTCGACCACGACGCGCGTGCGCGCGAGGCCCACGAAGGAATGTCGTCGTCGCTCATCGTGGGTCTTTGTTGTTGGAGGCGAGCAGGGGCAAGGGACGTTTCTCAGCGGCGTACTCGCATGGACAACGCGCCTGCGGTCGCGAGGCTCGGTGTGAACGCGACGGTCGCAGCCATGTCAATCAGCGCTGGTCGCCACGCCGCGTACCGATCTACTCTTCGCACCATGCATGCATCGGTAGAACGCTGGCTCGGGGTCCTCGCGACGGGTGTGCTGCGCGACCGCGCGGACGAAGATGCGGTCCTCGCCGCGACGCGGATCGTCGGTGAGGAGGCGCTCGGCGGGCTGCGCGAGTGGTTCGCCGCGCGCACGCCGCAGGAGCGCCAGACCACGCAGTGCGCGGTGATCGAGGCGTGCATCGCGATGGTGCACGCCGATCGCGTGGTGACCGACGCCGAGCGCGCTCAGCTGCGCGCGCTGATCGACGCGAGCCGCCTCGACGAGGCGCACGTCGCGCGGATGCGCAAGGGCATCGACCACGCGCCGCACAGCCTCGACGCCGTCGTCGCGCGGCTCGGACACCCGGTGTTGCGCGAGCTGCTGCTGGTGCTCGCGTGGGAGCTCGCCAACGTCGACGGACAGCTCGACGACGCGGAGCGCGGTACGTACGGCTTGCTCGCCGCGCGGCTCGGCGTCGCGCCTGAGCGTGCGCACGCGCTGCGCGACGCGTTCACGCCGGGCTGAATCTCAAACTGCTCAGGGCGTACAACCAGTGATGTCCGACCGCGTCGGACGGATGTTCACGATGGTCACGCCGTCCGGGAACACCCGGATGCGCTCACAACCCCAGAGCTGCGGGTCAGGCGCCGCAGCGGTGCCCGCGTTGTACCAGGCCTCGACGCGCAGCGGCGCGTCGACGAGCACGTTGGCCGCAAGGAAGAGACCGTCGATGTTCGTGTACGCCTGGTCACCGTCGGGGAAGCCGTCGCCGTTGAAATAGCGGTAGCCGAAGCCGGTGCGCGTCCCTGTGTCTGCGATCAGTGAGTCGCCGGTCGCAGTGTTGATGTCCGCGTCCTCGCGGAACATGCGGAGTAGCACGCCGCGCACGGGTTCGTCGGCGCAGTCGTAGGCCGTCCCGGTGACGATGGCGGTGCCCGACTGGCGCGAGAGGCCGAGCACCGTCGGGATGATGGAGAGCGTCGATTGCGCGACAGTTGTCCCGACCACGGTCGCGCTCGCGGGCTGGTTGTACTCGGCAGTGTCGACCGGGGTCGACGCGGGTGTCGGGCCGATGCGCCCATTGATGAAGGACGCGTACCACGAGTTGACGGCGTCCATGACGCCCGGGACCACGCCTACCGCGTTCGACGTGCCGAGCTGGCACGTGCCAGCCGGACACGCGAAGGTTCCGCCCACTGGAATGGGCAGCTCGTTGTCGCGATAGAACTGCACCATGACGTCGTCGACCGGATTGCCGGACTCGAAGTCCCTGACGGTCATCGCGACCGCGATCTCCGCGGTGGTCTCCGGCGGGCGCACGTTGCTGGCCGTACAGGCGCGGTCTGCCGCCGTGCCCGATCCGGGGACCGAGGTCACAGTCGTGTTGGTGTCCGGCGAGGGTAGCTCGGCGCGCGCTTCGGTATCCGGATCGACGTAGAAGACGGTGCCACGCACGCCCACACTGGGCGGCCCGAGGTCGACGCCCGCATCGATCGCGGCGTCCCTCCGCACGCCGACGCCGAGGTCTGCTGCGCCGCTGTCTGTGCGGCTGTCTGAGTCGACGGACCGGCGCGAATAGCAGCCACTCAGCGACGCAGCACACAGCGCCAATTGGGCCGACCAACATGCAAGTCGGGCCGCCTTCGATGGGATTCTAGTCAGGGTCATCGGATTCGCACGCTCTCGGGGAAAAGATTGCCGCTCGACGCGCGAGCGCCGCTCCGGTCGGTCGAACGGCAGGGTACGGAGTTTTGGGGAGCGCCGGCAACCTCGCCGTGTACGTTTTGCGTGACGCGTTGACGCCGGGCTGACTCCCTGCGCAGCGGTCGGCCGCGCGCGCTCGTGCGCTTCACCCGCCCGGAGGCTCGAGCGTCGGCGTGCAAAACGCCCGCACATCGCAGAATGGCAGTCCGCCGCACGGACTTCCCGTCAACGTCGTGCTGCGCAAGAAATACTGGCCGAGGCGACGCCCGCAGGCACCCGGAGCGTCGACCGCCGACGCGACGTTGATCGAGACGTCGATGCCCACGATGCCGCTCGCGCTGAACGTGCCCGGTGGGAGAAACATGTCTTCGTGTTCTAGGAACGCTTCGACCACGTAGCCGTCGTCGGTGCGCATCGCGATCGCGCGGCCGGCTGTCCATTCTGCCGATGCGCCCGTGCTGGTGTAGCCGACCGCGCGGGTGGAGGTCGCGCCGATCGGTGCGGGGATGACGAACTGGCGCGTACCTGGATCGTCGTACGCCGGGGCCGCGGCGAACAATCCGTCAGCGTCGAAATAGACCTCGACGCCATCGCCGCAGTAGCTCTCACCGGTCGCGTCGGGCGGGCGCAGCGTGGGCGTCGCGACGTGCACGAAGAAGTAGACGCCGTCCGGGTGCCACGCGATCGCGTGCTCCGCGCTGTGTTCGCTCGGGATCGGCTCGCCGCTCGTCCACGCGACCGGCACCAGCGGCACGAGGCGCAGCCCGCACTCGACGACGCCATCGATCACCGGCACGTCGGGGATCGCATCGAGTCGATCGCACAGCGGAGCGGTGCTCGGCGCGGGGCAGCGGCCCGCGTCCGACTGCGCGTCTGGCGCTCCGAGATCCACCGGCCCGAAATCCACCGGCCCGAGGTCGGATGGCTGACCCGCGTCTGCCGGCAGCTCTGCGTAGCCGAAGCGCCCGCAGCCCGCGCCGAGCGCCACCAACACCATCATGGCGAGCACAGCTACACGTACGCGCGAGCGGTCGAAGGGCACGGCTCTGATGCTACGTGGGAACCGCTCGGCGCGCGACCTCCGTGGTGCGCGCGTGCCATCACCTCGCGGGTCTGATAGACATCGCGCCGCCAACGGAGGTCAGCATGGCGACGCGCATCGAGTCCGATTCCATGGGCACGCTCGAGGTCCCGGCGGAGAAATATTGGGGCTGCCAGACGCAGCGCTCGAAGATGAATTTCCGCATCGGCGAAGAGCGGATGCCGCGCGAGGTGGTGAAGGCATTCGGCATCCTGAAGAAGGCCGCCGCTGTCGCCAACCACGAACTCGGCGTGCTCGACGCGAAGACGCGCGATCTGATCAGCGCCGCAGCGGACGAGATCATCGCGGGCAAGCTCGACGAGCACTTCCCGCTCGTCGTCTGGCAGACCGGCTCCGGCACGCAGTCGAACATGAACGTGAACGAGGTGATCTCGAACCGCGCCATCGAGATGGCCGGCGGCGAGATGGGCTCGAAGAAGCCGGTTCACCCGAACGATCACGTCAACAAGTCGCAGTCGTCGAACGACACCTACCCGACAGCGATGCACATCGCCGCGGTCGAGCAGATTGAGGCGTATCTCGTGCCGCGCGTCCGCGTGCTGCGCGAGACGCTCGACCGCAAGTCGAAGGCGTTCGCGCACATCGTCAAGATCGGCCGCACGCACCTGCAAGACGCGACGCCGCTGACGCTCGGGCAAGAGATGAGCGGCTGGGTCGCGCAGCTCGACGCCGCGCTCGATGCCATCGATCGCACGCTGCCGCAGCTGCGCCAGATCGCGCTCGGTGGGACGGCCGTCGGCACCGGGCTGAACGCGCCCGAGGGCTATTCGGTGCTCGTCGCTGCGAAGATCAGCGAGATCGCCGGTCGGCGCTTCGACACCGCGCCGAACAAGTTCGCGGCGCTCGCCGGACACGACGCGTTCGTCGGCACGCACGGCGCGCTGAAGCAGCTCGCGGTCGCGTGTATGAAGATCGCCAATGACGTTCGCTGGCTCGCGAGCGGCCCGCGCTGCGGCATCGGCGAGCTGACGATCCCGGAGAACGAGCCGGGCTCGTCGATCATGCCGGGCAAGGTGAACCCGACGCAGAGCGAGGCGCTCACGATGGTGTGCTGTCAGGTGTTCGGCAACGACGCGACCATCGGCTTCGCGGCGAGCCAGGGCAACTTCGAGCTCAACGTGTTCAAGCCGGTGCTCGCCTACAACATGCTGCAGTCGGTGCGCTTGCTCGCCGATGCATGCGAGTCGTTCGAAGAGCACTGCGCGCGCGGCATCGAGCCGAACCTCGCCGTCATCGACAAGCACGTGAATGGCTCGCTGATGTTGGTCACTGCGCTCAATCCGCGCATCGGCTACGACAACGCCGCGAAGGTCGCGAAGCACGCGCACAAGCACGGCAGCACGCTGCGCGAGGCGGCGATCGAGCTGAACCTGCTCAGCGGCGAAGAGTTCGATCAGCTCGTTCGACCCGCCGACATGGTCGGCAATCTCCCCACCACGAAGAGCTAAATGCGCGTACTTCTCACCGGGGCGACTGGCTTTCTCGGCTCGCACATCGCGGACCTCCTCGCCGCACGCGGCGACACCGTGCGTGCGCTCGTCCGCCGCTCCTCGAAGGTCGATCACCTGGAGAAGCTCGGCGCGGAGCTCGCGTACGCGAACCTCGAGAAGGGCGAGGGGCTCACCGAGGCGCTCGACGGCGTCGACGCGATCGTGCACTGCGCCGGCGTCGTCAAGGCGCTCGACGAAGCGGGCTTTCACGAGGTGAACGCGGGCGGCACCGAGAAGCTCATCGCTGCCGCGCGTCGCGTCGCGCCGCAGATCAAGCGCTTCATCTACATCTCGTCGCACGAGGCGTGGGGTCCGGCGGGGGCCGGCGTCATGCCGACCGAAGACATGGAGGCGCGCCCGATCACGATGTACGGCCGCAGCAAGCTCGCCGGCGAGAAATTCGTACTCACCGCCAAAGACGCGATGCCGGTCACCATCCTGCGACCGACTGGCATCTATGGCCCGCGCGACACCGAGATTCTGCAGCTCTTCGCCATCGCGAATCGCGGACTGCTGCCGCTCATCAACACGCGCACCAGTCGCTTCACGATGGTGTACGGGCCCGACTGCGCTGCGGCCGTCGTCGCGGCGCTCGACGTGGCGCACGCGAGCGGCTCGATCTACTTCGTCACCGATGGCGCCGTCTACACGTGGAACGACGCGATCGAGATCGTCGAGGGCGCGATCGGCCGTAAGGCGTGGGCGCGCTTCGAGATCCCGCGCTTCGCGGTGCAGGCGGTCGCCATCGTGTCGGAGCTCTCGATGAAGCTGACGAAGAAGGCGCAGATCGTCACGCGCGAGAAGGTCGGCATCCTGCGCGCACCCAACCTGGTGATCAGCTCCGAGAAGATCCGCCGCGAGCTCGGCTGGAAGTCGGAGCTCGGCTTCGCCGAAGGCGCGCGCAAGACGGTGGCTTGGTATCGGGAGCACGGCTGGCTCTGACAGACTGGCTCTCACAGACAGGCTCTGACAGTCGACAGCGTCGCGCTGTGCGAGGTCATTCGAGCGGCGACGCGTGATGCGAAATCAGCGCAGCGCGGATGTGTCGACGACGCGCTGACAATACGGGCACGCGACCTCGATCGCGCCGCGCATCGGGCTAAACCCGCCGCCGCAGCCGCCGCAGCGCACGACGCGCTCGCCGCCGCCGAGCGTGCCGCAGGTCTCGCATAGCACCGCGCGCGCACCGTCGACCGTCGGCACCTCAGCGCTGCAGTGGGTGCATACGTGCGTCTGCACGACGAACTCGGTGAGCTCTTCGTATTGGTCTGTGAGCCCGGTCGACTCGAGCGCGGCGAGCCCGGTGTCGTGCTCGAGCATCGGCATCCATGCCTGCAGAAACGCCGAGCGGCCGATCTTCTGCAGCAGCGTCAGCGGCGGCGCGTCGGGGTGCACCTCGAGCGCGCCGACTGGACGCAGCAGCGAGTCGAGCCGCTCTTGCAGCGGCAAAAACGCGGTCAGCACCGCGAAGAAGCGATCGGCGCGCACGAAGCGCCCCTCCGGACGATCGACGTAGAACATCGTCCGCGAGACGCGCGCCAGCTCCGCCTCGAGCTGCGTCGCTTGCGGATCGATGAGGCGCGCGGCGTCGCGCATCGCGTGGTACTCGACGACCGCATCGCGGTAGGTCGCGTCCGAGATGCGCGGCGAATAGGCCGCGGGGCAGTCGACGACGTGCTCCGCGTACAGCTGCCGATACGCCGCCACGAGGTTGGGGAAGTGCCCGCGTCGCCGCGCCTCTTCGATCTGCGGCTGCAGATACGTTCTGAGAGCGTCGTAGTGCGGTCCGGGCAACATCGAGCCGCGCGTCGCGTACGCGACCGCGTGGTTCCAGTCGGTGAACGCGCCACACCACGAGCAGTGATCGTGCGCCGTCCGTGAAGGCGTGACCTTCGGACCACCGCAGACGTGACAGCGAACGCGACGAACCCACATCGATCACCTCGCGCAGGCGCGGCGCGCGACGCGGCGCCCAAGCGCCGATCGCAGTGCGCCACAGCGAATCAGAGCACCCGCGTGCGGGCGTTGGTGTCGTAGACGATCGGCAGGCCGCCGCTGAAGTAGGTGGGCGCCGCGCAGAGAAAGTGCCCGTTCATCTCGATGCAGCCGACGTCCTCGACCGGATATTCGGTGAGCACTGCGCCGCTCGCCGGATCGAGATGGCGTATCGCGCACGGGTTCGTCTGCGCGTTGTACTCGTGCGAATCGGCACCCGGATTGCGCGGAATCAACACGGCGGTGCTGGTCACGTGCAGCGGCTTGCCAACCGAGCGGCCGCCGAGATCTTCGGCCGTCCACACGGCGCCGAGCGTGTTCGGATCGTGCCCGACGGCGATCACCTTCGAGGTGCCCTTGTCCTTCTCCCACACGCTCACCAGCGCGGGCGCGACATACGCCAGCGTACGGAACCGGAAGCCGGGCTTTGGCGCCGGGAACGTGCGCGTCTTTCCCGTCTTGCCCGGCGCGAGATCGACGACGTATGCCTCGTCGTGATAGCGCGAGCCCCAGATCAGCCGATTGCCCGCGAGGACGCAGCCGCCAATGACGTCGAACTCGCCCTCACCGAGGTTGATGCTCTTGCTGCCACCGTCGTCATCGTCATCGTCATCGTCGTCGCTGCTGCGCTTCGACCCGCCTCCGCCGTGCTCGAGTGTCGCGCGGCCGAGCTCGTTCAGCGTGGCGTTGTCGAAGATGCGCGCCTCGTACCCCCACGCGCCGCCCTTCATCTCGCCGTGACGCAGCAGCGCGAAAAATCCTGGACCGGGCACGACACGCGCCTGCGAGTTGTCCTTCAGATCCGCGAGCTTCTTTCCGCGCGGGATGTCCCACACCTCGAGCCGATCGCCGTCGAACTCGATGCCGACGACGCCAGGCACGCCGCCACCGAGCGCCTTCCACTTCCCTTCGCCGCTCTTGACCAGCTGGCCGGTGCGCGCGTCGACGACGTGAAACGTGTCGTCCTTGCACTGCACCGCGCACATGAAGCCGCCGAGCGGCTGGATCGCACGCGCGCGATCGTCGTCGAAGTTGTCCTCATCGAGCTGGTCGGAGAGCTCGATGTCCCACAGCGTCTTGCCGCTGCGCGGATCGAGCCCGACCAGCCGCTGAGCCGATCGCGTCGATGCGACGATCACGCCGTCGACATACGAGACGCGCTTCGACACCTCGCCCGGTAGCGCGCGCCAGCCGACGTTGCCGCTCGGCACGTGCACGGCGACGAGCTCGTGATCGGTGTCTTCGTAGTTGCCGGACTCCGTCGCGATCGCGACGAGATCGATGACGCCGTCACCGTCGAGATCGGTCCACGCGAGCGAGTCGTGGCACGCGTCTTTGCCGATCATGTAGCGGTGTCCGCCGTCCGTCACCGTGAAGGGAAGGCCTGTGTGTGTGCTCGCCATCTGCCGCGCCATGTCGTGTTCTCCCTCTCGCGATGACCGAGAGGAATCCACGCTTGCCCGCTCCAACGCAAGTACGTTCGCGTTGGCGGGCGATGTTCGCCGGCGGAGGTTCACCAGGGGACGGCGCGGTAGTCCTTGAGGAATAGGCCCCACTGGTGTTCGCCGGTGTTCAAGCCGTGAAAGATCGGATCGATGATCCGCGCTGCGCCGTCGACGATGTCGAGCGGCGGGTGAAACCCGTGCACGGCGACCTTGCGCTCGGCGAGCACGGCGGCGTCTTCGTCGGTCACCCAGCCGGTGTCGACGCTGTTCATGTGGATGCCGTCCTGCACGTAGTCGGGCGCCGAGGTGCGCGTGAGCATGTTGAGCGCGGCCTTCGCCATGTTCGTGTGCGGGTGCCGGTCGGTCTTGTGCTCGCGGTAGAACTGTCCCTCCATCGCCGAGACGTTGACGATGTGCTTGTCGAAGGTGCGCTCGCGCAACATCAGCGGCTTGAGCCGCGCGCTCAGCACGAACGGCGCGATGGCGTTCACCAGCTGCACTTCGAGCAGCTCGATCGTCGGCACGTCGGCGAGCGTGAGGCGCCACGAGTTGAGCGCGCGCAGATCGACCTGCTGCAGATCTTGATCGAGCTCGCCCTCCGGAAACAGCAGCGCCGTGGGCGCGCGATCTTCGTCGAGCAGCGCGATCTGCGAGAGCGCAGGCGCGTCATGGCGTGACTCGCGGCGGCCGAGCATCTCGCCGTGGCGCGTCAGCAAGTCGCGCTCGGTGCCCGGGAGCGCGCTCAGCGGGCGCTGCTCGGCCGCCATCAGGTGCGCGTAAAAGCCAGGCGGGCGGCGCACCGTCTGACACGCGTTGTGCACCATGAAGTCGAGCCGCTCGTAGCTATCGCCGACGTGCTTGGCGAACGCCTCGACGCTCGGCGTGTGGCGCAGATCGAGCCCGTAGATGTCGAGACGATCGCGCCATTCGGCGTAGTCGCTCTCGCGCGCATAACGCGCCGCGGCATCCTGCGGGAAGCGCGTCGTCGCGAGCACGCGCGCGCCCGCGCGCAGCATCAAGATTGACGCCTGGTAGCCGATCTTCACGCGCGCACCGGTGACGATCGCGACGCGCCCGCGACAGTCCGCCGTCTGCTGACGCTTCTTCCAGTTCAGCTCCGCGCAGGCCGCGCAGAGCTGATCGTAGAAGAAGTGCACCTGACGAAACGCGCCCTTGCAGACGTAACACTTGCGCGGCTCGTTCAGCTCACCCGCGACGCGCAGCGGCGGCTCTGCGCTCCTGTCTGCGCGGCGCGCATCGGTCGCGTCGTCCGTCCGCGTGTTGCTTGCCCCGCCACCGCCGAGCGCGGTGCTCGGCGTTGGCAGGCTCGGCGTGGGGAACACCGGCGCGCGGCGCAGCGTGCGGATCTCGGTGGCGTCGAGCAGCGCTTGATCCTCTGCGCGAACATCGAGCCGCTCACGCTTGCGGAACGCCTTGGCGAGCGTGCGCGCCTCGCCACGCACCGGACGCGAGACACGACCCGCCGCGATGAGCAGCCGCTGGCGTACGTCCTCTGGCACTTTGGCGAGCAGCGCGCGATCGGCGACGAGCGACTCGAGCAGCGCGCTCGCCTCGTCGATGCTCCGCAGCAGCGCCTCCTGCGTATCGGTCGGCGGCTTCTCGTTCGGCGGGCGCTGACTCACGGGCGTGACGCATAGCAGTCCGCCGAACAATCGCACGTGGCGTCTCAGGCAGGCCGCGCGGCCGTGAACCAGAGGTCACAGCGATTGCGGCCGCGCGTGAACACCCAGCGCATCGAGGCCCCGCGCAGCGCCGCGATCGTGCGACAATCTGCGCTTCCCGCGCCTGGCATGCTTCTCGCTCTGCGCTCTCTCACCGTCCGCCGATCCCTCTCACCCCCGAGTAACCGCATGACCCGCCTCCGCACGTACCTGCTCCCAGTCCTCTTCACTGCGCTCGCCCTCGTCGGTGTCGGCTGCGGCGATGACGATGACGGGCTCACCGTGCGCGGCGGGCTCACCGGCACGCTCGCCGGTGGCAGCAGCTCGTTCTCGTTCCCGACGGAGACGCGCCTCTTTGACGATCGCGTCGCGCCGACAGACGGCGCCATCGCTGGGCACTGCACCATCCGCCTCGGCCGCGCGGGTGAGCCCGACGTGATCGGGCTCGGCGTATCACGCACGGGCAGCACCGCGCCGGACTTCCGCGGCCTGCGCGAGGTCTCGGTGCAGATCGACGATCCGAGCGGCCCGCGCGGCGTCGTGACCGCGACGTTCGGCGCGAGCGAAACGTTCGCCGGTGGCCCGAGCGCTGTGTGTGGCGTGGCGCTCGACTACGACGCGGACGCTGGCTACGCGGCGCTCACGCTCAGCGACTGCACGATGGTGGGCTCTGGCACGGACACCGCGACGCTCGACGGCGAGCTCGAATACTCCGGCTGCGACGTCCAAGCTCCGTGACGGTCGGGCGGCGCCGTCGGAGCGCGAAACGCCGCTCGCTGCGTGCGCTGCGCGAACTGCGTCAGCGCGCGCGAGGCCTGACGCTGACATCGTCGAGCGGCGCGAGCGGTCGCGCGTAGAGCCGTTCCCACAAGCGCCGCGCGGCGTCGCTGAGCACTTCTGGTGGCTTGGCGCGGAGCGCGAGGTACAGCGTCGATAGCGCAGTGCGATCGACGCGCATGCGCACGACGAGCGGCGCATGGGTGAGCTGCAGCTCGCGCGCGAGCCCGTCGAACACGACGAGCGCGGCGTACGACTCCGGCGTTCCCCAGCCGTGCTCGCGGAACAAGAAGGTGCTGAAGATCGCCAAGTTGGTCTTCACCAGCGAGGCGTCGCGCGCGAGCTCCGCGACATACGCGCTGGTCTCGGTGTTGGTTTTCTCCGCGCGCACGTTGATGCGCTCGCCGAGCTGCAGCGGGCCGGTGTACGCCTCCACCTCGGCCGGAAAGTGCGCGAGCGAGTGGCCGAGATAGTCGAGCCGATGTTGCACCTCGTGGTGCTCGATCGAGCGCTCGAGCGGCTCGGCGATCTCGCGGAACGTCGCGCGCGTCGACTCGTCCTCGAGCTCGCTCTGAATCTGCTCGAGCTCGCGCCACTCGGCCGGCGCGACCAGCGCCTTGATGTTCGCGTAGCGCTCGAGGTCGAGCTCGTAGCGCTCCGGCAGACTCAGTCGGATCCCGCGCAGCAGCAGCGCGTCCGACCAGCCGAGCAGGATCGCTTGCCGACGCCCGAGGAGCCGCCCGAGCCCCGCCACCGCGGCGGCGTCGCTGACGTGGGCACGTGCCTCGAAGCGCGCATCGTCGCCGGCCGCCGCGCCGACGCGCGCGACCCACGGCGCATCCCGCTGCTGCGCACGCACATCCGCGAGCGGCATCGCCGCGGCGAGCGCGAGCGCGGGCACGACGAACTCGACCAGATGCCTCTCGACGCGGGTTCGCAGGACCAGGCCATCGCGGATGTTCGAGCGCGTGAAGCCGAGCAGCGCGCGATCGAAGTTGAGCGTGTCGAGCCGACGTAGTCGCAGCGCATTCACGCGCCGCGCACCGCTGCGATACGGCGTCGCGCGCTCCACCGCGAACGTCGCCAGCAGCACCCGCCCGCGGCCATCTCCAGTGCGCATGATCTCGGCGTCGACGTAGTAGCCGAGCCCGCGCGCAGCTACCGCGACGTTGAACGCATCGACCGTGCGCACGTGGCTGTCGGCGGCCAGCGCGCCGTCGCCCTGCACGACCGCCATCGACTGCTCGAGCACCGCGCGCAGGTACGACGTGATGTCGGTGCCGAGCGCCTCGCGCGAGCTCTCGAGCGTGTCGTCGCGCACCCGCTCGCACTCCGTGCGCAGCTGCGCTTCGCGCGCGGTGCCGCGGCCGACGCGCAGCGCATCGAGCGCGATGACGAACGCCGGCAGATTCGTCGCGAAGAAGTCGTGCGTGAGCGCGCTGCCTGGCAGCGGTCGGCCGCCGTCGCGATACGCCGCCGCCGTCGGCGTGCCGAGATGGGCATCCGGCGGGGGCCGCAGCAGCTGGACGATCGCCACACTCCCCAGCGCGAAAACGACGAGCAGCGCGATCGCGCCGCTCACGCGCACGCGCGAGAACGCCGGCCGCGGGGCTCCGCGCGTGGCCTCGTCGAAGGCGCTGCGCACTGCGGCCACGTCGTTCGGATTCGCAGCTTCGCGACGACTCGCCGCGAGCCACGCCAGCCGATGCACGTGCGGCTCGTCGGCTCCGTGCTCGGTCTCGAACATCGCGTCGGCGGCGGCCCGCGACACGCGCACCCGCACCGTCCCGCGCACCAGCGGATCGACCGCCGCGTACGCGCGGATG
>Ga0209181_10004528_pt1 | contig 20645 bp, 16 predicted proteins | sample MAT05_FD_187208 | JGI IMG/M metagenome (GOLD analysis project Ga0209181, IMG submission 187208) | Freshwater microbial communities from Lake Fryxell liftoff mats and glacier meltwater in Antarctica - MAT-05 (SPAdes) (version 2) | ecosystem: Environmental > Aquatic > Freshwater > Ice > Liftoff... | reverse complement strand
ACGATCATGCGCCGGGCCCGCTCACGAAAGGAGCGCCCGAAATTGCTCGCGGAGCTCGAACGCAGGTACCAGGATTCTCTGGGGTGTTAGCGGCCCGTTGAATTTTATTCCTGACCACCAGCCGCCGACCAGGCTCGCGCCTCCTGGGCAACCGCAGCACTTGTACCCGCATTGCCGCTCGTGTAGCGTCAGACAAGGCGGAGAGGTCAACGGCGAGCTCACCAGGAAGTAGAAGGAAAAATGCATTGGATCACGTCGGCAGGTGGGCCGCTTGTGCTCGTTCCGGAGACGATGGCGGCTCAGTGGCATGGGGTCAGCGATGGTGGCGGCGACTATGCGGCCGCTTGCATGATCGATGACTACGTCGGCGTGATTCGGTGGCACGGCGTCGACGTGCTTGTCTTGAACGATGAACCACTGGCCACGACGTGTATCACGAATGGACTGACGATGTTGCTGCGCTGGATGTACGCGCCGAACGAAGAGGCGATCACGAACGTGATTCAAGGTATGGCGCGCCATTTCCCGGAGCAGCAGGGCGGGGCCCTGTTGGTTTGTCAGGCATCCAATTATATGCTCTTCGACGCTGGAGCTCCTGAGCAGAAGCGCGTCGAGTTGATCGAAGTAGACATCGCGCCCGGTCCTTACGTGGTTGAGACGCACGTGTGGAAGCCAAACGAGGACGTAGGGCTGGTTGTGCATGTGCTGAGGCCGACGTGAGTCTTGCCCCTTCTTGACGAATCCATCACGACCTCCGCGCCCGTTTTCGTGAGCTGACCAGACCGCGCCGGCGCCCCCCGTCGCGTCCTGGTGAACCGACCACCACGCGCCGGCCCCCCCTGCGGCACTTGGTCAGCTCACCAGCTCGCGTCGGCACCTCCCCGCGCGCCCTGGTCAGCTCACCAGCTCGCGCAGGAGCCTCCCTTCGCGCCCTGGTCAGCTCACCAGCTCGCGTCGGCACCTCCCCGCGCGCCCTGGTCAGCTCACCATGTCGCGCCGCGACGCCGAGCGCGCGGCCTCCGACCTCGGAAGCATACCAGATGATCTTGGGGGTCACGGTTCCTACCGTCGGGAGCATGTCTCGCCTTTCTGAAGGTGCTGTAGTGCCCTGCGTGCGGCCACGCTTCCGTGCGTATCAGTTATCCCCGTGCCGTTCCAGGGTTCGTTTTCCTCGCGCGCATTTTTCAGAAGAGCCGGAAAATTAACAGGGAGGCGGGGAGACGGGGAGATCAGAGGGAAAAATCCTTCAAAATCTCGCTCTTCCTCTCGCCTCCTCGCCTCCCTGTGAATTCTCTCCTCCGGGAGACGAAGCCAGTTCACCCCATGCGGTGCTCTACGGAAGGAGCCTCTTCGCTACCTTCCACGCCGCCAGCGCCCAGCCCGTATCAATCCAGCGCGTCGAGCTCTTCGACGTCCCTTCCTGGTAGCGCAGCCGGTTCACCCTCGGTTCATCGAGCGTTCCGCCGTGCTCTCGGACGTCGTCGTCGGCGACGATCACCCAGCCAATGTCGATGAGTAAAACGGTCCGTTCTTCAAAGCTGCCTTCGCCGCCGTCGACACGGAGGCCGCCGCGCTTGGCGGCGCCGATCACGCGGGCTCGCTGGCCGTTGGGCTGCTCGATCCAGCGCTCTTCTTCCGGCAAGGCGAGGACGGCGGCGGCGGCGAGCTCGGCGCGGGCTCGGGCGCGCGGAGGGAGGGGTCTGGAGGCCTCTCGGCCCTTGCCCCACTGGCCCCAGGTGAGCTGATCGACGGGGGGAATGCGCCATTTCGTCTCCTTTTCATCTTCCAGGGGGATCTGCCGGGCGACGCCGAGGTAGAGCCAGGTGCCGTCCTCCTGCTTTGCCAGCGCAAAGGCGGTCTCTCCGGGGCGGTGGGGCATCGTGGGATAGTTGAGCCGATCGGGGGTCTCGAGCAGGCCTTTGCGGTTGACGAAGAAGAACAGGTGCCCTCCGTGGTGGCCAGAGCGGGGATCGAGCGTCTCGAGGTCGAAGCACGACGCGAGGTCGGATTCTTTGATCTCGGTGTTGATCTTCGGCCCAAGGGACTGGGGGCGGACCACGCTGACGAGCTGCGCGATGACCCTCATCTCCTCGTTCGGCTCGATCGTCGGGCCTTCGGGGTTGTCCGAGGTGAGGATCAAGCGCTCGTCGCGCTGGCGAAGCCTCTTGAGCTGGTACTGGTTGCCAATGGCCTCCGGGACCTGGACCAGGACCACGCGCTCGAGGAGCGCCAGCGCGAAGGCGGTGCCCTCTACGCTCATCACGGCCCAGTCGCCGTCGTAGAGCGGGGATTGGCCGCCTTCCATCGATGTCCCCGCGACGCGGACGGCGAAGAGATCGCGCTGGCCAGCGTCGATGGGGAGGATGACGCGCTCCTGATCGGGATCGGGTGGCTCGATCCCACCCAGCGCGTGGCCGGCGGCGGCGCGGAGATCGGGATAAGCGACGATGCCCTGGGGCGGGGAGGGGGAAATTTCGCGGGTCTGTCCCCCGGACACCGTCGTGGTCTGGCGCCTCCGGGCGCGGTGCTGGGCGAGGCGGTGATCGAGGAGCTCCCGCGTCAGCCGGGTAAAGGCACCTTCCAGGGCGGGATCGAGCGCGAGAGGGAGGGTGAGCACGAGGCGGTCGCCGTCGAGCGCAAACCAGGTTCGGCGACCGCGGCTGCCCGTCGTCCATGCCGCGATCGAGGCGCGGCGCCAGTAGTCGATCCACCGCGTCTCGTGCTCCGCGTCGATCGTCTCATGGCGCTCGTCCTCGGCGACGTCGGCGAAGAGCTCCGGGGATCGGCGGAGGAGGGTGTGGCTGCGGAGCGCGAGATCGCAGAGCGGCAGGCCCGTGAGCAGCGCTTCGGCCTCGATCAGCGCGGCGAGCGTCACCATCTTCAAGCAAGCTCTCATCTCCATGGTCTCGACGTCGCGGAGGAAGCCGCTCGAGGCGTCGAGCGCGGCGACTTCGTCGTTGTCGAGATCGCCCTCGGCGCGGACGAAGTCGAGCCAGCTGCCGTGGCGATAGCGGAGCCGGCTCGGGAGGTAGCCCAGGGCCTGAAGCTCCCCCGCGGTCGGGCGCGCTCCCCGCTCCAGGCGGAGCTCGCGATAGGCGCGCTCGACCTCGTCGGCGCCGCTGACGCGGAAGAGCTTCGAGAGCAGCTCTTTGGCCTCGAGCTCGAGCTCGACCGAACAGCCGGCGGGGAGCCCGTCTTCGCGGGTCGATTCGAGGAAGACGCGCAGCGTCCGGGCCTGGGGGCCGCCGGCGAGCGAGAGGAGCGCTCGCACCCGCTCGAGGAAGATCCGGTGGTTGCCGACGAAATCGATGATCGTGACGCTGCTCTTGGCCTCGCTCGAGCGCAGGCCGCGGCCGAGCTGCTGGAGGAAGACCACGCTCGACTCCGTCGGACGGAGCATCACCACCCGATCGAGGGAAGGGAGGTCGACGCCTTCGTTGAAGATGTCAATCGAGCAGAGGGCGTCGAGCTCGCCGCGCTCGAGGGCCAGGAGCGAGGCGTCGCGATCGTCGGAGTCTTCGCCGGAGTAGACCGCGGCGACGCGCAGGCCGCGCGCCCTCAGCTGCTCTCGGACGAAGATGACGTGGCCGATGCTGCAGCAGAAGACCAGCGATCGCTCTCCGGGGTAGGCCTGCCAGGCGCGCCAGAGGGTCGCCATCCGGGCCTCGGTCTGGGCCGCTGCGGCGAGCGCGTCGAGATCGAAGCGGAGGTTGCGCCAGGGGATGTTCGTATAGTCGATGTCGTCCTTGACGCCGAAGTAGTGGAAGGGGACCAGCCGCCCGATCGCGACGCCGCGCGCGATGCCGGCTTCAAAGGCGATGTGGTCGTCGAACAGGCCAAGAAAGTCGGCGGCGTCAGCCCGGTCCGGGGTCGCGGTGAGGCCAAGAAGGAACCCGGGATCGAGGGCGTCGAGGATTCTCCGATAGGTCGCGGCGGCGGCGTGGTGGACCTCGTCGATGACCACGTAATCGAAGCTGGTGGCGCGGAGCCGGGCCAGGTGCTCCGGGCGAGCGAGCTTGGCGACCGAGGCGAAGACCAGATCGGCGTCGAGGTCGTCCTCGGCGTCGAGGAACCACCCGACGCGCGCTTCAGGATCGAGGGAGCGGAGCAAGACACGATAGGTGTTCGCGGCTTGCCTCAGCAGCTCTCGTCGATGGGCGATGAAGAGCAGGCGAGGGCGCTTGCCGGCGTCCTTCTGCGAGATTTCCTCGCGCAGCTGCCGGTAATCGAACGCCGCGAGCCAGGTCTTGCCGAGCCCGGTGGCGAGGAAGACCAGCGCGCGTCTGCGTCCTTGAGCGCGGCTTTCGCGGAGCTTGGCCATCGCCTCGAGCTGGACTGGGTGAGGAGTCGGGGCCTCGGCGAGGGGATCGGCCTCGGCTTCGCCGGGGGGCAGGCGGCGCGGGGAGGCGCGCACCCGCGCGGCATAGGCATGGATCCAGTCCGAATCGAGCTTGCGCGCCGAGTCCCAGGTCAGTTCGAACGCTTCGCGGATGCAGTTGTAGGCCTGGGCGTCGCGATCGCGGTCGACGCGGAGGTTCCACTCGATCCCTTCTTCGAGCGCGGTGCGAGAGAGGTTGGTGCTGCCGACGAACGCGACGCCGATCTTGTCCGAGGAGAAGCGCCAGGATTTGGGGTGGAACGAGCGAGTGCGCCCCGGCAAGGTCAGGACCTCGACCACCCGCGCTTCGAATTTCCCGGCGGGCGCGTCGTCGTCCTGGCCTGCGGCATTGGCTTGTTGCCAGTCGAGGAGCAGCTCGAGGGCGCTGACCTGGGTAATCTCGAAGTAGTCGCCGGTGATGATCCGCACCTGGGCTCCGCGGGCGAGCGCGTGATGGAGCCTTGCGCCGATGCGATTGAGGCCGGATTCCTGGGTAAAGGCGGCGATGATGGCGATCTCCGTCGCCTGGTCGAAGAGCCGTAAGACGTGCGGTGCGAACGGGTCTGCCTCTCCGCCGGTGACGAGGGGGGCGACGTTGCGCAGGTAGTTCCCTTTGCTGGGAATGACGTTCCGTACGCCGCCGCTCGGGTCGTCCATGTCGCCGAGGTAACGAGGGATGACGTGCACATGGAAGTGCATCACGGTCTGCCCGGCGGCGCGTCCGGAGTTGAATCCAACGTTGTAGCCGTCGGGCTGGAGCTCCTGATCGAGGGCGGCCTTGACCACGTCGACGAGGTCGAGGACGGCGCGGCGCTCTTGGTCGGTGGCGAGGAACCAGTCGAGGACGACGCGGCGGGTAACGACCAGCGTGTGCCCGAGGGAGACGGGGTGGCGATCGCGAAAGGCGAAGGCGTGGGCGTTTTCGGCGACCCAGGCGGTGAGGGGGACATCGAGGAAGACCGACACGGGCCGCAGTATCGCCGAGAAGGGCGGCGTTCGCGGCGTCAATCTTGTGACCAGGATAACTGTTTTGGTGCGTTCCTCCGGGCTTGCCGGTGATACCGTGAGCCGCCGGCCGTGGCGGACCCGGACCCGTGCCGCGCATCACGCGCACTTCTTAAGGAATTACCAGATGAAAATGATCGCGAAGACGCTACGAATCAAGGCCTGGCGAGCTGCGGTGGCGGCGGGGCTGGTTGGCATTGCCACTCTCTCCTGGGCGGGTTGCGGGGGCGGCGGCACGTCGTCGACCAGCGGCGGCCCGGGGGCGACGAGCGGCGATTCCACGGCCACGGGCGCGATGACCTCCGGAGCGACGACCGGCGGCGGCGGCGGCGGCGCGGGCGGCAGCGGCGGCGCGGGCGGCGGGTCGATGACCACCACGACCGGCGCGACGATGAGCGCCGGCACCGGCACGACCACGACCACGGGCGCGAGCATGAGCGCCGGCACCGGCACGACCACCGGCAGCGGCTCGAGCACCAGCTCCGGCCTGACCTGCCCCGACTCGACGCTCTGCAACGGCGCGTGCACCAACACGGCGCTCGATCCGAAGAACTGCGGCGGCTGCGACGTCGCCTGCGCCATGGGCGAGGTCTGCTCGGGCAGCCTCTGCGGCATGACTTGCGGCGGCACCACCGTCAAGTGCGGCGCGGTCTGCGTCAACACGATGACCGACGCCAAGAACTGCGGCGCGTGCGGGAAAGTCTGCGCCGCGAGCGAGAGCTGCACGGAGGGCGCCTGCGTCGGCGTCTGCCCCGTCGGAAAGACCAAGTGCGGTAACCTCTGCGTCGATACCAAGACCGATACCGCGAACTGCGGCGTCTGCGGCAAGGTCTGCCCGAACGGCGGGACGTGCACCAACAGCGCCTGCGGCACCGTCGTCACCAACTGCGAGTCCGCCGCGACCTGCAGCGCTTGCCAGAGCTGCGCTGCGGCCGGCCAGTGCGCCGGCGTGATCGCCGCGTGCCAGGGCAACCAGTCCTGCAAAACGCTGCTCACCTGCATCAATGCCTGTCCGAGCGGCAACACCACCTGTGTCAACACCTGCGCGGGCGCGGCGACCCAGGCCGGTATCGACGCCTACGTCGCGATCTACGATTGCCTGGCCTGCCAGGCGTGCCCGATCAAGTGCGCGACCCCCGCGGCCAACTGCACGACGGCGCCCTCCTGCGACAACTCGGCGGACTGCAATATGTGCCAGGACTGCGCCGTCGCAAGCACGTGCGAAGGCGCGGTGACCACCTGCCAGAACAACGCAGAGTGCGTCGCGCTCTCGCAGTGTTTTGGCACCTGCTCCACCGCCGCATGCAACACCATGTGCAAAACGGCTCACAGCGCCGGCGTGGCGAACTACAACGCCCTCGCTGTCTGTGTGATCTGCGACGCCTGCCCGATCGATTGCAACGGAGCCGCCGCCGGCTGTCCGTGAGCTTGCGGGAGCCCGGGGTTGAAACCTCATCCTCGCCCACATCTCAAATTTCCCCGGTGATCTGCCTGGTTCCGGCCCGCACCCTCGCCCGGTGGTACCGAGCAGCACCCCCGCCCGGGGTTGAAACCCCGGGCTCCACCTTACAAATTCCGCCTGAAGGCGGACTCCCGCTTGCTCGTGGTCCCGATGTCGAGGAGGCGGGCGCTGTGCTCGCCGCGGATGCGGATCGAGGCCCGCGCCTCGTGCTGGAAGCGCGAGAGGGCCTCGGCGTTGTCGACGTAGCGTCGGTGGAGGACCTTGATCGCTACCCGCTCGCCGAGCTCGGCGTGCTTGGCCTCGACCACGACGCCCATGCCGCCGCGCCCGATCACGCGGGTAACGAAGTACTTCCCGGAGAGGACATCCCCGGGGCTCACGTTGGGCTCTTCGGCCGGGCTCGTCATCGGCGAGCCGGCGACGATAGCATGAGACGAACGGCTTGACCGTTCGACAAAATGCGCGGAGCGCCCGCGTGGGGAGGGGCCCGACGAGCTTTGCTCGGTGGGGAGGGGCGGCGCGTGCCGCCCCGTAAACCGAGGCGTTAAAGCCCGCGCGGAACGCTCCCCCGCTGCTCGAGCATCTCGTTTTCGACCTTCACGAGCTTGTTGTAGAGGCCGATGACCAGCAGGCTCGGCACCCACTGGCCGATGAACTGAGCGAGCTGCTTTTTCCCGCTCACCATGCACACGGCCGACGCGATCATCGAGCCCACGGCCAGGCCCATGTACGTGAGCGAAGGTACCCTCGCGGTCTGCTCCTCGACCCGCTTGGTGACTTTGCCTTCCTGCTTCTGCAGGTTGGTATCGAGCATGTTCATCGTGGTTCTCCCTCAGGGCTGAATGCCCGCGCGGAGGCCTTTGCGAGCGCCGCGCCAGCGCCGGATGGGAAGAGTGGGAACGGGGAAGGCGGGCGAGGGAGCGAGCGCTGATCTCTCGCCTCTTGGCCCGGCTGCCCGTTTCGTCCCAAGCTCGCGGCGCTCCATGCGAACTCCCCGCGCTTTGCTGCTGCTCGTGCCCTTCACCGCGCTCCCCTTGCTGGGAGGTTGCCCGACCGAGCCTCCCCCGCGGGCCAAGGAGCCCGTCCTCGTCGAGGACGAGTGGACGCGGATCGCACCCTCGAAGGAGTGGCTGCACACCACCGCGGACTACAGCGGAGACCACTCGTCCGAGTGCGCCCACGTGCTCACCTGGGTGAAGGGCGAGGAGAAATGCCACGCCTCGCTCTGCGAGCACGGGCGCGATCTCTCGGGCGAGTGGATTCAGCGCTGCCCGAGGTTCGTCGACAAGGACTCCCTGGGGCCGGTGAGGGAGCTCAAAGAGAAGCTCACCGAGCGCGCGACGGAGAAGCCGACCGACTGCGGCAAGGCCTTCGAGAAGATCCTGCGCGACGGCTGCGGCGCAGACGACAAGGCCTGCGAGGTCGAGGGGCAGCGCTGGGCGACCCGCTGCGGCAAGAGCGAGGCGACGCCGCTGGTGATGCGGCTCCTCGAGAAGACGATCGAGCGCAAGCTGAGCGAGCCGGCGAAGGTCGAGCTCGATCCGCGCTCCTGCGACGAGCTCCGCGTCGACGTGGCCAGCGCCGCCACGTGCAAGGACCAGTTCGCCTGCGCGACGGCGCTGCCGCGCCTCGAGGCCTTCCGTAGCCGCTGCAACGGGGACGAGGATCGGCCGACGATCACCACCGCCGTCCAGATCCTCACGGTCCTGGTCGGGGCGAAGAGGCCGGCTGAGCCGATCCTCACGCGCGCGGGCGGCGCGGGGATCCTCCCCGAGGAGGCGCCGGTGGTGCTCGCCGACGGCTCCGGCGCGGTGATCGCGATCTGCGACGAGCGGGCCTCGGATTTCGCCCGCTACTTCGCCGGCCGCAAGGCCTGCACCGCGAGCAAGATGGTGGTGGCGCGCGCCTTCAAGACGGCGCGCGGGGTCGAGGTGCGCGTCGGCGCGCTGGACTTCCCCGACGACGCGACGTTCGTGGCGCGCTACCCGACGATCGTTGGCACGCGCGAGACCGAGGCGCGGGACAAGGAAGAAGCCGCGGCGCTCGACGTCGAGCTCGGCAAGGTGACGGATCTGGCGCGCACCCAGGCCGGCGCGGTGGAGGCCTACTTCCTGCTCGCTCGCACCATGGTCGCGCACGCCGCGGGGATCCGGCGATCGGCGGCGCTGCGGGCGCAGGTGACCGCGCGCGACGCGGAGCTGCTCCTGGCGCTGAAGGAGCTCGGCAAGGCCAAGGTCGCGGGGCTCAAGGGCCGGGTGTCGCCGGCCGACGCTGACGGCCTGATCCTGCGGGCGAAGACCCGCGCCTTCGCCGACATCGCCACCGACGGGACGGTGCAGTTCGGCGCGGCCTCGCGCGCGGATCGCCTCGACACGACCGCGCTCCTGCCGCGATCGATGGCCATGTACCTCGACGCGCTCAAGCCGGCGAAGCCGAGGAAGCTCGACAAGAAGGCCGTGCAAACGGCGAAGGCCGCGGGCTCGGCGGCGGCGGCCGTCTGCGGCGGCGCTCTGCGCAAGCTGCAGGACTCCAAGCTCGCGCTGATCAACTGCAGCTTCGGCCTGGAGGTCTGCGACGAGGCCAAGGTCGAGGCGCTGAAGAAGAGCGTCGACGACGCGCGCGTCGCGGCCGAGTCCGCGTACCACGATCTCGATCTCGCCCGCACCGGCGGCGCGGTGGACGAGATCGACGCGCTCACCAAGGCCGCGGAGCAGTCGGGGTGCCGCGAGCCCTGGTGGTGAGCTGCGGCGTGCGGCGCTACGGGGTCGCGCGCGGCAGCGCGACCCGGGTCGGCGTGGGATTGCAGCGATCGATCCCGTTGTAGCCGCAGGTGTCGATGTCCACCATGGGGTCGGGGGTGTGGCCAAGGCGCCCGTTGGAGTTCGCGCCCCAGGCGACGAGGGTGTTGTCTTCGTGGGTCTATTTGCTTCGCAAATGGCCGGAACCACCGGGCCGAAATGGTCAAAAAGACCCACTACCGTGCGAGATGTGACCAAGGATGAGGTTGAAACCCCGGGCTCCACCTTACGAAGTTCCCTTCGGGGACTCGCGTCGGCGCTGTATCGATCGAAAGAAATGTCGACGCTAGTCCGCCCTCGGGGCGGACTTTGTACGTAGAGCCCGAGGGTTCAACCTCGGGCTCGGGCGGGCGGCGTCCAACTCCACACGAAAAGGGCGAAACACGAGTCTGAGCGGCGACGGTCCCTTCACCGCCTGTCGGACCGGCGCTCAGTTGGCGGCGGTGAGCGGCCCGGCCTTCGCCACGGCGGCGCTCTTCTCGCCCTTGTCGTCGACGCCGGGCAGCGGAGGCAGGCTGTCGGGATCGGTCCCCGGAGCGACCTTGAGGATCTCGAACGTGGGCGGGTAGACGTCGGTGCTCACCTCGACGCGCGAGCGCCCCAGCGCGAGGTGGATCGTCCGCGTCTTGCGCACCGAGACGCCGCGGATGCCCTTCTGCTTCACCACCACGCCGCCCTCCTTCACGCCCGCGTCCTCCTCGACCTTGCGCTTGAAGGCCGCGGTGCCGACCGTCACCGTGTCGAAGTCGACCTTGGCGGGCTTCTCGCGGCCGAGGATCTCGAAGGCCAGCGTGCCCTTGTCGGCGACGGCGTGGAGGACGACCGGGAAATCGTAGGGGTTTCGCAGCTTGAGATCGACGGTCGGGAAGACGACCGTCGCGTCGAGGCCGACGTGGATGTAGCCGCTCGGGCGCGAGTGGTTGATCCGCTCGACGATGTCAAGCCCGCCGAAGAAGGCCGCCGCGTGGAGCGTGCCCGAGACCTGGCAGGTGCCGCCGCCGATGCCGTCGCGGAGCTCGCCTTTGTAGATCTCCGGGGCGAGCGCGAAGCCGTTGTCGACGCTGCGGGCGCCGACGTTGGCGTTGAACGACACCGTCTCGCCGGGCATCAGCACGACGCCATCCATCCCGCTCGCGGCGCGGCGAACGTTGCCGGCGCGCCCCTTCTGGCCCTCGGAGTAGCGCGTCTCGAAGCGGGACAGGACCTGCGTGGTGTCGACGGCGAGCACCGCCTCGCGCGAAGCGTGGGGAGCGATCTCGAACGCCGGCACGACGACCGGCTCGATCGATCGCGCGGCGCTCTCCGCGCGGTGAGCGAGGGCGCGATCGAGCGCGTCCGCGGCGGCGTAGACGTCGACGTAGCGCCCCGGCGTGTGCTCGCTCGCGGTGTGGTGAACCAGATCGAGCCGAGCCGAGAGCGGCGGCGTATCGAGCTCGTCCTTGAGGCGCTCGAGCTTCTCGGCGAGCGGCTCGACCGGGAGGCTGACGTGGACCGGGAAATCGATCTGCCCGCGCCGCGCCTGCAAGGCCGCGTCGACGCGCGCGAAGAGGCCCTCTTCATGCCCCACCGCGGCGAGGCCCGCGGCGATCGCGTGCGTGTCCACGGTGCCGCCGAGCTCGGCGAGCGAAGCCTCGACGAGGCGCGCCCCGCTCCACGTGAAGGTCACGCGCCGCGCGAGCGCGCGCTGCGCCGCGGCCTCGGCGACCGCCTGCGCCGACGCCCCCGCGGCGACCTTCGCGCCGCCGACGAGCACGCCGCGCGCGAGCTCACCCTCGCGCGGCAAGAGCTCGCGCGCGCTCCAGATCCCGGCCCCCGCGGCGGCTCCGAGCAGCGCCGTCGCGGTGATCCAGCGCCAGGCGGCGATGGTTCGGCGGGGCGTGACGCTCGGGTGCGTGGCTTGGCTCATGCTCCGGGGAACGCTCCAGAGCCGAGACTACATCCCCCGTGAAGCGGGTGGCTACAGGCCGATCGCGCTGCGGTAAACCCAGCCCACGTTGGCGCCGGACTCGACCTTGTACCAGTCGTTCTGCTTCGCCAGGATCTTGACCTTGGTCCCGCGAACGAGGCGCCCGACCTTCTCTTTGCCCTTGGGCTCCTTGCGGAGCGAGACGGAGTCGGTGGTGACGGTGGCGTTCCCGTTGGCCTCGGTCTCGCTCGTCGTCGCCCCGGCGGCGTTCTCGCCGTCGCCCCCGTCCGCGCCGTCGACAGCGGCAGCAGGATGCTTGCCCGGCTTGTAGAACGAGAGCGCGTAGGCGAGCGTGTAGCGCCGGTACTTGTGCGGTACCTCCTCGAGCGCCACGTTGCCGAACTCGCGCGCGGCGCACTGGAGGATGCCGTTGACGGTCGTCGAGGGGATGCCGCTGACCTTCTTGGTCTTGGCGACCTGGACCTCTTTCTTGTCGAAGTTGACCTCGAAGCCGATGGTCATCTTCCCTTCGAGGCCCAAGGCCGAGGGGCACTTGGCGAGCTCACGGAGCTTGGGGACCGCGATCGGATCGAAGAGCAGCTTCTCGCAGTCCTCGATCTTCTTGTCCTTCTTCTCGAAGCACCGGGTGATCTTCCCGGGGCCGACCACCACCAGCTCCTGGTTGGCCGGCACGGCGGTGGGCTCGGCGCTGGCGACGACGCTGGCGACCGGCGGCGGGACCGCGGCCGATCCCGAAGGCGCCGCCGGGGCGCGCGGCGCGGCGGCCGATCCCGAGGGCGCCGCGGTCGCCTCGATCTGCGCCCGCAAGTCATTCGGCACGCTCGGGCCGATGTGAACCCCGGCGATCCGCGGCCAGGCGATGCCAATCAGAAACCCTGCCAGGCCGATAGCGCCCACGCGCGACCACGCCGGCTGCTCGCTGCCAGGGCGCGGAATTTCGACAGAGAAAGGGCGCTCGGTTTTCGCCATTCGGACCCCTGGCTAGCACGAAAGCGCCAGCGGGCGGAAATAGTCCGTGAAACCTCGGGGCGAGCTCTCGCGGATCCAGGCGCCTGCCGACGCTCCTTTTCCCGAGGCTCCGACGACCGAGACGTCAGCCGCGCATCCACGAAGGCGGCGGAGGTGAGTCTCATGGCCCAATCGAACAAATGCGCCCACCCGGGCTGCTCGTGCGCCGTCCCCAACGACCGGGTGGCCCGCGGCAACGCGTTCTGCTCGGACTACTGCGAACGCCACGGATCCGACCAGGCGCACGAGCCGCACGAGTGCAGCTGCGGTCATACCGCCTGCGCTGCGTAGGCGTCAGTGGGTGAGCGTCAACTGCGCTCGGCGAAATTGAGTATCTGACTGGCGGCGAGACTCCAGAGCACTCTGGTTCATGGGGTCTCCCCGTGCGAGCGTATCCGGATCTTCGGGCGTGGTCGCGACGAGGGGGGAGAAGTGCTTGAAGCACGCTTCGGAGTCTTCGGAGACGAAGGCGACGGGAGTGTTCGGCATCACGCACAGGTCGTGAGAGGGGCTCTCGAGCCCGGCTCGGATCCCGTTCCCAGACGCCAATCGGAGCGCGTAGTCTGGCGGCAGCGGGAAAAGAATGAGCGACGCCCAGCCGCACGACACGCACGACAAGCCCGATCGGCCGAGCTCGTCGCCGGCGAGGTCGGGCGGGGCGGCATCGGCCGCGTGCTCCGTGCCTGCGACCTGCGGCTGAACCGGCCGGTGGCGATCAAGGAGCTCCTCGGGTCGGCCGGGGAGGTGGCCGAGGAGCGGTTCATCCGCGAGGCGCTGCTGACGGCGCGCCTGCAGCACCCGTCGATCGTGCCGCTGTACGAGGCCGGGCGGTGGCCGAGCGGCGCGCCGTTCTACGCGATGAAGCTGGTGACCGGGCGATCGCTGGAGGACGTGATCGCCGAGAGCCTCACGCTCTTGCAGCGGCTCGCGCTCCTGCCGCACGTGCTCGCGGCGGCGGACCCGAGGGGAGCTCGGCGGCGCGGGCGTGATCCGGTCGATCGTGGTCGCGCCCGACGGCCGGACCGTGGCTTGCGGCGGCCGTGACAGCCAGCTCCGGCTCTGGGACGTGAAGACCGGTGCGGTCCGGATCCTGGCGGGGCACCCGATCTTGATCATGGGGGTCGCGTTCTCGCCGGACGAGCGCCGCCTCGCCTCGGCCAGCGCCGACAACACGGTGCGCCTCTGGGATCTGGCGAGCGGCGAGAGCCGGATCCTGCGGGGCCACACCGGCCCGGTCACCGCCGTCGTGTTCTCGGCCGACGGCAAGCGGATCATCTCCAGCAGCGAGGATGGGACCGTGCGTGTTTGGCCTGACGATCTGCCCGACGATCCCGTGGCCCTCCGCGCCTGGATCGAGGCCGCGACCTCGGACAGGTAACTCGCCCTGGGCGCGAGGCCGCGCCTATCATGCCGCCCATGGCGAAGGGTGAGCGGCTGGTGCTGGTGGATGGATCGTGGCTCGTATACCGGGCTTTCTTCGCGATCCCAGCGAACCTCACGACCAAGACCGGACTGCCGACCAACGCGATCTTCGGGTTCGCGACGATGTTCCGCAAGCTCTTCGCCGGGCGCATGCCCGAGCGCGGCGCGGTGGTGTTCGACACCTCGGCGCCGACGCACCGCGAGCTGCGCTTTCCGGACTACAAAGCGCAGCGCCCGCCGATGCCGGGCGAGCTCGCCCAGCAGCTCGATCACATCGATCGGCTGGTCACGGCGAACCACTTCCCGATCCTCCGCAAGCCCGGCTACGAGGCCGACGACATCATCGCCACCCTGGCGCGGCGCGGCGTCGAGGCCGGCCTGGAGGTGGTGATCGTCGCGGGCGACAAGGATCTCGCGCAGATGGTCGGCGACCACATCCGCATGCAGGACACCATGCGCGACGTCACCTACGACGCCGACCTCGTGCGCAAGAAGTGGGGCGTCCCGCCGGGGCTGATCCCCGACCTGCTCGCGCTGATGGGCGACGACGTCGACAACATCCCCGGCGTCCCTGGCATCGGGCAGAAGGGCGCGGCGAGCCTGCTCGAGAAGTACGGCTCGCTCGACGGCGTGCTCGAGCACCTCGGCTTACTCAAGGGCAAGCAGAAGGCCTCGCTCGAAGAGCACCGCGAGGTCGTGAAGCTCTACCGCGAGCTCGCGACCGTCGACGTCAACGCCGACCTCGACGTGACGCTCGACACGCTCCGCCTCACGCCGCCCGATCCGCAGGAGCTCGACACCCTCTACCGCGAGCTCGAGTTCTACTCGCTGCTCACCGGCGGCGGAGGCGACGCCAAGGTCGGCGACACCCCCGACATCGCGGTGGAGATCCCCGCCACGGTGGAGGCCGCGCGCGCCCTTATTGAAGCGCTTCCAGAAGGGCAACTGGTGGCGCTCGTGCCGCTGTTCGAGCCGCCCGCGCGCATCCATCAGGCGAACCTCGTCGGCCTCGCCATCGCGACCGAGGGGCGCTCGCCGTTCTACCTCGCCTTCCGCGGCGTGGGCGCACCGCTCGGCGACGCCGCGACCGAGATCCTCCGCGAACTCTTCGCCGACGAAGACCGCCCCAAGGTCGTTCACAACGTCAAAGAGCTGGCGATCCTCTGCTCGCGCCACGGGCTCACCTTCGGCGGCGAGATCCTCGACACGATGATCGCCTCGTTCCTCGTGGAGCCGTCGAAGTGCATCCCTCACGCGCTCGATCAGGTCGCTCGGGAGTACGTGCAGCGCTCGATCCCCTCGCCGAAATCGCTGCTCGGGGCTGGGCAGTCCGCGCGCTCTCCCGGCGCGGTGGAGGTCAGCGCCGCGGCCACCTACGCGGCCCAGCTCGCCGACGTCATCCTCGCGCTCGCCCCGGTGCTGCAGAAGCGCCTCGAAGAAGCGGGCCAGCTCGCGCACTGGAAGAGCCTCGAGCACCCGCTCGCCTACGTGCTGGCGCGGATGGAGATCGCCGGCATCCGCGTCGATCGCGACGACCTCACCCGGATGGGCGAAGAGCTCCACGCGCGGAAGGTCGAGATCGAGAAGCGGATCTACGCGCTGGCGGGGCGCGAGTTCAACATCGGCTCCACCAAGCAGCTCGCGGAGCTGCTCTTCGAGGAGCTGAAGCTGCCGGTGGTGAAGAAGACCAAGACCGGCTATTCGACCGACGCCGAGGTGCTCGAGCGCCTCGCCCCCAAGCACGAGATCGCAGCGCAGATCCTCGCCCAGCGCGAGCTCGCCAAGCTGATCAACACCTACACCGACGTGCTCCGCGAGGCGGTCGCGCCCGAGACGGGGCGCATCCACGCGACCTTCCAGCAGACCACCGGCGTCTCGGGTCGGCTGATCTCCACCGACCCCGATCTCCAGCGCACGCCGGTGCGCACGCCCGAGGGAAGGCGCATCCGCCAGGCCTTCGTCGCGCCCGAGGGGACGCGGCTGCTCTCGGCGGACTGGAGCCAGATCGAGCTGCGCGTGCTCGCGCATTTCAGCAAGGATCCCCGCTTGATCGAGGCCTTCCGCGACAACCTCGATCTCCACCGCCGCACCGCGGGCCTGCTCTTCCGCGTCGCGCCCGAGGAGGTGACCAAGGAGCAGCGCAACATCGGCAAGACCGTGAACTTCGCGACGATCTACGGCCAGGGCGCGACCGCGCTCGCGCAGATCCTCGGCGTCGCGCGCAAGGACGCGCAGAGCTACATCGAGAAGTACTTCGAGTACTACAGCGAGGTCCGTCGCTGGCTCGATCGCACCATCGCCGAGGCCCACGAGAAGGGCTACGTGACCACGTTGCTCGGCCGGCGCCGGTACATCCCCGAGCTCTCGATGCGCAACGACACCGACCGCGCCGCGGGCGAGCGCATCGCCGCCAACACCCCGATCCAGGGCTCCGCCGCCGACCTCTGCAAGCTGGCGATGCTCCAGATCGACCGCGGCCTCCCCGCCGTCGCGCCCCACGCGCGCCTGCTGCTCCAGGTCCACGACGAGCTGGTGTTCGAGGCGCCCGAGGCCGAGGTCGCCGCCACCGAGAGGCTGGTGCGCGCCGTGATGGAGGAGCCTTATCCCCTCGATGTGCCGCTGCGGGTGAGCCTCGGCGTCGGCCGAAGCTGGGGCGACGCTCACTAGAACAAGCGCCGCTCCAAGCTCCGCTCACGCTGCGATCAGCAGGGCGAGCAGGTCCCTTCGCCGCAGCAGCCCTCGGCGGCTTTGTTCGCCGCGCGCTTGGAGTTCGGGATCTTCGGCGGCATGGCCTTGGGAGCTGCCTTGACGGCGGCCGGAGCCGCTGCGGCTGCGGGGGTCGCCGGGGTCGCCGGGACCGCGGGGGTCGCCGGGACCGCGGGCACCGCGGCTGCAGCCGGCACGGCGGGCGTGGCGGGGACCACCGCCGCGGGGACCTCGTTTCCCTGGACCGGGGAGTGCGCGGCCGGCGCGGCGTCCGCGCAGCCGACGAGGAGAGTGGCGCCGGCGCCGAGCGCGGCGAGGGTCTCGAAGAGGGATCGATGTGTTGTCATGGCTCCCTGTACTCCGATTCGTTCGCGGGGTTTCCGTCGATTCACACCTCAGCGCATCCTGGCAGGAGATTGATCATGCGTACCCTCTTCTTCTTCGCTCTTACCGCCGCGACCGTCGCTGGAGGCGCGGCGTGCAGCAGCAGCGACACCTCGACGACGTCGAGCACCACCGGCGCCGAGAGCACGACCAGCTCTTCCGGCACCGGCGGCTCCTCGAGCACGACGAGCAGCGCCGGCGGCTCGGCGAGCACGTCCAGCGCGAGCGGCTCCGGCGGGAGCGCCTCGGTCGAGGGGACCAACGGGGACGTGACCTCGGCGATCTCCTTCGCTAACTACACCGCGCGTCGGCTCAACATCCATGGATCCTCGGACGGGCTCAAGGCCGACTCCAACGTGCTGATCGAGGACTGCTGGATCCACGACCTCTCCAACGGAGAGGGCGAGCACAACGACGACGTGCAGTCCACCGGCGGCAAAGGGGTCACGATTCGCCACAGCGTCCTCGAGGGCGCGAGCAACGCCGCGGTGCAGACCGGCGATGAGGGCGGGGCTTCGACGGAGGATTTGCTGATTGAGTGCAGCTGGCTCTCGGGGGGAGGGTATACGCTCAATATTCGCGGGGGAGGGAAGACAGTGCCGAAGAATACCCGGGTGCTGAACAATCGGTTTGGGCATGACGCGGGGTATGGGCCGTGGACGTTTGATGATCCGGATCCCACCGTGACTGGCAACGTTTACGACGCTGACAATAAGCCGATCGCCTACCCTTGACCCAGCTTCGCGAGGTAGCCCTCGAGCTGCTCGAGCCCCACCGGCAGCGCCGATCCACCCCGGCGGGCTCCTGGCGCGGGGTCCACCCCCTCGGCCGGACCCGGGCGGGTTCCTCGCGAGGGGGTCCACCCCCTGCCGATCCACCCCGGCGGGCTCCTGGCGCGGGGGTCCACCCCCTCGGCCGGACCCCGGTGGGCTCCTCGCGCGAGGCTCCTCCCGCTCCGGAGGACCCCGCTGGCCTCCGGCCGTCACGTTCGCCTCGCTCCTCGCGCGCTGCTCAGTGTCCTACGGGTGGCGTGGGAAGATTGGGAGGATGTCGAGGGCCCTCACCTGCAGCGGCGCTGGTGCGCGCCTCCCCTAGTTCCGCCCGCCAAAAGTCTTGTCAGACAGTGGGGATGTGCTCCGCCGTCCGACGCGAAGTGCAAGTAAGATCGAAGAAATCAGACGCTTTCTACTGACCGCGAAGATCCCGCGCGCCGCTCCGTTACCTACGGGTTACCACGTTTCCGCGCGCTGGATCGCGCCAGCATCCGGGAGCGCAGTACCCCGCCCCGCCCCCTCGTAACGCGTCGCGTTACATTCGGACGGGGCCCCCTTCGCCCCGACGGGAGCGCGAGGGGCCGTTTGTAGCTTGACTCCAGCGCCCCGATCGCCTCCTCGCGATCGGCCCCATGGATGTGCGTGTAGCGTTGCGTGGTCGCGAGGTTCGCGTGGCCCGCAAGCTTCTGCACGACGGGAGCCGATACGCCGCCCTTGAAGAGCGTCGTCACGAAGAAGTGACGAAGCGCATGGAACCGACAGGAAGGGATCTTCACCTCCCGCATCGTGGACGTGAACGCCTCCCAGATCCCCGTGGTCCCCCAGGGCTTCCCCCGCGTGTTGAGGGCTACGTGGGAGTCCTTGTGCCGACGGTCCGCGCCGACAGCGATCAACGCTTGCCGCAGCGCGGGTGTCAGGGGGATCTGACGGTCGCTCCCTGACTTGGTTCGCGTCAGGTCCCCCTTGTACTTCTGGAACCTCACGACGATCCGCCCTTGGCCTTCGAACTCCACATCGCGGCAACGGAGCCCGCGCACTTCGCTCCGCCGCAATCCCGCATGCGCTCCGAGGAGAAATGCCGCCCGATACTCGGGATGCTTCGCCCCGTTGAGAATGCGTGTGAAGTCTTCTGCTAAAGGCACCTCCACGATCCGCTCGCCAATCTTCGGGAGCTTTGGAAACTGCGGTGCTGCTTTGATGATCTCCGCTTCCACGGCGAACAGTGCGAGCACGCTTCGAAGCGCGACAAACACCGATCGTCGCATGGTATCCGACGCGTCCGCCTGAACCATCGCAGTGTCGAGATCCCGCAGTGCCTTCGCAGTCACGGCCGACACAGGAAGCGAGCCGAGCCGCGGAAGGATCCACGTTCGAAGCTTGCTCTCGTACCCTGCGCGGGTCGAGTCCTGTAGCCGTACGGGCGCGTACTCCACATGAAAGCGATCGACGACTTCCCCGAACGTGAGTTCAGGGAGAGGTGCAGGCGCTACGAGCGCTCGCACCGTCTCATCCGTCGCGTCGAAGGGCGAACCCGTCTTCGCGACGGACATCATGCGGCGCCGTTCCTCCGCGCGCGCTCCCTCCATGGTCTGAAGTTCTGCGTCGCGACGGTAGCGCCCCGTCGATCCGTCTGATTTCGTGAACGTGATGTCAATGACCAGGACCCGAGAACCGCGACGAGTCGTTTTGCGAACCATGATTGAGACTCCTTCTCATGGCGCGCGTTTCCGCAAGGCACAGCCTACCACAAGCGCCGCGCGCGCCGCAACCATGCCAATTAGTGCTTGAATCAGAGCTATTTTGGCGAGCCGGGATTGATCCATCCCGAATCGAGCCATACGCGCCAGAGCCGACCGATCTTGCGCGCCGAGATGCCGTCGACATGCGACGCGATCCCGCCTTCCGGCAGCTTGCGCGCGTTGCGCTCAAGAGAGCGCCGGAGCGTGACGCAAGGGAGCTGAAGGAAGGTCGCCGCCTGATCTACCGTCATCCAGGATCCGCGGCTGAACTGAGGCCCCAAACGAGGCGCGATTGACCCGCTCATGATTGCGCCTCTCCCATCGCTCGCGACGTGCGCCCCGGAGGGGTGCGCGCGCCGGCAGCGTCACCACAAGAAAGCACAGCGTTCGAGGCGTGCAAGCCAACGCCGCAGGTGGCGGCCCAGATAATTATAACAGTTATAACAGTCTCGGTTTTATAACAGTTATAATCGTCGCCCATCCTCGAAACCGTTATAACTTTTTTGCCCGTTATCTCTCGTCGCCGCTGGTTGGGGTAGATCCGAGGTTGGACTCCACGAGGCGCGAGGGGCAGAGGGCGCCACACAACGAGGATCGGCGGGCGCGCGTGCTGGGTCTTGTCCGCGAGGGAGGCAGAGAGCAGCCCGGAATCCATGGTTGATACAGACTGCCTGGGGGCGCTGGGCCGGCGTTGTGTCGGCGGCCTGTTCTGCGGCTCTCTCGTGAGGGGCATGAAGCGCCGTTTCTGACACGAGCGCAAAAGGAGCGCTATTGTTTGTATTCTGCGCATTAAGGTATCCTGCTCTAGGATACCTTGGGCCCTAGACCGAGGATAGCTCATGGATTCCATGACATTGCATCGTCCAAAAGAGCGAAACGCAGGCCGGGGAAAACCACCAAACAAAAGTATCCTACTGGCGTGTCGCCCCGGCTTCGGGCTGCACCTCCCAGGCTCCGCCACCCCCGCCCCTGCGATGCCGTCGCCGCCCCCTTGCTGGACGTCAGCTCGTCCAGCACCGCTCCGGGGTGCCTGGTCAGCGTTG
>Ga0209181_10004525_pt1 | contig 20650 bp, 2 predicted proteins | sample MAT05_FD_187208 | JGI IMG/M metagenome (GOLD analysis project Ga0209181, IMG submission 187208) | Freshwater microbial communities from Lake Fryxell liftoff mats and glacier meltwater in Antarctica - MAT-05 (SPAdes) (version 2) | ecosystem: Environmental > Aquatic > Freshwater > Ice > Liftoff... | reverse complement strand
ATGGTGCATTTTAGGGCTTTGGTTGCGTCCATCACACAAATGCCACAGCAAAAAATTGGCGAATTGCCGATGATTGATCAACAGGAAAAAGATGTATTGCTGATCAAATTCAATGATAATAAAATTGAGTATCCTGCCAATCAAACCATCATCGATCTGTTTGAAGCACAGGTAACAAAAGTGCCGGATAATATTGCGTTCATTTTTGAAGATCAACAAATCACCTATCAACAATTAAATGAACAGGCCAACCGGGTAGCGCATTACCTGGTTAGCAAAGGTACTCAGGCAGAAAGCCTGGTGCCGGTTTGCATGGAACGGGGAATTCCTATGGTGATTGGAATGCTTGGTATATTAAAAGCTGGTGCCGCCTATGTGCCCATTGATCCTGAATATCCTGCCGACAGGATTTCTTATATGCTGGAAGACTGCAACGCTACTATTGTATTGAGCAGCAAAGTTGGTAAAGTAAAAATGGCCGTTGCTCCATCCGTTGAAATACTGGAGCTGGATGGAGGTGCAATATCGTTACACAATCAGCCGGTAGCTAATCTTTCAGCGCTTATCAAACCACAACAATTGGCCTATGTAATTTATACATCCGGTTCCACTGGTAATCCCAAGGGAGTAATGATTGAGCACCGCAATGTGCATGCATTTATTTGCTGGTGCCAGCAGGAGTTCGCAGCCTCCCGGTTTGATATTGTTTATGCCTCTACCTCCATTTGTTTCGATCTTTCTGTGTATGAACTCTTTTTTCCGTTGTCAATCGGAAAGCCGGTTAGGATCATTGAAAATGGATTACACATTGGTAAATATCTCAAAGGCGACCGGTTTGTTTTAACCAATAGTGTGCCGGTAGTGATAGAGAATTTATTAAAAGAAGGACGAGATATAAGTAATATCAGTGTAATTAATATGGCCGGCGAACCCGTGCCATTACAGGTACAACAGGCCCTTGATACTGATCGGATTGAAGTTCGTAATTTATATGGGCCAACAGAAGATACTACCTACAGTACTTTCTATCGGTTAAAGAAAAACGGCCCCATTCTAATTGGTAAGCCTATTAGCAATTCAAGTGTTTATATTCTAAATAAAAAAAATGGCCTGGTACCTGTGGGCGTGGCAGGCGAAATTTGTATTGGTGGGGCTGGTGTTGCAAGAGGGTATTTAAATCGCCCCGAATTGACCGCAGAGAAATTTGTAACGGATCATTTTTCCAATGAGAAGGGTGCATCATTATACCGCACCGGAGATTTAGGCAGGTGGTTGCCGGATGGCAATATTGAGTATATGGGCAGAATTGACGACCAGGTTAAAATCAGGGGATTCAGGATTGAACTGGGCGAAGTGGAATCTGCACTCAACGATCTGGAACAGGTAAGCAGTAGTTGTGTGGTGGTTAAAAAACACAACACCACCACCAATACACTGGTGAGCTATTTTATTCCGCAATTCAGTGTCATTAGAGAAAAAGAGCGGGAATTATACCTGGCCCAGGTAGCCAGTTGGAAAGAAGTGTATGAAATAGAATATGAGCAAACTGAAGGTAAGGAGAGTGTGGCGGAAGAATTTAATATCATTGGCTGGAATGATAGTTTTACCGGCGAGGCAATACCAGCGCAACAGATGAGTGAATGGGTGCAGGAAATAACGGAAAAGATACTGTCTTTGCATCCGGAGAATGTGTTGGAAATTGGGTGCGGTACCGGTCTGATTTATTATCCGTTGGCAGGTAAAGTAAAAAAATATATTGGAACCGATTTCTCCAGGTCATCCATCAGCCAGATATCGCAGCGTATCAGCAAAGGCTTAAGAGATTATGGCCCAACAGAATTATTTGTTGCTCCGGCACATGAAGTTTCGGTAAATGAAAATGAAAAAGTTGATACCATTATATTGAATTCCATCGTGCAATATTTTCCGGGAGCGGAGTATATGAATGATGTGATCAGGAACAGTATTGGTATTTTAAAAGGAACTGGCCGGATCATCGTCGGGGATGTAAGAGACAACCGCTTGCTCCGTTCATTTAAGCGCCGTTTGCAATTGGGTAAAATGCAGCAGTCGGTAAATGCAAAGGAGTTTAACTGGGCTGTAGACCAGGCTTTATTGAAAGAAGAAGAGCTTTGCTTATCGCCGGAATATTTCTATCAGTTGCAATCCATTTACCCCGAAATATCACATGTAGATATTCAATGGAAAAAGGCTTCTTACATCAACGAACTTTCATTGTACCGGTTTACGGTTATTATTTATGTGGGTTTGAAGGAAAGCCTTTTTCAACCAGCGTGGATTTCCATTGATGGCCAAAAGGATCAGCAACAATTGCGGGAGCAGATCAATGTGGGTAGCAATACAATTGCGATAAAAGATCTGCCCAATCCAAGATTGTGGAAAGAAAGACAATTAGCAAAAGCCGTTCAGGATAAAACAGCCAATACCGTAAGTGATTTGCTGGCAGTTTTCGAAAAGGAAGAAAAAGAAAATGTGGACATCCGTGAACTATTGGATTTTGCTGCATCGAAAGGATACGCACATCGTTTTTTTGTAGCGGAAGATCCCATGAAAGTAAATGTGTTACTCGAACTGGAACCAATGCAACAATATATTGAACAGGGCTTCGGTTTGCATGGAGGAAATAACAATGAACCGCTTTCCAATATTCCGCTGTTTACTGATATCAGTTTATTGCTTCAAAAAGATATCCGTACCCTGTTGAAAAAGCGTTTGCCCGAGTACATGGTGCCATCCGAGCTGATCGCTCTGGCACGATTACCACTTAATAGCAATGGCAAAATAGACCGTAAATTTTTAAGTGAGCGGGAGGATATTGCGGTGATTAATAAATTGAATTACCAGCCGCCTGCATCAGACCTGGAAACGAAGCTGGCAGTGATTTGGCAAGATTTGTTGCGTATAGAAAGGGTCGGCATCATGGATAATTTTTTTGAACTGGGGGGACATTCTTTATTGGTAATGCGGTTGATATCTGCTGTTCGTAGAGACTTGGGGGTTGAGTTGGCAATTAAAGATCTGTTTGTGTATGCGACCATATCCAAATTAGCAAATTACCTGGAGGGGCTACAAAGTACGGCACTGGTGTTGCCCCCGGTAGAAGCAGTAAAAAGACCAGATCGCATACCGCTTTCCTTTAGCCAGGAACGCCTTTGGTTTGTAGACAGGCTGGAAGGAAGTGTAGCCTTTCATGTGCCGGTGGTATTGAAGTTGACCGGTAAGGTAAACAAGAATGCATTGGAATATGCCATGCAAACAATTGTTGATCGCCATGAAGTGTTAAGGACGGTGTTTTTAGAAGAAGATGGAATTCCATTCCAGTTTATCAAACCAAAAGATGGCTGGAAATTAATGATGGATGATGCGGCAAATTTTGTAAACAATCCAATTGGTTTGCAGCAACGAATAAAGGATTTAATTGCTGTACCATTTGACCTGTCACTGGATCACATGCTTCGTGCAAACCTGCTACAGTTAGGTGAAACAGAATATGTGCTGGTGGTAACGTTGCACCATATTGCATCGGATGCCTGGTCGCTGGGTATTATGGTAAATGAAGTAGTGGAATTGTATAAGGCTTTTATCGAAGAAAAACCGGTGGCTTTACCCACGCTTGGTATCCAGTATGCAGACTATGCCATCTGGCAAAGAAATTACCTGACCGGTGAATTGCTCAATCATAAATTAAATTATTGGGAAAAAAAACTGAATGGTGTTGCTCCCTTGCAGTTGCCAACAGATTTCACCCGGCCTCCATTGCAGAGTACAAAGGGAACTACCGCTGTTTTTAAATTAGATCAGCAGTTGTCAACCCGGTTAAAAGAATTAAGTCAGCAACAGGAAGCAACTTTATTCATGACCTTGCTGGCTGCATTTAAAGTGCTGCTGTATCGATATAGTGGTCAACAGGATATTTGTGTAGGTACTTCCATCGCCGGCAGGCAACAGCAGGAAACGGAGGACCTGATTGGTTTTTTTGTAAACATCCTGGCCCTGCGTACGCAGGTTGATCCGGTCAGCTCATTTAACGGGCTGCTTGAAAAGGTAAAGCAAACAACCCTGGAAGCGTATGAGCACCAGGAAGTGCCCTTTGAAAAAGTGGTAGATGCTGTGGTGAAAGAAAGAGATATCAGCCGCAGTCCATTGTTCCAGGCTTTGTTTGTAATGCTGAATACTCCGTCGGCTGCTGAAACATCGCTGGGCGATTTAGCCTTATCCGGCATCACGTATGAACATACTTCGGCAAAATATGATATTACTTTTTTTGTAACCGAATCTGCACAGGGGCTCTCCGGATCAGTCGAATACAGCACTGAATTATTTAGTGAGCAAACCATCCGCAGGATGATCGGGCATTTCACCGAATTATTACAAGCGATCATATTAGATCCACTTCAAAATGTGGGTAAACTTAACTTATTAACCAGTGCAGAGGAAAAACTGATACTTCAAAATTTTAATGATACCTGGCTGGACTATCCACGGGATGAAACAATCATTGATCAATTTGCACATCAGGTAAAAATCAATCCTTCAGCAATTGCTGTACTATTTGAAAAGGAAAGCCTCACCTATGGTGAACTGCTTAACCGGTCGAACCAGTTGGCTAATTATTTATTAGAAACAGGGATCCACCCAGGCAGTAATATTGGCTTATTATCTTACCGGGGTATTGAGATGATCATTGCAATCTTGGGCATTTTGAGAGCCGGTTGCGCTTATGTTCCTTTCAACACAGATTATCCTGCAGAGAGAATTAATTTTATCATTGAAGATGCTGCAATAGCGCATATCGTTTATACCAGTTTTGATTTACTGCAGGCCACAGAGTTAGGCAGTTTCAGTTGTATTCATGTAAACGATGCATTGGATAGTTCAACTCAAATGCCTGTAGTTACTACTTCAATTGATGCCTGCGTTTACATCATGTTTACTTCGGGTACAACCGGGCGGCCTAAGGGTATAGCGGTAAGCCAGCGTAACATTCTAAAACTGGTATATGATGCAGGCCCAATTGCAGTAATGCCCGGCGACAGGGTATTGCAATGGTCTAATTATTCATTTGATGGATCTACTTACGATATTTATAGTGCCTTATTAAAGGGGGCTTCTCTCTATATGATCAGGGATAATCAGGCATCTGATATAGATGAATTATCAAAAGTAATTGCGTCTGCAGATATTACGGTTTGCTTTATTACTACGGCGCTTTTCAACACGTTTATTGATGTGCAGCCAACTATTTTGAACGGCCTTCGGAAAATATTATTTGGTGGAGAAATGGTCTCTATGTCTCATGTAAAAAAAGCCGTGTCAATACTTGGCCAAAATAAAATAGTGCATGTATATGGACCTACGGAAACAGCAGTATATGCATGCAGCTATGCCATCAACGAAATAACCAAAGGCACCGGAATTCCTATTGGCAAACCATTGTCCAATACAACGTTTTTTGTATTGGATGCCGAGCGTAACATTGTGCCGATAGGTGTTCCGGGCGAACTGTTTATTGGTGGCGCAGGTGTTTCAATGGGTTATGTAAACAACCCTTCACTAACCGCTGAACGTTTTATACAACATCCGTTTAAGAGCGACTCTGTCGACAGGCTTTACCGCACCGGCGATATTGTACGCTGGTTGCCAAATGGTGATATAGAATATCTAAGCAGAATTGACGACCAGGTAAAGATCCGTGGTTTTAGGATTGAATTAGGGGAAATTGAAAGCGTGTTGCAGGAATGTGAATTGGTAAGGCATGCCGCAGTATTGGCCAAAACAGATGAGGAAGGTACAAAACGGTTGGTAGGTTATATAGTGCCATCTGGTAAATTTGATAAGCAGGCGATCCAATGGTTTCTGAGAAATAAATTGCCGGATTACATGGTGCCGGCATTGCTGGTGGAAATGGAGACATTGCCATTGAATGCAAACGGCAAAATTGACCGAAAGGCTTTGCCAGAACCTGGTACAACAGATATTTCCAACAAGAAATTTGTGGCACCGGAAACCGAAGCTGAAAAAGTATTGGCAACCATTTGGGAAAGATTGCTTGATCTGGAACAAGTAGGCGTTCATGATAATTTCTTTGAAATCGGGGGTGACTCATTGTTAGCTATACGAGTAGTTGCCGCTATCAGAAAAGAACTAAAAATAGAGATGCCCATTAGTAATCTCTTTGAGTTTCAAACCATATCGGAACTTGCTGGGCAACTGGAAACCCAGTCCGCAGCCACCTTGCTTCCTGCAATCACGGTTGGTGAAAGGCCATTACATATACCGCTTTCCTTTAGCCAGGAACGGTTGTGGTTCATTGATCGGCTGGAAGGAAGTTTGCAGTACCATATTCCGGCGGTAATGCGGTTGAAAGGAGAACTTAATTTAGCAGCGCTTCAACATGCACTCAGCACCATCGTTAACCGGCATGAAGTACTCAGGACCATCTTTCTTGAAGAAGATGGCGAAGCATACCAGTTGGTAAAAGAAAAGTCCAATTGGGAATTACCCCTTACGGATGGCGCATCTTATAACTCAAAGCAGGGTGGCTTGCAACCATTAATACAGCAATTGATTAACCTGCCATTTGACTTGTCAAAAGACAATATGCTTCGGGCAAACCTGGTGGTATTAAATGATCAGGAAAATGTGTTGGTGGTTACGTTACACCACATCGCATCAGATGGATGGTCAAGATCTGTCTTGGTGAAAGAAGTGGCTGAATTGTACAGTGCATTTGAAGAAAACAGGGAGCCCGTGTTAGCAGCACTTCCTGTGCAATATGCGGATTTCGCTATTTGGCAAAGAAATTTTTTACAAGGCGCTACACTGGATAAAAAACTGGATTACTGGCATAAAAAATTACATGGTGTTGAGCCTTTGCAAATGCCCGTCGATTTTCCAAGACCTGCCATACAAACTACCAGGGGAGGCAGCAAAGGCTTTGCTTTCGATAAAGCAACGTCCGCTGCATTGCAACAGCTAAGTCAACAGCAAGGCAGCACTTTATTCATGACCTTGCAGGCTGCGTTGAATGTGTTGTTGGTTCGCTATAGTGGCCAAAAAGATTTTTGCACGGGCACGGGGATTGCCGGCCGCCAGCAACAGGAGATAGAAGGACTGATTGGTTTTTTTGTAAATACACTTGCTTTAAGAACAATCATCAATACCGAAGATAGGTTTACCGATTTATTACAACAGGTAAGAAAAACCACACTGGAAGCTTATGAAAACCAGGATGTGCCTTTTGAAAAAGTGGTAGACACGGTTGTCAGCAAAAGAGATCGCAGCAGGAACCCGATTTTTCAGGTAATGTTTGTTTTACAAAATACGCCGGAAGTGCCCAACCTAGCATTGGGAAAACTACAATTAGCAAGGGAGAGGTATCAACATACCACTGCTCAATTCGACCTGTCTTTTAGTATTACAGAATATGCAAATGGTCTTGATGGATCATTGGAATACAATGCTGACCTCTACACCCCGCAAACCATTGATCGGCTGATTACGCATTTTAAGCAATTGGTAATATCAATTGTACAAGCGCCACAGCAAAAGATCAGTGCCTTAACCATCATGTCGAAAGAAGAGGAACAGCAGGTGTTGGTGGATTTCAATGCAAATGATGCCAGCTACCCCGATAACAAAACCATCATCTCACTATTTAATGAACAGGTAGCAGCTAACCCGCAGGCAATTGCCGTAGTATTTGGTGAGGAGCAATATACCTATTGGCAACTAAATGAGCGAGCCAACCAACTCGGCCATTATTTGCAGCAAAAAGGGGTAAGTGCAGAAACATTGGTCGCCATCAGTATCGAACGTTCTATCAATATGATCGTGGGCATACTGGGGATTTTAAAAGCTGGTGCAGCCTATGTGCCCATTGATGCAACCTACCCCGCCGATCGCATCCGTTTTATGCTCGAAGATACCGCGGTGCCAATTGTTATTACCAGTAACCAGGTGGTAAATTCATTACCAGTCAGAGATGGGATGGAAGTGGTAAATCTGGATCAAGACTGGCAAACAATTGCTACTCATTTGCCGACGGATACGATTGTGACTGCAACGCATGAAAGTCTATCCTACATAATTTACACCTCAGGTTCTACCGGAAAGCCAAAAGGAGTGATGGTGACTCAGCAAAATGTGGTGAGTCTTGTAAAAGGCATCGATTATGTTTCGCTCACAAATAAGGACGTACTGTTATCTACAGGTTCATCTTCGTTTGATGCTACCACCATTGAATATTGGGGCATGTTGTTAAATGGAGGCAAACTGGTATTGTGTGATGAATCAACTTTAGCCGATAGCCGGTTATTGAAAATTGTCATCAACACCAATCAGGTGAACAAGATGTGGTTTACTTCAAGCTGGTTCAATCAGTTGGTGGAAACCGATATTGCTATTTTTGAAAAATTGCAAACGATTCTGGTGGGTGGAGAAAAACTATCTGAACAACACATTCAACAGTTTCGACAAACTTACCCTGATATCGAAATCATTAATGGCTATGGCCCTACAGAGAATACCACTTTTTCTTTAACCTATGCAATCAAAGAAAGTAAAATAAAATCCAACATTCCAATTGGGCGGCCACTCAATAACAGGCAGGCCTATGTGCTGGATGAAATACTGCAACCGGTGCCGGTAGGTGTACCTGGTGAAATATGTCTCGGCGGTGCCGGTTTATCAAGAGGCTATTTTAACAGGCCGGAGTTAACAGCCGAAAAATTTGTGCCCAATCCTTTTAGTAAAAATAACAGCGACCGGATTTATAAAACAGGTGATATAGGGCGTTGGTTGCCGGGTGGTAATATTGAGTACCTGGGTAGGGTAGATGAACAGGTGAAAATAAGGGGTTACCGGATTGAATTGGGAGAAATTGAAACAGTTTTGCAGGATACTGGTTTGGTAAAACAAGCCGTAGTGATGGCACACCAGCAGGTAGATGGCAATAAAAGCCTGGTTGCCTATATTGTGCCATCAGACCTATACAACAAAAATAACCTGATAGCCAATCTGCAAAACCGATTGCCTGAATATATGATTCCTGCATCGTGGATTGAATTGGAAAGGTTACCTCTTACGTCCAATGGCAAGGTTGATAAAAGGGCGCTGTCTGATCCGGGCGAAGTGCACCAGCACGCAGAACAATATGCTGCACCAGTTAGCCATTTGCAAAAACAGTTGGTTATAATCTGGCAGGATATTCTTAAAAAAGACCGGGTTGGAATAAATGACAACTTTTTTGAAATGGGTGGCCATTCATTGCTGGCCATGCGACTAATATCAGCCGTGCATAAAGAGTTGAAGGCAGTGCTGGCAATTAAAGATCTTTTTGCCAATCCTTCTATTTTCGCATTGGCAAACCACTTGCAGCAGCAGGATGAATCAGCCATTCCTGCTATTGAAGCTTATCCACGTACAGGCCCCATCCCATTATCTTTTAGCCAGGAGCGTTTATGGTTCATCCACCAGTTGGAAGGTAGTGTTCCTTACAATTCACCGACTGTTTTAAGGTTAAAAGGAAAGTTGAATCAGGGAGCATTAACCAATGCTTTGAGGCAAATAGTAAACCGGCATGAAGTGTTGCGAACCGTATTTTATGAGTCAGCAGGAACGCCTTATCAATCCGTTGTGGAAGGGGATAACTGGAGTCTGTTAATGTTGGATGGCGCTGGATATAGAGACGACCGTACTGGCATGTTGCAGCGGGTACAGCAGTTGATTTCAGAACCATTTGATTTGTCAAAAGATTATATGCTGCGTGCAGCATTGATCATGTTGCAAGAAATGGATTATGTATTGGTAGTAACCATGCATCACATCGCTTCTGATGGTTGGTCATTGCCTATTATTGTAAAAGAAGTGGTAGAATTATACAACGCATTTGTTGAGGAACGCTCAGTCCTATTGCCTGCATTGCCATTGCAATATGCAGACTATGCAAGCTGGCAGCGAAACTACCTGAAAGGCGAAGTCCTCAATAAAAAAACGGCTTATTGGAAAAATAAACTGGAAGGCGTGCAACCGTTGGAGTTAACAACCGACTTTAACCGGCCTGCCACCAGAACCGTACGGGGAGCATCAGTAAACCTGATGCTTGATAAAGAACTTGCTGACCGGTTAATTCAATTAAGTCAGCAGCAGGGTACTACTTTATACATGACCCTATTGGCAACCTACAACGTAATGTTACAGCGATACAGCGGGCAACAGGATATTTGTGTGGGTGCATCCATCGCCAATCGTCCGCAACAGGAATTGGAAGGGCTGATCGGCTTTTTTGTAAATACCCTTGCTTTAAGAAGCACAGTGGATGAGGAGATAAGCTTTGCAGCATTTTTACAGCAGGTAAAAATAACCATGCTGGAAGCTTATGAAAATCAGGATGTGCCTTTTGAAAAAGTAGTGGAAGAAGTGGTAAAGGAAAGAGATACCAGCCGTACGCCTTTGTTTCAGGTAATGTTGGTATTGCTCAATACACCGGAATCATCCAAACTTGGTGTGGGCGAGGTTGAATTATCACATGAGGCTTTCGATATCAATATTTCCAAATTTGAAATCACCTTCCATGTATCACAATCTGCCCATGGCCTGCCGGTATCAATCGTTTACAATACCGATTTGTTCAGGGAGGATACTATCATACGGATGGCCGGCCATTTTAAACAATTGCTGCAATCTGTGGTACAGGATCCAGAACAAAATATTGACGCATTGCAAATGATTACCGAAGCAGAGGAACACCAGTTATTGGTTGAATTTAATTAATGGGAATGTAGGGAGGAAAAGATTTCTAAAACAGTATAGGATAATTCATACGGCTTAACACTAGTCACATAAAGTGTTTTTATTCATCATTTAATAATTTTTATGCAGCTTACATCGAATCAAATTAAAGATTACAACCAAAATGGTTTTTTGCTGATTGAAAATGTTTTTAATCAACAATCAATAGATATTATTTTAGAAGAAATGAACAAGGTTATTGCAGAAGACTGCCCGAGAAGGATCCTGGAAAAAAATGGGGAGGTCCGTTCATTTTTTGCTCCCGAAACCACCAGCCCTTTATTTGCAGAAATCATACGGCTGGAGAAGTTGATAACACCATCTTGCCAACTAATAGGCAACGAGGTGTACGTGCATCAAACAAAGCTGAATACCAAACACGCCCTGGTAGGTGATTGGTGGGAATGGCACCAGGATTATACTTTCTGGAAAAACGATGATGGTATGCCTGAACCCAAAGTTGTTACTGCAATGATTTTTCTAAATGAAATCTCTGAATTTAATGGCCCCTTGTTTTTAATTCCTGGCACGCACAAAATGGGGGTATTGGATGATGCTGAAAACGAAAAAGGCGATGAAGATATCGATACCTGGTTTGGACAATATAAAAGAAGTAACAGTTATATCACGGCTTTAACGGCCGATTTGAAATATACACTCAAGCAAAGGACAATTGCTAAATGGGCAGAAAAAAAAGGTTTATTTTCAGCAAAGGGACCTGCAGGTTCAGTCTTGTTTTTCCATGGAAACACGTTTCATGCGTCCTGTAGCAATCTTTCTCCCTGGAACCGCCATACATTTCTTATTTCCTATAATGCTGTGGACAACACTTTGCCGGAAATTGGCAATCCACGGCCCGATTTTATTGCCAATCGTGATTTTTCACCCCTGGTATCCAAAAAAAGCGAGACTTTTGATTAGTGCACTCCGGGATATTTTATAAAAAATGGATGGACGGAATTTTTATTATGAAATATGAAAGCAATGGAACAATTGGAAAAGAGAAAAGAGGGGGCTTATTGAACAATTTTTTTAAAACAACGAACCATACTCAGCCGGCGAATAATAATTATTGAATCAAGGTATTTTAATTAAGTAATGATAATATTAAATTATGGGCAGGAGTTTTATAGATTTATTTGAGGAGCAGGTATTAAAAACACCGGATAATGTGGCGGTGGTTTTTGAGCAGGAGCAATTGACGTATCGCAGCCTGAACGTACAGGCAAACAGGCTGGCCAATCACTTACGCAGCAATGGAATCTCCAATGAATCGCTCGTACCGCTGTATATTGAACGGGGTATCAATATGATGGTGGGGATATTGGGGATTATGAAGGCTGGTGCGGCCTATGTACCTATTGACACTGATTTTCCGCAGGATAGAATTAGTTATATGCTTAAGGATACCGCTGCAAAAATTGTGGTGAGCAGTGCCGCCAGTGCGCTCAAACTACCAAGTGCTGATGGGCTTCATATTATCGAAATGGAGTCGCTGCAAGAATTCTCAGGAGATGATTTGTTCGCAAAAGTATTGCCAGGCCAACTGGCTTATGTGATCTATACATCCGGCTCAACCGGCATGCCCAAAGGAGTAATGGTAGAACACCGTAACCTGGTAGATTACATCATCGGCTTAACAGATAAAACAAAAATCAACGAATGTAAGTCGTTTGCACTCGTCTCTACTATTGCAACTGATCTTGGCAATACCGTCATTTATGCATCGCTGGCAACAGGAGGCACATTGCATTTGTTCACGAAAGAGTCGGTTAGCAATACTTCATTGCTGCATCGTTATTTTACCGCCCACCAAATCGATTGTTTAAAAATTGTGCCTTCGCACTGGAAGGTGCTGAACCTGGATGATCGCTTGTTATTGCCTGCTAAGTTGTTGATATTTGGAGGCGAGGCATTACCCGAAAAAGTATTGGAAGATATCCGGGCAACCGGCACCCAATGTTGTATTGTAAACCACTACGGTCCTACGGAAACCACCATCGGTAAATTATTGCACGTGGTAGAACCTGGTACAAAATACGAATACACGGTGCCTATCGGAAAACCATTTTCAAATACCAAAGTGCTTATTTTAACTAAGAACTTAAAGCTTTGTCCCATTGGTGTGCCGGGCCAGTTATACATAACCGGCGATGGGGTGGCAAGGGGATATTTGAATAATCCTGAATTAACGAAAGAGAAGTTTATTCCGAATCCTTTTTCAAAGCAGGCTCATGCTGTAATGTATAGTACAGGTGACCTGGTAAAATATTTGCCCGATGGAAACATTTCATTTATTGGCAGGGTCGACAATCAGGTAAAGCTCCGGGGCTATCGCATTGAGTTGGGAGAAATCGAAATGGTATTGCAGCAATGCGATTTGGTAAGCCAGGCAGTAGTGCTGGCAAGAGAAGATAAGCAAGGTGATAAGCGACTGGCCGGGTACATCGTACCTTCCGGCAATTACGACCGGGAAGGAATACTGGCCTACCTGAAAGATAAGCTACCAGATTATATGATACCCCCGGTGTTAATGGAAATGGATAGTTTTCCGTTAACTGCAAATGGTAAAATTGACCGGAATGCATTACCAGATCCGGATGCCGGTGAATTATTAGGCGATCAATATGTGGCACCCCGAAACGATGTAGAAGCCAAACTTGCGGAAATCTGGCAGGAAGTGCTGGAAGTGGAACAGGTGGGTATAAACGATGATTTCTTCGAACTCGGTGGACACTCCCTGTTGGCAGTGAGGTTGGTATCTGCCATCCGCAAAGCCTTTGAAGTAGAAATGCCCATCAGCGATATTTTTGATTTTCCCACGGTATCATTGCTGGCTACACAGTTATCCAATAGCACAGATAACACGCTGCTTTCAGCAATTAAAGTGCAGTTGCCACGCCCGCAACTGGTACCGCTCTCCTTTAGCCAGGAGCGCTTATGGTTCATCGATCGGTTGGAGGGGAGTAAACAATATCATTTACCATCCGTGCTAAGATTGAAGGGGGCGCTGAATAAAACAGCATTGGAACAGGCATTGCAGCAAATAGTCAATCGCCACGAAGTATTACGCACCGTATTCATAGAGAAAGACGGACTGGTTGTGCAGCAGGTAAAAGAAAAAAATGCGTGGACTTTAACCCATATTGATGAAGCTTCTATTAAAGTTAATCCCGAACAGTTAAAGCAACAGATTCGTCAGTTGGTAAGCAAACCATTCAATCTTGCGCAGGACGATATGATTCGGGCTTCCCTTATTTCACTCGCTGATGACGACCATATATTGGTTGCCACGCTGCATCATATTGCATCGGATGGCTGGTCAACGTCGATACTTGTAAAGGAGGTAGCCGCCTTTTATAAATCATTTGAAATGGGTATGGATGCAGGCCTGCTGCCACTTCCCATTCAGTATGCCGATTATGCCATATGGCAAAGAGATTATTTGCAGGGAGAAGTATTGAATAAAAAAATAGCCTATTGGAAAGAAAAGCTACAGGGAGTGGCGCCACTTCAATTACCCACCGACTTTAAAAGACCTGCACTGCAAAGTACCCGGGGAAGTATTACCAGCTTTTGGATAGAAAAAGAATTGTCGGCTCAACTACAGCAGTTTAGTCAGGATCAGGGAGCTACGATTTTTATGACGTTGCTGTCGGCGTTCAATGTATTGCTGTATCGCTACAGTGGGCAGGAAGATATTTGTGTGGGTACTCCTGTTGCAGGCCGCCACCAGCAGGAATTGGAAGGACTGATTGGTTTTTTTGTAAATACGCTGGCATTGCGTACCGGGATGAACGGGAACGAATCTTTTAAAACATTGCTGCAAAAAGTAAAGACTACCACCATGGAAGCCTTTGCCCAGCAGGATCTGCCATTTGAAAAAGTGGTAGAAGCGGTAGTGAAGCAAAGGGATATGAGTCGTAGCCCACTTTTTCAGGTGATGTTCATCATGCGCAATACGCCAGAGTTAAAGGAACTTAAATTAGGACAGGTTTTACTCTCAAGAGAAGAGCATGATCATACTACTTCCCAATTTGAATTAACGCTTGTAATCACTGAAACGTCTAATGGGTTGCATGCATCCCTGGAATACAACACAGATCTATTTAGCAGGGAATCTATCAATAAACTGATTGCTCATTTTAATCAATTGCTTCAGGCAATTATCCAAACTCCGCAACAAGCCGTTGGTGAATTGAATTTATTAACTGCCGCCGAACAACAACAATTGCTGATCAATTTCAATGATACTACAGAAGCATACCCGCAAGATAAAACAATCATTCAATTATTTGAGGAGCAGGTTGCAAAATCACCTGAAGCCATCGCCATTGTATTTGAAGAAAGCCAACTGACTTATCGTGCTTTACAGGAGCAATCCACCCAACTGGCGCATTATCTGGTAAGCAAAGGAATAGATAAAGAATCGCTCGTGCCGATTTGTATAGAACGTGGCCTGGAAATGATGGTTGGACTTTTGGGTATTTTAAAAACGGGTGCCGCCTTTGTGCCTGTTGATCCGGAATACCCGGAAGATAGGATAACTTATATGCTGCAGGATACAGGGGCAACCATCGTACTCAGTAGCCGGCAAAGCAGGTCAAAAATTACAGGTATCGAAAAAATTGAGATCATTGAATTGGATAGCCACCGGGCAAAAATTGGTGAGCAGTCTTTAGCCAATTTGCAACTGGCCAGCGATCCGCATCAACTGGCTTATGTGATCTATACATCCGGTTCCACCGGAAAGCCAAAAGGCGTAATGATTGAACACACCAGCGTAGTAAACTTACTGATGAGTATTGCGAAAGAGGTAGATTTTAAACCTTGTTCTATCTTCCTATCGGTAACCACTTTCAGTTTCGATATATGTTATCTTGAATTATTTATGCCGCTGGTATTGGGGGGTAAACTGGTGATAGTACCAAGGGAAGTAGCAATGGATGGCTTTAAGCTTGCAGAAAATATTGCAGGCTTTAAACCAACCCACATGCAGGGCACTCCATCCACCTGGCAATTGTTGATGGATGCAGCATGGCATAATAAAGAAGCCATCAAAATGCTGGTAGGTGGTGAAGCATTAAAGGAAGATCTTAAATCAACGCTCACAGAAAAAGGGGATGTTTGGAATGTGTATGGTCCTACGGAAACGACCATCTGGTCTACCATTCATAAATTAAGCACCTATGAAAACGTATTGATTGGAGCACCCATTGCAAACACCACCATTCAGATTGTAAATAAGCAAGGTCAGCTAGTTTCGATTGGAGTAGCCGGTGAAATTTTGATTGGAGGCGTAGGGCTTGCCCGGGGCTATTACAAGCTGCCCGACTTAACAACAGAAAAGTTTATACAGGATAAGTTTGCTACAACATCCGGTATGAAAATGTACCGCACCGGAGACCTAGGTAGATGGCTTCCGGGTGGTAAAATTGAATGCCTGGGAAGGATAGATGAGCAAGTGAAAATTCGCGGTTACCGGATTGAATTAGGTGAGATTGAAACGGTGCTGCAACAAACAGGATTGGTTCGCCAGTCAGTTGTATTGGCAAGAGAAGATAAACGGGGCAACAAAAGGTTGATCGGCTACATTGTGCCGGAAGCCAATTTTGATAAGCAGGCCATGCTGGCGCAATTGAATAATAAATTACCGGTGTATATGGTGCCGGCACTTTGGATGGAGCTGGAAAGTCTTCCATTAACACCGAATGGTAAAATCAATAAAAAGGCATTACCAGATCCGGATGCAAGTGAACTGATTAGCAATGAATATGTAGCACCCCGCAATGATGTGGAAACTAAACTGTCCATAATCTGGCAGCAACTGCTACAGGTAGAACAGGTAGGAGTGCACGATAATTTCTTTGAACTGGGAGGGCATTCGTTGCTTACCATGCGGATGGTATCAGCCATTGAAAAGCAACTGCTGGTATCCATACCTATTAATATATTGTTTCAGTTTACCTCAATTAATGAATTGGCGAAATACCTTGAAATTGAGTTAAATGAAGAAAGGGAAGTGGATGATAATGCTGTTTTCGAGCAAATCTTGATCTAATAAAATTGCTAATTTGCCTTAACGGACTGGTTATTTTATCGATCGTGATTTAAATAAATGAAAATTAAATTTGTAGTTGAATTTAATTAATTCTGAATACTTTTAGGAACTTGAAAATTCCGGGTATCTTAAACAATTCCAATTAACTGATTTCTGACAAACCCTTATTTTATATGCGGAATAATTTTTTAAAGGCGGTTGATCTTTTACACTTGGCTAAGCAAAGTGGAATCAGGGTTGTCTTAAACGATGACCAGCTTCTGCTCACGTTTGAGCAAAAGAAAGCGATTGATAGAGAGCTGCTTAAAGAGATAAAAGAAAATAAGCAAGTCATTGTTGAATATTTGGCAAATAAAAAAGGGAAATCAAATAGGGTTGAAAAAGATTACCAGCTCATTGATGGTTCTGCCAGAACAAGGATGACCCATATTCCTTTATCGTTTAGCCAGGAGCGCTTATGGTTCATCGACCAGTTGGAGGGCAGTGTACAGTATCATTTACCAACAGTATTGCGGTTGAAGGGTCAATTGAATGTGGAGGCATTGGAATATGCGTTGCAACAAATAGTAGATCGTCATGAAGTACTTCGTACAGTGATAGGCTCAGAAGCCGGAGAAGCATATCAATATTTCAAGTCGGGCGAAGGATGGCATTTGCAGATTGAAGCAGAAGTAATAGTTGACGAAAAAGGCTTACAGCAATACATCAATGAGCTGATTGTTCAGCCATTTGATTTATCCTCAGATTATATGCTTCGTGCCAACCTGGTAAAAGTTGGATTGGAAGAATATGTGCTGGTAGTAACGCTGCACCATATTGCTTCAGATGCATGGTCAGTATCAGTGATTGTGAAAGAAGTAGTGGAATTGTACCGTGCGCATGAGGAAGGCGTTTCAGCAAATCTTGCAGCCTTGCCAATACAGTACGCCGACTATGCGATCTGGCAACGGAATTATTTGCAGGGCGCAGTATTGGAGAAGAAACTGGGTTACTGGAAAGATCAGTTGGCGGGCGTAACACCTTTGCAGTTGCCGCTTGATTATGCAAGACCCGCCATACAAAGTACCCGTGGTGCAGTATCAGGATTTACGGTAGATAAGGAACTATCCGCACAGTTACAATTGCTGGGTCAGCAACAAGGCACCACTATGTTTATGACGTTACTGTCGGTGTTCAATGTATTGCTGTATCGCTACAGTGGTCAGCAGGATATTTGTGTAGGTACGCCGATTGCGGGTCGCCAGCACCAGCAGGTAGAAGAGCTGATTGGTTTTTTTATCAACACGCTGGCACTTCGCAGCAACCTTAGCGATCATCCATCGTTTACGAGCTTGTTGCAACAAGTAAGAACCACCACTTTGGCTGCCTACGATCACCAGGAAATTCCTTTTGAAAAACTGGTAGAAGTATTGGTAAAGGAACGAGACCGCAGCCGGAGCCCTTTGTTCCAGGTAATGTTTCTTTTACAAAATACACCGGAAGTACCGGCCCTTCAACTGGGGGATGTACAGTTGAGCCGGGAATCAGCAGCCCATCATACGGCCAAGTTTGAATTAACCTTTAATATCACGCAAACCAGCAATGGGATGCAGGGCGCAGTAGAATATTGCACAGACCTTTTTACGGAGCAAACGATCAGTCGTATGATCCTTCATTTTAAAGCATTGCTTCAATCAGTGGTAGCTTCACCCAGTCAGCAGATTGGTAAATTGCCAATGCTGAGCAGCGAAGAAGAGCAACAACTGCTGGTAACATTCAATGCCACCGGCGAAGCCGTTAAGCAGGATAAAACATTCATCCAATTATTTGAACAACAGGTAAGCAACACACCGGATAATATAGCCCTTGTATTTGGCGAGGCAGCGTTCAGCTACCAGCAATTGAATGATCGTTCGAACCAACTGGCCCACTATCTGCGCAGCAAAGGCGTAGGTGAAGAAGCGCTGGTGCCGGTGTGCATCGAGCGAAGCCTGGATATGGTAACGGCCATATTGGGGATACTAAAATCCGGTGCAGCCTATGTGCCGGTTGATCCGGAATATCCTGCCGATCGAATCCGTTACCTGCTGGAAGATACCGGCGCATCGGTTATAGTAAGCAATGAAAAAAATAAGGCGCTTTTACAAAATGTTTCCGCCATCAATATCATCTCCATCGATGGAGATGATGCCCGTATCAGTGAAGCACCATCAGCGAATTTATCCATCCCCATCGGGCTTCATCACCTGGCGTATGTAATTTATACCTCCGGCTCCACGGGTAAACCAAAGGGCGTAATGATAGCGCATCACAACCTGATGAGTTACCTGCTCAATGAGAAGACGCGGTACATCAGCAAGGAACCGGGTAATGCCGGAAGTTTTATCCACCTGTCTTATACATTTGATGCATCCCTCACCGGTATGTTTATGCCGTTATTGGCAGGCAAGTCAGTGGTGATAGGATCAAACAGTTCGGTGGATGTATTTGAAGAAAGCAATCTTCAGAAATACGCCCCTTATGATTTTATAAAATTAACGCCGGCGCATCTCGAATTGCTTCTGCCAAAGATGCAATTGGGCAATGGATCGTTATTAACGAAGCAACTGGTAATCGGTGGCGAAGCATTGTTGCTGAGCCAATTTAATTCATTTGTAGAACAGGGTTTAAATGTACACATCGTAAATGAGTATGGCCCCACCGAAGCTACGGTAGGCTGCAGTGTATATAGTTTTGATACAATGGGCAACAACGAATCAATGCCCAATAATATCTCTATCGGCAAACCGATTGATCAGGTACAATTATACATACTGGGCGATAGTGAAGCGCTGGTTCCGGTAGGCGTTGGGGGCGAATTGTGCATTGCGGGAGCAGGTGTTGCAAGGGGTTATTTAAACCGTGCGGACCTGACAGCAGAAAAATTTGTAAGCAATCCATTCAACGCAAAAGCGGGCACAAAAATGTATAAAACCGGCGACCTTGCCAAATGGTTACCGGATGGCAATATCGAATATTTGGGTCGTAAAGATGAGCAGGTTAAAATACGGGGATACCGGATAGAATTGGGGGAGATAGAAAGTGTGTTAAACGAACTTGCGGAGGTGAAACAAGCGGTTGTATTGGCAAAATCGCAAGCTGATGGAAGTAAGCGATTGGTAGCATATATAGTGCCGGTGGATACTTTTGATAAAGCCGCCATCGTATCCAGTCTGTCAGCAAAACTGCCGGATTACATGGTGCCGGTGCAATGGGTATCACTAGAAAGTTTGCCATTAACGATCAACGGAAAAGTAGACCGCAAAGGTTTACCAGACCCCTCCATATCGGAGCAGTTAAGCAATGCGTATGTAGCTCCCCGCAATTCACTGGAATCGAAACTGGTCAATATCTGGCAGGAACTACTACAGATAGAGCGGATAGGAGTACACGATAATTTCTTTGAATTGGGCGGTCATTCGTTGCTGGTGATGCGGTTGGTATCTGCCATCCGCAAAGAGCTGTTGGTAGAGACAGCCATAAAAAGTTTATTCAATCATCCCACAATTGCAGCGCTTGCAGTACACCTGGAAGCAGCAGGCGAGGGAACATTGCTTCCGTCGATAGCGGCGTTGCCACGACCGGAACATATTCCTTTATCGTTTAGCCAGGAGCGCTTATGGTTTATCGATCAGTTGGAGGGCAGTGTACAGTATCATTTACCAACAGTATTGCGGTTGAAGGGTCAATTGAATGTGGAGGCATTGGAATATGCGTTGCAACAAATAGTAGATCGTCATGAAGTACTTCGTACAGTGA
>Ga0209181_10004524_pt1 | contig 20660 bp, 20 predicted proteins | sample MAT05_FD_187208 | JGI IMG/M metagenome (GOLD analysis project Ga0209181, IMG submission 187208) | Freshwater microbial communities from Lake Fryxell liftoff mats and glacier meltwater in Antarctica - MAT-05 (SPAdes) (version 2) | ecosystem: Environmental > Aquatic > Freshwater > Ice > Liftoff... | reverse complement strand
TGCCATTGATCTTCAACGCGTTTGCGAATGAATTTCGTCGTGTCGATTGCCCGGCAAGGCGTCTGCTCTGGCGCGTCGAGCAAACTCATCTCGAACATGCTGGAGCTAAGCGCTTTGCTGCGCAGTTCGGCAACTTCAGAGCTAACTGCGCCGGCGGAAAAACTCCGCAACGCCATCAATTTTACGCCCCCGTCCCCAGTCTTGAGAGCCGCTCATGCTTCAGCTAGTCCCGCCTCCGAATAACCTAGCCCAATGGGCAATCTAGCGCTTCGCCTCCAGCGTTAGTCGTTCGCGCGCGCTGCTTAGGAGTTCGTCGAGTGTGTGCTGTTCCAATAGCGCGACGAAAACCGTGTCGTCGCCGGCAATGGTGCCGGCTTGGCCATCGAGTGGGCGAAGATCAAGTACCGCCGCCAGCGCACTCGCATAACCGGGGTGCGTGCGTAGTACGACTAAGTTTGGTGGTGCGGCCAGGATTGCGCGGACGTCTGGACCGCTGTCTTCGGGCGGTGGCGCATAGCGTCCATTGCGCTTGGCGATATGTAGCCGCATGAGGTGGCGCGAGAGCGTGGGTTGGCTGACCGCGATCCCCCGGTTGGAAAGCGCGATCTGGAGTTCGGCCTGGTCTTCGATCTTGTGCTTGCGCACCAGGTCGATCAGGGTCTTGTCGAGTTGAATCTGGCGGCGCGCCATCGGCTTGTCTTCGACTTAAGATGCGCATAATATGCGTTCATATCGCATCTTATGCAATAAGCCAATGTCTGCTTTGCTCGATACCTACGCCGCTTTTCCCTTCGTGCTGGACTCCGGTGCGGGCGATCGCGTGACCACGGAAGAGGGCGATGTCTATTGGGATTTTTACGGTGGGCATTGCGTCACGCTGACCGGCCACTCACATCCGCGGGTGGTCGCAGCGATCGCGGCGCAGGCGCAAAAGCTGCTGTTTTACTCGGCGGCTGCTAGGTTGCGTGTGCGTGAGCGTGCGGCCGATGCCTTGATTGGTTTCGTCGGCGGTGCCGGCGTGAGCCGCGTGTTTTTCTGCAATTCAGGCGCAGAAGCCAATGAGAACGCGCTCAAGATGGCGATCAAGCAAACCGCTCGTCGCCAGATCTTAAGTTTCGATGGCGGCTGGCATGGACGCACGTTGCTGGCGCTGTCAGCCACAGACGACCCGAAGATCACGGACCCTTACGACGCGGTGCTGGTGCCGCACCAGCGCGTAGCCTTTGCTGACCGTGCGGCACTGGAGTCAGTGGATTTTTCGAATTTTGCGGCCGTGATTGTCGAGCCGATTCAAAGTATGTCGGGTATTCGCATGGCCACACGTGAGTGGTATCAGCGTCTGCGCGAATTGACATCACAGGCCGGTGCATGGCTGATTTTCGACGAGATTCAGACCGGCCTGGGGCGCGTTGGTGCACCCACGGCAGCCGAATTCTTCGGCGTGAACCCCGATGCGATCACCTTTGCGAAGGGCCTGGCTTCGGGCGTGCCGATCGGCGCGACGACACTATCGATGGATAAGGCCGAGGCGGTTAAATCGGGCGATCTGGGAAGTACTTTTGGTGGCGGACCGTTGGCGATGGCTGCTTTGACCGCGACGCTCGCGGTCGTCGCCGAGGAGGGTTTGGTGATTCATGCGGCCATGGCGGGCGGGCGCCTCAAGCGTAGTCTAGTCATCGGGGATGTGCAGGAAGTCAGCGGCGCGGGCTTGCTGATCGGATTGCGCACGCGCGGGCCGGCGGCCGGGCTCAAGCAGCATCTGTTCGCGAAACGCATTCTAGTCGGTGGATCTGGCGATCCGCATGTGTTGCGCTTGATGCCGTGCCTGAATGTGTCCGATGCTGCAATGGATGCATTGGAATCTGCGGTTGCTGAGTACCGCCCTTAAGTTTGCACTTGCTGATTGACTCCGTTGCCACTAAAACGCCTTTAGTTTCAAGGATCTAGGATCATGCGCAACTACACTCATCTGAAGGATCTGGGTCCGCAGGGGCAAGACGCGCTTTTGCGTGTGGCCGCCGAGTTCAAGCGTCACGAACCTGGTCATTTGCTCAAGAACAAAGTGCTCGGGATGCTGTTCTTCAATCCCTCCTTGCGCACGCGCACTAGTTTTGAAGTGGCGATGGCGAAACTCGGCGGACAGTCGGTGGTGCTCGAAGAGGGCTCCGGCGTATGGAAGCTGGAGACCGAAGACGGCGCGGTCATGAATGGCGACAAGGCCGAGCACGTGCGTGAGGCCGCCCCGGTGTTGTCGCGCTATGTCGATGTCCTTGGGGTGCGCGCTTTTTCACGCGGCATGGGCCAGGCGGACGATGATGCCGATGGCGTCATCAACGCCTTTAGACGGCACGCCAAAGTGCCCTTGATCAGCCTGGAGTCAGCACGCGAGCATCCGTGCCAGGGACTGGCCGATATGCTCACGGTGCAAGAGAGTTTTGGCCAGACGCAGGGCGTCAAAGTGGTACTGAGTTGGGCGCCGCATATCCGTCCATTGCCGAAAGCTGTGCCGAATTCCGTCTTGTTGCACGCGGCGGCGGCCGGTTGCGACATTACCGTCGTACATCCGCCCGGGTTTGAACTCGGTGAGGCCGTGCGCGCCGAGGCGCAAGGCTATGCGGCATCAACGGGCGCAAAAATTCGCTACGCGCATGATCAGCGCGCGGCCTTGGAAGGCGCGCATGTCGTGTATGCCAAAGCTTGGGGGCCAGAGCCGCGTGCGAGCGAGGAAGGCATTGTCGCCTCGCCAGCCTTGCGTGGCTGGATGCCCACGTTGAAGCACTTCGAGCCATGTGCGTCTGACGCCATCTTTATGCATTGCCTGCCAGTGCGGCGCAATGTCGAAATCAGCGACGCGGTGCTCGATTCGGAATTCTCACGCGTGGTCGATGAGGCCGAGAACCGTCTATGGGTACAAATGGCTGCGCTTGCTTGGTTGTTCCGCAAGATCTGAAGCAAATCCGCCTTAGCGCTCGACGCGCACGCTTTTCCCAGCATTCAAATCAGCGGATCAATGCATTGTGCGGATCGCGCTTTATTTCACCCCTGTGTTATCGACATTAATCGACGGAACTCCTGCCATGCCATTTGCCACCAATCCCTATGACGCGTTGAAAGGTCTGAGCCGTTATTTGCGTCAGTTCCGCGGAAAGACCTTTGTGGTCAAACTCGGCGGCGAGATCCTCGACGACCCGGAGAGCCGCCGCAAAGTCGTCGAGCAGATCGGCGTGCTTTGGACCTTGTCCATTCGCGTGATCGTGGTGCACGGCGGTGGTGTGGGCCTTGACCAGATGTGCGAAAAGCTCGGCTTGCCGATTGAGAAACAGGCAGGTCGACGCGTCACGACGCCCGAAGTTCTGGAAGCGGCGAAGCTGGTCTTTAACGGCGTGAATACCGATCTGATTGCCGAGATGAATCGTGTCGGCGTGCCCGCGGTTGGTCTCAGCGGGTTGGATTCGGGAATGATCAAGGCGCGTAAGCGAGCACCGATTTATCTGGGTGAAGAGAATGGCAAGCCACGCATGTTCGATTTTGGTCAGGTCGGCGAGATCGAAAGCATCGATCCCACGTTGCTTAACCACCTGATCGAGAAAGATTATGTGCCGGTGATTGCGCCGCTCTCGGGCGCGCAGGACGGCAGCATTTTCAACACCAATGCCGACACCATCGCCGCGCAAATAGCCTCGGTGATGAAGGCTGAGAAGCTGTTCTATGTGCTGAAAGTGGCGGGTCTGCTCAAAGACGCCAAGAATTCCTCGTCGCTGATCACTTTCGCGACCTTGGCCAAGCTCGACGAAATGGAAGCCCGCGGCGAACTATCCGGTGGCATGTTGCCAAAGGTCGCATCGATCCGGCATGCGCTGAATCAGGGCGTGCATTCGGTGCACTTGGTGTCGGGCGTGCAAACCGATGCCTTGCTGGTAGAGATATTCACCAACGAAGGCGCCGGCACCATGATCGTGCGCGACAGCGACCAAGGCTGATGAGCCAGCCGCTCTGGGCGAAGGGCCTGCCGCTGGATGCGGCGATCCATCGCTTTACGGTGGGCGACGATCCGCAATTGGACGTCGCTCTGCTGCCCTTCGATGCACTGGGATCTGCCGCGCACGCGCGCATGCTCGGCGAAACAGGTCTAATCACAAACACGGATGCGGCGAAACTGGTGGCTGCGCTGGCGCAACTGCGCGCGGAGAGCGATCGCGGTGAAGTCTCGATCAGCGCCGAACAAGAGGACGCGCATACCGCCATTGAGCACGCCTTAATCGCGCGCATTGGCGAGGCCGGCAAACGCGTACATTTAGGCCGCTCGCGTAACGATCAGGTGCTACTCGCCCTGCGATTGTGGCTGCGCGAGCGTGTGCTGTCTTTGTCGACGCAGATCTCAGCACTGGCGCATGCCTTACTGGCATTTGCGCGCGAGTTTGAGTCGATTGCGTTGCCCGGGTACACCCATCTGCGGCGTGCCATGCCGTCAAGTTTTGGGCAGTGGGCGGCAGGTTATGTAGAAGGTCTGCTGGAAGAACTGGAAGCGGCACGCGGCGTGTGGACGCGCGTTGATCGCTGCCCGCTCGGTGCTGCCGCGGGCTTTGGCGTACCGCTGGCACTGAATCGCGAGCGTGTCGCCGAGCTATTGGGTTTTAGCCGTGTGCAGCGCTCGCCCGTGGACGTGATGAATTCGCGCGGTCGGCACGAACAATCTCTGCTCGATTGGCTGCAATCGTCGACCCTCACACTGGAAAAAATGTGCTGGGATCTATCCTTGTATTCGACCGAAGAATTTGGCTTCGTGCGCTTGCCTGACGCGTTCACGACCGGCTCCTCGATCATGCCGCAGAAGCGCAATCCCGACGTGCTGGAATTGGCACGCGCGCGCTGTCGAGAGATCCGCGGTATTGCCGATTGGCATCGGCAGATAGTGAGTGGATTGCCGGGCAGCTATCACCGCGATTTTCAATTGCACAAGCGGCCGTTGTTCGCGGGTGTCGATGCGGCCTCGGCGACCTTCGATGTTTTGGCGCGATTGATTCCCGTGCTGGTGGTGAATGCGCAGCGCAGCACCGCCGCGATGAGTGACGAGCTTTACGCAGCACACGAGGCCTATGTGCGGGTTGCTGCCGGCGCGAGTTTTCGTGATGCCTACAAAGCGGTCGGCGAAGCTGTGATGGCGGGTACTTTCGTGGTTGATCGCGCCGCCTTGTCGGCCACGCATACCGGCGGGCTTGGCGATCTCGGTCTCGATCAATCTGCGGATGAATTGGCTGCCGCCGACGCCTGGATCAGCGCGCGCCGACACGATTTGATTGCTGTCGACGCGCGTGTATTTGCCGTATGAAGGCCGCTGTCATGCGCGCCTCGCGCTGCGCATTCTTTTTCCTTAAGTGGTTGTGAGTCTAATGTCCAAGCCCTTGTGTGTACTCGCTTTTTCCGGTGGTTTAGACACTTCCTTTTGCGTTCTGCATTTGCGTGAGCGCGGCTTTGATGTGGCTACGGTCACCGTCAACACCGGCGGATTCGATGCGGCCGAACTGAAACGCATCGAGGCGGCAGCAATCAATTTGGGTGCGCGCGAGCATCACACCATCGACGCACGCGCCGAGTTGTGGAGCGACTATCTGCGTTATTTGCTTTACGGCAATGTGTTGCGCGGGCAGTTGTACCCCTTGTCAGTCTCAGCAGAGCGCGTGTGCCAGGCGCGGCGTGTCGCGGAAATGACCAACACATTGGGCGCGCAAGCAGTTGCGCATGGCTCCACCGGCGCGGGCAATGATCAGGTGCGCTTCGATGTGGCCTTTCGTGCGTTGTGCCCAAGCGCCGAATTGATCACGCCGATCCGCGAACTGGCGCTGTCACGCGAGGACGAAACCCAATACCTCGCCGAGCGCGGCGTGCAAATGTCGCCCAAGACGACGGCCTATTCGGTCAACGAAGGCATGTGGGGCACGTCCATCGGTGGCCGCGAGACGCATGATTCTTGGCAGCATTTGCCAGAGTCGGCCTATCCGGGCGGCGAAATCGACAGTGCCATGGCGCCGCAGTCGCTGGTGATCGGGTTCGCCAGCGGCAATCCGGTGTCGCTCGACGGTCGCGCGCTGTCGCCCGTGGATTTAATTGCCGAACTCAACGCACTCGGTGATCGCTATGGCATCGGTCGCGGTATCCACTTAGGTGACACCATTTTGGGTATCAAAGGTCGTGTTGGCTTTGCGGCATCGGCGGCACATTTGCTGATCCAAGCTCACCGGGAACTGGAAAAGCTGGTGCTCTCGGGCAAGCAGTTGTTCTGGAAAGAGTCGCTGGGCAATCTCTATGGCAGCTTGCTGCATGAGGGCCATTATTTCGATCCGATTGGTCGTGATTTGGAGGCGTTTTTGGCGTCCTCGCAAGCCCAAGTCACGGGCGAGGTGCGGCTGCATTTGACCCCGCGCGTGGCTCAAGTCGAAGGCGTGCGCTCGCCGCATAGCCTGATGCAATCCAAGGTCGCCAGTTACGGCGAGGGCGCAAAGGCGTGGACCGGCGACGAGGCACGTGGTTACTGCAAGCTCTTCGGCATCGCGCAGCAAGTGGCATTGGCCGCGCGATAAGGCGACTTCCGGTTCGTTTTCTCAACTGAATTTGCGGCAACTGAGAGGTCGTTGATATGCGCATCACCGTAGACAAAATTGCTTCGGTCACCCGTAATCTTAGTTTGTCGCGCACGCTGACATTGAGTGACGAGATTCTGCTGGAAGAGGGCTCGGTGGTCGCGGTGCGCGTACACGGGGAGAAATCCACCTACAACCAACTCGAAGACACGCATGGCCGTTGGATGACGCTTCACGATGGCGACATCGTGGTCGGCGCGCTCGGCAAGCGCAATGCGCTGCATGGCTATGAAGGTGTGATGCCGACCTCGCTGAAACCCGGCGACACCATTAATATGCTGAATATCGGTGGCGTCATGGGCCAATGCGTCTCGTACAACCCTGACGTCGGCAAGCCGTTTGAACTCGAAGTGCTGGGTCAGGTATTGATCTTCCCCGAGTTTCAATCGCGTTTAGGCATCCCCGCGCACATCCGTCACAACGCGCTGCGCGGCCAGCCGCAGGCGCCGAAAGTGCCGATCGTATTCATCCTCGGTACTTGCATGAATTCCGGCAAGACGCTGGCTGGTTCGGCGATCGTGCGCGCCTTGCACAAACAAGGCCTGCGCATTGGCGGCGCCAAGCTCACCGGTATTTCACTGATGCGCGATACATTGCATCTGTACGACCACGGTGCTGAATTCATTGCCGACTTCACCGACGCGGGCATCGTGTGTTCGGGCCCGGAAAACGCCGCCGAAACCGCGCACAAGGTGCTCAGCGAGTTGGCCGGGAAGGGCGTGGATGTGATCGTCGCCGAAACTGGCGACGGTGTAATGGGCGAGTACGGTGTGCAAGCGATCCTCGCCGACGCCGATTTGCGCGCCCAATGCGCGTGCTTTGTGTTCTGCGCGAATGATCCTGTTGGCGTCGCCGGCGGCGTTGACTTCTTGAAGGCGCAATTCGGTATCACTGTCGATATCGTCGCCGGCCCGGCCACAGATAACGCAGTCGGTATGCGCTTTGTCGAGCGTCTTGGGATTCCAGCGCGAAATGCGCGCGTCGATCCTCGCGCCTTGGGCGACACGGCGCTGCAACTGGTTAGATCGCGTCTTCGTTGAAAGCGAGGTGCACGGCATGGACGTGGTGATTCTGGGTGCCTCGGGCTACGGCGGCGGCGAACTTATGCGCTTGTTGGCGCTGCACCCAAAGTTGAAATCGCTGGTGGGTAGTTCACGCCAGCATGTTGGCAAGGCTTTCAGTGTCGTGCATCCGCACCTGCGTGGTGTGGTGGATGGAAACTTCGTCGACGTGCCGGATTGGTCAGCGCTGGCGACCAGTGATCGCCCGGTGGTATTCGCGGCGATGCCGCATGGCGAATTCGCGCGGCGCTTAGTTGAGTTGGAATTGGCTTGGCAGTCGGCCGGCTTGGCCGACAAGCTGACCGTGATCGATTTGTCAGGCGATTTTCGCCTCGACACGGATGCCGCCTTTACAGAGTCCTACGGCGGAACGCACCCTTGCCCTGAATTTCTCGGTCAATTCGTCTACGGATTGAGCGAATGGAACCGTGCGGCGATCACCGGCGCACGGCGGATTGCCAACCCCGGTTGTTTCGCGACGGCTTTGCAATTAGGGCTGTTGCCACTCGCCGCGCTCGGCGCAGATGCGCCGTCATGGGTAGCGATCAGCGCAATCACGGGATCCTCCGGCTCCGGCGCGAGCGCCTCGGACACCACCCATCATCCGGCGCGCGCCAACGATTTTCGTGCGTACAAAATGCTGGCTCACCAGCACGAGGGCGAAGTGCGACGAACGCTCACAACACACGGTGCGGCACTGGATTTTGCCTTTGTGCCGCAGTCCGCCCCACTGGTGCGCGGCATCTTCGCGACTTTAAGTTTTCAGGCGCCCACCGTCACGCGAGCCGCTCTGCGCGATGTGTTCGAAGCGGCCTATGCCGATGCGAAGTTTGTGCGCCTGCTAGACGGCACGCCGCGCGTGGCGGCCGTCACGGGCAGCAATTTTGCGGATATCAGCGTGGAGGTTCGTGGTGGCAACGCCTGCGTGCTGGTGGCGATCGACAATCTGGTGAAAGGCATGGCCGGGCAGGCGATCCAGAATTTGAATTTGGCACTCGGCTGGGACGAGCGCTCGGGCCTTAAGTCTGCAGGGCTTTACCCGGCCTGAGGGCGTCTCGCGTTAGTGATAGAGGCAGCTTCGGCACAGTGGCAAGTGAGGGCAATTTTGGGACCAAGCTTGGACGCGCCCGCTTGGCTATATTTCGCGGGTCCTCGGGCCTCGTCCTTTGTCGATCGCGGCGCGCACCGAGCCACGACTGCGTGCAGCGCTGCATTCGGCTGCAATGCCGGAGCGCGGGCGCCAGTCCTCAAGTGGCCATGCCCTCGCGCGGGCAAAGCGCACTCAAGGCTGCGAGCACTAGGACGCCGCGTGTATTCTCGTCGGCTGATTTGATCGGGGACTTTCATGCCTAAGTTGGCAGAGCGGATGGGACGCGCGGTGCCGAGCGCGATCATGCAAGTGGCCGAAAAGGCCAAGAAGCTGAAATCCCAAGGCCGCGACATCATCAGCTTTTCTATTGGCGTGCCGAATTTCCTGCCGGGCGAACACGTTTACCAGGCGGCACGCGATTCGTTGACCACAGATTCCGGCCAGTACGGTTCTAATCGTGGGCCGGACGCCTTGCTTGATGCCTTTCTGATGCACTTCAAACGCAATGGCTTCGATGCTTTCGAGCGCAAGCATCTGTGCGTGGGTGTGGGTGCCAAGCATGTGATTTTCAACGTCTTTTACGCGATCTTAAGCGAGGGTGATGAGATCATCCTGCCGACGCCGTATTGGACCAGCCATATCGATATCGCACGCATTATGGGTGCCAATATCAAGCTCGCCCAATGCGGCGCCGAGCAAGATTACAAATTGCAGCCAGACCAGCTTGAAGCGCTGCTCACACCGCGCACGCGCATGCTGATCTTCAACAACCCGAATAACCCAACCGGCATGGTCTATTCGGAAGCAGAGATTCGAGCGCTGGGTGATGTGCTGATCAAATTTCCAGACTTGTGGATCTTGTCCGACGACATCTATAACCAGATGATTTTCGACGGATTGGGCTGGCACCATCTGCTGAAGACGCATCCGCAATTGCGCGATCGCATGATCATGTTGGATTCCTTGTCAAAGACCTATGGCATGCCCGGATGGCGTGTCGGTGTGGCGGCGGCGCCTGAGGCACTCGCGCAAGCATTGGTGAATCTCAATTCCAACCACATCACGAATTTGCCGGAAGTGGTCTGCGCGGCGGCCGTGGCGGCACTGACTGGGCCGCAGGATATTCCGGCGCGCATGTGTGGCGAATTCGCCCTCAAGCGCGATGAGGTAATGGCAACATTTGCGCGCATTGAAGGCTTGAGTTGCCCGTACCCGCAAGGTGCTTTCTATGCCTTCCCGGATATCTCCTTCGCATTTGGCAAGCGCCATGGCGAGTCGCGCATCGAGAACGATGTAGATTTCTGCAATGCCTTGCTGGAATCCAAAGGCGTCGCTTGTGTGCCCGGTAGCGCTTTTGGAGAGCCGCGCGGACTACGCATCTCGTACACCTGCAAGGCGGCAGAACTCACCCTTGGTCTGGCGCGCTTTGAAGCATTCTGCGGCGAGTTGGTCTGAGCGCCGACAATGGGACGAATTCTCCTCATTGTCGCCTTAGCACTTGGCGTGCTCTACGCTTTAGCCAATCGCGGCATGGCGGCGGGCGATCCGCGCCGGCAGACCGGAACCAGCGGTATCGTGATGTTGTCCGCCGAATGGTGCGGTTACTGCAGTGCGCTGCGTGAGGACTTGAATCGTAGCGGCGTCAAATACCGCGAGCTCGACGTGGAGGCCAGCGACGAAGGCGCCAATGCGTGGGATGCGCTCGGCGGTCGCGGTGTGCCAGTGACAGTGGTGGGTCAGGATGTGGTGCATGGTTATGACCCTGAGGGCATTCGCACGCTGATGCGCGCCGCGGGGCATCAGCTAAGTCAATAATAGTCGCGTCTTTGTTTCGCTCAACGAGGATCCAATCGATGAAAGCTCCCGTCCGTGTGGTTGTGACCGGCGCCGCTGGCCAGATCGGCTACGCACTTTTGTTCCGTATCGCCTCTGGTGACATGCTGGGTTCCGATCAACCCGTGATCCTGCACCTACTAGAGATCACGCCGGCTCTGCCGCAGTTGTCGGGTGTGGTCATGGAATTGAACGATTGCGCCTTTCCTTTGTTGCACGGAACGGTTGCGACCGATGATGCCAACGTCGCCTTCAAGGACGCGGATTACGCCTTGCTGGTCGGCGCGCGCCCGCGCGGTCCGGGCATGGAGCGCAAGGATCTGCTCGAGGCCAACGCAGCGATCTTCTCAGTCCAGGGCAAAGCCATGGACCAACATGCGAGCCGCGGCATCAAGGTGCTGGTGGTTGGTAATCCGGCGAACACCAATGCGCTGATCGCGCAACAGAATGCGCCCAGCATCGATCCCAGCCAGTTCACGGCAATGATGCGTCTAGATCACAACCGCGCGATCAGCCAGTTGGCTGAAAACACGGAGACGCTGACCACCGATATCACCAAGATGATCGTGTGGGGCAATCACTCGGCCACGCAGTACCCGGATATTCACCACGCCACGGTCAAAGGTCAGCCGGCTGCGGGCCAAGTCGATTCGAACTGGTATCGCGAGACTTTTATTCCGACCGTGCAGCAACGCGGTGCCGCCATCATTAAAGCGCGTGGGGCTTCTTCGGCCGCCTCGGCCGCCGGCGCGGCGATCGACCATATGCGCGATTGGGCGCTCGGCACTGCTGAAGGCAATTGGGTCACCATGGCAGTGCCGTCCGATGGCAGCTATGAGATCGCGCCGGGCGTGCTCTACGGCTATCCGGTTACCTGCAAGGACGGCAAATACAGCATCGTGCAAGGTCTCGCGGTTGACGATTTCTCGCGTGCGCGCATGAGCGCTACCGAGAAGGAATTGCGCGAAGAACGCGCTGCGGTAGAGCATTTGTTCCCGAAGGCTTGAGGCCGGAGGAACGACATGCTTGCGCGTTGGAAAACCGCCGCGCGCCCATGCACCACTTCAATGCGTCGGGCGACCACGCGCCGTTGATTCGCGTTGAATATCATACTGTCCTCCTAATGCCCGCGAGAATCTCCCAGCATGTCCGACACCTTCTTTGTTGCGCTGGAACAAAACCTCGATGAAATCGACATCATGCCGTCCGGCAAGGCGCTGGCAAAAATGATGGATCGCATCGATGAGATCACCGACGAAATCGGTGTCACGCGCCTCGGCGATTTCATTGCAGGCGGCGACAGTGAAGATTTGACCGAACTGGTCGAACAGGAAGGCTGGGATCTCGGCGGATTCGGCCCGAGCACGGGTGGCGCGCAGTGGTTCGATGCCTCCGATGGCCTCGACACCGTGCGCGCGATCGCGGGTTACATCGAATCCGATCAGGATTCCATCAAGCGCGCCAAAACGCTGCTGGAAGAACTGCGGGAGCTTGAGAACGTGCTCGAAATCGCGCACACGCACAATGTGCGTTTCCGGCTGGAAGAGGATTCCTGATGTCCGGTCATTCGGCGGGAGCGCGTTTACGCGCGGCGATGGCGCAGGAGAAGCCGCTGCAGTTGCCGGGCGTGATCAACGCCTATGCAGCACTGCAGGCGGAGGACGCCGGCTTCAAGGCCTTGTACGTGTCCGGGGCCGGTATCGCTAATGCAAGTTATGGTTTGCCGGATCTCGGCATGACCAGCCTCGACAATGTGTGTGAGGACATCCGCCGCATCAGTGGTGCCACGCCATTGCCGTTGTTGGTGGACGCAGACACGGGTTGGGGTGCGGTGTTCAATATCCAGCGCAGCGTGCGCGAATTCATCCGTGCCGGTGCTGCAGCATGTCATATCGAGGATCAGGTCCAGGCTAAGCGTTGCGGTCATCGGCCAGGCAAGGCGGTCGTGGCGAAGGAGGATTTCGCTGACCGTATTCGTGCCGCCGTCGATGGGCGCACCGATTCAGACTTCATGATTGTCGCGCGCACCGATGCATTGGCGGTCGAAGGCATCGATGCTGCGATTGAACGCTCGGTGCTGGCGCAAGATGCCGGCGCAGACGTGATCTTCGCCGAGGCCTGCACCACGCTTGCCGAGTACCAGCAGTTCATCAGTGCTTTGCGCATTCCGGTGCTGGCCAATCTCACCGAGTTCGGCAAAACCCCGTATTTCACCGTCGACGAATTGGGCGAGATCGGCGTTGCCATGATCATCTATCCCTTGTCAGCCTTTCGCGCGATGGCCAAGGCGGCCGAAGGCATCTATTCCGCCATTCGCCAGGAACGCACCCAAAAGAGTGTCGTCGATCGCATGCAGACGCGCACCGAGCTTTACGAAGTATTGGGCTATCACAGTTACGAGCAGAAGCTGGATACGCTGTTCGGCAAGGGCTGACTTAGCTTGCGCAAATGCCGGATCGCTAGTGGTCCGGCGTCTGCGTTTTCTCGCACTTGCGTAAATGCGGGTCTCCCGCACATGCGCAAGAGCGGGACTGGGGGCTGGGGGTGAGGCGCTCTTTCGCGCTCCCGCACACAGCGAAAAAATCCCCGGATTGCCGTATCGCTGCGCTCCACGCAATGGCGATCTAGGACAGATTTTTTTACCGCTGCGTCTCATGAAACGAGTCATTCGGCGTTGGCTATCTCGCCTGACTCGGCCTTGCAAAAAAGCGCAACGAAGCAGCCCGCGGACTGGGCGTCGCCTTGCGCGTGTATTCTGCCACGAGGCTCACTATCGGCGATCTTGCGTTGGGAAATTTCTCTTTCGGCACCTTGCGCCAGTGAGCTTGAGAACGGGTGGCGCGCGCATCATTCAGCTTTTGCGAGAGCTGCCGGTTGGTGTGGCAATAGGCGAGATCCTTTGGGAAGCCGCGCACAAGCTGCTTCGCTCTGGCGCCGTGGTGAGTTATTCGCAATTCGCCGAGCTCCACATCGCCAAGGGATTCTTCGACATCAATCGGCCGGGTTTCTACATCGACGTCGGCTGCAACCATCCGATGTGGAATTCCAACACTTACGAGCTTTATCTGCGCGGGTGGAGTGGTTTGGCTATCGACGCCAATCCGGCGTGCACTCGCGAATTCTCGCGCTGGCGCCCACGCGACCGCGTCATCACGGCGGCGCTAGCCGCAGAGCCAGGTACGGCTATTCTCAATATAGAACGCAGCTCGTTGATGTCGAGCTTATCGGCGGATTTCGTGGCCGCCATGGTGCCGCCTGGGGATATTACCGCGCGCGTAGAAGTCCAGACGGTGCGGCTGGGGGACGTCCTGGCGCAAGAACAAGTGCCTGCCCGTTTTGAGCTTATGTCTATTGATGTCGAAGGCATGGACGACATTGTTCTGCGCTCTTTCGATATCGAGCGCTTCCGCCCCACTGTCGTGCTTGTGGAGTTGCACGGGATCGATTTGGCGAACGCCAGTAAACACCCATGCGTCGCCTATCTGCGCGATCACGGGTATACGTTGGTGTCGCTTTGTCGCTTTACGGGTGTGTTTCTGTACTGTGCGGAGCGGCCGAGCGATGGCACTGGCTGACCGTAGATCGTTCTAGCACGCCGGATTAGCCCGACACGCGAGCGCGAAACGTTTTCATTCGCCTAGTCCACCTCCTCCGTCCCTGTGCATCGAAAGTAGACCGGCTAGAATCGCCGCTTACACTTGATGAGGTCCACGCGATGAGTGAAGTTGCTGCGCAGGCGCTGCCGAAGCCAAAGAAGTCTGTTGCCTTGTCCGGCGTTGCCGCGGGGAATACCGCACTGTGCACTGTGGGCCGCACGGGCAATGATCTCAGCTATTGCGGATACGATATCCATGATCTGGCGCGACGTGCGAGCTTCGAGGAAGTGGCGCACCTGCTGGTGCACGGACATTTGCCCAATTCCAGTGAGCTCAAGGCTTACAAGTCCAAGTTGAAGCGCCTGCGCGGATTGCCGGCGATTGTCCAAGATGCACTGGAAATGCTGCCGCCATGTACGCACCCGATGGATGTGATGCGTTGCGGCGCCTCGTTGCTGGGGGCGGTGTTGCCCGAGAAGGAGACGCATCCGGTTGCCGAGGCGCGCGATATCGCCGATCGTTTGATGGCGAGTTTTGGCTCCATGCTGCTGTATTGGTATCACTTCAGCCACGGCGGTGCGCGTATTGAGGTGCAAACTGAGGACGACTGCATTGCCAGTCATTTTCTGCACTTGTTGCATGGCCGCCGCGCCAATGACTCGCACATCCGCGCGCTCGATCAGTCGCTGATTTTGTATGCGGAGCATGAGTTCAATGCCAGCACCTTTGCCGCGCGCGTGGTCGCGGGAACGGGCTCGGATATGTATTCGGCTGTGACTGCCGCGATTGGTGCGCTGCGGGGGCCCAAGCACGGCGGTGCCAATGAGGTTGCGATGGAAATCATTGCGCGTTATCGCAGTGCCGACGCCGCCGAGGCCGATATTCGCTCGCGTGTGGAGCGCAAGGAGATCGTCATTGGCTTTGGGCACCCGGTGTACACGGTGTCCGACCCGCGCAACGTCATTATCAAGGACATCAGCCGCAAACTTTGCGAGGAGGGCGGCAATCGGCGCTTGTTCGATGTGTCCGAGCGTATCGAATCGACTATGTGGGAACTGAAAAAAATGTTCCCGAATTTGGATTGGTATAGCGCGTCCACCTATCACATGATGGGCGTGCCGACCGCCATGTTCACGCCCTTATTCGTGATTGCGCGCACCAGCGGCTGGTGCGCGCATGTCATCGAGCAGCGCGAAGATGGCAAAATCATCCGCCCCAGCGCGAACTACATCGGTCCTGACGATCGGCCCTTCCTGGCGATCGAGGCGCGTGATTGAAATGCGCTGGCTACGCGCGTTCGTGGCCGGTGTAGCGGCCTTCTGCGCTACATCGGCCGACGCCGTGCGGGTGCTCGATCACGGCAAGATTGAGTTTGGCATTGGCAACACGCGCGCTGCCGGCAATTTGGCAGTCAATGGGCGCGGTGGGTTTGACGGCAGCGTGATTGATCTGGATCGCGATCTGGACGTCGGGGAGCGCGATGACAATCGCACCGTGGCCATAAGCTGGCGTGCCTTTGACCGGCACGAGTTCGGCTTTCGCACGCAACGCATCGAGCGCGATGGCGACCGCGTGATCGAGCGCGATATAAGTTTTGATGGCGAAGTGTTCCCGATCAACTCGCGCATCAAGGGCAAATTCGGGCTTGATCTATGGTCTTTGGACTACACGGCGTGGCTGATCGCCTCGGATCAGCGCGCCATCGGCCTGCGCCTGGGGGCGCTGCAATATCGCTTGGGCTTAAGCATCAAGGCCGAGAATCTGCCGGGCGGATCGCAGCCCGAAGTGCTACAGGCACGTACGCGCGCAGATTTGCCGGTGCTGGTGCTTGGTGGTGAATATCGTGAGGCGATCACTGAGCGTCTGCGCTTCGTGCTGCACGCAGTGGTCTTCGAGGCAAGCATTGATCGCATCGATGGCCGCGTTTACGACCTTTCTGCGGGTTTGGAGATGGCGCTGACCAAGCATGCAGCACTTTCATTGCGCTATTTCGACACGCGTTTAGTCGCGCAGAGCGAGCGCTATGGATTTAATGGTCGTTTGCGCTTGGACCTCACTGGAGTGCAGTCGTCGCTGATCTGGCGCTGGTAAATGTTGATCATTCCGCTCCACCAGCCGCTCACACGCGCACTCTTCCCTTGGGTGACGGCGATCTTGATTCTAGTGAATGCCTTCGTCTTCTTCGCGTTGCAGGCGCGTGATGACTTCTACCTGGAGCGTGCCGCCGCTGTGTATCAAAGCCGCGGTCTGGCCGTGGAGGAATATCCGATTCTAGTCGGGCATTTGAAACGCTGGGGTGCCAAGGACTTGGCACGCCATCTGGAGTCGCTGCCGGACGGCGCACCGCGCGCATTGCTGATGACTGAAATTGTCGCTTACGACACCACGTTCAATGCGGCGTTGCAGTTCACCCCGCCCTACGCTAAATCCAGCGCTGCGCAAGCCGACTGGCAGCGCCGTCGAGCGCAATTCGAACAGCATTTATCGCAAGTGTTCTCGCCGCGACATGTGCTGAGCTTTCAGGAGCCGTCCGTTTCGCGGCATTTGAGCAGCATGTTTTTGCACGCCGACTTCGGCCATTTGCTCGGCAATATGCTCTTTCTCGCACTGCTGGGCCTGATGGTCGAGTCCACCTTGGGCGCACCATTATTCCTCGCCGTTTACTTGATCGGTGGCATCGGTGGTGGATTGTTTAGCGCCACCCGACATATCGATGAATTTGGCTACGCGCTCGGCGCGTCGGGCGCCATTGCGGGATTGATGGGTGCGATGTGCGTGCTCTGGGGTCGGCGCAAGGTGCGCGTCTTCTACTGGTTCTTCGTGATCTTTGACTATGTGCGCATCCCGGCAATCACGCTGTTGCCGATTTGGCTAGGCTGGGAGCTGTGGCAGATGTGGCGCTATCCGGAGGCTGGCATTGGCTTTGATGCGCACGCTGGCGGCATCGTCACCGGTGCATTGGCAGCTTTCGTCGTGCGCAAACTCGCTTGGGAGCGCAAACACGTTTTGGATGCACATGCAGTCGTGCACGATCGACGCAAGCTCGCGGCGAATGCACGCGACAGCCTGGGCAAACTGAATTTTGCTGCGGCGCGTGAACACACGCGTCAACTGGTGATCGCCGCGCCCCTGGATCGGGTGGCCTGGACATTGCGCCTGCGCGCCTGGCGCGATCTGCCCAAATCCGCAGATTTCCAGCAGTGCATGCGGCGCTTGCTGCTAGATCCACTGACGCCGCGTGCCACGCTCGACGAGGAAATTGCACTATTTGATGAGTATTGTTTGGCCTGTCCGGACGAAATCCGGCTGACTGACCAAGAGTTGTATCGATTTGCCGAGCGCTGGCTGGCCGCAGACCGCCATCCAGCGGCCGAGAAGCTGATCGGAAACTTGCTGGAGCTACCGGAACCCAGCAACAGTGTGCGCCGCCTCGCGCTGCAACTGGCTTTGAGCTTTCATGAGCGCGGCGACGTGAAGGCCTTTCAACGGGTTGCGGGGCGTCTGTATGCGCGGTGCCCCAATAGCGATGAGACGGCGCGGCTTCAGCGCATTCTGGCGCATTGAACGCGCGCGCGCAGCCGGGGACGCGTCCTTAAGCGGCATGGTCCGAGTTTGCGGCGCAAAGCTGCGGCAGAATATCCAACCGCGAGCGCGTCGCGATTGTCCTTAAGAGTGCTTGTATGGCGTGGTCCGATCTATTCAAGTCGCGCACGAAACCGGCGCAGGCGGTGATTGCGAAGCCGGTAGCCGCCGTTCTCCAGGCCGACGACGCGGCGCGTGCCAATGTCTTAGTCGATGAGGGAAATCTGCTCGAAGACGCGGGTGATTTGCAAGCAGCTCTGGCACGCTATGAGGCCGCAATTCAAGTCGCGCCTAGTTTCGCGCGCGGCCACCTGAACTGCGGAAACATCTTGCTGGCACGCCAGGACGTGGGCGGCGCGATCGCCGCCTATCGCGCGGCCATTGCGCGTAACCCGGCGCATGCCGGCGCGCATTTCAATCTTGGCAATGCGCAAATGGCGGCACGCAGGCTCAACGAGGCGATTGAATCCTACCAATGCGCATTGGCCATCGATCCGCGTTTCGCTGCGGCGTGGACCGCGATTGGCAACGCGTGCGCGGATGGTGGCGACAAATCTGCGGCTGAAGGTCACTATCGACGCGCTTTGACTTTCAACCCGGATGATATCGACGTGCTCGGAAATCTCGGGCTATTGCTGTTCACCGCGAAGCGTTATGTCGAAGCTGCGGATGTTTACGCGCGTGTTCTCAAGCTTGCACCAATGCAGCCATATGCGCTTGGTCATCTGTTGAGTGCGCGCATCTATGCCTGTGACTGGACGCAATATGCAGAATTGGTCGAAGGCATTCATCGCGGCGTAGCGGCCGGCGAACGTGTGATTACGCCCTTCGAATGCGTACCCGTCGCGCGTGACGCTCAAACCCTGCTGCACAGCGCGCAGATCTACGCACACGAGCGTTTCGCCCGATTCAACCGAAGGCTTTGGCTGGGCGAGCGTTACCTGCATTCGCGCATCCGCATCGGCTATCTGTCCGCCGATCTACACAGTCATGCGACCGCCGCACTAATGATTGCGCTATTCGAACAGCATCGGCGCGATCTGTTTGAGGTGTATGCGTTCTCGTTTGGGCCAGACGATGGCACCCCGATGCGCAAACGCATGTGCGCGGCTTTCGAGCATTTTTTGGATGTTCGTGAACTCAGCGATGTTGCCATTGCCGAGCAAGTCCGCGCGCTTGAAATTGATGTCCTGATCGATCTCAAGGGTTTCACCGCGCAGGCGCGTCCAGCGGTCCTGGCGCTCCGCCCGGCGCCAGTACAAGTCAATTACCTGGGCTTTCCAGGCAGCATGGGCGCTGACTTTGTCGACTACCTTATTGCTGACGAGCGCATCATTCCGACAGGCCAGGAATCCGGCTACACGGAGAAAATCGTCCGCTTGCCGGGTTCCTATCAGGTGAACGATTCGGCGCGCCGCGTGAGCGATCGCGCGCCATCGCGCACAGAGCTTGGACTGCCGCCCACTGGCTTTGTCTATTGCTGCTTCAATAACAGTTACAAAATCACGCCGCCGATGTTCGACCTTTGGATGCGCTTGCTGGCTCGCGTTGACGGCAGCGTGCTGTGGCTACTCGACGACAATGCGGCTGCAAGCCAGAATTTACGCGAACAGGCGAGGGCGCGCGGTATTGATCCGCAGCGACTGATTTTTGCTGCGCGCGCGGATCTGCCTGAGCATCTCGCGCGCCAGCAATTAGCCGATCTATTCCTCGACACCGTGCCGTGCAATGCGCACACCACCGCGAGCGACGCTTTGTGGGTTGGACTGCCGGTGTTGACCTGCGCTGGCGAGACTTTCCCGGGACGCGTGGCGGTAAGTCTGCTACACGCTGTTGGACTGCAAGCATTGGTAGCCGACGACTTGCCGCACTATGAAGCGATGGCCTACGAATTGGCCACCCAGCCTGCACGCCACCAAACATTGGTTGCCGCCTTGTCGGAGAATCGCGCGCAACTGCCGTTGTTCAATACCATGAAGACGCGAGATTACTTGGAAAGCGCGTACGCGCAGATGTACCAGCGTAGTGCTGCCGGGGAAGCTGCGGCTGGATTTGACGTCGCCACTCAATAGTCGCAGGCCCAGCTGCCTGTGGTTGAATGCGCGACGTTGGACGGCTCATGGCAGGCCCGCAGCATGGCGTGAATCAAGTCAATGCAAAGCACCATCACATCGGAGTTGAAAATGTTCTCATGGTTTAACGCGAAAGCTGCGAAACAGTTTGGCAATGAGCTGGCGAAAATGGTCATGCAGCAACTGCCGCTGGACAATAAGTTAAACGCAAGAAAATTAGAATCAAAGCGTGAGTTTATTATCAAAAAAATGATCAGCGAAATCGCGAATTTTCGTCAGCGCGAAAAACTCAATTTTTACAAAACAGCGCAGATTGGTAATACCTTCCGCTGGTCGTTGAAAGAGGCCGGTTACGATAATGAGTTCATTGAAACACTGACGGGATTTCTGGTCACTCACTTGTGAGCGTCGTAGCTCCAGGGAAGCTTAAAGAAACCTAAGCCAAGCGGTTCGAGTGCAAGGCGCATGGAGCTGGGTCGCTTCCGGCATCCTGCCTTAGGCGACACTCGCACATCCATGGTGCATCGGAACCGCAACGTACAAGGGAGTACATGCGGGGGGGGTGAAGCGGGCTTTCGAGCAGCATGCTGCGAGCCGCTGAACGCCCGCAAGCTCGGGCTAGCTAGCCGTGGAAGCGGGCTTTCGAGCAGCATGCTGCGAGCCGCTGAACGCCCGCAAGCTCGGGCCTAGCGGGCCGGGGAGCGAGCACCGTGCAACTTAAGCATCGGACCGCGCAGTAGGTTTCTAGAGGTACCCTGGCAGCCTGTCGGACTTAAAGGAAATCGGCT
>Ga0209181_10004522_pt1 | contig 20663 bp, 12 predicted proteins | sample MAT05_FD_187208 | JGI IMG/M metagenome (GOLD analysis project Ga0209181, IMG submission 187208) | Freshwater microbial communities from Lake Fryxell liftoff mats and glacier meltwater in Antarctica - MAT-05 (SPAdes) (version 2) | ecosystem: Environmental > Aquatic > Freshwater > Ice > Liftoff... | reverse complement strand
GTTCATCAGCAGAAAGAAGAGGTAGAGGATTACATCGTTCCTCTCATTCTAATCAATTGAATAGGTTATTTATGCGAGACTCCTTAGAGAAGGCAAAATCTATGCGCCCGAAAAAGTGGATCAATCCCTGCAAAACTTTTTCCAACGTCGCAACCTGATCGCTTTACGAGAACTGGCGCTTAAAGAAATTGCAGATAACGTTGAGGAAGATGCGATCGAAGTGGGTAACAACTCTAGCACTGCCCCTTACTGCAACGTTCACGAGCGAGTATTAGTTTGTGTCTCGACTTATCCTAATGCCATTCAACTACTTCGACGTGGTGCCCGAATTTCAGGATATATGCACGCGCCGCTCTACTGTCTATTTGTGAACGATCCAGATCGCTTTTTAAACAAAGCTGAGAGCTTGCATATTGAAACCTGTGAACGGCTTTGTCATGAATTTGGAGGGCATTTTGTTCGTGTTTCAGACCAGAACAAAGCAAAAGCGATCGCGGATGCTGCCAAGGAATACCGAATTACGCAGATTGTCATTGGGGAAAGCCAGCGATCGCTTTGGAAAATTCTGCTGCGCGGATCTTTAACTCGACAACTGCTGATGGCGCTTAAAAATATTGATGTGCATATCATAGCAACTCAAAAACCCTAGTATTTGAAGCTTTTCGATGTAGGGGAGACAAGGTGCCTCCCCTACAAACCAGAGTTAATTCTGGCTGTCTGAACTCAGTGCCCGAAGTTGATGCTGAACAGAGGCAATATAGTTGCGATCGTTGAGAGTTTGGGGGGTCAGCCGCTTCATTTTGATAGCGACCTGAATCAAGCTCTCGGCGGTAACGGTTCCCTGTCGATAGCCCTCAAGCAAACTAGAAAACTTGGGAACTCCTTCACTCTCAAAAAATCCTTGGTAAGCCAAGGACACCAAGTTGAAGGGTGTGACCGCCATGCCCAGGGTTTCGGCATTGGCAGGGGGAGTTGCAACGGAAACTTGCGCCTGTGCCCCAAAAGGCATGGCAGTAATGGCTAATAGCAAAGCGGGCAGACTGCTCAAAAGAATACGTTTCATAAAAAACTAGCTCCGATAGAAGTGAAAGGGATGTAGTGTTAATCAGGGGCAACCATTAACTTGTTACCTGAATTATCACTGTGCTTATTACAATGCAATCGCTTCCTGAGAGCCTCATGAGTGATTTCTAACTGTTTCCTGAAGGTTAGGGAAGATTCGCATAAGAAAATAGAAATTCTGGCTTTACTAAAGGCTGGTTTTACTAAAAGGATGTCTGAAAAGTCTTTACCAGGCACTTCAATCTTGAAGATCCCCCTAAATCCCCCTTAAGAAAGGGGGACTTTGAGGTCTGAAGTCCCCCTTTCTTAAGGGGGGTTGGGGGGATCGAGCGTTAGAATCTCTTGATTCATTACTTTTCAGACATCCTCTTAAGGGTAGGTGCTTGCTTTGTGCATAACCTAATCTTTGGTAACTACTCAGAGGGGGGGCAGAAAATCAAAAAGCCTTGTCCCGCCTATTTTTCAAATGATTATATAGAAAACTTGATTCTCAATTGGCGTGAAAATTAAATCCTTATTGAGAATCAGTGATTTTCTAGAGTTTGGAAAAATATTCTTGAACGCTATAGATAGCGGCTAAAGTCTTCGGAATTCCAAGTCTAGTGCCTGAGTAGTTACAATCTTTGAGGAAATTGTGAAATGGAGCACCTAAATTGCTACCGCCTCTCTATCTTTACAAGGCTCGAAAAGTTCAAGCATCTGAGTAAATGACACAATTCATCAAAAGTAGCCTTACTTTAGAATAAATAACGTCAAACTCACAAGATACTCAAATTGTTAGCGTACATTGTGTGTAAGGGAGTTTCTTATCTAAATTTGTTTGGAGAAGATTAAGAATGAATGTTAAAGAGAACTATAAAGAACGATTGTTTCCTATTACAACCGACTCAGTTCGGCTAGAAGGTGATTTAGTCATCCCCCCTCAGGTAGAAGGTCTTGTTTTATTAGTGCATAGCACTAGCGGAGGACGGTATAGCCAAAGCAGCCAATATATTGCAGCGATTCTACATCAAGCTAAATTAGCAACGCTGGCAATTGACTTGCTAACATTACATGAAGAAGCGAGTGATTGGCATAGCAAGTCTTTGCTCTTTAACCCTGGTTTGCTAGCTGAGCGGTTGGGTGGAGCAACTGACTGGCTAACTTCATACCCTGTGACGCAAGGCTTAAAGATGGGCTATTTGGGGATGGGTATTGAGGCTGGAGCCGCGATCCTAGCAGCAGCAGAAAAGCCTAGCCGAGTTGGGGCGATCGCTTGTCTAGGCGGACGACTTGATTTAGCAACCGCTGTTCTTCATCAGATTCGTGTGCCCACCCTGCTGATGGTAGGAGAAGAGGATTCCCGCGCCCAAAACATTAACCGAAATGCCTGGGAACGAATTCCCGCAGAAAAACAGATAGAGGTGATCGCTGGAGCGACTCACTTGAACAAGAACCCCGCAGCCTTGGAAAAAGTCGCAAACCTAACGGCTCTATGGTTTAAGAATCATCTGGTTTCTGACAAGTTAAGGGCAAAAGGGCAACTAGTAGAGTCTTATGCAGAAAGATAATGAATGTGGAAAAATAACCAGTGAGAGGATCGATAAGGCGAGGAATTTATTGCCATGCATGACTTAATCCAGACTGTCTTAGCGGGTGAAGAACAAATCGATCTGCTGCAATTAATTGATGCATTAAGAGGCTTGGGCAAGCAATACTTTCTGAGGAATGAAATCTTGCAAACCTTCTCAGACTATTGCCATCAGGCTCAGAAGCCGACATATTTTTATCACACATCTGTTTTAGGTAAACTCATTCACTTTATTCATGAATTGGTTTTAGCAGAGAAAAGCATCTGGATTTTGGTGCGTCCTTGGGTTGGCAGTCAAGAAATTTGGAGCTTAAATGATAATTTGACGCAGCTCGAACAACGAACTCCGCAGGCGCTGCTTAAGCTGCGTGACTCTTTGGTAGAAGGGGGTGCAGGAAGCGATCGCCAGTCTGAGCCTGACTCGCAGGTTCTAGAAATTGACATGCATCCTTTTTATGAAAATCTCCCAACTATCCATGATCCTAGAACAATTGGACAAGGACTAGAGTTTCTCAATCGCCATTTATGCAGCAAGGTATCAACCGATCCCCAGTATTGGTTAAATGCGCTATTTCGTGTTTTACATGAACATCAATACGATGGAATATCGTTAATGATTAATGATCAGATTCATTCTAGTGAACAGCTAGTTGAACAAGTTAAACAGGCTTTGAAGGTTCTGAGCGATCGCCCTGCCGATCAACCTTATGAAGCCTTTCGGACAACACTTCAAGAACTTGGATTTGAACCTGGATGGGGAAATACGACTGCCCGTGTGCAGGAAACTCTAGAGCTTTTAAATCACCTGATTCTAAACCCTGAACCCGCTATTTTAGAAGCCTTTATGGGTCGTATCCCAGCAATTTTTCGGGTTGTGCTGATCTCTATTCACGGATGGATTATCCAAGAAGGGTCACGTGGACGCCCCGAAACCGCAGGACAGGTCGTTTATGTTTTAGAGCAAGCCGCTAGTTTAGAACATCATATTTGGGAAAGCATTCAACTAGCAGGGTTGGATGCGATCGGAATTCAACCCAATGTGGTCATTTTGACGCGGCTCATTCCTAACTGTGAAGGAACCCACTGCGATATGCCGATTGAAAAAATTCAGGGCACTCAAAATGCCTGCATTTTACGGGTGCCGTTTCAGGCGAATCATTTACAAAATGATCCTCAACTGATCCAAAACTGGATTCCCAAATCTGAAGTTTGGCCCTACCTTGAAACCTTTGCGATCGACGCAGAGAAGGCGCTACTGGCTCATTTTCACGATCGCCCAGGGCTGATTATTGGCAATTATAGTGATGGCAATTTAGTGGCATCTCTGATGGCTCGGCGGCTAAATGTGACTCATTGCACGATCGCTCATACGTTGGAAAAACCTCGATATTTATTTAGTGATATGTATTGGCAGGAGATGGAGGCAGAGCATCACTTCTCGGCTCAATTTACCGCTGATCTAATCAGCATGAACGCCGCCGATTTTATCATCACCTCTTCTTATCAAGAGATTGTTGGTACACCGGATACGCTGGGGCAGTATGAATCGTATAAATGTTTTAGTATGCCTCACTTGTATCACGTAATTGATGGCATTAATTTATTCAGCCCTAAGTTCAACCGAGTGCCTCCGGGGGTCAATGAAAAATTGTTTTTTCCTTACAGTCAAACGGCTGATCGGGTTTCCAGTGTGCGAGCGCGAATGCACGATCTGCTTTTTACTCAGGAAGATTCGCAAATTGCCGGATATTTCGATGACCCTACTAAAACTCCCATTTTTGCGATCGCTCCTTTAGTTTCAGCTAAAAACTTTACAGGGCTAGCAGAATGTTTTGGTAAAAGCCAATCGTTGCGATCGCGGTGCAACCTGATCTTGATCACCACGACCCTGAATGCTTCCCAAACAAACTGTGCTGAAGAAGCAGAAGCGATCGCTCAACTCCATAACATCATTCAGCAATACGATCTCCACGGTAGTATCCGTTGGATTGGCATGTACTTGCCAGGGGCAGAGTTAGGGGAAGCGTACCGGATAGTTGCCGATTATCGGGGTATATTCGTCCACTTTGCTCGCTATGCTGCATTTGGTCGCACGATTTTAGAAGCAATGAGTTCTGGATTACCGACTTTCGTCACTGAGTTTGGTGGCTCGTTAGAAATTTTGGGGGAATATCACAATCAATTTTGCATCAACCCAACCGATTTAGAAGGAACTTCAAGGCGAATTTTAGATTTTTTTGACCAGTGCGATTCAGACCCTAAGCATTGGCAAGAGAATTCTGATTGGGCAGTGCAGCAAATCCAGAATCATTACACCTGGCAGTTACACACTCGGCACTTGCTTTTACTGGCAAAGATGTATAGTTTTTGGAACTTTGTGTTTCAGGATGATCGTCAGGCATTGCTTCGTTATCTGGACACTCTATTTCACTTAGTTTATAAACCTAGAGCTGAGATGATTCTCAAGCGGCTATAGTATTTTTCTTTTTCTTTAGCTTTGGGTTGAGAACGAGAGGAAGAGAAAAAAGAAGCAAGCAGCTCATCTATCAATAAATTATTAGTGAAACATAAATTCTCATGGATAATCAAGCATTGATTCAATCTCTTCAATACAGTGACTGGACGGTTTGTGAGACTCAGTTTGATCCTAATCAATTACGGGTTAGGGAAACAGTTTTTACGCTGGGTAATGGTTATTTAGGAACACGGGGTAGCTTTGAAGAAGGGCATCCGGGGGCATTGCCGGGAACGTTGATTTGTGGCGTGTATGACGATGTGCCTGTCTTTTATACTGAACTGGTCAATTGCCCAGATTGGCTGCCGCTAGTAGTAGTGGTTGATGGCGATCGCTTTCGGCTGGATCAAGGCAAAATTTTAACTTATAAACGGCAAATGGATCTGCGCTATGGCATTCTCAGTCGTCAAGTGCGATGGCGCAGTCCGGGTGGTAAGACTATAGACCTAAACTTTGAACGCTTTGCTAGCCTTGCTGATGAACACGTCCTAGGATTGCGCGTTCAAATAACGCCTATTGATTGTGATAGTGTGATTGAAATTCAAACCAGCCTCAATGGCTATCCTGAAAATCAAGGATTTAACCACTGGGAAAGGGTCGATCAGGGCAAGGCTGATTCTGGTATCTGGCTGCATCTTTGCACCCGTAGCTCTCGCATTGAACTGGGTATGGCAATGAATATGACGTTGACTGGAGTTGAGTCTTCTTTACAAGTCAGCAATCCACCCGGTTACCCCACTTTGACCACAACGGTTTTGGTGACGTCTGGGCAGACTATAACGATAGACAAACGGGTGACCGTTTTTACTTCACGGGAAGTCGAAAAACCCGTTCAAGCGGCTCAAGAAAAATTGGCGGTATTATCTGATTATGCTGCGCTGCTTCAGGTTCATCAGCAGGCATGGGATCAGATTTGGCAGAAGAGTGATGTCGTGATTGAAGGCGATCGCCCGGCTCAGGCAGCGGTTCGCTATAATCTCTTTCAATTATTAATTAGCGCTCCTCGACATACCGATCGCTTCAGTATTCCTGCTAAAACACTTTCAGGTTTTGGCTATCGAGGCCATGTTTTTTGGGACACCGAAATTTTTATCCTGCCTTTCTTCATCTTTACGCAACCCGCTCTTGCCCGCAACTTATTAACCTATCGCTACCATACTCTCAATGGTGCCCGACGCAAAGCTAAGCACTATGGATATAAGGGGGCAATGTTCGCCTGGGAAAGTGCAGAAACTGGCGATGAAGTGACTCCTCGGTGGCTACCCCCACAGAATGACCTGTATGGAGAAGATATCAGAATTTGGTGCCGCGATCGCGAAATTCACATTAGTGCCGACATTGCCTATGGGGTTTGGTACTACTGGCAAGCTACAGAAGATGATGAATGGATGCAAGACTACGGTGCCGAAATTATTTTAGATACTGCTGTGTTTTGGATCAGTCGCGTGGAGTGGAACACAAAAGAGGAACGCTATGAGATTCGTGAGGTGATTGGAGCCGACGAATATCATGAATATGTGAGCAATAATGCATTTACCAATCGTATGGTGCAATGGCATCTGCAAAAAGCATTGTTTGTTTACGATTGGCTGCTCCAAAAGTTTCCAGATCAGGCTACTGACTTAGAACAAAAGCTTCACTTAACCTCAGAACGTAGAATCCGCTGGCAAGATATCATTGCCCATATCTGGATTCCGACTGATGCTGATACAGGATTAATTGAACAATTTGAAGGATTTTTTAAGCTTAAAGATATTCAATTGAAAGATTATGAACCTCGTCATCAGTCTATACAAGCTGTTTTAGGTCTGTCTGAAACTAATAAATGGCAGGTCTTGAAGCAGCCAGATGTATTGATGCTTTTTTACTTAATGCGATTCTCTCAAGAATCTCCTTATAGCCAGGATGCATTACAAAAAAATTGGGATTACTATGCCGCTCGAACCGATATTACCTATGGGTCATCTCTAGGACCGGCGATTCATGCCATCTTAGCTTCAGATGTGGGTGAAGATGCCTACAATCAATTTATGCAGGCTGCATGGGTTGACCTTGAAGATACTCGCCACAACGCTGCAGAAGGCATTCATGGCGCATCGGCGGGCGGGGTTTGGCAGGCTGTTGTTTTTGGTTTTGGAGGCGTTCAGTGGGTAGATAATCAACTAATAGCGCAGGCTCGTCTGCCTGCTCATTGGACTCGCTTAAAGTTTCAACTGCACTGGCGCAACCAATGGCACGAATTTGATCTTCGTCCTGCGCCTTCCAATATCCAAGGAGTCATCTTTGACCTGGATGGCGTTCTCACTGATACAGCAGAGTATCACTACCAATCCTGGCAGCGGTTAGCCGATGAGGTGGGATTGCCTTTTAGCCGTCAGGCAAATGAAGCGCTGCGGGGCGTGCCTCGTCGGGAGTCGTTGCTGTACATCACGGGCGATCGCCCTTTTTCAGAAGCCCAAATTCAAGAGATGATGGCACGAAAAAATCGATTCTACGAAGAATTTGTTCAAAAAATTACGCCCCAGGATTTACTGCCCGGAGCGCTCGAACTTTTAGATGAATTGCGGCAAGCTGGAATTAAAATTGCGATTGGTTCAGCCAGTAAAAATGCTCGAACCGTTGTCGAACGATTGGGCATTGCCGATCGCGTGGATGCGATCGCCGATGGTTACAGCGTGGAACATTCCAAGCCTGCACCCGATCTTTTTCTGTACGCGGCTCAGCAACTTGGACTTTCTCCCGCAAACTGCCTGGTGGTCGAAGATGCGGCAGCGGGAATTGATGCCGCGTTGGCAGCCGGGATGGCAACGGTCGGATTGGGCCCTCACGAGCGCGTAGGCGCGGCGGCGAAGGTTTTGCCTAACTTAATGGGGGTTCATCTTGTAGACTTACTGCCTACACTACAGTGAGCCTGGATTGTAATTGAGGGGTTAGTTGCTTAGACCGTGAAGACGCTAGAGAGGAGAGCCTATGCTCTTCAAAATTTGGCATTTCCGCCCAACAAGATCGGCAGAACCAAGTCAACGATCCGTGCTGGACATGGCGTAACAGTGTGTTAGAACAGCAAGGGCAAGTAGACATTTTTTCTAAGAAGGGTTGTTAATAACGGGTTAAAAAAAATCGTTAAATCGAAATAGTTCTTACCCTTTAGAGAGTATTCCCAAAACTTGAGGAACTTGTGAGGAAATCCAGTCACGTTCCTCACAAGTTTCTCACCTCTGATCACAGATAATCAGCTCAGTCATTCCCTGGCGTCTTAAATCATCATTTTGAAGAGCTTTTAAAGTCGTGGGTCTTTCAAATAAAGAACCGAGCAGAGAAATTGCGATATGCTAAAGAAGAACGATCGCCCACATCTGCAAGTCGTTCAAGTTTCAGTTCAGAGAAGCTAGCAACCTATGACATCCAGAGCGAGTACTACAGCCCAGACCGATAATTTGACCCCGTACGATCGCCACCTCATCCGTACACCGGGTTCTATTCAACCCCAAGGCATCTTATTTGTCCTTCAAGAACCTCAGCTCAATATTCTCCAAGTTAGCCAAAATACTTTTGAACTCATTGGGCGGCATCCACAGGAATTATTGAATCAATCCTTAGCGGCAGTTCTCGATCGCCAACAACTTGATATGCTCCAGAGTTGTCTTTTAAAAGACTTCGAGAGCATTAATCCTCTGAAATTATTCATTAAAAGTAAAGAACAGATCCGTTCTTTTGATGCCATTTTCCATCGTAATGATGGGGTTTTGCTGCTAGAACTAGAGCCGACCCAGGTTAAACAAAATCCTAATTTTTTCAGCTTTTACCACCAAACCAAAAGCGCCATTGACCAGATTCAAAAAGCATCTACACTTCAACAAATGAGCCAGGTTGTAGTCGAAGAAATTCGCAAAATTACTGGGTTCGATCACGTTATGATCTACCGATTTGATCCTCAAGGCTCAGGAGTTGTTACGGCTGAAGATCAGGAAGACAGACTGAATGCCTGGCTAGGTTTACACTACCCGGCTTCCGATATCCCTCCCGAATCTAGAGAACTCTTAACCCATAATTTACTCCGGTTTATTCCTGATGTGGGTCACACGTCCATTCCCATAGTGCCAAGCGATAATCCTGTGACTCAGCGATCGCTAGATTTGAGCAAGGCAATTTTACGCAGCGTTTCGCCCTGCCATTTGGAATATTTACACAACATGGATGTCAAGGCATCCATGACAATTTCATTAGTTCGAGATCAGCAATTATGGGGCTTAATTGCCTGTCATCATTATTCATCGTCTAAACATTTAGCCTATGAGGTTCGCACTATGTGCGAATTTCTGGGTCAGATCATGTCTTTAGAACTGGGAACCAAAGCCGACTATGAAGATCGCGACTACGAAACAAAATTGCAATCTTTGCAGCCTGAATTTGTTCAATCCCTGACGCAGGCAGACGACCTGCTCACAGGCTTGAATCAATCGTCATCAAACTTATTGCAGCTCGTGAGTGCCTCCGGGGTTGCCCTTTGTTGGGATGACGAAATTACGCTGATCGGTCAAACCCCGCAGCTAGAAAACGTCCAAGCTTTGCTCACTTGGCTCGAACCTCAACTTTCTAACAACGTTTTTTATACTCATGAGCTACCGAAATTATATCCAGTCGCTGCTTCGTTTCAGGCAACTGCGAGTGGAGTCTTGGCGCTCGCTGTTTCTCAGGTGCGCAAAACCTACATTTTGTGGTTTCGTCCTGAAGTAACACAAACCGTTAATTGGGGCGGCGATCCCCAGCAAACTTCTGTCCAGGAAACGGGTGGAGCCTTAAAGCTATCTCCCCGAAAATCTTTTGAATTATGGCAAGAAATTGTGCGGGACACAGCGCTACCCTGGAAACCCTGTGAACTTGAAGCGATCGCCGAGTTGAGAAGCATAATTGTCGGCGTCGTGCTGCGGCAAGCCGATGAATTAGCCCGGATTAATGTGGAGCTAGCACGCACCAACGATGAGTTAGATGCTTTTGCCTACATTGCCTCTCACGACTTGAAGGAGCCATTGCGGGGAATTCACAATTATTCCAGCTTTTTAATCGAAGATTATGCCGATGTTCTCAATGAAGAGGGTGTTGCTAAACTGCAAACCTTAATGCGGCTGACTCAGCGCATGGAAGATTTGATTAATTCTCTGTTGCACTTTTCTCGGTTAGGACGGATCGAGCTGTTGCTGAAGGATACGGACTTAAATCAGATCGTCGCCCAGGTGGAATCGGTCGTAAAAATTAGCCAACCCGATGCCCCGATCGCCATCCATCTACCTCGACCTTTGCCCACTATCTACTGCGATCCAGTGCAGATTAACGAGTTGTTCACCAACTTAATCAGCAATGCCGCTAAGTATAACGATCAATTTGAAAAACGAGTCGAGGTCGGCTATTTAACAACCGCAGAATTGCCTCAGCAAAACCCGCTTAGGAGAACATCACCCCCTGGGTTAGTGTTTTATATCAAAGATAATGGTATTGGTATTCGAGAAAAGCATCTAGACAGTATTTTTCGCATCTTTAAACGCCTGCATGGACAGTCTCGTTATGGGGGTGGTACAGGCGTGGGGCTGACGATCGCCAAAAAAATTGTTGAGCGTCATGGAGGGAAAATTTGGGTAGAATCAAGCTATAGAGCGGGCAGCACCTTTTACTTCACGTTAGCGGGTTAAGGAAAACTCATGGTTATCAATCAAATTCAACCTCTTTTAGTCATTGAAGATAGTGACGAAGACTTTGCGGCTTTTGAACGTATCATCCGCAAGGCAGCTTCATTGCAAAATATTTATCGATGTACTGATGGCGATGATGCGCTCGATTTTTTACGTCGAGCAGGAGACTATACTGATGTCGCTAACTCTCCCCGCCCCGGCATGATTCTGCTTGATCTTAATCTGCCAGGCACCGATGGCAGAGAAGTATTAGAAGAAATTAAGCAAGATGAGCTTCTAAAAATGATTCCAGTGGTAGTATTTACAACCTCTGATAAGCCTAGAGATATAACGGGTTGCTATCAATGTGGTGCTAATGGATATGTGGTTAAGCCGATCGACCTCAAGAAACTGACAAAGATAGTTCAGGTCATCGTAGATTATTGGTTTGAAGCAAACACTCTGCCTAGCCCAGCAGGAGACCGCAATGAAACGACCTCAACCGATCGTTTTAATTATTGATGATAGTTCCGTCGATCGGGAAACCTATCGGCGGTATCTCCAGCAAAATACCGAAGACTATACCGTTCTAGAGGCAGAGTCAGGAATAGAGGGTCTAGACCTTTGTCAACGCTGCCAGCCAGATATCATGTTGGTTGATTATGGGCTACCCGACCTTGATGGAATAGATTTTTTAATAGAACTACAAACGCAAACGCATACGCCTCCAGTGATTATTTTAACGGGGCAAGGAAATGAAGCGATCGCGGTGGAAGCCATGAAATCGGGCGCCCAAGATTACCTAGTCAAAGGCTATTTGACTCCTGAAAAACTCCGAATTGCTGTCACCAGCGTCTTAGAAAAGGCACAGTTGCGCGCTCAACTTCAGCGCAGCGAAGCCGAACGGCAGCAAGCCGAAACCGCCTTACGCCAAGCCAATAACGAGTTAGAAAGGCGAGTTGAGGAACGCACCTCTGAACTGATGATCACCAATCAAGACCTGCAAGCCACTTTATTAGAGCGGCAGCAGGCAGAAGTATTTTTGAAAGAAAGTGAATTACGCTTCCGTTCCCTCAGTGAGTCATCGCCTGTTGGCGTTTTTCAAACTGACCTGGATGGCAAGTGCCTCTACACCAACACTTGCTGGCAAGAAATTGCAGGTCTAACGCTAGAAGAAAGTCTAGGGGATGGCTGGATGAAGACCATTCATCCTGATGATCGGCAGATGGTGGTTGAAGAATGGCATCGGAGTGTGCAGGAGAAGCGAGAATTTTTTCAAGAGTTTCGGTTTCTGACTCCCCAAGGAGGGGTTCGTTGGGTGTACGCCCGCTCAGCAGCAATTTACTCCGCAACGGGTAAAATTTTGGGTTATGTGGGCACGGATGAAGATATTACCGAGCGCAAACGGTCAGAACAACAAATTCTCGAACAAGCCAATTTACTCAACGTTGTTTCTGACGCAATTTTTGTGTGCGATCGCTCCAACCACATAATTTTCTGGAATCAGGGGGCAGAGCGGCTCTATGGTTGGAAAGCATTGGAAGCATTGGGTCAGAATGCCCGTGAGCTAGTGGGTCTAGATTTTGAGAGAGATTGGGATACTGCCTGGGAGACTGTCCTGAAAACTGGAGAATGGCAGGGGGAATTGCATAAGGTCACAAAAGTGGGCAAGACGGTTATTGTGACCAGTCGTTGGACGCTTGTACGCGATGAATCCGGGCAGCCCAAATCGATCTTGACCGTAGATACCGACATTACCGAGAAAAAGCAACTAGAACAGCAGTCCCTCCGCAATCAACGCCTTGAAAGCGTCGGCACCCTTGCTAATGGCATTGCCCATGATCTCAATAATATCCTCACGCCGATCTTGGCAATTTCTCAGTTACTACCGCTTAAATTTCCTAAATTAGATGAACAAACCCAAGACCTTCTCAAAATGCTTGAAACTAGCACTAAACGAGGGGCAGCTTTAGTCAATCAAGTCTTAACGTTCACGCGCGGCGTTGAAGGTAAGCTAGTGCCTCTGCAAGTCAATTACTTGTTGTTAGAAACTCAAAAAATTGCTAAACAAACCTTCCCAAAATCTATCAGTTTTCGGGTAGATTTACCCCAAGACTTGTGGTTAATTTCTGGCGATGCTACCCAGATTCATCAGGTGCTGATGAATCTTTGTGTGAATGCGCGAGATGCCATGCCTCATGGCGGCACCCTGACGCTCTCAGCCACTAATCTTTGGCTCACCGATATTCAAAAGCCGCCAGACGCCCCGGCAGGAGCCTATATTGCCATTACCGTTGCCGATACTGGCACCGGAATGCCCCCTGAAATTGTGGCACGCATTTTTGACCCGTTCTATACGACTAAAGAAATCGGTAAAGGAACAGGGCTAGGGCTTTCAACGACCATCGGTATTCTCAAAAGCCACAAAGGGTTTATTAACGTTTCAAGTGACGTGGACAAGGGAACTGAATTTAAAGTGTTTTTACCCGCGATCGACACGATGACTATGGAGCCAGTTAAAGAGACAGTATTCCGCTCAATTGATCAAAAACTTATTTTAGTGGTTGATGATGAAGCTCCCATTCGTAGCGTCACCCAGGCGATGTTAGAGGCCCATCATTACACTGTATTTACTGCCAGCGACGGGAGAGAGGCGATCGCTTTATATGCCGAGCACAACGATAAAATCAACTTGGTGCTGTTAGATATGATGATGCCGTCAATGGATGGACAAACTACTATTCGCGCATTGAAAAGAATTGATTCTGAAGTTAATATTATTGCAGTTAGTGGACTTTGCTCTAATAAAGAAATTGCCCTGAAAGCAGGAGCAAAAGGGTTTTTGCAAAAACCCTACACTAACCAAGATTTAGTAGAGCTAATTGATCAGCTAGATAGAATCTCGTTATGAATCAAGTAGGGGGAAGCATTTGCATCAATATCCTGGCAACGTAGCCTAAATTCGAGTGCAAGTGCTTCGCCCCTACAGAATATTTGCAATGACCGAGAAGATGTCAAATGGGTTCTATAGGGCAGCGATCGCTTCTTTTCTCATTTTCTTCATTGCCTTCAGCTCAATCTGCCTGGCTCGTTCTCGCGTGAAGCCAAACGATTCTCCCACTTCAGCCAAGGTGCGTTGCTGCCCATCCTCTAAGCCATAGCGCAACATAATCACCTCTCGCTCGCGATCGTTTAAGCAAGTAAGATACTGCTGACATTCCTCCCGCGCTACGCTTACCTCTACCTGCTGCAATTGCTGCATATCAGGAATAAGATCGCCTAATCGCGTTTCCTGTTCCTGCCCAACAGTCGCATCTAAAGAAGCACATTGGCGCTGTTGCGCCATGAGCGTGCGTAATTCTGCGGGGGTCATATCCAGCGCTGAAGAAAGCTCTTCGCCGTTAGGAGGACGTCCTAACGCTTCAGCTAGTCTGCGGGTGGTAGTTTTAACCTTGCTCAACCGTTCTTGAATATGAATGGGTAAACGAATCGTGCGAGTATCTGACTGGAGCGCGCGGGTCATGCCTTGGCGAATCCACCAGTAGGCATAGGTCGAAAATTTATAGCCTTTGGTAGGATCATACTTCAAAGCAGCTCGCTCTAAGCCAATATTCCCCTCTTGAATCAGGTCTAGTAGGTCTAAGCCTCGATTCTGATATTTCTTAGAGACGGTGACAACTAGGCGCAGATTAGATTGGATCAATCTGTTCTTGGCGCGTTTGCCTTGATGGATAATTAATTTTTCTTCTGGGGTAGGATGCTCGGTCGGCAGCAAAAGCAGCATCGACTGAATTGCCCGAGCCAACTCTAGCTCTTCATTGCCATTGAGTAGCGGGGTTTTGCCAATGGCACATAGATAGTCGCGGATGGGATCAACACTCATAAGAATTTAGAATAAAAAACCAGGTCAATGCCTGGGTGTTGCACTTCAGGGGTTAATTTGGCTTAATTAGAATACCTCATTGCTGTCAAGCAATATGAGAAATATTCTCACTCTGTAAAATATTCTCAGCCAGATAGTGATGAAACGCCACCATATCAACAAGTTATGGCAATATTATTACTTCATTATGCTTTTGTTAGCAGCCAATTGGCAATACTATGACTTTAACCTCTAAACCCCGGTTTTACAGTCTATCTCTTTGCAGGTCGTAATGGTCAGATTATCTCAAGCTGAAACAGGGGATATACACTAGAGAAAATGTTTTGAGGACTTATTAAATGGCGCGAACAACCGGAGCTAACGCTAAAACGTCTCCACAGGAATTGCCTGAGGTTCCAGACCTGAATAAACCTATTGACGCTGAAGATGCGCCTCTAGCACCCGCAGAGTCTGAGGCAAAGTCACAGCCAGAGCCAGAGTTAGAGCCAGAATCTCAGCCAGCGGCAGAATCTCAGCCAGAGCCAAAGCCTCAATCTGAGATTCTGGCTCAGACTCTGAGCAAGGGGCAGACGGGTGAAGATGTTCAGACTGTTGATGATATTTTTAACTCGCTCAAAGTCTTGCTCAGTACGGTCGAAAAGCTCCAAAAAATCCGGCTAGAAGTGGGCGACATTAAGCCGCTACTGATGCGGATGTTGGATGGGGATCTAGTGTCGGGTGAAGAGCTAGAGCAGCTTAAGACGGGCGTTAGTGGTCTACTCCGTTTGGTGCGCGCTTACAGCGATCATCAGGCGGCTCTAGCAAAAGCTCAAACTGCCCGAACGCTGCTAGATGAAGTCCTCAAGGTTACTCCATCCCAGGGCAATGGATGATAGATAAAGAGTCGTTCTTTGGCTCACTTCCTCTTCTTCTAAAAATGATATTAGAGTCGATTTCGCCGGAAACGCCTGCCTTTTGCGTAACGTCTCAATGGACGGACTCAGTTAAACAGAGGATGGCTGTTTGGGTTGTGATGTAATGCAGGCAAGAGGTTTGCCCCATAAAACACACAATTTTTTCGCCTAACCACTTAGGGGTGTCCAGTGCCTTAGTGAGGCGATCGAGCTTGGATAAAGTCGTTGTCAATCTTTACCAAAGCAGGTGCCTCTATGACGAATCAACGTCTCAAGCCCAGAACTTCAGAGAACTTAGTCGGTTATCTGTTCATGGCACCTGCTCTTTTGGTGTTAGGGACGTTTGTCGTTTTGCCGATTCTCTATGCTGTCTTTTTGTCATTGCAAAAAGTGCAGCTTTTAGGCGGGATTGAGTACGAGTTTGTAGGGCTGCGAAACTTTGCTCGCCTACAGGCAGATGAGCGGGTTTGGATTGCACTACACAATACTGCCGAATATGTGGCGATCGTTGTGCCATCTCAAACGTTGTTGGCGTTGCTGTTGGCGGTGACGTTGAATGCAGGGGTAAGAGGTAAGAGCCTGTGGCGAGTTATTTACTTTTTACCCACGGTTACTTCTTCTACGGTTCTGACCCTTATTTTTATGTGGATCTACAACACAAATGGGCTGTTGAATCGCTTTTTGGCGGCGATCGCCCTCCCCACTTACAACTGGTTAGGCGATCCCGCTGTGGCGCTCAAGGGGATCATGCTGATGAATATTTGGTCAACTGCACCATTTTTCATGGTGATTTATTTGGCGGCATTACAAGACATTCCGCAATCTCTCTATGAAGCCGCAGAAATTGATGGGGCAAATGCTTGGGGAAGGTTTTGGTTTATCACGCTGCCTCTCCTAAAACCTGTCACGTTTTTTGTGATGGCAATAGGAGTCATTGGGACATTTCAACTCTTTGATCAGTCTTATATTATTTCTAATGGGTCGGGGGGCCCTAACAATGCCACACTAACCTTAGTGCTGTTGATTTATCAGTATGTTTTTCGAGATTTACAGATGGGCTATGCGGCGGCGATCGCTTTTCTGCTGGCAGCCCTGATTATTGTGATCACGTTGATTCAAAAACGGCTGTTTAGTGGCGATCGTTAAGGCTTTCTTCTCCTTAGCTCAAAATGAAAAGATTAACTGGCTCATTCTGGATTAGTAAAATTTTATATGTTCTGTTAATTGTCTATGCCGCCATTACATTAATTCCATTTCTCTGGGCGCTTTCAGCTTCCTTTAAACCCCTCTCCGAAATTGTCAGTGGCGAAGTTAACTTCATTCCTCGCCATTTTACTTTGGCAAACTACCGCCAAATATTTACAGAAGAACCCCTATTTCTACGCTGGCTTTTCAATAGCGTGGCGATCGCTGTGAGTGTGACGCTGCTCAATCTCACGTTTAATTCTTTAGCAGGATATGCCCTAGCCCGACTGCAATTTCGCGGCAAACGGTTCTGGTTCCTCCTAATATTGGCTGTGCTAGCGGTTCCGTTACAGGTAACGCTGATTCCTACGTTCTTAATTTTGAAAGCTTTTGGTTGGCTCAACTCCTATCAAGGCATGATTGTGCCAGGGATGGTAAACGCCACCTTCATTTTTATGATGCGCCAGTTTTTTCTCAACTTTCCCCCAGAGCTAGAAGAGGCTGCTGCGTTAGATGGATTAGGGCGATTTGGCATTTTCTGGTACATCGTTTTACCTCTGGCAAAACCAGCTTTAGCAGCACAGACAATTCTCGTTTTTATGAGCAGTTGGAACAACTTTTTATTACCCGTGGTAATTTTGTTTGAACCTGAAATGTTTACACTACCGCTAGGACTCAATACGTTTAAGGGAGAATACATTAGCTATTGGAATAACATCATGGCAGCTTCTATGATTTTCACGCTCCCTGTTCTGTTGCTCTACGCTTTTTTCAATCGATACTTTATTCAAGGCGTTACATTTACAGGCGGAAAAAACTAGCGGCAATCGTCAAGCAGACGTTTAAAAAATAACGCCAATCACCCGTAGGGGCGTGGCATTCGGCAAAAAAGTCCTCGGACTCACGAGAAAGTGTCGTCCGAATGCTACGCCCTTACACCTTGACATTATTGTTATTTTCCAGATCTGTGTGTCTCGACGAGGGAAATTGTTGCCCTAATTGATTCTCTTCACCTCTAATTAGTCTCTTCTTAACTTGGAGATGCTTCTCTTTAAATAGGGTTGTTTAGTTTAGTTGAGGGATTTGAAATGAGTGAATACCTTGCTAAACAAAATTAGATCTGAGCGTCACTAAATTAAAGTTTTGGAGTGCAAATGCCAAGTAACAATCATGTCATCTTCATCCACCCGGATGGAACCAGTCCTTCTCACTATGCAGCGGCACGGTTTGTAGAATACGGTCCTGATGGACGGCTAAATTGGGACAAGCTCGATAATGCTGCCGTTTACTTAGGACACATGGAAGACCAATTGGGTGGGACATCCAATGCGGGTGCTGTAACCCATGCAACGGGTACAAAGGTGTACGCCGAATCGTTTGGTCTAAACGCGGATGATTCGGCGGTAACGTCTCTTGCGGGGACTGTTGGCAAAACCATTGTGCAAGAAGCCGTTGAAGCCAATAAGGTCACTGCTTTAGTTCAATCTGGAGCTTCATTTGAACCTGGTACGGCGGCATTCGTCTCGCAAGTCGGTGAACTTGTTGTGGATGGTCGTCGGACTCCTCCTCGTCAGCGCTCAGTTGATATTACCAAAGAGGTCATTCTGTCTGGGGTCGATTTCATTTTAGGCGGCGGTGAACTCAACATGATTCCGGTTGGGCAAAGCGGTTTTCATGGAACGGCGGAGCAATACAATGCCCTCAGCACCAATCCTTTACAGCGCCCTTCTGAGAACCTGATCGACCTGGCAAAAAGCCTCGGTTACACGGTCGTTTACACAGAGCAACAGCTCCGTGATTTGGCAGATCCGGCTAAGTATCCCACGCCTCCCACTAAAGTATTGGGTGTATTTGCGCCGATTCACACCTTCAACGATCGCCCAGAAGAAGTTTTGGCTCAAAACAATTTACCGCTATACTCATCGACTGCTCCCGAAATTGGCGAAATGCTGGACATTGTTCAGCAATTAATGGAAAGCCATCCAAACTTTGGCAATGGTTCGATCGCCATTGTTGAAGAAGAGGGCAGCGATAACTTTGGCAACAACAACAATGCGGCGGGAACCATTGAAGGAACTCGTCGCGCTGATCGGGCGATCGGAACTGCCTTAAACTTCATCGATCGCCATCCCAACACTTTGCTATTGACAGCGGCAGACAGTGATGCGGGCGGGTTACAAGTCGTCGATCCTCGTAATCCAAATCAACCCGTTGGCACGATCAACAACAACCCCACCACTGAAAGCCGTAACGTTCCGCTGGATGGTCAAACGGGAGCCAACACGCTTCCCTTCATTGCCCAACCTGACGCGAATGGAGATGTTTTTCCCTTTGCGGTTGCGTGGGCTGGAACGCCTGACTACAGCGGTTCCATTGTGTCTAAGGCGCACGGTTTGAATGCCAACAAGCTGCCTGCCACCGCCGACAATACGGTGATGTACGAGTTGATGTATGAAACCCTGTTTGGGGTTGAATTGAAACCTCGTGTGCAGGAAGCCGCTAAAGCACCTGAAGCGACCAAGGACACGGGCAATGTCATCTTTATTCACCCAGATGGCACGAGTCCTTCTCATTACATGGCGCTGCGGAATATCGATAAAGGTCCCGATGGTCGCCTTAATTGGGACATGATGTCAGATGCAGGGGTTTACCTGGGACACATGGAAAACCAGTTGACTGGAACCTCGAACGCGGGTGCTGTCACTCATGCGACAGGTGTAAAAACTTTTAACGAGTCGTTTGGGTTGGAAGAATCGAACGACCTAGTGGTTCCGGCTTCCGGTCGGGCAGGACAGACTATTTTGGATGAGGCGATCGCCGACGGTAAATTTACCCTGTTGCTTCAATCTGGGCATTTGGCAGAACCTGGCAGTGCCGCTTTCGCTGCCAAGACGACTAATCGGGCGGGCAATGATGTCCGCGCCCGCGACAAATATGCCGAAATTATTGAGCAAGTCATTCGCTCTGGCACCGATGTCATCATGGGCGGTGGTGAACTTTATATGTTGCCAATCGGCACCACAGGTTTCCATGTCACCGCAGCCTTAGATGCTTCCGAGACAAGAGCTCAGCGTCGTCCCGCAACTAACCTAATTGAGTTAGCAAAATCTCTTGGCTACACGGTGGTTTACACCGAGGCGGAAATGAACGCAGTGGTGAACAGCGCTAATCCACCTGAAAAGCTGCTGGGTGTATTTGCTGCCATCCACACTTTTAATGATGTCACCGAAGAATCTTTGGGTTTGAATACCGCCAATCCTCAGCCGTTGTATGTGGCTACAGCTCCAACAGTGGCTGAAATGTTGGAAGCGTCTTTGAAGCTGGCAAACCAAAGTGGTAAAAACTTCTTCGCTGTCGTTGAAGAGGAAGGCACTGATAACTTTGCTAATAATAACAATGCGAGTGGGACAGTCGAAGCGCTGCGCCGAGGTGATGCAGCGATCGGGGTGGCGATGAATTATATCAACACTCAAGATCCCAATACATTGCTCGTTACAGCGGCGGATAGTGATGCGGGTGGGTTGCAAGTATTCCAATTTGCTCCCTACACTCGTCCGGTTGGCAACTTTGATGCCAATAATCCTATCCTGGCAGACAGTCAGCCCGAAGTTCCCTTTGTATATGTGAACCCAACCACCACTAATACTACCCGTGCATTTTTAGATGGCGAAAAGGGCAGCACCGCCAGTGCCGAATTCCCCTGGGTTCCGTTTGCGGCTCAAGATAGCCTTGATGGTCCAATGGGCAACTTTGCAGTCAATTGGGTCGGAACTCCCGACTTCCCCGGTAGCATTGTGGCAAAAACCTATGGGATGAATGCTGATCTGCTGCCGTCCACTCTGGATAATACTGAGATTTACAGGCTCATGTACCAGACTCTGTTTGGGCG
>Ga0209181_10004521_pt1 | contig 20664 bp, 9 predicted proteins | sample MAT05_FD_187208 | JGI IMG/M metagenome (GOLD analysis project Ga0209181, IMG submission 187208) | Freshwater microbial communities from Lake Fryxell liftoff mats and glacier meltwater in Antarctica - MAT-05 (SPAdes) (version 2) | ecosystem: Environmental > Aquatic > Freshwater > Ice > Liftoff... | reverse complement strand
TATCTACCGAATACTGCATCACCCTTTTTGTGCGGCGTTCCGAAACTACGGGGTCCCGAAGCTACTAGGGTTCATGCTCGGCAGGCCGTATGCAAGGCGTTTGCCAGCTGAGCAGGACTTTTTTTTCTTTCGAAGCTTACGAAATCTTGATGCAAACTACTAGACTACAAGGGACGCAGTGGGCATCGATAGAGCAACTTTGAGACGTGTACGGCTTCTTGAACTCTTTACTTCTCCAGCCCCCCGCAGGGGCCGCCGGAGGCTCCCCGGTTGGGCTATGTACTCATGGTCCAACCCAGCTCACACGCAGTCGGATAGCAACCGTTGCCGTCCTTCATGCTCAAGTTGCTAGGGCCAGCGAAGGTTCAGCACTCAGCCCGCGAAGTAAAAAGTAGTCTATGTATCTTTTGAATATCACCATAAGAATCTTTCCAGATTCAACTGGACGCTATGACGACGTACCGGGACTAGTTGGCGAGTCGGGAGTTGTTATACCGTTGGTGCTCTATTTCAGCGAAAAATATAATGAGTATAGCTTGGCTACCCTGGAAAAAATTCGAGAGGCCTTTACGCTCTTCTGGAACTATTCCTCAGCGAATCCTCCCAGCGAATGTTTTGGGTCGGAAAATGGTTCATTCAAGAACGCCATCCAGCATTTCATCAACTTCCGAAAAGCTATTATTCATGGAACCTTTAGCGCGGAGACCGGCGCTGATTCTTCGGGCCTTGCTTGGCGCCCATCGTCCATAGCAAAAGCAAACTGGGTCATTAGTAAGCTTAGCGACTTTTTCGAGTGGGCAGATTCGAGAGGAGCGAGGGATGCCCAGCGTTTCAATCCAACTGCTACACCATCAAGATACGCGGCACTTGTGATGCGCGCCGCTTATGAGCAAAAGCGGAGCAATGCCTTTCTGGGGCATACATGGGCAGCGGCAAAAGATCGGCAGCTTACTGGTCGCACTGTATCTAATACACGTGGACCAAAGGCTGCCCCGCGAGAGCCGGCGCGATTTCCAGATGTTCACTTCAGTCGGTTGCTGAAGGAGGGATTTACGACGCGCGATGCGACCAGTCTGCGAGACTGCCTATTGGCAATCCTGCTCAACAAGGGAGGGCTGCGCGAGAGCGAACCTATGCACCTTTGGGTCATCGACGTAACCCAGGATCCTTCAACAAAGGGCGCCCTTGTAGTAATCAGGCATCCGTCCCAGGGCACGGCACCTACGGGGCCACAAGGTCGCCGATACAGCAATAGGGAAGACTACCTTGCAAGGGTTTACAACTTGAGACCCAGAAATCTGGTTGTGGGACCACTTCACGCCGGGTGGAAAAGTGCCTTTGTTTCAATCGAGGTGCAGTGGTTTGAACCGGTATGGGGTTTACGCTTTTGGGAGCTTTGGAAGCGCTACTTGCACCTTCTGTCGCGTGTTCCGCGAAATCATCCATACGCCTTCATCGTCTTCAACGGGGAGACGCGTGGTCGTCCTATACCAATCGACACCTTTTATGAGGCGCACACAGCCGCGGTTTACCGCGCTGGCTTGGTCCCTCGTGTTGGTGCAGTACGTCTAAAGTCACTGGGACTTACAGCGCACGGTCATCGGCATGCATATGGGCATAGGGCGAAGAATATGGCTGGGCTTGACACTGTGATAGTTCAGGGAATGCTGCATCACTCGTCGCCAAACTCTCAGAATGCTTATACCCAGTTAACCAGAGAAGAGCGTCGAATGCTGCTAAGTCAAGCTAGTGAACGGATGCATGTCCCAGACCAGTGGGATGACAGCATCATCGGCCAAAACAAACAATCGTAGACGAGTATGGCAAAGAGGAAAGACATCAGTGTGACACTGGCCGCGGGTATTCCTAATCCCCCTGCAATCAGCAATACATGGAGCTTCGAATGGCTGTGCTCTGAACACCCTGACATGTCCGCCTGGGCCCCGTGGGCTCAAACGTGGGTCGCGACGGCATATGACAAGGCACTTCAGAATTCAACGGATAGAAAAACTGCTAGACCGCTGTCGGGCGCCGCCAACGCCGCGGCTGCTACGGTGGATGCGTTGTGTTCACTGTTCATTGACTATCTGGGGAGGCGAGCTTGTGACGGTACGTGGCTATATCCAAAATGGAGACGCGATCCTCGCGAACTGTTGTCAAAGTTAGAGACCGAGGACGCCGAGATTGAGCTACGTAGCGAATTTTGGGAGGTTGCCTGCAGACCTCTACTCAGAAAGTATCCCTCGCCAAACGGTGAAGATATTCGTTTGGTCTCAGGTGCAGCGGCCAATCGTTCAAAAAACGTCGCAAGCTTCCTGCACTGGCTCGCTGAGTTGTTTAACAGGCAGCTTAACGCCGCTGGAGGAGCGGAAAATCCACGCGCTGGTCACTATCGAAATCCGTTCTGGATTCGGAATGAACATGGGAGTCTTATCGAAGACGGGCAAGGCAAGCCCTTGGAGAGAGTGGCTCGGAAAGCTGACAAGACATTCTCATGGATTGCCCGAGAAATCCCTCAGCTGCGGGCGTGGCAGCCTTTGGCTTGCGATTACGTAGCGCAATTAAAGTCAAATGTTAGCAACGCGACTTCTGGCATAGCACTGTTCGTAAACAGCTTTCTCGCTAACGCCGGACGCACTGGTACGCCTGCAGCGGGACTTAGCCCTGCCGTAGCGCGAGACCCAAGTCGCTTTATGAACCGCAACAGCGGCGTACCTGATACATACAAATCAAGTAGTTCAACGGATCAACACATCGGCGCCGCTGTCGATTTTCTTGACTGGATCCTGCTCAATCGGTTTTCAGAACCGGACGGACGTGGTGGATTTATTACACCCTATGAATTCGACAATCCGTTGACTAGATCCGAGAAAAATGCCGGTTCGAGAAGATCGACTGAGACGCATCGCACTGCCATGCCCTATGCTTGGGTGCAAAGCCTGCGTCGCATTCTCGCGCAGGGAGAAAACTTCAATCAGTGGAGTTGGGCGAGACAGGCGCAGACATCAATAATGGGAAGAGGTGCTGACTGGTTTGAAGTCGATGAAAGCATTATCGATCCAAATGACCCGGACTGTGTGTTTAGGCAGCGTACAACAGGAGCAAACGAACCAGGGAGCACGCGAACGTTCTATGAAATGTGGTCCCCCGTTCGCTGGGTCGTGATATTGGTCAAACTCACTACCGCCTTGAGGACCATGCAGGTGCGCGTGCTTGATAGTGGAGAAAGCGACGAGTGGCGCTTTGACATCCGGAGTTGGGCGACTCACTCCTCTCCGTGGATACTAAACGGTATCAGCGAATCAAATGAAAAACTCGCTGCCAGCCTAGCGCTCAGGTTGGCTGCCCACGGCAAGCGTCGTACGTCATCGGATAAACACGAGGGTTGGGCTAATGGCGCGCTCCGTAGGGTCACTGCGGTTTCCGAGGCTCTCGGTCAGTACTCAGACACTGTTATCTACGTCAACACCAACAAGACGGCAGACGCCAAGCTTGAAGGCGCTGCTAAGGGGTTCGATGTGCCACTTCCATTGGAGCCGTGCCCTGTGCACGTAGACCAGGCAGGACAGCTTCGCAGACCTGCGTTTGCGAGCCCTCGGGAAGAGCACCAATGGCTCGATAGCCTGTCGCGAAACGTCCACTACTGGCTCGCTAAGCTTCGCGACTGGCAAGAGAAGTACAACCCGATTGAAAGACGTACGTCTTGGCACGAGCTCGATAAAGCGGCCCGAGTCACGACGAAGGCTTCGGAGCAATTCGAGATGTATCGTGAAACCTGTTTCCTGTTCAGAGAACCCTCGCTGAAAACAGGTAAGTTTGCCGACCCAAGCCTTCCTGTGCCCAATGGTGTTGTTGACCGCGCTTGGTGGGAGCTTTGTAAGGAGTTGCAGAATCAGTTCGCGGCGAGCGGCAAGACCAATCTTGATGGAAGCACAATCCGTTTAGTGGTAGATGATAGCGGCAACATCAGTTCCACGTGTATCTTTGACCTACACAGTATTCGCGTTAGCTTGATTACTGCATTGGTTGTAGAGGGCAAAATTCCCGTTGAAGTAGTCCAGAAACTTGTTGGTCATAGCAGAATATTGATGACTATCTACTATACGAAGATCAACACGGAACAAATGCGCGAAGAGCTTCGGAGAGGCCTGGAGCGCATGGATGGTCTTCGTCATGAGTCTGAAGCGAGCTTTCTTCGAAATGCTTCAATAGAGCAGCTACGCGAGCGAGCGGCCTTCAACGACGAAGATAGCGTACTTCGAGCGTTGGGTATCAGCACCGAAGCGACACCAGGTGCCACACGGTCTGCCTCCGGTTGGCTTGAAATGGCATTTGGGATATGCCCAGTCGGTGGCAACGCCACGCAGATCGCCGAGAACAGAAGCCTTCCTGGCTGTTTCAACGGAGGCCCGTTGTTGAAGACCGGCAGAAAGGACGGCAGATACGATACATATGGTGCTGTCGAAGGTGGCGCACGGAACTGTCCAAATTGTCGATGGTTTGTTACAGGCCCATCATATCTTTTTGGCCTAGTCGCAAAGTTCAACAATACAGCGTTCTACCTAGATGAAGCAAAGAAGTTAGCTATGGTCGACGCGAAGAACGTCTCAGATCTTACGGAAAAGATCTACGAGTCAGAAAGGGAGGGTGCGGCAGACGCTTTGCTTGGTGGTCTTCGTCGACAACTTGAAGTGGCCGAGCATCGAGCCGAATCCTCTTCGACAAGGCTTATGGACCTAGCTACAACGCTTGGCAATACGCATCGTTTGATAAATCGATGTATTGCCATTCTGCGTGCGGAACCTCTCGATCAGCGCGCTAATGCCCTCGTCCTCTCTGGTGGTGAGGCCGAGTGGACTGCTGTTATGTCCGAGACCGACTCGGAACTCTTGCAGCTCAGCATTGTCGCGCAAGACTCCGAGGTCTATCCTGAGTTGGACGCAGGCAAAGCAATTTTGCGGCGATCTCAAATCATCGACAGGAAGCTAATGAAAGATGGTCTTGCGCCACTCTTCATGACGCTCAGTGAGGAGGACCAGCAGAGGGCTGGCAATGCACTCATGAAGCGCATGGGACAACTACTCAGCCCTGACCGTCCAGCTGTGGGATTTCTAAAGGCAGTCAAGTTGATTGAATCAACTGCACCGCTTGCTGACCATTTGGGCCTGAACAAGGCTGCGATGGAAGAAGAACTAGACCGGTGCCTTCGTCAGTCACCTACAAGGTCGCTTCCTCTCGTTTTTGGCGCGGCGTCCGCACCATTGGCACTCACCTGAGGACTGAAATGACAAAGCTGGGTGCGCCCGAATATTCTGGAGTACCACAGGACGAGTTACTTGATGCTCTGATCAAGAACGCGAAGCACCCGGTGAAGATAAAAAACCTGCAGCAGCTGCACGAGGTTTGCAAACGTCGGTTCGACGCAAAGGCAGCGAACTGGACGTATCAGGCTGTTGCACGTGATACTGAGGCTATCGGCTTTCTCACTTCAAAGTCACTAACCCTGCCTACTGCAAAGGATTACCGTCTGCTGATCGATGCGTGGCGCGCTGCTTCCGAGAGTTTCGCTTCGAAAAAGCGTCCAACAATGACAAGCGACTGGACAGAGCACATTGCTGATCCCGCTCTTCGGATGTTGATGGTGACCAAAGATGCTGAAATTAAGGAACTGCGAGCACAGCTAATCTTGGCTCGGCGTCACCAGCAGCCCGTGACGGTGCATCTTGGCGGTGGGCCGTCTACCTCGTCCGGGTCTCAGGAAGCCAGTGCTGCCGCATCACGAGACCGTCTACTTCCAAGCGAGTTCAAGGCGCTGCGCCAGGCCACCTCACCCGCTCATATGAGATCAGTGGGTTGGACGGAAGGCAAGCAGGGGCAGATCATAGATGACGAAGGTGTCATAGTCCTGCCAGCTGGCTTTATGCCTGGACTTCGAAAGTTGCTCGGTGACCTTTGATGTGGGACTTAATCCGGATTTGCTTGAGCTGTGTTCAGGCGAACCTAGGGGTCACGGGGAACTTTTGCTGTGAACGTTTACGTATCTATGGCGCGGGCGGAGCCTGCGAGCTTTCGGAGTTCAAATTTCTGAATTTTCCCGGTCGAGGTTTTAGGAACCTCTCCAAAAACTACAGCACGAGGCACCTTGAATCCGGCTAGGTGATGCTTGCAGTGGGCCAAGATGTCTTCTGCAGTCGCATTGGAACCTGGCTTCAGCTCCACAAAGGCGCACGGCGTCTCACCCCACTTCGTATCGGGCTTTGCCACGACCGCACAGGCAAGCACTGCCGGATGTCGGTAAAGAACGTCCTCAACCTCAATCGATGAGACATTCTCCCCGCCAGAGATGATGACGTCTTTGCTACGGTCTTTGATCTTTATGTAGCCGTCTGGATACAGCACCGCCAAGTCACCGGTGTGATACCAGCCACCTGCGAACGCTTCACGGGTTGTGCCTGGATTCTTCAGATAACCCTTCATGACTATGTTGCCCTGAAACATTATCTCGCCCATTGTCTCGCTGTCGGCGGGTACGGGTTGCATCGTTTCCGGGTCGAGAACTACGGCACCTTGCTGTAGGTGATACCGAACCCCTTGGCGGGCATTGAGTCGTGCTCGTTCGCCGATGTCGAGGTCTGCCCACTCCACTTGCTGGGCACAGACCGTGGCGGGCCCATAGACTTCAGTCAGACCGTATACATGTGTAAGGTCGAAGCCCAGCGCTTCCATTCCTTCAATCAGCGAAGCAGGTGGCGCCGCGCCAGCTACCATCGCCTTGATGCCACGAGTTAGCCCGGCCTGCAGTTCAGCAGGTGCGTTGACGAGCATGCTGTGAACGATGGGGGCGCCACAGTAGTGAGTAACGCCGTGGTCTCGCATCGCGTCCAATATGGCCTTGGCCTCTACACGACGGAGGCAAACGTTAACTCCGGCGCGAGCAGCAAGGGTCCACGGGAAGCACCATCCGTTGCAATGGAAGAGCGGGAGCGTCCAAAGATAGACCGCATGCTTGGGCATATCCCATTCGAGGATGTTCGAGATTGCATTGATCGCGGCGCCTCGGTGGTGGTAAACCACTCCTTTTGGGTTGCCAGTGGTTCCGCTCGTGTAGTTGAGGGCAATAGCATCCCATTCGTCTGAGGGAAGCACCCAAGCAAACTCCGGATCGCCAAGGGCCACGAACTCTTCGTAGGTTGTCGACCCGATCCGCTCGGGATCGCCGAGAAACAGTTCATCCTCGGCATCGATCACCAGAAGTGGGTCTGTACGCTTCCGCAGAGCAATCGCCTTCTTCATCACCGGAGCAAATTCCACGTCGACGATCACGGCCTTTGCCTCGCCGTGATCCAGCATGAACGCTATGGCCTCTGGGTCCAGGCGCGTATTCAAGGCATTCAACACTGCACCCGCCATCGGGATGCCAAAGTGTGCCTCGACCATTTGCGGGGTGTTCGGCAGCATGACAGCAACGGTGTCGCCCGTGCACACCCCAGACCGAGACAAGGCGCTCGCTAGTCGGCGGCATCTGCCGTAGGTTTCCGACCAGGTTCGGCGCAACTTCCCATGCACGATCGCGACGCGTCGGGGATAGACCTCAGCGGCTCTTTCGATGAAAGAAAGCGGCGTCAGAGGTGCGAAGTTCGCTGCATTGCGAGGGAGGTCTTGGTCAAAAATTGAGGTCATGGAGGCTCCCTTGCGAAGTCGGTCCAGTGGAAGGTCGAACTCCTACTCAGCCATCGCCTTGAGCAGGGCGTCTTTGGCGTCTGAGTAGAACTGAATGTCGATCCTTGTCGCCATGTCGTCCGACAGGTCGACCAGTTGCCGGCGGCAGGCCACCGGCATCAGCAGCGCCGTGGCACCCTTCTCCACCGCAATCTCGGCCAGGGTCACCGCATTGTGGATAGGCTCGATGGAGCCGCCGAGGTTGATTTCGCCGACGACGATGAGTCCGCCCCGGACGCTGCGCTTAAGCAGCGAGGTACACAGCGCAAGCAGGGCGGGTACGCCAAGCTTCGCCCCCGACTTGGCGGCATCAAAGGCGCGCAGCTGCACGGTGAACTCGTGCTGTCTCGGGTCCTTGTCGCCGACAAGCTGCTGCGACCGCGCGTACAGGTTTTGCTCGGCGAAGCCGATGCTCTCGCGGAAGGCCGGCGGGATCGGCTTGTTGAGCACCTTGACGCCGCTGCCAGGCCCTTCGTTGACCTCGATGCGATAGAGGCCTGAGTTCTCGTCTCCACCTCCAGGGCTGATCGTCCACACCTGGCCCGGTTCCAGTGGATCACCGCCGATGCTGTTGTCACTCTGCAGTTCGGGCGTTGAGACGAATTTCTCGACACCATCGGCACCCATGACGTAGCTGAAGTGCGTGTTCCGGAACTCGGCAGCACCCACTCGCTTCTGCTGTTCCTTCACGCGCCGACGCGATTCCATCCCGATGCGCACCGCCCATTCCAAGTCTTCGTCTGCAACGGCATCGTCACTGCTCGGGTGAAGCAACTTGAGGAGGCCACTGACCGTCTTGTTCACGGCGTTCGTGTCGCGGCCGGAGAGGGCACCACCAAAGTACACGCGGTTCTGCAGCTGGCTGACCCGACTCTGGTTGCGCAGTTGGCTCCAGCACTCCGACAAGAAGTCACTCACCAAACCAAAGTGGTTGGTGACCAGGTCCTTGTTGATCTTTGGTACGTCCCAGCCGGGCAGGTAGGCATGGATACGATCCATGAAGGCGGTGTCGTCCCGCATCTCTGGTGGGAGCGGCCCAAACAGATGGCCGACGCGCTGCTGGTGCTCAACGTCAACGTCGAAGTTACCAACGAGAACGATGCTGCCGTCGGCGCGGATGCTCTCCTTGCCACGACTGAATTCGCCGGACTCCATGTAGCCCTTCATGATGTTGACACCGTCCTTCTGGTCGAAGGAGATGCCGGACACCTCGTCAAAGCACACCACGTCGTACTGGCAAACCAGGCCTCGGCGACCCTTGGCCGTGTTCTCGACGAACATCTTCGCTACGGTCGCCTTGCCACCTGAGATCAGGTGGGCGTAGGGCGAGACCTGCTGGAACAGGTGGCTCTTGCCGGTGCCGCGTGGGCCCAGCTCCACCAGGTTGTAGTTGCGCTCGACGAAGGGCACCATGCGCAGCAACAGCGCGTTCTTTTGCCGCGCGCTCAGGGCGCCAGGCTCGATCCCGATGGACCGCAGCAGGAAGTCCTTCCACTGCTCGGTGGTGAATGCCTGCCGCGCCTTGGCCAGCGTGTCCAGCACGTCCCGCTTCGAGAGCTGAATCTCGCGCAGCGAAGTCACGCCGAACGGGCGCCCTTTCGCCTCCTGAGCGATGGCAACATCGAAGGTGATGCCAACCTCGGCGTAGAAGCCGCCGGTCAGCATGCGCTCATGCTTGTTGACCAGGTCGCCAGCAATCCGAACATCGGTGAGTCGCAAGCTGGGCAAAGACGCAAGGTACTCACCCTTGTTGTCCAACCTCGCCGTGATCAGGTCGATGATCTTGACTTCACCGGTCTCCAACGCCCGCGCCTTGAAGAGTTCTTCTTCGCCAGCACGCACGGTCCGGGACTTCAGCTGACGCTGAACGATCTCCAGGCCTTCGTCGATTTCTTCTTGCACGGTACTTGCGCAGTACCGGCCGAGCATGAACTCGACGACGTAGGTCGGCACTGGGAACTGACGGCTGAAGGTGCGCACCAGGTCCTTGCGCACCAGATAGCCTTCCAGCACCGAAGCTGCCTTTCGATCGATCTCGTCCAACTCAACCATGCTTCTTTCCTCCGCCAACCACGGTGCTCGCTGTGGAGACCAGTTCACCCGATGGACTCAGCAGCGCAACGTAGGCTTCCTTCCCAAGCTGGGCATCGTCCTCAACCATCACCGAGGCGGTTCCGTTCTCCTTCAGCGGTTTGACACTGAGCACGAGGCTTGTTGAGGGATCACCGGCCTCTCGTCTGATGTCGACGGTGAGCCCGGCAAACTCACCGTCAACCGCCACCGTACATCGCATGCTTTTCCATGCGATGTCAGTCAGCTCAACGGCCGGCTGGCCGTGCGACGATCCGCTCTTGGTGACGACAAGCTCCAAAGTCAAACACTCCTGCAGGCTCAGACCACCGTGGGAGTATTCCTGTGATCGCCTATAACAGCTAATGCCGTCTGCCAAGGCGAACTGCTGGTTCGTGTTCCAGAACCATGGGAAGAGGCGCTCGCCTGTCGATGCCCCGGGTTTGATTGAGGCGCAGCGTCCCCACTGGTTGTCCATAAGATCGCTGGCCACGTCGATTTTCGGCAGCTTGCCAGGCATTAGCAGCCAGCCGTGGTCAGTCACGACCTTCACGCTGCTCCAACCTGCGGCCAACAGCGAGTTGATGCGCTCCGCCACTTCGCTGAGCAAAGGGTCGATGTGCTTGGCCAACTTCCAGCCCCTGGCATGGCCCTCGCCATCGATATCACCGAATTCACACCAGGCGCTGCCTTGGCCGTCGCCGTTGTCCGTGCGGCCCAATACCTTCCAGCCGCCGTCGCGCAGAAGCTTGTCGAGGTGGTAGCCACCTTTGAGGGATTGGCCCGTAGCCGCTACGCACGGCTCGAAGTCATCGCAGTTGTCGGTGCCACTGATCTTGTTGCGAACGGGTGCTACTGCAGCCTTGCCCGTTGCTGTCACGCTCGGCAGAGCCGCCCAGTTCACGGCTTCTTCAACCATGCATCCGCGCCCCTCCAGTAAAGAGGACAGGCGACGAGCGGCGTCGAACCGCAGACCGTCGACGAACAGTACGCATTCGCCTTTGCGTGCTACGTGCGCCTTTGCGCTCGCAATCGTTCCGCCGGGATATGTGGAACCATCGACCAGCTTCTGGAGGTAGCGAGCCGACTCTTCCATCCACGGCAGGTAGATCGCGCGTGTAGCCGCCGTCACTGCGTCAAGGTCTGCCGGTTTGTCTACACAGGCAAGTGCTGCCAGTACAGCGTCGTCGGCTCGCCATCCTTGATTGACATACCCCGCCTGCAGGTCGCTCACCGTTCCAGCCGTCAGGCCAGCCTTGGTGACCTCGGCAACCAAGCGCAGGTGCTTGATCGCCATGGCCAACGGCGACTCACCCAACTCCGCCCAAACCAACTCACGACGCGGCGCGTTCTCCGCCTCCAACTCTGCGATGCGCTTCCTGGCTTCGTGCGCCGGAAGATCACCGAGGGCCAGCAGGTCTTGCTGCAGAGACTTTTCCTCCGCGTCGTTCCACTGCGGCCAACCGCCGCCAACGTCGGCAGCGGCGAACAAGTCGAACGATGGCATCTTGCACTGGCGGATGCGAGCAGGAATGTGCGGGTATCGCTTTGGTGCTTCGCTGTAGCGCTCCCAAACCGCGTGCCAGGGGCCTTCGCGATTGGCCAGCTTGCTTGCTCCCGCGAGCAGGCCGTCGCCCTGAGGATTGAAGGCCAACTGCGACTTGCAGACCTCGACGAAGGCCTTCCACTCGTTCGCGCCACGCGCTTCCTGGAAAGCATCGCCCATGTCCAACCACTGCAACAAGTCGCGGACTGGGTCGCCACCGGTGAGCAAGGTGTTGAAGTAGTCCTTGTCCAGTCGCTTGCCCTTGAGAAGATCGAACTCTTCGTCGAGCAGGCGGTACAGCGCCAGCTGCATGGCGCTTTTGGCGTCGCTGTCTTGGGCTACATCCAAGCCCAGTCCGCCTTGGTCGGACTTCAAGAACGACAGGACTGTCCAGTCCTTGGCATTGGCCTGTGACCAGATCACACCCCGGTACTGCAGTTCGGCCAGTGGCTTGAGCAAGTCGGGGCACGCCTCAACCGCCCGCAGGTCCTGTCGGCTCACGCCGGGCAGGTAGAAGACTGGCACACGGTCTGTGGGCAAGGTGACATCAGCAGCCTTGCCTGCAATCACGCACCGCAACCAAACGGCAGGTCCAACACGGCTTTCAGGCGCGTACTCGCCCAACACCTGCAACTCAGACAACTCGCTTTGCAGGCGGGGGATGACGGCCTCCCACTGGCGGTCTTTATCGGGCCAGAGGATGCACGCGGGTGCCACCTGTACTTCGGGGTTGAAGACCGCCGAATCGCGCACGATCTTCTTCAAATGCTCGATCACACGCATGTCAAGCGCCCCCCATGGCGAACTGGCTCATCACTTGGTCGACCAGCCTCACCGTCCGCGCATCGATCTGCGTCACGCTCCACGCCTCGGCCGTTGCCAGCTCAGCGTTCAGTTTGAGCCCATTCTTGTAGCCCACCTCACGGCCCTTGCTGTCGTGGCGGTCGCGCTTGTCCTTGAAGCTCTTGTTGCCCAGCGCACCGTTGAAGCCCGAAATCGTCAGGTTGCCCAGCCTGTGGACATGAGTTCCCTGGATGGCCTTTGCCTTCTTCTCATCTCCATCGGCAATCATCGTTATCCAAGACGCAGGAATGTTGTCGCCCTGCGGGAAGATGTGCTCGATGGTCCACACGAAGAGCTTGCCTTCGTACTTCCACAGATCGACCCAGGTTTCCTTAGTCATGCTCTGTTCGGCAAGCGCGCACAGCACGAACCTGGTGACGCCCGAGTTCTCTTCGTAGATCGGGCCCTCCAGCTTGCTGCGGAAGGTCTCGTCACTGGCCGACACCGCGAGCAACTCGCTGCGAACGATTGACACCACGGCATCGCCCAGCTCAGTGCCCAGCTTGTCGATGGTCGCCATGAAGAGGCGCGTCAGGTCACGGGTCGGCGGCGTGTCGGTGAGGTTGCGTCGAACAAAAAAGCAGACCAGCATCTCTGCAATCTTGCCGAGGTGGTCAACAGTCAGGGCATGCTTGTCTCTGCGAACCAGCAGATACAGCATCAGCAGGTATGACGGCGCACCCTGGATGCGGTCCAGGTCCTTCAGGGGCTTGTCCAGTTGCGCCCACGCTTCGTCTGCGTTCCGCGAGAGCATCAGCGCGTAAAGCTGACCCGCAGCACGTATGTTCTGCAGGTGCTCCTTCGCGTCGTCGCTGACGAGCTTCTCGTAGATTTGAATCAGGTTGGAGCGCGTGGCCACGGGGCCGAGCGGGTCCTTCTTCTTCTCGTCTTCGTTGCGGAAGGGTGCGTTCAGCTCGTCCTTGAAGGCGTTGTAGTACTGCCGGAAGAACCGCTCCTGGATGCTGTAGTCATCGCCCAGGTAGCCCAGCAGCTTGTTCCACACGTCGAAGTAGTGGTCGACCTTGCCGGGCTCGGTGGTTTCAAGGCGAGCCAGCAGCTTGTTCTTGATCAGGTCGACTGCCGTCAGCGGCATCCCTCGGTTGTTGAGGGACTCGAACAGCGTGTAGGCGTCGGCGTGGCTGGCGACCTCGATCTTCACCAAACAGGCCTGGCTCACCTTGTCCAGGAAAGCCATGATCGAAGCCAGTCGATCGCTCTCGCCAACTGCCATCTCATCGATGCGGTTCTGGAAGTAGCGGAAGGCGCGATACACCTTGCGATTGCCGGCGTAGGCCGGCGCATCGCATTGGCTGATCACGCCCACGTCCGACAAGACCGCCCGGTAGTCGTTCTGGTTGTTGTTTTGAATCTGGGGAATGACGCGTAGCTGGTCATCTCCCTTCTTCAGCACCAACTTGCGCTTCAGGTTGATCAACTCAACGCGCTGATCGTCGTCCAGGTTGTTCTCGTGGCTCTTGAGCGACTTGTACAGCGCAGCAAATAACAGCGACAGCGTCGTCAGGCGCTGCTGGCCGTCAACCACCTCCAGTCGTTGTACAGCCAGCGTATCGGTGGTCTGGTTGATGCAGATGATCGAGCCTAGAAAGTACCCGGGGTCGTTCTCTTGAACATCGTCAAACAGCGATTCCCACTGGTCCTGCTTCCAGGTGTACTCACGCTGGTACCGGGGAATCGCATACACGACACCTGCCTCGATGTCGAAGAGCTGCGAGATCGGGTAGTTGTAGACCGACTTGATCATAGGGACTCGATCACCTCAGCCGTCTGGCGGTAGTCGGCCAGATAGCTGTCGAACGAGAAGGTCGGGCTCTTGATAGCCGTGATGAAATCGTCCATCCAGCTGCCTGCCTTGTGCTGCAGGCCGTGCATGCTGGCTTCGGGCGCCATCACCCCCGTCGGGCGCGAGGCGTAGTCCGTCAGCACATTCAGTGCTGCGTATCCGTGGGCACCCATGTCCGCGAAGTAGGACTTCGTCAACGCCTTGGCGTGCTCACGAACAGCCACGAGGTCTTCCACGCGCCTTGGCTTCTCCAGCACCTCCTTGGTCGCCTTGATGTCGAAGGCCCGGCAGAGCAGGGGCAGCATCTCCTTCTCGGGCACGTGGTAGCGCTTGAGCTGGTGGAGCTTCTCGGTCATCGCCGCCTCAAGCTTGCGGATGTCACCGATGTTCTCGACGAAGCGGTCCACCTTGTCCATACCGCGCCGGGTGTGGGCGTAGCTGAACTCAATGCTTTTGCTGCCGAAGATGATGCCGTTCAGGCAAATCCATCGGCAGAAGCCCAGCTCGAAGCGCAGCAGGCGAGTACGGTTGTAGCTGTTGCTGATCCGAAGGAAAGCCGTCCACTTGTCCTTCTCCCAGGGCGAGAAGTCAGCGGCCTTGTGGATCAGGTCGATGTGACAGAAGGACCGGGTCTTCGGCATGGTGATGTTCAAGCACTCCATGTCGCCGATCTGCGTGGCGTTGAACACCTTCTTCATCACCTCGGCGGCCATGTCGTAGGCGGCCCTGTTGGTGACCAGTTCGTACTCGTCGGTCACCACCGCAAACGGAATCTGCCGCTCGACATCCACCACTGCGAAGTGCCGCTTGAGCTGCTGGTACTTTTCGAGGCCGTCTCCGGACGGCATGAACAGTGGTCGCAGCTCCACTGGAAAGAATGCCTCAGCCGTGTCTCTGGCCTTCCAGGGGCGGGGGTCGGTTGTCATCGCGTTATGCCTTTACCTGCAGAGTGCGGGCTGCGCGCTTTTCGGCCAGCGTCAAGTGGTGGTCGTTGATGCGATCGCCGACCTTTCCGTCGTACTTCAGACCAAGCTGATACCAAGGAGCCGAGGGCACATCGCTGCCACGATCTTTGCTCCAAAGCTTGAATTCTTTGGTCTTGGTGTCGCGGTTGGTCACGCGGTCGCGTAGTACGCCCGCATCCTTGACTTTGATGTCATCAACCAAGACAAATGGTCGAACATTCAGGCCAAAGCCATCATTCAAGTCTGGGTTCCAGCCAATGGACTGCTGACCAATGGGTTTCCACCGAACGAAGATGTCGTATGGCGCTTCACCGGTCAAAATCAACTCCAAACGCTTCTTCAGCGTTTCGGCGGCGGCCTGCTTTTCCTGGGCGCCATCGACGTTGTTCTCTGCATCCCGCTTTTGGCGATTGATCCAGTCGCCTAAATAGGTGTAGGTCAGCGCCTCCAGCGCTTTGTAGTCAAGCCTTTGGTAGTTCACCAATGCCGCAAAGCCATCTCGCAAGCCATCCCAAATATGCCAGATGAACGGGCGCTGATTGAATAGTTCGCAGTGCTGGGCAAAGAACTTGTCACGGAGCCACGTTTCGAGTGATTTGCCCGCGTAATCAGCAGCGCTCAGCAATTTCGCCAAAACGTCCTTGTTCCAAGCTTCGCCATAAGCATCGGCTAGCAAATTCAGGAGTCGGTCTGCTGCCGATGCTTCTCGCCCTACAGGCGGTATGCAGACGATTCCGTCGTTGTCAGCATGGGTGATCAGGCCCTGGCACTTAGCCACCCAATCCCTGACTTCATCCGACAAATTGAGGTTACTATCTTTCTCGGCTGGCCAGCGGTAACCAAGCAAGCGTGCAACCGCAACTTGCATCACGGTACCGTCCATCCGGAGCGACCCGTGCTTCAGGGACTTCTCAGCTTCATCCCAAACCACCGAACCACATGGATGGCCATGGAAGAAAACTTGCGTGGGATCGGAAGAATACGGTTCTGGTAGTCCATTTGGAAATATGTCCGAGCTTTCGCTCTTCCAGATTTCTGCATCATATGGAATGGACAATATGGTCTTGACTTCGACCTTCCTGTTTTGGTTGATTGACTTTATAGAAGCTGAAAAGTCAACTGACTGACCAAAGGCTACGAGTGGTTCAAAGTTGGTGGTGCCCCTGGGAACTATTGCACAGCAATTAGTGTCATAGATTTGCCCGGCATATATGCACGTTGGAAATGGCGCCATCAAGCTGGCGACCAAACCGCTCTTGCCCCAGCTTGGTTTCCCGCTTCTCCATTGTTGAGCTTTATGGTTCAAATGCTTAACGCTGTCGGCGAGATCGCGCATTTGTCCAGATTCAGCCTCCCAAAGTATGCATTCCGACAGCCCTGAATAGTGTTCGGCTCCAGAGGGACTACTCTGCAGGTACTCCCAGTAGCGATGGTCAGTTGCGTCAACTTCCCAAAAATTCCTGACGAACCTTAGGCGATCGCCTGCTGAACTACCAAAGAAGGCCGTCGCATAAACGCCAAGCTCAGGCAGAGCCTTGTGTCCCGAGAAAATGATCACATGCTGCGGCCTGCGGACTTGTTCCGAAAGGAGAATGCTATTAACCCCCTGTGATTTGAGTAGTGAAGCCTTCTCTTCAGGAGTTTGTCCCAAACTCGCATCAAAGGCGCAGAAAGAATTCGCTCGACTTTTGGCTGCCTCAACGATATTCAGACTAACTTGTTCGCCGTTCGCCTGGGCGCTCTGGAAGCCCTTCTCGCCAAGTCGTGCGACTACTCGAATTGATCGTTCGCGCATCAGGTTTGCTCTGAAGGATGAATATCCCTTCAGGAACATCCAGCTTTGTGGTGCGACATAGGCTGCTACGCCCTCTGGACGCAGCAGCTCAATCAGTCGCATCGCCATGGCGGTCGCAAGGTTCGCCTTTGCGATCTCATAGTGCGAATCAATGAATACCTTCAGGCTTTCGGAGAACTTTATGCCGGTAAGGAACGGTACATTTGTGACAACTAGATGGTATGTGCCGCTAAGCAGTCGTGCTGCCTCCAAAAGTCCTTGTGCACTCAGTGCTGACTCCCAATGTTCCTCCCCAACAGTGAGTTTATTCGCCCGATTTAGCGCCAACGCGTCCTGAAGCAATAGGTCAAGTTCTCGATAGTCAGCGCCAAACAAATCGCCTTTTTGCATGCTGGGCGACAAGAGGCTGCCGAGCACTGGCGCGTGTGCGAACAACCGGTGCAGCCTGGCTAGGCCCTCGCGGAGGCGGCCAGCATTAGGCGCGTCGTCAGGCACCAATTTCTCCCAGTCCTGTGCCATTGCCGCAACCTTGATCCCACAGCATGCAATGCTCGGTGGCGAGATATCCCTTACGCCAAGCGGACTGCCGGATGCGTCCGGATAGCGCCAGGCCTCCAATGCCACAGCGAACACGGCGATCTCAACGCAGCGCGGGTCGATTTCTAGTCCGTGGATGTTCTCGGCAAGCACGCGATTGATGGCGTCTTGGGCGCTTAGGCCTTCCGCCGCCATGCGCATGGGCACCAACATTAAGAAAGCCGCCACAAGGAAGTGTCCAGAGCCACAGCATGGGTCGAGCAACTTGAAGTCGGCCAGCGTGTTGGGCCAGCCTTCGACCCTGCCTGCAGCTGGCGTGCCATCCTCGAGGGTGCGCAAGTAGTCGAGATCGGCTGGGCAAGGTTGACCTGGTTGCCGTGTTGCCCACCAAGCACCGAGGGAGTTGTGCAGCAAGAAGGACACCATGTACGGCTCAGTAAAGAGCTGCGTGACGGCGGGTAACTCGTCGGCTCCTATTTTCAGTTCCGACTTATTTATCCGGTCCTTGTTGTCAGCTTGCCAGAACTGATACACCCAGCCCAAGCTATCGGTGGCCTTGAACACAGCATCAGGTAGGCGCTTGAGCAGGCGTTCGAGTTCGCTCTGGTGCTCGGGTGCCAAGGTCAACTCAAACACTGGTGAGCCAGGCTTGAATACCTGAGGAAGCATGCGGGCTGCGAGCTTGCCCGCAAGTTCCCAGCCGCTCTTTGCACCTTCGTCCGGCGCCAGTTCGTCGCACTCTTCGATCGTGACGGCCACGCCGTCGTACATCAGCAGGTTGTTGTCGGTGAGGAAGCGGGCGAACAGCATGCGATGCCAGTGCTGGTAAGCCGCCTCCTGCACCAGATGCAGCAGTTCCTGTTTGCCGTACGTCGGGTTGGGGCTTTTCGAGTCACGTGCATCACCGAGCTGCTTGCCATGTACGCGCAGGCGATTGCGTAGCGCTTTCTCCGCGTCGCCTAGAAAGGCTTCGGGCTTGTCATGGCCAACGCCCAGTTGCTCCACCGCTGCTTGCGCAGCCGTCTCGGCGACCGTGCGGGCCACTTTGACTATCTTTTCTAGCGCGCCACGCAGGTCTTTGTCGAGGGTTTGCATCATTGGGAATCAGATCTCAGTGGAGGATGACCGGGCCCTTTTTCAAGGCCTGTGCGATGGTCTGCCTGGCATCCAGCAACCAGGCCTCGATGTCTTCGTCGGTCTTGATGGTTCGGTGGGGCAACTTGATGAACTGCGCCTTGGGCTCCATCAACTCGGTGGCAGCTACCAGCACGGCGTCGAAGCGCGAATCGATGGCCGCCACGCGGTCGGCGAACGACGACAGCGACAGCCTATCGACCGTCGCCAGCACCTCATCAGTGTTGGCCACTTGCACCTTGGGTGCATCGGTGAGGGTTAGCTTCTGAGTGGCGAGCAGGCTGTTGCGCTGCTCGGGCTCAAGTTGCTTCCAGTTGGTATCCGCATCTAGGCGCGCCATGCCGTTCTTGTGGCGGGTCTGGTAGCTGCTATGAAGGTTGTTCAACTCAACCCGCAGCAACTGGGTCAGGCTGGCCACCAAAGGCGTCAATGGATCGGGCTCTTCCAGCAACTGCCGTTGCTGCTCGATATGGGTGACCTGCGCCACCAACACATCGGCACCAGACAGACCATTGGCCTGGGCCAGCAGGCGCTTGAGGGTGTTCCAGGTGGGCAGTCGCTTGTCTATGCGCTCGCCGACGTTGGCCCAGGTATCGATGGCGGTGCTGAGTTCGTCGCGCTGGTTGTACAGGGCCAACAGTTGCTCATTGCCGGCTGTAAGGCGAATCTCCTCAAGCCCGGCAGTGGCCGGGCGTGCCGGGCGCGGAGCGTCGCCCCCGGCGCGGCTGGCCAGTTCCTGCGCGCTCACCAGGAACTGAGGCACGTAAGCCAGCTCCTCGCCCTGTTTGGCGGTAAGGCCGACCTTCTGCAGCACTTTGCGAACCTGGATGCGCTGAGCCGCCGAAACGGTGGCCGACTCGACCTTGAACATGGTCTTGCCGATGACCTTGCGTTCCAGGTCCTTCGGGTCGATGGTCTGGCCCTTTTCGTCCTGAGCGCGGACCAGCCCGGCCACCAGCAGCACTTGCAAGCCGCCGTCCACCGCGTCTCCTGGCCAGCCGTAGGTGGCACCTTCGAAGTTCTTGCGTATGTCGATACCCTTCTTGCCGCCGGCGATGTAGGCAAGGATGGCTTTGCACACCGGATTCTTGGCAGGCTCACCTTCATCGCCCACGCTCTTCAGCGCGTCAGGCGCACCCTTCTGCGCCTTGTCGTAGACCTTAGGCCACCCGGTATGGTCGGCGACGTGGAACTGCGGGTAGAGCCGCTGCAGCGCGTTGGTGGCAGCCTCCAACGTCATCTCTTGCAGTTCGGTGCCCAGGATTTCGTTGCCGCCGCCCTGGAAGACCCGGGCGCCCGAGTAGGCCTCTTGCAGCAGCTCTCGAATCTTGGACTCGGCGGCTTGCTTGGTGGTCTCCATCGCGGACCGCGCCTCGGTTCCTTCTGGCGTGTTGGGCACGCCGCGCTTGTCCAGCGTGGCGCTGGCGGCCTTGAAGTCGATCAGGTAGTGGCGCAAGTCGTCCGCTGATCGCTTTGGCACGTAGACGAACACGGTCGGCGACTGGTTGCCGGCCTGGCGGGCGTCGGCACGCACCGAGTTCTCGTCAATGCTCCAGCCGTCGCGCACCCAGACGCTGACCTTCTCGTTGGCGTCTGCCGGCAGCTGCGCTTCGAACACGGGGAAGATATCGCGCTGCACCTTCGAAGTGCCCTGGGTCAGCGATAGCTTGCGCACCATCAGGCCGAACTTCTGGCGGATGCGGTCGTCACGCTCGGCGTCGACCCGGTGGGCTTCGTTTGCCAGGCTGTTGCGCTGGCTGAGGAACTCGTCGTTCCAGGCCGCGCTTTCCTCCGTCTGGATGCGATATTCGTCTGCCACCTTCATCAGCAGTTCGCACTTCTCCAGCAGCGTGGGCAGCTTGCTGCGCAGCGCGCCGGAACCTTGCGTCAGGTCCTCGACCATGAGGTCAGCCAAAGTGTCGGCCGTTGCCCGGATGCCGATCTCGTTGTTGTTGGCAGCAAGCTTGTTGATCAGGAACACCAGGCCGCAGGCTCGCGCCATCAGGCGCTGGTCTTCGGTGCCTTTGTTCCAGACCATCGTCTTCTCGTGCACCTTGCGCGGCAGGATGCGGGATTGCAGCAGCTTGTCGGCCGAGTCGAAGTACAGGTAGTCGGCACCCACCATGTTGCCCACAGGCGCGTCCAGGTTGGTCTGAATGACCTTGTGGATCATTGAGAGCTGGTTGCGCAGTTGGCTGTCGGTACCGGTGCGGTCCAGCACACGAAGCGTGTTCTCCCAGAACCGGCGGCGCAC
>Ga0209181_10004518_pt1 | contig 20667 bp, 13 predicted proteins | sample MAT05_FD_187208 | JGI IMG/M metagenome (GOLD analysis project Ga0209181, IMG submission 187208) | Freshwater microbial communities from Lake Fryxell liftoff mats and glacier meltwater in Antarctica - MAT-05 (SPAdes) (version 2) | ecosystem: Environmental > Aquatic > Freshwater > Ice > Liftoff... | reverse complement strand
CTATCTCTTCGTCGCCCGTCGCGCCGACGCCGAGCGCCAGTTTGCAGCGCTGCTCGCCGACGATCCGCAGTACCAAATCGACCCGACCTCGTTCCCCACCGAAGTGCGCGAAGTGTTCGCTCTGGTGCGTACGCGCCTCGAGCGTGAAGCGCGCCTCCGCGCCGAAGCGCACGAGCGCGAGCTCGCGGCCGAACGCGCGGCAGAAGCAGCGCGCCTCGAGCGCGAGCGCGAGCGCCTCGAGCGCCTGCAAGAACTCGCGCTGACCGAGACTTTTCTCGAAGAGCACAGCCGCTTCATCGCCGCTCTTCCCTTTGGAATTGGCCAGTTTCAGAACGGGCACAGCGGGCTCGGCACGTTCTTCGCGGTGAGCGAGGGCGCGCTCCTGGCGACGGCGATCACCATGAAGATCTTGTTCGACACGCTGCCGAGCGACAGCGGCTACGCCGACATAAATGGCATCGACATCGACGCCGCCAACGCAACCGAGCGCGCGTATCGCATCACCAACTACGTCGCGTTGAGCCTGCTCGCGGCGGTGATGGTGGTCGGCATCGTCGACGCAGAACTACGCTTCGTTCCCGGCGTCACCCGCACGCGCGCACGCGTCGTCCCCGCGGAGCTGCGCGAGCCCACACCCACTGCCACGCTCGGAGTCGGCCCGACGGGCGCAACATTTCGTCTCGTCTTCTGAGGATCGTCCGCGGATCCCTTGCGCGTCCCCACGTCGCGATCCAGTCTCCGCCCCCCGCAGAAGGTCGCAAATGTGATCCTCTCGGCGATAAATGTCTCTTGACAGCGCTGTGGCTGCCAGTAGAGTTCCGCCCCTCCGAAGCGGACCCCCCGTTGGCCAACCAGTAGAGCGCTGGCCGACCTCAGGAAGATTAGTAATGCCGACGATCAATCAGCTCGTGCGCAAGGGACGCCAGGCCGTCCGGGTGAAGACGGCATCGCCGGCGCTCCAGAGCTGCCCGCAGAAGCGCGGCGTTTGTGTTCGCGTCTACACGACCACGCCGAAGAAGCCGAACTCGGCTCTGCGCAAGGTCGCTCGCGTACGTCTCTCGAATCAGATCGAGGTCACGACGTACATCCCAGGTGAGGGTCACAACCTCCAGGAGCACTCGGTCGTCCTCATCCGCGGCGGCCGCGTGAAGGACCTTCCGGGCTGTCGCTACCACGTCGTCCGTGGTCCCCACGATGCTTCGGGCGCCATCGGCCCGTCCAACACGAACAAGGCGAACCGCACCCAGGGTCGCTCGAAGTACGGCGTCAAGCGCCCGAAGAAGTGAGCTGAGAAGATGCCGCGTCGTCGTGAAGTACCGAAGCGCAAGATCCTGCCGGACCCGAAGTATCGGGACCGGATGGTCGCGAAGTTCTGCAACATCATCATGCTCGGCGGCAAGAAGTCGACCGCAGAGCAGATCCTGTACGGCGCGTTCGACATCATCGCCGCGCGCTACAAGGAGGACCCGCTCGAGGTCTTCCGCAAGGCGCTCGATTCGGTGAAGCCGAAGGTCGAGGTCAAGAGTCGCCGCGTCGGTGGCGCGACCTACCAGGTGCCCGTCGAGGTGCGCCCCGAGCGCCGCGTCGCTCTGTCGATGCGCTGGCTGACCCAGTATTCGCGTGAACGTGGCGAGAAGACGATGACCGAGCGGCTCGCCGCAGAGCTCGTCGACGCCGCACAGAACCGGGGCAACTCGGTCAAGAAGCGCGAAGACGTACACAAGATGGCCGAGGCCAACAAGGCCTTCGCGCACTACCGCTGGTAGTCAGTAAGTTCTCTCTTCTCATCTCCGGGCCGGTCGCTCTGCGATACCACTCGGGTTGGAGTTCCAGACTCAAAGCATGACGACGCAAACATAAACGAGCCCAGCCTCTCGCCATCCGGGTCACGACAGTCACCGACTGTCCCAGCAGCCAAGCACTGCAGCAGTCCAGCATTACGCTGGCCTATACCCGAACGAAGCTGTTCTCGAAACCCTCTCCGGGATAAGCGCGATCCAATGGTGATCGCCTAGGTGGCCGGAGGGGGTTTTCTTGCGTCTACCGCCTGGCCCTCGCAGTCGGACCAATTCCCGCTCTCAGATTCCCAGTCCGCGTAACAGCTCGGCACTCCGGAGACTCGACACATGGCCAAGGAAAAGTTCGTCCGCAACAAGCCCCACGTGAACGTCGGCACCATCGGTCACATCGACCATGGCAAGACGACGACGACGGCGGCGATCACGATGGTCGCGTCGAAGAAGTACGGCGGCAAGGCCGTGTCGTACGCGGACATCGCCAAAGGCGGGACGGTCCGCGACGACACGAAGATCGTGACGATCGCGGTGGCCCACGTCGAGTACGAGACGCCGAACCGACACTACGCGCACGTCGACTGCCCGGGGCACGCGGACTTCATCAAGAACATGATCACGGGAGCTGCGCAGATGGACGGCGCGATCCTCGTGGTCTCGGCGCTCGACGGCCCGATGCCGCAGACCAAGGAGCACGTCCTTCTCGCGCGCCAGGTCGGCGTTCCGCAGATGGTCGTCTGGCTCAACAAGTGTGACGCGGTCGACGACCCGGACCTGCTCGAGCTGGTCGAAATGGAAGTCCGCGACCTGCTCAGCAAGTACCAGTACGACGGCGACAACATCCCCGTCGTTCGCGGCATGGCGCTCAAGGCGCTGCAGGGCGACGCGGAGGGCGAGGCGACGATCGTCAAGCTGCTCGAGGCGCTCGACACTTGGATCCCGGAGCCGGTTCGCGACATCGACAAGCCGTTCCTGATGGCGGTCGAGGACGTGTTCTCGATCAAGGGCCGCGGCACGGTCGTCACCGGCCGCATCGAGCGCGGCGTCATCAAGGTCGGCGAAGAGGTCGAGATCCTCGGCTTCCGTGATCCGCGCAAGACCACGGTCACCGGCGTCGAGATGTTCCGCAAGCTGCTCGATCAGGGTCAGGCTGGCGACAACGTCGGTTGTCTCCTGCGCGGCATCGAGAAGACGGACGTCGAGCGCGGTCAGATCCTCTGCAAGCCCGGCTCGATGAAGACGCACAAGAAGTTCGAGGGCGAGGTCTACGTGCTCAAGAAGGAGGAGGGTGGCCGTCACAAGCCGTTCTTCACCAACTACCGCCCGCAGTTCTACATGCGCACCACGGACGTCACCGGCACCATCGCGCTGCCCGACGACATCAAGATGGTGATGCCCGGCGACAACGTGAAGGTCATCGTCGAGTTCATCACGCCAGTCGCGCTCGAGGACAAGCAGCGCTTCGCCATCCGCGAGGGCGGCCGCACCGTCGGCGCGGGCGTCGTCACCAAGATCATCGAGTGAGTGCTCAGCTGAAGGCTGGGCATCGAGTGAGTGCTCAGCTGAAGGCTGGGCATCGAGTGATCGCTCAGCATAAGGCTGGCATCACTTGAGCGACCGAGTGGGGATCGCACTCGCCTGCGCGGAGTGCGGAGCCCGTAACTACCGGAAGACGAAGGCCAAGCGCCCAGGGACACCAGCTGAGCGTCTCACGCTGAAGAAGTACTGCTCCAAATGCGACAAGCACACGGAGCATCGCGAGACGAAGTGACGGTGGATCTGGGCACGAGGCCCATAGGCCAGTAGCTCCAATGGTAGAGCAGCGGATTCCAAATCCGCGGGTTGTGGGTTCGAATCCCTCCTGGCCTGCCACAAACTGGCCTCTCTGCAGGCAGCCCAGTTCGGAACTCTCAGCAGGCAGCAGGCAGCCCAGTTCGGAACTCTCAGCAGGCAGCAGGCAGCCCAGTTCGGAACTCTCAGCAGGCAGCCCAGTTCGGAGATGATGCGATGAGCAAAGAGCGCGAAGACGAGAACGAGCCGAGAGACGAAGACGAGACTGCCGATTCGGCGGCCGTGTCGGAGTCCAAGCTCGCCGACCAGGCCATGGCGGCCAACGCGGATGACGGCGCCGAGCGCTCGGAGTCGTCCGAGTCCCGCAGCGACGACGACCTCCCCGCGGCCGCCGTCATGGGCACGCGTGGCTTCGGCATCGACCGCTACATCCAGGCGGGCTTTGCGGTGCTCGCGCTCTTCCTGTTCTGGGTCCTGCAGCAGTCGATCGTCAGCGTGTGGAATTTCTTCACCGAGCCGAATGTCACCATCGCAACCGCAGTCGCGGCCTTCGGCGCGATCGGCGGCGCGTTCGCCCTCTATCGCCACGAGCGCTTCGGCCAGCTGGCGCGCGAGATCGCGATCGAGCTCTCCAAAGTCACCTGGCCCTCACGAGAAGAGACGCAAATCTCGACCGTCGTCGTGATCGTCACGTCGGTCGTGGCTGCGCTCTACCTCGGCGTTTTCGATTTCCTCTGGTCGGCCGTCACCGACCTCCTCTACTCGGCGTGACGTCGCAGTCCCCCGCAGAGCGAAGGGCCGATTCCATGTCCAAGAAGTGGTACGTCATCCAGGCCTACTCGGGCTACGAGAACAAAGTGAAGCTCTCGCTCGAGGAGCGCATCAAGCAGAACGGTATGGAAGAGTTCTTCGGGCAGATCCTCATTCCGAAGGAGAACGTCCAGGAGAACCGGGCCGGCGCGAAGCGCGTCACCACCCGCAACTTCTACCCAGGCTACATCTTCGTCGAGATGGATCTGAGCGAGCGCACCTGGCACCTGATCAAGGACACACCGAAGGTCAGCGGCTTCGTCGGTGGACGTCACCCCACGCCGGTCCCAGAAACCGAGATCAACACCATCGCTCAGCAGGTCGCCGAGGGCGCAGCCAAGCCGAAGCCGCGCGTCGTCTTCGAGCAGGGCGATCACGTCCGCGTCATCGACGGTGCGTTCGCCAACTTCACTGGCTCGATCGAAGAGGTCAAGCCGGACAAGCAGAAGGTCCGCGTGCTGGTCAGCATCTTCGGCCGCGCGACGCCGGTGGAGCTCGACTACGTGCAGGTCGAGAAGACCGCCTAGCCGCTCCTCGTTCGTTTAGTTCGCAAGCAGCGCAGTCAGCCCTGTCAGTCAGTTAGCTAAGGATAGACGCCCATGAAGAAGGTCACTGGTCAGATCAAGCTCCAGCTCTCCGCCGGCAAGGCGAATCCGTCGCCGCCGGTCGGCCCTGCGCTCGGCCAGCACGGCGTGAACATCATGGGCTTCTGCAAGGAGTTCAACGCGCGGACGGCGGGCCAAGAGGGCCTGATCATCCCCGTGGTGATCACCGTCTTCTCCGATCGCTCGTTCACGTTCATCACGAAGACCCCGCCGGTCGCCGTGCTGATCAAGAAGGAGATCGGCCTCGCTCTCGGCAAGAAGCCCGGCTCGGGCAGCAAGCGCCCGAACAAAGAGAAGGTCGGCAAGATCTCGATGGACCAGATCCGCAAGCTCGCCGAGCAGAAGATCCAGGACATGAACGCCGCGAGCATCGAGACGGCCATGCGCAGCATCGCTGGCACAGCGCGCTCGATGGGCGTCGACGTCGTCGACTGACCCTCACCGCATACACTTTCTGCGAGCTCGCACGAGGGGCGACTCGTTGGAGGCTCTCAGGAGCGAGAGGCGGTCTCTCGCTCCGAACCAGTCCACACCACCGACGAGAGCACAGGTGGGAGACGGCAAGTCTGCTTCGGCAGTCCCCGTCCGTAAGGAGGAACGATGGAAGCAGGTCGAAAGCGCAAGTCCGCGATCGAAGGTGTCGATCGGGAGAAGCGCCATACGGTCGAAGAAGCTTGCGCCCTCGTGAAGGGGGTCGCATTCGCGAAGTTCGACGAGAGCGTCGATGTCGCGGTGCGCCTCGGCGTCAACCCGAAGCACGCAGACCAGATGGTCCGCGGCGCGATCGTGTTGCCGCACGGCACCGGCAAAACGAACCGGGTGCTCGTGTTCGCGAAGGGTGACAAGGCTGCTGAGGCGACCGCCGCCGGAGCCGACTTCGTCGGCAACGACGACATGGTCGCCAAGGTGACCGAGGGTTGGCTGGAGTTCGACGTCGTCATCGCGACGCCGGACATGATGGGTCAGGTCGGTCGTCTCGGTCGTGTTCTCGGTCCCCGTGGTCTGATGCCCAACCCCAAGGTTGGCACGGTCACGTTCGACGTGAACAAGGCAGTTCGTGAGGCGAAGGCCGGCAAGATCGAGTTCCGCGTCGAGAAGGCAGGCATCGTCCACGCGCCGGTCGGGAAGAAGTCCTTCGCTCCCGAGCAGCTCGCGGACAACGTCACCACTCTCCTCGCCGCGCTCGTCAAGGCCAAGCCCTCGACAGCCAAGGGTGCCTATCTGCGCAGCATCACGCTGAGCTCGACGATGGGCCCGGGCATCAAGATCGACCCGCTGTCGATCGAGACCGTGAAGGAGGTCTGAGATGACCGTCATGAACGCGAATCGTCGTGAGAAGGAAGTCGAGATCGGCCTCCTGCGCGACCACTTCACGCGCTCGTCCTCGATGATCGTGCTCGACTTCAAGGGCATCGACGTCGAGACGGTCACCGCGCTCCGGGTCGCCTTCCGCAAGGCTGGCGTCTCGTACCGCGTGGCGAAGAACACTCTCGTCAAGCAGGCGCTCAAGGGCACCAAGCTCGAGGGCAACAAGCAGCTCGAGACGTTCCTCCGGGGACCGACGGGCATCGCCTTCTCTTTCGAGGATCCGACGGCGGCCGCAAAGGTCGTCAAGGAGTTCCGCAAGGGTGGCGACAAGCAGGAGAAGCTCGGCATCAAGTGCGGCGTTCTCGAGAGCACCATCTTCGAAGGCAAAGCCGTCGAAGACCAGCTCGCGACGATGCCGGGCAAGAACGAGATTCGCGCCATGCTGTTGGCGACGCTCAACGCGCCGCTGATCGACCTGCTCCAGCTGCTGCAGGCGCCCGCGCAGAACCTCGTCTACGTGATCAAGGCCCAAGAGGACAAGCTCGGCGAATAGCCTCGAGCGACTCCCACTCACCATTTCATTTTCAATCGTTCTCAAAAAGTAATCTGGGCTCACTACCCAGCAGAAGATTCGGAGAAATACCATGGCGAATATGACGCAGGACCAGCTCGTCAACGAGCTCAGCAGCTGGACCGTGATGGAAGTGTCGGGCCTCGTGAAGGCGCTCGAGGAGAAGTGGGGCGTCAAGGCTGCGCCGGTGGCAGTCGCGGGCAACGCCGGTCCGGCGGCGCCGGTTGCCGCGGTGGTCGAGCAGACGGAGTTCACCGTCGAGCTCATCAGCGGCGGCGAGAAGAAGATCAACGTCATCAAGGTCGTCCGTGAGATCACGGCGCTTGGTCTCGCCGAGGCGAAGGCGCTCGTCGAGGGCGCGCCGAAGCTCATCAAGGAAGGCATCACCAAGGCCGAGGCCGAGGACCTGAAGAAGAAGCTCGAAGAGGCGGGCGCGAAGGTCACCGTCAAGTGAGCCTCGCGAAAGCGTCGACATAGTCGATCGCGGCCTGAGGGTTGCGGCGAGGGAGACGTGTCTCCTTCGCCGTGACCCACAGGCATTTCTGCTTCCGTTCTGCTTCGCTCTCTCCGCTTGCTTCGCTCGGCTCTAGGTTCGCTTTCTCGCAGGTAGTCACAGCTGGGCGTCCGACGCCCGGCACATGCGGGTGCCCGCGCCCCGGCAGGAGTTCCGCTACCATGGCCTCGATTCAGACCAACTTTCGGATCCGTCAGAGCTTCGGGAAGATCGCCAAGATCATCGACGTCCCGAACCTCATCGACATCCAGAAGAAGTCGTACGAGAAGTTCCTCCAGTCCGATATTCCCCCGCACGAGCGCGAGGACATCGGCCTTCAAGGGGTCTTCCGCAGTGTCTTCCCAATCCGGGACTTCAACGGCACGAGTGAGCTCGTGTTCGTGGGGTACACGCTCGAGCGCCCGAAGTACGATGTCGACGAGTGCCGCCAGCGCGGCATGACGTTCGCGGCACCGATTAAGGTGACTATCCAGCTCATCATCTATGACGCTGCAGGCGAGGGCACCGACCGCGCCGTCCGCGACATCAAGGAGCAGGAGGTCTACTTCGGTGAGATCCCGCTGATGACGGAGAACGGTACGTTCATCATCAACGGCACCGAGCGCGTCGTCGTCTCGCAGCTGCACCGCAGCCCGGGCGTCTTCTTCGACCACGACAAGGGCAAGACGCACTCGTCGGGCAAGCTGCTCTATCAGGCGCGCGTCATCCCGTACCGCGGCTCGTGGCTCGACTTCGAGTTCGACCCGAAGGACCTGATCTACGTCCGGATCGATCGTCGCCGCAAGATGCACGCGACCGTGCTGCTGAAGGCCCTCGGCTACAGCACGCAGGATCTGCTCAAGTTCTTCTACGACACCGAGACCATCTATCTCGAGTCGGGCAAGAAGTACGCGAAGTCGATCGAATATGATCTTCTCCCCGGCCAGCGCGCCACCCGCGACATCAAGGTCGACGGCGAGGTGATCGTGCGCAAGAACCGCAAGTTCACCCGCGCCGCGATCCGCAAGCTGAAGGAAGCGAACCTCGATCGTCTGCCGCTCGATCTGCCCGAAGTGCAGGGCAAGGTCAGCGCGGAAGACGTCATCGACGAGGAGACCGGCGAGGTCATCCTCGGCGTCAACGAGGAGCTGACCGAGGACAAGCTCGAGAACGTCCGCAAGGCGAAGATCGAGCAGTTCAAGGTCCTGTTCATCGACGGCCTCAACGTCGGCTCGTACCTGCGCGACACGCTCAACGCGGACAAGGTCACGTCGCAAGACGAGTCGATCCTCGAGATCTATCGCCGCCTCCGGCCCGGTGATCCACCGACGCTCGAGACCGCGCGCACGCTGTTCAACAACTTGTTCTTCAACCCGGAGCGCTACGACCTGTCGAAGGTCGGCCGCCTGAAGCTGAACTACAAGTTCTACAAGGACGACGACCAGAAGCCGGACCTCGAGGTCGGCGTTCTCGCGCCCTTGGACATCCTGAACACGGTCAAGCACCTCATCGAGCTCAAGAACGGCCGCGGCTCGATCGACGACATCGACCACCTCGGCAACCGCCGCGTCCGCGCGGTCGGCGAGCTGATGGAGAACCAGTACCGCATCGGTCTGGTTCGTATGGAGCGCGCGATCAAAGAGCGCATGAGCATGTCTCAAGAGATTGAGACGCTGATGCCGCACGACCTCATCAACGCGAAGCCGGTCTCCGCGGTGGTGAAGGAGTACTTCGGCAGCTCGCAGCTGTCGCAGTTCATGGACCAGACGAACCCGCTCTCCGAGGTCACGCACAAGCGTCGTCTCTCGGCGCTCGGGCCAGGCGGTCTCACGCGCGAGCGCGCGGGCTTCGAGGTCCGCGACGTTCACACGACCCACTACGGTCGTATCTGCCCGATCGAGACGCCGGAAGGTCCAAACATCGGCCTCATCGCGTCGCTCTCGACCTACGCGCGCGTCAACGAGTACGGCTTCGTCGAGACGCCGTATCGCAAGGTCGAAGGCGGCAAGGTCGCGACCGATGTCCGCTGGTTCTCCGCCCTCGAGGAGGAGAATCACTACATCGCGCAGGCCAACGCCGACGTCGATGCGAAGACCGGAATCATCAAGGCGACGCTCGTGTCGGCTCGCTACAACGGCGAGTTCGTCATGGTCCCGCCCGACCAGATCACGCTGATGGACGTGTCGCCGAACCAGCTCGTCTCGGTCGCGGCGTCGCTCATCCCGTTCCTCGAGCACGACGACGCGAACCGCGCGTTGATGGGCTCGAACATGCAGCGCCAGGCCGTGCCGCTCATCCGCACGGCGGCGCCGATCGTCGGCACGGGGCTCGAGGGCAAGGTCGCCCGTGACTCCGGCGTCTGCACGGTCGCGCGTCGCGAAGGCATCGTCGAGAGCGTCGATGCGACGCGCATCGTCGTGCGCGTCGACGGCGAAGGTGGCGAATTCCCGGATATCTACCGCTTGCAGAAGTTCCAGCGGTCGAACCAGAACACTGCCTACAACCAGAAGCCCATCGTGCGCGCGGGTGACCGCGTCTCGCCGGGTGATGTCCTCGCCGACGGTCCGGCGTGCGACACGGGTGAGCTCGCGCTCGGTCAGAACGTGGTCGTCGCGTTCATGCCGTGGCAGGGCTACAACTTCGAGGACTCGATCCTCATCTCCGAGCGCATCGCCAAGGACGACGTCTTCACCTCGGTTCACATCGAGGAGTTCGAGTGCGTCGCCCGCGACACGAAGCTCGGCAAGGAAGAGATCACGCGGGATATCCCGAACGTCGGCGAGGAGGCCCTCAAGGACCTCGACGAGTCGGGCATCATCCGCATCGGCGCCGAGGTCAAGCCTGGCGACATCCTCGTCGGCAAGATCACGCCGAAGGGCGAGACGCAGCTCTCTCCGGAAGAGAAGCTGCTGCGCGCGATCTTCGGTGAGAAGGCCGGCGACGTCCGCGACAGCTCGCTCCGCGTCCCCCCGGGCGTCGGCGGCATCGTCATCAATGCCCGCGTGTTTTCGCGCAAGGGCACCGAGAAGGACGAGCGCGCCAAGGAGATCGAAGATCAGGAGCGCAGCAAGCTCGAGAAGGACATGGCGGATGAGGTCAAGATCATCCGCGAGTCGGCCTTCGCGCGCGTGCGCAAGCTCCTGACTGGCAAGGTCGCCACCAACAAGCTCGTCGACGACAAGGGCAAAGTGCTCCTGCAGAAGGGCACCAAGCTCGACGACGCGGCGCTCGACGGCGCGCCCCGCAAATACTGGGGACACATCGAGCTCGAGAAGGGCAAGGAGAAGATCGACTCGATCCTCGCCCAGCTCGAAGAGCAGATCGTCGGCATCGAGACGCTCTTCCAAGAGAAGATCGCCAAGCTGTCAAAGGGTGACGAGCTGCCGCCGGGCGTCATCAAGATGGTCAAGATCTACGTCGCCATCAAGCGCAAGCTTCAGGTCGGCGACAAGATGGCCGGCCGTCACGGCAACAAGGGCGTCGTCTCGCGCATCCTCCCGGAAGAGGATCTGCCGTACCTCGCCGACGGAACGCCCGTCGACCTCGTGCTCAATCCGCTCGGCGTTCCGAGCCGAATGAACGTCGGTCAGATCCTCGAGGTCCACCTCGGGTGGGCCGGCCTGCAGCTCGGCAAGAAGCTGCAGCACATGATCGACAGCAAGAGCTACTCCGCCGAAAAGGTGAAGTCGCATCTCGGTAAGATCCTCCACAAGGGCGAGCCACACGCCCTCGTGAAGGATCTCGCCGACAAGGACATCCCCGCGCTCGCCAAGAAGTTCGAGAAGGGCTTCTTCTTCGCGACGGAGGTCTTCAACGGCGCCGACGAGGCCGAGATCAAGAACATGCTGCAGCTCGGTGGCGTCGCCACCAGCGGTCAGTCGATCTTGTTCGACGGTCGCACCGGCGAGGCGTTCGACCGCGATGTCACGGTCGGCGTCATGTACATCCTCAAGCTCCATCACCTCGTCGACGACAAGATCCACGCCCGGAGCATCGGGCCGTATTCGCTCGTCACGCAGCAGCCGCTCGGCGGCAAGGCGCAGTTCGGTGGTCAGCGCCTCGGTGAGATGGAAGTTTGGGCAATGGAAGCCTACGGCGCGGCCTACGCGCTGCAGGAGTTCCTCACCGTCAAGTCGGACGACGTCCAGGGCCGCACCCGCATGTACGAAGCGATCGTCAAGGGAGAGCACACGCTCGACGCAGGTCTCCCCGAGAGCTTCAACGTGCTGATGAAGGAGCTCCAGGCGCTCTGTCTCAACATCGAGCTCATTGAGACCGGTAACGTAAACCGCAAGGACGATGTTCTTGCGGCTGAGGAGGAGTGATCGATGAAGGACATTTTTTCGTTCTTCGAGAAGCCGAAGGACCCGCTCTCCTTCTCCGCAATCCGCATCTCACTGGCCTCTCCGGAGAAGATCCGCGAGTGGTCGCACGGTGAGGTAAAGAAGCCGGAGACGATCAACTACCGCACGTTCAAGCCTGAGCGCGACGGGCTCTTCTGCGCGAAGATCTTCGGGCCGGTGAAGGACTACGAGTGCAACTGCGGCAAGTACAAGCGCATGAAGCACCGCGGGATCGTCTGCGAGAAGTGCGGCGTCGAGGTGATTCAGTCGAAGGTGCGCCGTGAGCGCCTCGGCCACATCACGCTCGCGACGCCCGTCGCGCACATCTGGTTCCTGAAGTCGCTCCCGTCGCGCATCGGCGCGGTGCTCGACATCACGCTGAAGGAGCTCGAGAAGGTCCTCTACTGCGAGAGCTACATCGTCCTCGACCCGAAGGAATCCGGGCTCGAGAAGGGTGAGATCCTCAGCGAGGAGCGCTATCAGGAGCTCTCGGACGAATACGGCCCCGAGGCGTTCACGGCGGGCATGGGCGGCGAGGCGGTCCTCGAGATGCTGAAGGACGTCGATGTCCACACGCTCTCCGAGTACCTGCGCAGCGAGATGCGCGACGCGACCAGCGAGGCGAAGAAGAAGAAGTACGCCAAGCGCCTGAAGGTCATCGAGGCCTTCAAGGAGAGTGGCAATCGCCCCGAGTGGATGATGCTGTCGGTGATTCCGGTGCTGCCGCCGGATCTGCGCCCGCTCGTGCCGCTCGACGGTGGTCGCTTCGCGACGTCGGACCTCAACGATCTCTACCGTCGCGTCATCAACCGCAACAACCGCCTCAAGCGCCTGATCGAGCTCAACGCTCCGGAGATCATCATCCGGAACGAGCGTCGCATGCTGCAGGAGGCGGTCGACGCGCTGTTCGACAACGGTCGTCGCGGCAAGACGATCACCGGTCCGAACAAGCGCCCACTCAAGTCGCTCAGCGACATGCTCAAGGGCAAGCAGGGCCGGTTCCGCCAGAACCTGCTCGGCAAGCGCGTGGACTACTCGGGCCGCTCGGTCATCGTCGTCGGTCCTCAGCTGCGCCTGCACCAGTGCGGCCTGCCGAAGAAGATGGCGCTCGAGCTGTTCAAGCCGTTCATCTACAACAAGCTCGAGGAGCGTGGGTACGTCACCACGATCAAGAGCGCGAAGAAGCTGGTCGAGAAAGAGAAGCCCGAGGTCTGGGATATTCTCGAGGAGGTCATCACCGAACACCCGGTGATGCTCAACCGCGCTCCGACGCTGCACCGCCTCGGTATCCAGGCGTTCGAGCCCGTCCTCATCGAGGGCAAGGCCATCCAGCTGCATCCGCTCGTCTGCGCGGCGTTCAACGCTGACTTCGACGGTGACCAGATGGCTGTGCACATCCCGCTCTCGGTCGAGGCGCAGATGGAGACGCGCGTGCTCATGATGAGCACGAACAACATCCTCTCGCCCGCCAGCGGCAAGCCGATCATCAACCCGACTCAGGACATCGTCCTCGGGCTCTACTACATGACGCGCGAGCGTCCGTTCGCCCGCGGTAGTTACCGTGAGGGCAGCGAGAAGAAGGGCGACTTCCGCGGCATCTACGCGTCGCCGGAAGAAGTGCGGATGGCGTTCGACTCGGAAGAGATCGACCTGCACGCGCGCATCAAGGTGCGTATCGACAAGAAGCTCGTCGAGACGACCGTCGGTCGCGTGCTCGTCGGCGAGATCCTGCCGGACGAGCTCGAGTTCGCCGCGGTCAACAAGGTGCTCGACAAGAAGGCGCTCTCGGGCCTCATCGACACCTGCTATCGCAAGAGCAAGAACAAGAGCACCGTTCTGCTCGCGGACCGTCTGCGCACGCTCGGCTACACGTATTCGACGCGCGGTGGAATCTCCGTCTGCATGGATGACATGGTCATCCCGCCGACGAAGAAGATCCTCCTCGACCGCGCGCAGAAGGACGTCGAGACCGTCGTCGAACAGTATCAGGAGGGCCTGATCACCGACGGCGAGCGCTACAACAAGGTCGTCGACATCTGGGCAGACACCGCCGATCAGGTCGCCAAAGACCTCATCGAAGGCATCAGCAAAGAGACGATGGTCGACCCGGAGACTGGCGAAAAGACGCTGACTCCGTCGTTCAATCCCATCTTCATGATGGCCGACTCCGGCGCGCGCGGCTCGAACCAGCAGATTCGTCAGCTGGCCGGCATGCGCGGTCTCATGGCCAAGCCCTCGGGCGAGATCATCGAGAACCCGATCAAGGCCAACTTCCGCGAGGGACTCACGGTCCTCGAGTACTTCATCTCGACGCACGGCGCTCGTAAGGGCCTCGCCGATACGGCGCTCAAGACCGCGAACTCCGGCTATCTCACGCGTCGTCTCGTCGACGTCGCGCAGGATGCCGTCATCACCGAATACGACTGCGAGACGCTCGACGGTATCTGGGTGACGAAGCTCGAGGAGGGCGGCGAGGTCGTGCAGCCCCTCGGCGACCGTCTCCTTGGTCGCGTCGCGCTCGAGGATGTGGTCGACCCGGTCACCGGCGAGATCATCATCGAGGCGAGCCAAGAGATCGACGAGAAGCTCTGCGACGCTATCGAGGACGCAGGCATCGAGCGGGTCATCATCCGCTCCGTGCTCACGTGCCAGGCGCGTCGCGGCTGCTGCGGCAAGTGCTACGGGCGAGACCTCGCGCGTGGCTACACCGTCAACATCGGTGAGGCGGTCGGCGTCATCGCGGCGCAGTCCATCGGTGAGCCGGGAACGCAGCTCACGATGCGTACGTTCCACATCGGCGGCGCGGCGGCGCGCGGCAAGATCGAGCAGAGCTCGATCGAGGCGCGCAACGAGGGCTCCGTCCGCTACGAGAACTCGAAGACGGTCACGAAGAAGGACGGCACGATCGTCGCCATGAACCGTCATGGCGTCGTGAAGGTCGTCGATGACTCGGGCCGTGAGCGCGAGCGCTATAACCTGACGTACGGCTCGATCCTCAAGGTCGTCGAGGGGGCGCGGGTCACCAAGGGCTCACTCATCAGCGAGTGGGATCCGTACGCGATTCCGATCCTCACCGAGGTCAGCGGCGTCATCAAATATGGTGACATCGTCGACGGCGTGACGATGGAAGAGAAGCTCGACGAGGTGACGGGTCTCTCCCGTCGCGTCATCATCGAGTCGCGCGATCCGAGCGCACGTCCGCGCATCTCCATCAAGGATACGAAGTCGGGCGAGACGCTCAAGACCGGTGTAGGCGAGAACATGGCGCGGTATTACCTGCCCGTGGGCTCGAACATCATCCCGGCCGAGGGCGCGCACGTGGACGCAGGCGACGTCATCGCCAAGATCCCGCGCGAGACCACGAAGACCAAGGACATCACCGGCGGTCTGCCGCGTGTCGCCGAGCTCTTCGAGGCCCGCAAGCCGAAGGACCACGCCATCGTCGCCGACATCGACGGCACCGTGCAGTTCGGCAAGGACACCAAGGGCAAGCGCAAGGTCCTGATCATCCCGGACCTCGGCGAGCCCAAGGAATACCTGATCGCCAAGGGCAAGCACCTCACCGTCAAGGACGGCGACCGCGTCCGCGCGGGCGAGCCGCTCATGGACGGTCCGGCGAACCCGCACGACATCCTCCGCGTCAAGGGCGAGAAGGAGCTCGCGGCGTGGTTGGTCAACGAGATCCAGCAGGTCTATCGCCTGCAGGGCGTCGCGATCAACGACAAGCACATCGAAACGATCGTTCGCCAGATGCTCCGTCGCGTTCGGATCAAGGAGGTCGGCGACACCGGCTTCCTCTCCGATGAGCATGTGGAGAAGCAGGTGTTCGAGCGCGAGAACGAGAAGGTCATCGCGCGCGGTGGCAACCCGGCTGTCGCCGAGCCGCTCCTGCTCGGCATCACCAAGGCCTCGCTGAGCACCGAGTCCTTCATCAGCGCGTCGTCGTTCCAGGAGACGACGAAGGTGCTGACGGAGGCGGCGATCAGCGGCAAGGTCGACGAGCTCCGCGGCCTCAAGGAGAACGTCATCATGGGTCGTCTCATCCCGGCCGGCACCGGCGTCGGGGCGTACAAGCGCCTCGAGGTCATCGTCGACGACCAGGGCGAGATGGTCTATCCGCAGGCGCGCATCGAGCGCGTCGCGGTCGCCATCAGCGAAGAGGGCTGAGCGAGAGTGTGAATCTACTCAGCACATGAGTGCCGAGTAGGCGCGAACATCGACTGAAGCGCGCGCGCACCGAGAGGTGTTGCGCGCGTTTTGGCGTCATCTTTGACTCACCAGATACGTTCGGACAGGCTCCGTTGGTGGATCAGAGCAGCCGCGCACAGTACAAACACGGCCGCCTATATCTGCTCCTCGCGCTCGGGACGGTGGCGGCTTTTCTCGCCTTCGTCTTGGCGTTCTGCGCGGATATGCAGCGTCGCGAGGACCAGCTTGTCGCGTTGGTCGAGGCCCGCCGAGCCGCGCTCGCGGCGAAGCGGTTAGTCCGTCCGGTGGTCGGTGGCCTCGCGCGTAACGTCGACGCAAACGACGAGATCAACGCGGCGCTCGCGCAGCTGCGCCTCGAGGCGAGTGAAGTTGAGTACCTCTTCTCAACGGACGAGGAGCGGCGAAGCGCGACGCTTGACGTGCCGCGCATGTTGCAGCGGAACGCTGCTGCTCTCGACGGGCTGATGCATGCGGCGACGGCATCACGGCTGCGCGGGGCAGACGTAAACTCGCCGTCGAGTTCGGTGCTCCGCAACGCGCTCGAGCTCCTGGTGGTGCGCGCGGATGCCGCGGACGGTTCGAACTGTCTGCAGCTGATGCTCGTGCGCCTGCGCATCGCTTCCGACGGTTTCGCTCTCGGCGCGGATCCGTCGACGATACCGCTCACGCGATGCGTCGCGCGTGCGCAACCGTACGAGGTGGCGCGTGCGGCCACGACCGCGCGACGGATCATCGCCGATTGGCCCATCGACGCCCGACGGGAACACGACGCACAAAACTTCTGCAGCGAGCAAGCCGCGAGGCTTCAGCGATCGCCCTTGGCCTGGTTCGACAGACCGAAATTTCGACTGCAGCGACGAGCGTACGTCCGGCACTTGTCTGAGATCTGCGCTCCGGGAAGGCCGCCTGCGTGGGTGTTCGCAGGCGTCCAGCTCAGCGGCGGGCAGGACGAAAGATTCACCGATCTGCTGCGCGTCCTGCACGCCGACGTGCTTGTGCTCGAGGCCGTCGGCGGCGGGCCTATCCGCTCGGACGATGCCTTTGCGGACGGCGTACGCGTGATTCGCCGCGACGACGGAAGCGCCATAGTCAGCACGACGGTGTTTGACGTCCCTGGCATGCCCGTCGTCGTTGAGTACGAGTGTGCGCGACCCGGAAGTGTGATCTCTGCGACGCCGTGAGCTGGGGAGCGGATGCGCTCGATAGCGACGCACGGGTCGGCCGCAGGTTCTTCGCGATCCAAAAGGCCGGGACTGATTGAGGCCTGCGCGCGCCACGACCTGCGCTCGCCACGCTCGACACCACAGGGCCGCCGCGCCCATCCTCATGGGATGCGAACGCTCCTCTTCGGCCTGACCTGCTCGTTGGCGCTTTCGGCGTGCGGTGACGAAGGCGCCGCGCCGCGTGACGGCGGAGCGCTCTTCGTCGACGCTGGCGCGGACCTCGACGCCGCGATGTTCGACGCCGGAGACGCCAGCGCGCTCGCTTCGAACTGGCGGAGTGAGCCGCCGCTGCCGGTCGTATTGCAGGAGATCAGCGCGGTGACGCTGGATGGGCGCATCTGGGTCGTCGGTGGCTTCGAGGACTTTCGTGATGTCGGTACCGTGCGGATCTTCGACCCGTCATCGGGCGCGTGGACGCTTGGACCGGCGCTGCCGGCGCCGCGACATCACCTTGCGCTCGCGGTGGTCGGCGGTGACCTCTACGTGCTCGGTGGCATGGAGACGATAGGCTTTGATCTCGTCGATACGGCGTGGGTCCTGCGCGCGGGCGCGAGCGAGTGGACGCCGCTCGCGCCGCTGCCGGAAGCGCGCGGCGCGGGGTATGCGGGGGTGGTGGACGGCACGATCTATCTCGTCGGCGGTCAGGGCCCTGGCGAGGTGTTGTCGGCGGACACGCTCATCTACGATCCCGCGACGAACGCTTGGACGATCGGCGCTGCGATTCCATCGCCGCGCGAGCACCTCGCCGGCTTTGTCTACGACGGCGAGATCTGGGCGCTCGGCGGACGCGCTTTTTCGCTGAGCACCAACACTGCGGTGGTCGAGATCTACGATCCTGCGACGGATACTTGGCGAAGCGGTTTGCCACTGGGACTCGCGCGCGGCGGATTTGCGGCGAGCGTGCTCGACGATGTGGCCTATGTCGTCGGCGGCGAGCAGCCAGACCGCGCGCTGCACGAGGTGGAGGCGCTCCACCTGCCGCGCGGCGCATGGCGCACACTCGAGCGGGTGCCGACACCGCGTCACGGTCATGCGATGGCGACCGCCGCTGGTCGCATCTGGGTGATCGGCGGTGCCGATGAGCCGATCTTCGCGGCAGTGAATGTGGTCGAGTCGTTCGCGCCTTGAGCACGTTGCGCGCATTCGGTCGGCGCGCTCATGGCGCCGCATCGCTTGGCGCAATGGCACGCTGATCGAGCGCACGAATCGCTCGCGCGACGGCGTCGCCTGTCTCGGCGCTCGGCGCGTCGGGAAGCACGGGGGCTGCGTCGCTCGCGTCGAAGAAGAACGGATAGGTGACGACAATCGCGCTGGTTCCGGGGAGCGGCGCGAACGTCATCCGTCGCGCGACCTCGATCGTACACTCGCTCACTTGGGCGTCGGCTACCGTCGTCGACTCGACGCCTGCATCGGATACGTGGCCGTCGATGTCGATCGTGAATGTGAGGCTGATGCGTCCGGAGAGGTCAGAGTTGCGGCGGAGGCCGCGCTCGTAGCACGCGCGGAACGCCGGGAGCTGCCGACGCACGACGCTGCGTACGGTCTCACGCGAGAGGCTGCCGCTGATCACCACATCGGTGACGAGCATGCGCGGTGCGACGCGCGGAGACAGCATCGTCGTGCGCGACGCTATACCAAGCGACGCACCGTACTGCGGCGCGTGCGGGGTGTCTGTCGTCCCGGCGCCAAACCCCGAGCCGTAGCCGATCAACGCGCCGCCGACGAATCCTCCGCCGCGCCCCATGCCGCCGAACGAGAAGCTGCCCGATAGCGACGATCCGCCCCATGCGAGGGTGCGTGTGGCGACACCGTATTCGACGCCTTGCGGCAGCGTGACAGGCTGTGCGACGCGAGCATTCGCGCCAGTGGCATCGGCCCGATAGCTCTCGTCGACGGCGATGAATGCGGTGTATTCGGTGAGCAGCGAGTGCTCGAGTCCGATACGCGTGATCTCTTCGCGTAGCGAGTCGCTTGGTCGCAGCGCCATCGCGAGCTCCAGATCGCGAACGCGCGTGCGTGCCCAAAGTGACGGCAGGCGGTCGTCCTCGGACGCCGCTGCGCCGCCGAGCGTCACGACGAGCTTCTGCTCGAAGGCGCGACCTGCGATGCGGCCGCGCACCGTCACGGTGCCAGTGCCCGCCGTGCCGTAGCGCGCCTCGACGACGAGCGGACGATCAGCGAACAGGTCAGGCACGCGGCGCGGATAGACGTCCGACACGTCGAGCGTGCCCCAGTCGACGCTGATATCGGTAAGGAAGGGCCGCGCGATGCGCTCGCTGAACTTTGCGGCGGCGCGCTCGGGGGCTTCGTCGAGAGTGACGATCTGCACGTCGCCGCGGCCGACCTCGGCGAGCCGAGAGAGGAGATAGCGATTGACGGCGGAGCCAACGCCGAATGCGAACACGCGGGCTTGTCCGAGGTGTTCGCCGACCTCGCGAAAGATCTCGGTCTCGTTGCCGATGTAGCCGTCGGTCACCAAGAGCACGACGCGCATGCGCTCCGGATCCGTCGGTTGAGCGAGCGCCGCGCGCAGGCCGCTCTTCATCTCCGTCGCGCCGCCCGCTTCGAGCGCCGTGAGCCATTGTTTGGCGCGCGCGATGTTCGATGGGTCGACGGGAATCGCGTGTTCGGAGAGCGCGCTCGTCGTGTCGGCGAAGCGCAGCAGTCGGAAGGTGTCGCCTGGGCGTGTTTCGTCGAGCACTTTGATCAGCGCCGCGCGCGCGAGCTCGATGGGCTTGCCGCGCATCGAGCTCGAGGTGTCGACGACGAGCACCAGCTCGCGCTTGGCGATCGTCGCGTCGGCGACCGTCAGCCGCGGATGGACGAGCAGCGTCAGATAGCCAGGCTGGTTGGTCGCCGGCGCGCTCGACAGCACGCGCAGCTGCGGCTCGTCGGTGGCGACGTGGAGGCGGATGTCGAGGTCGCGGTCGGGCGCGACGCTGCCATCGCGGAGGCGCACCGCGATGGCTCCAGAGCCGCGCGAATCGGCGACGATGGCATGAGTCGGGGAGTCGACGGATCGAATTGGCAGGGCGCCATCGGTGTCGAGCGTGAACTCGACACGATCGCTGCGCGCGTCTCCGGACGCGAGGACGACAGTGGGTGTCGTGGCTGTGGGGGCTGTCGCGGTGTTGGCGATGTCGTGTTGCGCAGCGACGGCAGGTCCGGATGCCGGCGTATAGCGTGGCCCCGCGAGCATCGGATAGACGACGCGATAGCTGCCGTCCTCGTAGGGCAGACTCTGCACGTAGCGGAGCGCGACACGTACGGTGTCGCCTGCGCGCACGTTGGCGATCGATTGTCGAAATAGGTTGGGGCGGTCTTGCTCGAGCAGGCTGGTCAACACGCCACGGCTGCGGGCAGCGCGGTATTCGCGTCGCGCCTCTTCGCGTCGCGCGATGTGACCGCGAATGACACGCGTGCCAGTGCGCAGCTCCATGCGATCGACGGCGGCGTCGTCGGGGAGCGGGAAAAGATACACCGCTTCGACGGGATGGGTGTACGGGTTGGTGAAGGTCTGC
>Ga0209181_10004517_pt1 | contig 20668 bp, 14 predicted proteins | sample MAT05_FD_187208 | JGI IMG/M metagenome (GOLD analysis project Ga0209181, IMG submission 187208) | Freshwater microbial communities from Lake Fryxell liftoff mats and glacier meltwater in Antarctica - MAT-05 (SPAdes) (version 2) | ecosystem: Environmental > Aquatic > Freshwater > Ice > Liftoff... | reverse complement strand
CGCCCGCGTACAGGTACTTCGCGCGGATGGCCGAGTTCTTCTGGGCCTCGGCGAGGCGTGAGAGCACGTTCGTCGCGTCGCGCCAGCGCTGCGACGTCGTGAACAGTTCGAGGATCTTGTGCAGCACCGCCGGATCGTCCGGCGCGAGCGCAAGCACCTCTTCGAGCGTGCGCACACCCTCCTCGAGCAGCTTCAGCTCCTCGACCTGCAGCCGCGAGATCTCGTGCAACAGCGCAATGCGACGCGCGCGGATCTCCGCGACCTCGGTCGGATCGTCCTTGCGACCCTCGCGACGCGCGAGCATGTCGGCGAGCCTGCGCTTCGCCTTCACGACCGCCGGTGCACCACCCGCGCCCGCACCGAGCTCGACCAAGCGATCGACCGCAGGCTCGTTGTCGGGATCGATGTCGAGCGCGCGCTCGAGCATCTGCATCGCCTTCGGCTTCTCGTCCATGCCGATGCGCGCATCGGCCATGCGCACGTACAGCCGCGACAGCTCGCCGGGCGCGAGCTTGTCGCCGAGGCCGAGCACGACGGACTGGTAGTGACGCAGCGCGTCGGCGAACTTGCCCGCGTCCATGTCGAGCTCTGCGAGCAACCGCAGCACGTCGAGATTCGTCGCATCGAGCGTGCGCGCCTTCTCGAGGTACTCGCGTGCGCGCTCCTTGTTGTCGACCGCGAGCGCGCAACGCCCTGCGAGCGACAGTGCGCGCAGGTTGAGCGCGTGATCCGACGCCTGCTGCGAGCGCACCTGCATCACGTAGATCTGCGCTTGCGGCCATGCGCGCGCGAGATCGCCGGCCGCGACCAAGCGCTCGAGCAAGATCCCGGTCGCCTCGCGGTGATCGGGATCGAGAAGGACGACCTCTTCGAGCAGCTCGAGCCCGCGATCGGGCTTGTCGAGCTCGTCGACGTACTTCTTGCCGGCCTCGAACAGCAGCTTCACCTTCTCGACGCGATTCGCGTGGCTGCGCGCCGCGCTGACCTGGGCCTCGATCGCCTTCAGCGGCTGATCGTTGTGCATGTACAGCTCGCGCAGCTGCAGCCACGCGTCGGTGAGCGAAGGATCGAGACCGACGGCCTCTTCGAGCGCCTCGACGGCGCCTTCGACCTTGCCGATCTCCTGGCGCAGGATGCCGCCGCGCAGCAGCAGCTCCGCCTTGCGCTTCGGATCGGTCTCGGCCTCGACCTGCGCACGAATCAGCGGACCGGCGCGCTTGAAATCGTCGATCGCGAGGTAGCGCTCGAGCAGCTCGTCGCGCCACTTCGGCTCGCTCGGTTGCAGTGTGCCGAGGGCCTCGAGTGCCTCGATGATCGCGCTGTCGCCCGCCTCGGTCGCCTTGCGCACCTCGAGCACGCCCCGCCACGCATCGACGCGAACCGCGTTGTCCGCATCGACCGCCGTGCCCTGGCGGACCAGCAGCTTGTCGAGCGCGAGGTGATCCTGCTGGCGGCGATACCACTTCGCGAGCGCTGCCGTCGCTTCGAGCGCGATCGGGTGCTCGATCGGTAAGATCTCGAGTACGCGCTCGCGGCAATCCGCCGCGCGCTCCTTGCCGTCGATCTCTTGCTCGAGCAGGCCGGCGAGCTCCGAGAGCAGCGCACCCTTTTCGGCCGCGACGTCGATCAAGTCGACATACGTGGACAGCGAGTCGATGAGCGCGGTGCGACGCACGTTGTCGGTCGCCGCTGCGGTGCGCAGCGTGTCGACGAGTCGCCCCGCCGCCTCGCGATCATCGGGCTTGCGCACGAGCAGCTTCTGCAGCAGGTCGATGTGCCGATCGGTGTCGCCCGACTCGCGGGCGAGCGCAGCGGCCTCGCGCAGCGCGGCCCAGGCCTCGGCATCACCGAGCGCACCCTGACCACGACGCGCGAGGATGTCGACGAGGGCAGACTTGCGATCGAGCGCGCGTGCGAGCGATTCGCCCATCGCGAGCCCCTCGGTATGATCGGGATCCTCGCCGAGCACGACCTCGATCGCACCGAACGCGCCTTCTTCGTCGCCGAGCTGCTCGCGCAGCAGCTTCGCCGTGCCGACGAGGGTCGAGTGGCGCTCGGGACCCTCTTGGAGATCCGCGAGCGAGAGCATCGCACCGACGAGCTCCGCATCGCGACCGAGCTTGCGATAGAGCATCACGAGCGCGGCGAAAACCGTTGCGCTCGGTTGCATCGTGCTCGCCTTCTCGAAGGCTGCGAGCGCGCGGTCGGTCGCGCCGAGCTTCTCGGCGAAGATCTGGCCGAGCTCTTGGTACAGCTCGCCCTGGCGCTCGGGATTGGTCGTGCGCTCGGCGACGATCATCAGGCTCTCGGCGAGCTGCGACCAGCCCGCGGTGATCTCCGCGAGGCGCCGGAGATCCGTGATCGCAGTGTGCTGCTCGCCGGGCGGCAGCTCCTCGATGAGCCCTTGGATCACCTCGAACGCATTGCCGGGTGCACCGAGCCGGGTCTCGTAGATCGACGCGACCTCGCGCATCAGATCGATGCGCTCCTTCGCGATCTGCGAGTGCTGCACGCGGACCTTGATCGCCTCGGCGACGCGATCCCAGCGCAACGCCTCGCGGGCCTCGCTCTCGATCCGCGTGACGGCAGCGCGGGCCTCGACGTGCGCCGGCTTGCGCTCGAGGATCCACGCCCATGCCTCGAGATCGTTCGGATCGTCGGGTGGCAAAAAGCGCTGGCCGAGCGGCGCGGACACGGTCTCTTCCACGGCCTGCGGCACGGCGACCGCCGCCGACGGACGCTCGGTCACGGGCCGCGGCACTCCGACATCGACGACCGTCTCGCGACCCGGCTCTGCCGCCTCGCTGCGCTGCGCACGGCCGATCTCCGGCGTCGCGACGATACTGGCCATGCGCTCGCGTAGGCGACCGAGCGTCGCGCGCTTGCGGGGATCGGGATGCAGCGCGTCGCGCAAGAGCGCATCGACGCGCGGATCGAGCTCGACGTTGCGCGCCGTCGCCGGTGGCACCGCACCCGAGGGCGCGCGACCGGAGAGCAGGCGATAGATCAGCGCTGCGAACGAGTAGACATCGGAGGCGGCCGTCGCGTCGGCGCCGTCGAGGAGCTCGGGCGCCATGTAGCCGGCGTTCGCGCGACGCACCGAAGGTCGGGCAAAGCCGATCACCGGCGGGAAGCCGAACCCGCGGAACACCGCGGCCGCGCCGACGAGCACGTTGGCGGGATTGATGTTGCGATGCAGGACGCCCGCGGCGTGGCACGCGGCGAGACCTTCGGCGAGCGGACCGACGAGCTCCCACGCCTTGTCGAGCGCCATCGTTGCGTCGCCCTCGAGATTGTCGATGAGCAGGATCCCCGGCGTCGGATCGCGCATCACACCGAACAACCGACCATCGGCGAAGCCACCGCGCACGCCGCGAATCGACGGGTGCTCGATCGCTGCGAGCTTGGACACTGCCTCGTGGAAACGCGCGTGCTCCTGCTCGCCGACCGGCCTCGCGAGATGAGCGACGGCGACCTCGTACTCCGCCTTGGTCTCGCGATCACGGCAGAGCAGCAAGAGCCCGACGCCGGTGCGCCCGAGTACCTCTTGCAGCGCGAACTTCGGGGGCACGAGCGCGAGGCTGCGATCGACCTCGGCGCAGGTCGCGAGGCCGTCGAGCGCCGCCGCGCGATCGCCCTCGATCGCCGCGGTGTACGCGAGGTTGAAGCGCGCGATGTTGCTGAACTCGCGACCCGCACCGTGCTGGATCACCTGCTGGAAGCACCGCCGTGCGCGATCGATGCGACCGTGCGCGAGCAACACCGCGCCGGTACGCAACAGTGTCACCGCCGACAACCCGCCGAGGCTGCCGCCCGGCAGCGCGTCCATCAGGTTCTCGACCCACTCGACGTCGATCGACAGGGCTTCGTCCTGCGCGAGATCGGCACGCACCTCGACGCCACGCACGACGCGACCGAGGTCGAGCATCGTGAGCTTGTCGCCGGCGTCGCTCGGGCGCAGCGCGACGTCGCCGCACGCATTCGCGATGTCCGCGAAGATGTCCGGCAGCTTGCGCTCCGCGGTGCCCGCTTGTGCCGCGCCCAGGTCGATCACCTCGATCGCGAACCGATCCTTCAGCTCCTCGGCCTCGGGCGGCGTGACCCATGGCAAGAGTGCATAGTGGGTGTTGCCGCGACCGACGCGATCGAGCAGATCGAGGATCTGCAGCAGATCCGGATCGTCGGGATCGAAGCCGAGGAACAGGATCGTCCGCGTGCGCACGACCTCTTCGACGAGATCGAAGAACACGCCGTCGGCCCGCATCGCGCGGCCCGTCGGTGGCGTACGCAGGATGAAGAAATCCTGGTGATCGCGCAGCGACAGGTGGTGCGCATCGCCGTGCGACAGCACCTGGCGCTTGCGCCCATCGGAGGAGAAGATTCGCGCGACGAGATCGGCGTACGTGGTCGCGAAGCAGGCGCGCCACGGCAGCTCGGTGAGCTTGCCGGTGCCGTCGACGATCTCGGCGTTCTCGCCTTCCATCGACACTTGCTTGAGCACCTTCGCCAGCGGCTCGTCGCCGAAGTGGCGGTGCACGTAGGTGAGAACGGTGCGCCAACGGCCCTGCTCGATCAGATCGCCGAGCGCCTCGCGGTGCTTCTCGTCGCACATCGGAACCAGGCGGCGCAGCAGCTCTTCCCAGCTCGGCCGACCGGCGAGGGCGCCGAAACCGGCCCCCACCCACAGCACGCAGTCATCGGATTGGATCGCACGCGCGAGTTCGTTCGGGATGTGAACCATCGATAGCCTGATCGGCGCGAATGTTCGCACCCTTCGCGGCGGATCTCCAACGTCAGAAACCGACGTCAGAAACCGACGACGAGACGCCGCCAGCGAGCGCTCGCACGGGGGTGCGCGGGGCGAACGCTATCCCGTCGCGTACGTCGGTGCACGCATCTGCGTCGCGATCGGCGTGACCGCCTCGATCTCGACGGGCGGGTGCATCGCGGTGCGGCGAGCGGCGCGGACGAAGTGCGAGAACAGGCGAAACGCCGCGACGCCGGCGGCATCGATGCGGCGCACGAGGTTCTCCGGGTGCCACTGCACGCCGAGGACCCACCGGTTGCGATCGACGGCTTCGATCGCCTCGATCATCGATCCACCGGGTAACGTCGTGTCGTGATCGTGGGCGACCGCCATGAGGCCGTCACCGGGATCGCGCACTGCTTGATGGTGCCGACTGTTCACCGCCACATCGGTGGCGCCCAGCACCCGCGCGAGCCGTGATCGCGACTCCACCGTGACCCGGTGGCGGACCTCCTGGTCCTGCGCAGTGCCGTGCAGATGTGCAGTGGAATCGCCACCGGTCACGGTCGCGATGTCGGACCACAGCAGGCCACCGCGCGCGACTGCGAGCAGCTGCGATCCGCGGCACAGGCCGAGAATCGGCAGCCGCTGCACCCATGCACGGGCCACCAGCGCGAGCTCGATCGCATCGCGCTCGGGATCGGTCTTGTGGGCGAATGCGGAGCCATCACCGGGATCCCAGCGGCGTGGCTCGACATCGAGACCACCCGCGAGCAGCAAGCCGCAGCACTCGACGTCCGGCAGCTCATCCCACGGTCGCACGACCTCGACGCCGCCACGCCAGCCACCGCGACGCAACGCGTCGATCGGCTGGTGCGCCGCATCGTCGTCTCGCGAGCACGTCAGCACGACCGTCGTCACGCACCTCGGAAAATGCACGAGGTGGGCAAGCGGTCGCAAATAATCGGACCAACTCGACGGTCGCGGCGGTTCGGATGGCGCTACGCGTCCGGCTTGCTGTCGTCCGCGTCGTCGGTCTCGGTGGACGTTCCGGCCGTGACTTCCGCCGTCTCGGTAGCGCTCGGTTCCGGATCGGCGGCGGTGTCCCCGAAGTCCGCGCGATCGACATGCGTCGGTCCCGAGGAATAGCCAGCCGGGCCGCTGCCACCCAGGTGCCGCATCGGTGCGAGATCGTCTTTGATCCCCGAGTCGGCGCCGCACGTGTCGTCTTTTTTGCCGGACATCTCGCGATCCAATCAGCGCACGCGCACGCGGTCAACCGCGGCGGCGAGCGCCGGCGAATCGATCGCGAATCTCAGGGACAATTCTCCGACACGACGACGTCGCCGGCGACTGGCACGCCGGCCCCGACGAGTCTCGAGCGGCACCGACCGGCAGGTGTGGCCGCAGCTCGTGCCGCCGAGCTGCACGAGGTAGGTCGCGTGACCGATCCACGTCAGTGCATCGTGCGGAGCACCGCGCAGTGCGGCGCCGTCGTTGACGACGCGCGGCACGTCGGCGACGCCGGGCGCACTGATCTTGCGACCGTCGTGTAGCCCGAGCTTCCACCGCAGCACGGTGTGCAGCCCGTGGGGATTTCGCGATCCGTCGAGGTTGGTGAAGCGCGGCAAGGGGGAGCGCGAGCGTAGCGTGGTATGCTGAGTGCGTGGATCGCGGCAACGTGCCTCGACACCTGCGCCTTGTGGAAGCGGCGGCGGTCGCCGAGCTCGTCGATGCAGCGCGAGCCATGCTCGGGCCGGAGCTGATCGAGGTACGACTCTTCGGTTCGCGGGCGAGGGGTGAGGGCGACGAGGAGTCCGACGTGGATCTCGCGCTCATCGTCACCGCTCGCGGTCGTGCACGCCGCCGCGAGATCTACGACGTCGCGTACGAGGTCGGTCTGCGGCGTGGCGTGGATCTCGCGCCGTTGCTGATCGAGCGCGGGCGACTCGACGACCTCCGCGCGCGCGAACGATTCTTTGCCGCAGAGCTCGATCGGGACGGCGTCGTGCTGTGAACGTCGACAATCGCACCCATGCGGCGACCGAGGAACTGTCTCGGGCGACGGCGTGTCTTGCCGAGGCTCGCATGCCGCCGCACAAGCATTGCTGCGCTGAGCCGGGCCCACTGCCTTGCGTCGCGGGTGTCGGTGGTCGCCGCGAGAAAAAGTGACGACCCCCCGAAGAAAAAACGCGACGCGGGCTCGGTGGCGGCGTGTGGGGTTCGACGAGAGGGACCCGAGCAAACCGGTCCCCCGCAACAAAGCACCATGAAGACCCTCGATATCTGCATGTTCGGCCTGCTACTCACCGCGCTCGCGGTGGCCCCTGCCTGCGACGACAACGACGACGGCGACGACGACGGCGCGGACAACGGCAACGACGACGACGACGACAACGGCGAAGCAGGCGGCGAAGCAGGCGGCGAAGCAGGCGGCGAAGCCGGCGGCGAGGAAGGTGGCGAAGCAGGCGGCGAAGCCGGCGGCGAAGCCGGCGGCGAGGAAGGCGGCGAGGAAGGCGGCGGCGGCGGTGCGGTCGGCGATCAGTGCATGGCCGACAGCGACTGCGCGGACGATGCGTGCATCTTCGCGGGCGACGCGGACTATGGCTTTTGCAGTACGGTCTGCGACAGCTTCGCGGACTGCCCGTCGTTCTGGGAGTGCGCTCCCGTCGGCAACGCGTCGGCGAACTACTGCTTGCCGGGCGAGTGATCGTCGCGCTCGACGAGGAAGCGCTCGATGCTCAGATCGAGGCGACTCGCGACCAGGCCCATGAGCTGATCGAAGTCGCGACGACCGAGCGACAGCTTCGCCTGCAACGATCGGCGCGTGCCGGCGAGCAGCGTCTCGCGGGTCTTCACGATCCGTCGTGCGGCGCTCGAGCGATGGATCCGCAACAGCCCGCCGAGCTCGTCGATGGACAGCCCATGCAGGTAGTGCAGGCGCAATAGGTTGCGCTCGGCGGGCTCGAGCTCGCCGAGCGCGGTCGCGAACGCAGCGGCAAACTGCTCGCGATACTGCTGCTTGAGCGCACCGAGCTCCGGCCCGGTCGCCGACGCCTCGATCCGGAGCAGCTCGTCGTCGTCGGCGAGCGCATGGCGACGCTCCGCTCGCATCGATGACAACGCCTCACGCACCGCGACGACGCGGACCCAGGTGCCGAGATCACCCTGACCGGTGTAGTGCGCGAGCTTCGGCGGACCGTCGTCATCCGCGACGAGCAGCTTGGTCCGCACGCGCTGCTTGATTTCCTCGACAAAGGCCGGCGATGAGTCGACGCGACCGATCGCCCCACCGAGCGACGCGATGTGATCGCGCTCGAAGATCGCGATCGCCGGCGCATGCCCGAGCCGGCACGCGAGCCCGAGGTGGAGCTGCACGGCGTGCATGCGCGCGAGCACGTCGGGCAGCGCGGCATCATCGGTGCCATCGGGCACGCAGCGCGCGAGCTCGGCCCACAGTGCGGCGCGATGCGGCACGCCCTTGGGCCAGCGATCGTCGAGCGTGGCCGCGATCGCATCGATCGCGATCTTCAGCCGCGCGCGCTGATCGTCGTCGGGCGCGCCGAGCCATGCATCCGCAAACGCCTGCACCGGGTCGTCCGGCGTGGGGCGATCGTCGGTGCCGGACACCGGCCGTATCATAGCGCGCGCCCACGCCGAGCAACGTCGTCATGCGAGACTCCCACCGGCCGCTGTCCGAAGAACGCGTGGCGGCGTGGCTGCACGGTGAGCTGCCCGCGGACGAGCACGCGGCGGTCGAGGCCGCGATCGATCGCGATCCGCAGTGGCTGCGGATCGTCGCGTTGCTCGCTGGGCGCGACGCAGGTCCTTCACCGACGCCGGCGTCGGAAGACGACGATGTCGTCGCGGTCGTCGAGCGCGAGCACGCGGCGCGGCTGCGACCAGGTGCGCCCGTCGGACGCTACGAGATCGAAGCGCCGCTCGGTCGCGGTGGCATGGGTGTCGTGTACGCGGCGCGGGATCCCGAGCTCGCGCGCATGGTCGCGCTGAAGCTTCTGCGCAGCGTGGAGCCCGAGCGGCAGAAGCGACTCGTCGCCGAGGCGCGGGCGCTCGCGCGACTGAGCCATCGCAACGTCATCACCATCTACGACACCGGCACGTGGCAGCGGCGGGTGTTCGTCGCGATGGAGCTGCTCACCGGTCCGACCCTGCTCGCGTGGCGATGCGCGGCGACTCGCGACTGGCGCGAGGTGGTGCGCGTGTTCGTGCAGGCCGGACGCGGGTTGGTCGCGGCGCATGCAGCGGGGATCGTGCACCGCGACTTCAAGCCGGCGAACGTCGTCGTCGCAGATGATGGCCGCGTGGTGGTGCTCGACTTCGGGCTTGCGCGGCAAGCCGACGACGAGGACGAGGCGTCGGGGCCCGACGATGCGAACGATCGCGATGCGACGCAGGTCGGTGGCGGCACGCCGGCCTACATGGCGCCCGAGCAGCGCCGCGGCGAGGTCTGCGATGCGCAGGCGGATCAGTACGCGTTCTGCGTCGCCCTGTTCGAGGCGTTGCGCGGCAAGCTGCCGGTGGGTGAGACGCCGCCGCGACACGACGCGGCGACGGCCTCGGTGCCGCGATCTGTCACGCGGGTGATCGCGCGTGGGCTCGAGGAGGATCCGCGCGCGCGCCATCCATCGATGCAGGTGCTGTGCGATGCGCTCGAGCTCGCGACGCGGCGGCCGAGCGCGTGGCCGAAGCTCGCGGTAGGCCTCGGTGTCGTGGCGATCGGTTCGTTCGTCTGGCTGCGAGATCGGCAGCCCGAGTGTCGCGGCGCCGGGGTGATGGCTGCGACGTTCGACGATACGCGCGCGAGCGAGGTGCGGCGGGCGATCGAGGCGACGGCGCGGCCGTGGAGCGATCGCGTTGCGAGCGAGGTCGATGCGGGGCTGCGAGGATTCGCGCAGGCATGGATCGCGGAGCACACCGTTGCCTGCGAGACGCGCGAGCAATCGGCGGAGGATCTCGATCTGCGCATGCGGTGCCTCGATCGGCGCCGCCGATCACTCGGGGCCGTCGCAGGTGTGCTCGCATCGGCGGATGCAGAGGTCGCGCTGCACGCGGTGCAGGCGGTGGATGCACTGCCGCCGATTGCGGGGTGTCGCGATCTCGAGGCGTTGCGCGCACCGATCGCGGCACCGGCGGATCGCGTGGCCGTCGATGCGCTGCACGATCGCCTGGCGCGCGTCGAGGCGCTGCGCGAAGCGACGCGCTACGACGAGGCTGCGAAGGAGGCCGAGCTCGCGGTCGCGGCCGCGCTCGCGCTCGGGCATGCACCGAGCGAGGCCGACGCGCGACTCGCTGTGGGCTGGGTCGCGATCGATCGCGGCGATCACGAAGGTGCCCAGCGGGAGCTGCGTGCCGCGCTCGATGCTGCCCAGGCCGGGCATCACGACGAGGCGGTCGCGATCGCGTTTCACCGCCTCGCATGGGTCGTCGGCTACAAGCTCGCGCGGCACGACGAAGGTCGTGAGCTCGCCGCGCATGCTGCGGCATGGAGCGAGCGGCTCGGTCGCGCGCCGTATCACGAGCTCGCACGGCTGCGCGCGCTCGGGTGGATCGAGCAGGACGCGGGTGTGCCTGCGGTCGCGCTCGAGCGCTTCGATGCGGCGCTCGCGGTCGCGAAGACCCTACCCGCGGGCGATCCGTTCGCGGCGCAGGAGGTCGCGCTCGTGATGAACGGCATCGGCGCTGCGGCGCATGTCGCCGGCGACAACGAGCGCGCGGCGGCGAGCTTCACTGAGGCCGCAGCGCAGCTCGAGGCGCGGCTCGGTCCGGATCATCCGGATGTCGCGCGCGTGCGCAACAACCTCGCCTCGGTGATGCGCGACGCCGGCAAGGTCGAGCAGGCGCGCGCGCTGTTCGAGCAGAACCTCGTCGTGTTCGAGGCGGCGCATGGGCCAGAGCATCCGGTGATCGGGCAGACGTTGGTGAACCTCGCGGTCGCGGAGATCGATCTCGGCGATGACGAGAGCGCGGAGCGCCACGCGAAGCGTGCGAAGGACGTGTTCACTGCGGCGCACGGTGCCGAGCATCCGTTGGTCGCGAAGGCGCTGACGATCCGTGCGGATGCACGGATCCAGCTCGATCGCCCGCGCGAGGCGATCGAGGATCTGACGGTCGCGCTCGACCTCGAGATGCGGACGCTCGGCGTAGAGCACCCGAGCGTCGCGATCATCGAGTCGAACCTCGGCGGTGCGTACTACGCGTTGGATCAATTCGAGGAAGCGGCGGTGCACCAAGCGCGGTCGCTGGAGATCCTGGAAAAGACGCTCGGTGCGGAGCATCCGAACGTCGGATTCGTGCTGGTGTCACTCGGGCTGACGCGGCGCGATCAAGGGCGGACGATCGAGGCGCTCGCGCTGTTCGATCGCGCGGTGATGCAGGCGGGACCGATGTCGCTGCCGAACGCGCTGACGCGCAAGGGCGAGGTGTTGATCGATCTCGATCGCGAGCGCGAGGCGATCACGGTGCTCGAGCGGGCGCGGGAGCTGCAGCGGGGGATCGAGACCGATCCGGGGTTGGTCGGGGATACGTGCTTCGCGTTGGCGCAGGCGAGGTGGGCGATCGGCGAGCGCGGTGCTGCGGACGAGGCGGCGATCGACGCGATCGCGGCGTACGAGGCAGGCGGGTCGGCTGACGAGGTGGCGACAGTGCGGCAGATGGTGCGGCAGATGGTGCGGCAGATGGCGCAGCAGTGGCAGCGCGAGCGCTGATCGGCGCGGCTGATCGGCCTGCCGCGTGCGTCGGCGGACGAACCTCGCTACGATGAGGCGCAATGAAGGCAACACTCCGGCTGCCGCACCGCGCGAGCTACCAGGAGTATCTCGCCGTCGAGTGCGCGAGCGAGCATCGTCACGAGCTCATCGACGGTGTGATCGTTGCGATGGCCGGTGGATCCGACGAGCACAACGCGATCGCCGGCCGCTTCGCGATGCTGCTCGGGCTCGGCCTGGCCGACACCTGCCGCTACTTCACGCCCGATCAACGCTTCTGGATCGCGGCCACGGCGCGTGGTCGATACAGCGATGGCTCGATCATCTGCGGCAAGCCCGAGCATCCGCCACACGACGGTCAGGCGACGACGAATCCGATGGTCGTGCTCGAGGTGCTCTCGCCGAGCAGCGAGGGCGACGATCAAGGTGACAAGCGCATCGACTTCCAGTCACTGACGACGCTACAGGCGTACGTCGTCGCGTGTCAGGATCGTCGACGCGTCGAAGTCTACCGCCGTGCGGAGGATCGGAGCTGGGCGCCGGATCCAGAGGTCTACGCCGACGGCGAAGCCTTCGCGCTGCCGAGCACCGCGACGCCGATCGCGGTGGCCGAGATCTACCGCGGTGTCCTCGATCCGAGCGGCAAGTCGCTGCTGCGCTGACGAGGGCGCCACCGCTGCGAAGAGATCTCACGAGCGCGAACCTTCGACCCGCCGACGCGCGCTACAAGCACGACGCGCCGAGCGGGCCGACGCATGCGTTCGCCTGCGAGATCGTCGTCGAGCCGAATGCGCCGCTCGGGAACGTCGCATCGCCGATCGCGAACGCCGCCATGACGACGCCGTCGCTGTCGCGCACGACCGAGACGTCGCTGCCGGTGGTCGCGTAGTCGATCGTCACGGTGTAGCTCTCGCCCTCGGCCCAGCCCGAGGTCGTCGTCATCGTTGGATCGAGCAAGAGCGTCGAGCCGAGCGTGTCGTTGGGGCAGTACACGTCGGCGCCGGTGAGGAGCAAGAAGTCGAGCGCCTGCACGCGCTTGACCGTGATGCCCGCGGGCACAGCGCATCCGAAGAAGTTCTGCTGAATGCGCTTCCACGAGAGCGAGTAGAAATTCGAGTTGTCCTGCGCGCCCCAGACCATACCGATGATGTCGTCGTCATTTTCGTCGTTGGTCACCTCGAGCACGCCTTGCAGCTGCACGTCCTGGAACACGACCGTCTCGCACAGGTGCAGGCCGAAGTCATTGTTGCCGTTCTCGCACGCGACGGTGCCGCCCTGGCTGTACGAGATCGTCGCGTTCGGGGTACCGCCGAGGAAATCGCCTTGGTACAGCGTGCAGTTGTTCTGCAGATCGAACGGTGCGTTGTCGACGACCGTCACGCTGTCCTGGGCTTGGTTCACGCCGTCGTCGACGGTGACCGTGTACGTGACGAAGCCGTCGGGTGACGCGTTCGGATCCTCGGCGCTCGGATCGTCGAGGCCGGCGATCGGCGTCCAGCTATACGTGTAGATGCCGGTGCCGCCGCTGGCGGTCGCATCGAGCAGCACGGGCGCACCCGCGAAGTCCGAGCACGCCGGCGCCGCGATGACCGTCAACGGGGCAGCACAGGTCGAGTCGACGGCATCGCAGACCTCGTCGATGCAGTCGAGCCCGGAGAGGCAATCCTCGCCGGTCTCGCAGGTCGCCCCGCACGCGCCGCCACAATCGAGATCGGTCTCGTCGCCGTTCTCCACACCGTCGTCACACGCGGGCGGCGTGCACGTCATGAGCAGCGGATCGCAGACCTGCGAGATGCAGTCGTCGCCTTCGATACAGCCGAGGCCGTCGTCGCAATCGAGCGGGCACGAGCCGCCACAGTCGACGTCGGTCTCGTCGCCGTTTTGCACACCGTCGTCACAGGCGCGCGAGCTGCAGATGTTCGCGCCCTCGTCGCACGCACCGGAGATGCAGTCGTCGTCGTTGTCGCAGCCTTCGCCATCGTCGCAATCGTCGGGGCACGAGCCGCCGCAGTCGACGTCGGTCTCGTCGCCGTTCTGCGTCGAGTCATCGCACGTCGGAGGCACGCACACGCCGAGATCCTCGTCACACACGCCGGACTCGCAGTCGCCATCGCTGTCGCAGCTCGCACCGTCGTCGCACTGCGGGCACGTGCTGCCGCCGCAATCGACGTCGGACTCCTCGCCGTCGACCATGCCGTTCGTGCAGCTCGGCTCGTCGATGCACGTCATCGTCTTGGCGTCGCACAGCATCGTCGTGCAGTCGTCGTCGCCCTCGCAGCCCTCGCCGACATCGCAGTCGTCGGGACACGAGCCGCCGCAGTCGACGTCGGTCTCGTCGCCGTTCTGCATGCCGTCGCGACACGAGCCACCCGGCCCGCACGTCATCGTCATGGGATCGCAGGACATCGAGTCGCAATCGCCGTCCTCGATGCAGCCCTCGCCGTCGTCGCAGCCGGCCGGGCACGAGCCGCCGCAGTCGACGTCGGTCTCGTCGCCGTTTTGCACACCGTCGTCGCACGTCGCCGGGGGCTCGCACGTGCCGGCGTCGCAGCGGCCGGACTCGCAGTCGTCGTCATCGCTGCAGCCCTCGCCGTCGCCACAGTCCATGCCACACGATCCGCCGCAGTCGATGTCGGTCTCGTCACCGTCCTGCACGCCGTTGTTGCAGGCGTCGGGATCGTCGGTGTCGGTCACGGTCTCGGTGATCGACTCGCTGTCGCTGTCGGTGCCGCCGCCGGTGATCGCGGGGCAGTCGCCATCGTTGACGTCCTGGCCGAGGCCGTCGTCGAGGCACGGGTCGGCGCACCCGCCGATCGCACCGGACAGACCGACGAGAACACCAGCACACACGCGAAATGACGAGACGGTACGCAGGCTCATGGAGCTTGGCAGTCTACAGCAAAGCCGCGCGCGGTCGCGAATCCGCGGCGGTTCGACCTGTCTGTGTGTGTCTGTGCCCCTCGCTACTTGTGCGCCTGCAGCATCTCGATCGATGCCGCGTTCGCCTCTTTGGTCACCCGATACCACTGCTCGCTGCCGCCAGCGCCACTGGGCTCGCCGCCCGCCTTCGGTTGCGGAACCGCGCGGTAGTTCCTCAACTCTTCGCGCATTTGGCCGATCTGTCGGCCGATCTGGTCGTTCTGGCGCATGAGCGTCGGCGCTTTGGTGACGTCTTCGGCGTTGTTCGCAAGGCTGTACTTCAGCGCGATCTCGTTCTCGTTCAGCAACACGTCGGCGGCGTCGATGTCGCCTTGGCGGCTGAGCGCGATCGCGTCGATCGTCGCCGCGGCGGCCCGGGCCCCGACCGCACCGAGCTCGACGTCGGTGCTGCGCATGGCGAGGACCTCGCGGTCGCGGCTGACTGGCATCGCCACGAACCCGCGACGCTCGAGCCGCCCGCTGCCCGCGGCGCGGTCATCGAACGACACGATCGCGTCGAGCAGCTCGAGCGTCGTCCCGGCCTTCGCGGGCGCGACGTCGACCTCGACGAACACCTCCTGTGCCTCGCCTTCGGCGAGCTCGGCGAGCACAATCGTGTAGCTGTGGCCTCCACTCGCCATCCCCAGGTTTGGGGGTGAGTGACCGACGATGCGGCGCAGCGTGACGCCCGGCCCCGTCGAGAGATCGAGCCGCACGTTGCCGGCGATCTGCCGCTGCGCACCGACGAGCTCGGCGATCACGGTCTCGCCGAGCGACTCGCCGTGCTCGACGTGATGGAATTTTCCCCCGGAATCTCGGGCGACCGTGCCGAGCAGCAGCTCGTCGTACTCGAGACCGACGCCGAGCGTCGTGATCGCGAAGCCGGCCATGCGAGCGCTCTCGACCTGACTCGGGATCGTCGACGGATCGTTCGGCACACCGTCACTGACGAGCACGATGCGATCGAGATCGCCGACGGTGGGATTCGCATGGAGCTGCTGCAGCAGCGTACCCAGGCCCGCGGCCATGTCGGTGGTGCCGCGGGCTTCGATCGCATCGATGCGATCGTGCAGGTCGTCGAGATCAGCATCGTCGATCAGCGTCATCGGCTGCACGAGCTGTGCGCGCGAGTCGAACGTGACGATCGTGAGCCGATCGATCGGGCGCAATTCCTCCACCAAGGCGTGTACCGCGGCACGCGCCTGCTCGATCGGATCGCCGGCCATCGAGCCGGAGGTGTCGAGCAACAGGCCGAGGTTCACGCCGATCGTCGCGTCTTGCGGACGAGCGTCCGCGGCGAGGCCGACGCGCACCACGATCGTCGCGGCGATGTCGGCCTCGAGCGCGCTGAAATCCGGCGTGGCGGTCAGCGTGACGAGCTCGGGATCGGCCTTCGGGTCGTCCGCACCGCCGAAGATCGACAGCCAGCCGCCGACGAGCACGAGGGCGAGGACATGGGGAACGAAGCGTCGGGTGCGGGGCATGACGATTGGGTGGAAACGCCGGGGTGCACGGTTCGGTCTTGCCCCACGGCGGGGTGGTGACGCGGGCGTTACACGGCCGCAGCGGAGGAAGTTCCGGCGATCCGAGGCCGATGCGTCACAAACCCCACGGCTGCTGCATCATCCGGCGGCAATGCGCCGCCTTCCCCTGTTCGTCGCCTCGTTGTTCGTTGCCCTCCTCGCCGGATCCGCGCCGGCCACCGCCGCGGTCCCGAAGGCAAAGCCCGCTGCTGCACCGGCCGCGACCGCGCTGCAGCTCGGGTCGTTGAGCAAGACCCAGCTGAAGGCGAAGATCGCGGAAGCGAAGATCGCCGAGCCCACCAGGTTGTTCGAGCCGCTCGAGGGCGACGAGATCCCCGAGATGCCGGGCGACAAGACGACCAATGGTTTCAAGCTCGAGTACCGCGGCATAAAGGCGACTGCGTACGACGATGCCGACAAGGCCGACGAAGTCGCGGTGTGGATCGCCGTCGTGCGTCCGACGGCGAGCGGCTACACCAAGTCCGTGCATCGTGTCGGCACGCCGATGGTGCTGTCCGCCGAGCACCCGGGCGCGGTCGATGGCGCGACCACGCTCTTCGCCGGCGATCGATCGCCGATGTTGCTCGTGAGCGCGGCAATCGAGGACGACGGTGGTAACAGCGCGCAGTGGATGGCGGAGCTGGACGTGCTCCTCGATCAGGCGATCGCGGCGGCGAAGGTGATGCGCGAGCCGGACGACGACCCGCTCGACGTGCTGCACGGGACGATCGAGCTCGGTCGCATCATGCTCGGCGCGGATCCCGGGCGACCCGACGTCGGCTTCCGGAAGATCAAGACGACGGAGTGGGACATGTTGTGGGACCTCGACCCGACGATCGACGCTTCGCGCGCCACTGCCAGCCCCGACCCGCACGCCGTGACGAAGGCACCGGCGCCGCCGCGATTCGTCTACAAGCTCGCAATCTCCACCAAGGTCGGCACTGGCCGCTACGCGATGCGCTTCGACGTACCCGCTGCGCCGGGTCGCAAGGCGCGACGCGTCGTGAAGGTCGATCTGAACGAGCTGCTCGTCGTGACGCCGCCGAGCGATCTCGCAGCCGGCAACGACAAGAACTACTTCGTGCGGGTGTGCATCGCCCAAAACGGCGTCGCGGGCACGAACATCGACCAACCAGCCACACCGAGCTGCGTCACCAAGAAGATCTCGTGGGCGCACTCGGCCGCGAGCTGGGAGGAGCTGAAATTCTACCGCCGCGTGCGCCAGGGCTCGACGACGGTGAGCGTGTTCTCGTGGTGGACCCGCGACTCGGGCAGCGAGTTCAAGTTTCTCGACCTCGATGTCGGCGAGCTCGGGTTCGTGAAGGTCGAGACGGACGTGGTGAAAGCGCCGGTGGGCCTCACCCGCGTGATCACCGGTGACGGCGAGGGCGGCGGGTCGTGGAACTGGCAGTGCTACTCGTGTGGGTTTCCGAGCGGTGCAGCGATCGGAAAGCTGAAGATGACGATCCGGCACTGATCGGCGCTCAGGCAGCGCCTCACAGATCCAGATCCAACCGGATCACCTCTGGCCCTTCCCCCGTCGGGTTCGGCACCCGCTGCACCCGGACTTTCTCGTGCGGCGTCCGACCGACCGTGTCGCCGGTCGGGAGCTGCTTGTTCGGATCCATCAGCATCCAGCGCGCGAGGCCGACGATGAAATCCATCGCTGCTTTGCCACCCTGCGACGCCGTCACGAAGAACTCCTCGCGGCCGTAACGCACCAGCCCGTGGGTCAGCATCGACATCCTCTCGTCGGGCTCCGGGGCGCGCGTGATGTCGACGCAGACCATCATCGGCAGGTCGTCCTCCGCTTCCACGATCTCGGCGAAGAATCCCGCGCGGTGGAAGCAGATGCCGTGGCCGAGCATCGCTGCGACCGCGGGACTCGAGCGCACGACCGCCGCGGTGAGACGCGCGAGCAGGATGTCTTGCTCGCGCTGCGCCGTCGGTCCGTCCATGAGCACGACGATGTAGTGGGCCTTCGCGCGCTGGAGATCCTCTGCGGTCGGCGCGACCAGCGACGGCGTCATCTTCGGCGCATCGGGGTGCGGTGCATCGATGAGCATCACCATCAATATGCCGCCGCCGACGATCGAGTACGTCGCCGGGCTCTGGGTGCCGCCTTCGTGCACGAGCTTGCAGCCGAAGCTCGCGGCGCGACGAACGAGCTCGATCGGATCGGGCGGCACGGCGCGCTCGACGAGAACGAAGGCGAGGGCTGGCATCGTCGACCAGCGTAACGCACCGCAGGCGAGCCGCGCGCTCGAAGATCGCGTGCTACGCTGGGTGCAGGTGGGCACTGTCGCCGAGTTCGAACGCGATCTTCGGCCGCTGTCGCGGGTCGAATACGATCGCATGGTGGACCTCGGCATGTTCGCCGAGGAGCGCGTCGAGCTGCTCTACGGAATGGTGGTGCGCATGAGCCCGCATGGCCCGGATCACGACACGACCATCGAACGGCTCACCGAGCTTCTCGTCGTTGCGCTCCGCGGACGCGCTCGCGTGCGGATCCAGAGCTCGTTCGCGGCGAGCGATACATCGGAGCCGGAACCCGATGTAGCGGTCGTGCCGATCGCGGACTATCGACGCGCGCATCCAAACGTCGCGCAGCTGATCGTCGAGGTCGCGGGCAGCTCGATCATTCGCGACCGCGGCAGCAAGGCGAACGTCTACGCGGGGAGTGGCGTCCGTGAGTATTGGGTCGTGAACCTTGCCGAGCGAACGATCGAGGTGCGGACCGATCCCAGCGCCGAGGGCTATTGCAGCGTCCGCATCGTGCGATCGCACGAGTCGATCACGCCGATCGCGTTTCCCGACCTCGTTGTTGCGATAGCCGACCTCTTCGCGTGATCCGTCGCATTCGTTCAACGTGCAGTAGGTCCCAGCGCCGGCTGGATTCCTGCGCGTGCATCGAGCGGCACTCGTGAACCTCGCGGCGGTGACCTCGATCGTCGGCGATGCGGGAGCGGCGAGAGTCGAGCTGAAGGACGGCAGGTCTGCACCGGTATCTCGCCGCGAGCTGCCGACGCTACGGCGCCGACTCGGGCTGGCGTGATACGTTGCCGATCGTGGCGGTGCCCCACATTCTCTCGCTGTCGCCGACCGAGCTCGCCCTTCACGCGGTCGCGTCCGGCGTATCGCTGCGTATCGAGCAGGCGCGCCGGATCCTCGTCGACGCCTGGGCGCCGCCGGATCGGCCGCGCTCGCGCGAGACCGTCGCTCGCATCACTCGCGAGCGTGTCGCGGCGATCGTTCGCAACGACCGGCTCGAGATCGTCGAGCGCGTGACCGATCCGAGCGACGGCTTCGTGAAATATCTGCTGCGCTCGCCCGACGGCGCGATGACGGAGGCCGTGCGGATTCCGCTGCATCGACCCGGGCGCTTCACGGTGTGTCTCTCCTCGCAGGTCGGCTGCGCGATGCGCTGCGACTTCTGTGCGACCGGTCGGCTCGGGCTCGCGCGCAACCTCGATGCCTGGGAGATCCTCGCGGCGTTCGTCGCGGTGCGCGACGAGGCGCCGGGCCGCGTCACCGGTGCCGTGTTCCAGGGCCAGGGTGAGCCGCTGCACAACTACGACGAGGTGATCCGCGCGGCGGATCGGCTGCGCGATCCGTGTGGTGGATCGATCTCGGGCGACGCGATCACGATCTCGACGGTCGGCCTCGTGCCGCAGATCCGGCGTCTCGCGGCCGAGCGACGACCGTATCGCCTCATCGTGTCGCTCACCTCGACCGATCTCGACGTCCGCCGCCGCCTGCTGCCGGTCGCGTCACGCTTCGCGCTGACCGACCTCGCCGACGCGATCCGTTGCTATCACGCGAGTCGCGGTGGTCGCATCACGATCGCGTGGGTGCTGATCGCCGGCGTGAACACCGGTGTCGACGAGGTCCTTCGCCTGCGTACGCTGCTGTCCGACGTGCCGATCAGGGTCAACCTCATCGATGTCAACGATGCGCGCGAGGGCGGCTACGCGCGCGCGAGCGACGAGGAGCGCGGTCGACTCCTCGATGCGCTGGCCGCCGCGGAGATCCCGTTCGTGCGTCGCTACTCCGGCGGCGCAGCGCGGCACGCCGCATGCGGCATGCTCGCGGCGCGCACGTTTACCGACGCAACGGGGAATAGTCCTTAGAAACGACATCATCGTGCCTCCGGACATGGGCCACGCGCCACCAAACGCGGCGTGCTGAGCTGCGCAGCTCGGGCAACCGCGCGCCCAAGTCGAGCAACGGCGTCTTGGTCGAGCACGGCGTCGCCGGCGACCTGCTCGTCGCCGAGGGCTTGGGCGAGAACCGCACAATCGCGGACAACGACTCGTCCGACCGCCGCGAGCGGAATCGTCGCGTCGAGCTCCACGTGACCGAGGTCGTGGACGCCGGCGGCGCGGGCTTCGACGCGGCCGGAACGCCCTGATCACGCCTTTGGCGGCATCGTCGCCCTCGTCGCAATCAAAACCGTCGCGGCTCCGACGGCCGGGATGAAGACGCCAGGAGCTTCCTGGCCCACCCACCCGCGGGGAGCCCCGCACGGAGAAGAGCGACGATGAAGCGAACACTTTGGATTCTGGGTTTGGCGCTCGGGCTTTCGGCCTGCGCGGATGATGACGACGACGATGACGAGGGCGGTGACGATACCGGCAGCGCATCGGATCCGAGCGGCAATCCGTCGACGAACCCAACCGGCAATCCAACCGAGGATCCGACCGCGGATCCGACGGGGTTCACCACGGACCCGACCGCGGATCCGACCGCGGATC
>Ga0209181_10004516_pt1 | contig 20670 bp, 17 predicted proteins | sample MAT05_FD_187208 | JGI IMG/M metagenome (GOLD analysis project Ga0209181, IMG submission 187208) | Freshwater microbial communities from Lake Fryxell liftoff mats and glacier meltwater in Antarctica - MAT-05 (SPAdes) (version 2) | ecosystem: Environmental > Aquatic > Freshwater > Ice > Liftoff... | reverse complement strand
GGTGCCGCTGCTGGCGGTGGCCGGTGCCGCCGCCGGGCAGGGCAGCGGCTGGCTGGCTGCCGCCAAGGCCATCGGTGTCATCGCCGCCATCATCTTCGGCGGCCGGCTGCTGCTGCGGCCGGCGCTGCGCTGGATCGCCCGCAGCGCCACGCCCGAGATCTTCACCGCCGCGGCCCTGCTGCTGGTGGTGGCCACCGCGTCGCTGATGCAGGCGGTGGGCCTGTCGATGGCGCTGGGCGCCTTCCTGGCCGGCGTGCTGCTCGCCGAGAGCGAATACCGGCGCGAGCTAGAGACCGACCTCGAACCCTTCAAGGGCCTGCTGCTCGGCCTGTTCTTCATCGCGGTCGGCATGAGCATCGACTTCGCCGTGGTGCTGAAGAACCCCGGCCTGGTGGCCGCGCTGGTGGCCGTCTTCCTGGTCGTCAAGGCCGCCGTGCTGTGGGCGATGGCGCGCGCCATGCCCTTGCCGGTGGCCGAACGCGCGGTCTTCGTCATCCTGCTGGCGCAGGGCGGCGAGTTCGGCTTCGTGGTCTTCCAGGCCGCGTTCGGGGCGGGTGTCATCAGCGCCGAGACCTCGTCGTTGCTGGTTGCCGCCGTCGCGCTGTCGATGCTGCTGACGCCACTGCTGCTGGTGGGTGCCGACCGCCTGGAGGCGCGGCGCATCGCGGCCCAGGGCAGCGCCCCCAGGCTGGCCGAGATCGCCGAGGAGCAGCACGCGCCGGTCATCATCGCCGGCTTCGGACGCTACGGCCAGATCGTCGGCCGGCTGCTCAGCGCGAATGGCCTCGGCGCCACGGTGCTCGACCACAATGTCGACGCCGTCGAGACCGTGCGCCGCTTCGGCTGGCCGGCCTTCTATGGCGACGCCACGCGGCTCGACCTGCTGCGCGTGGCCGGTGCGGGCAAGGCGCATGTCTTCGTGCTGGCGATCGATGACGTCGAGCAGAGCGTGGAGGTGGCGCAACTGGTGCGCGAGCATTTCCCGCACCTGAGCGTGGTGGCGCGCGCCCGCAACGTCACTCACTACTACAGGCTGCGCCAGTCGGGCGTCACGCTGATCGAGCGCGAAACGCTGGACTCGGCGCTGATGAGCGGGCGCAGCGTGCTCGAACTGATGGGCTGGCAGCCGCACACGGCGCGCAACCAGGCGCTGCGTTTCCGCAGCCACAGCATCACGCTGATGGAGCAGATGTCGCCGCACCTGGCCGACGAGAACCGGCTCATCGCGATGGCCAGGCAGGGCCGCGCCCAGCTCGACGCGCTGTGGGCCAGCGAACGCGCGGAACGCGACGCCAGCGCCGCGCGCGCCGGCTGGCAGACGCACGCCGGGCGCGGTATGCCGGCCGACGAAGATCCGGTCTGACTCCGGCCACCGCGTTACGCTCGATCAACGCGCTCTGCGGCCTGGATTCAAATCGTTCAAGGCGCCGCCGGGCGGCTACGATCGCGCCGATGGCCGACGACCGTTCCGACGACATTCCCGCGCTGCGCCGCATCCTGCAAGGGTGCCGCGTGGTCGCCGTGGTGGGCCTGTCGGCCGAATGGCACCGGCCCAGCTTCTTCGCCGCGAAGTACATGCAGCAGAAGGGCTACCGCATCGTGCCGGTCAACCCGCGCTATGAGACGGTGCTCGGCGAACGCTGTTACTCCAGGCTCGAAGACATCCCGTTCACGGTCGACATGGTCGACGTCTTCCGCAAGGCGGCCGATGTGTCGCCGATCGCCGCCAGCGCGGTGGCCATCGGCGCCAGGTGCCTGTGGCAACAACTCGGCGTGATGAACACCGGGGCCGATGCCCTGGCGCGCGCGGCGGGGCTCGATTCCGTGATGGACCGCTGCGTCAAGATCGAACACGCGCGGCTCTTCGGCGGCCTGCACTGGGCGGGTGTCAACACCGGCGTCATCTCGGCCCGGCGCCGCGCCTGAAGAAAACCGCAGCCCGATGGCCGACCACCAGTACCGCCCCGAGACGCTTGCCATCCACGCCGGCCAGATACCCGACGCCGCCACCGGCGCGCGTGCGCTGCCGATCTACCAGACCACCAGCTTCGTCTTCGACAGCGCCGAGCACGCCGCGGCGCTTTTCAATCTCCAGACCTTCGGCAATGTCTATTCGCGGCTCAGCAACCCCACGGTGGCGGCGCTCGAAGAACGGGTGGCGGCACTCGAAGGCGGCCGCGCCGCGGTGGCAAGCGCCAGCGGCATGGCGGCCGAGGCGATGGCGCTGATGACCTTGCTGCAGGCAGGCGACCACGTCGTGGCGGCAGGCGCGCTGTACGGTGGCAGCGTGACGATGCTGGCGGTGAGCCTGAAGAAGTTCGGCATCGAAACGACCTTCGTCGACGCCACCGACGCGTCGGCCTTTGAAGCCGCGATGCGCCCGAACACACGCGCGGTGTTCGCCGAAAGCCTGGGCAACCCGAGCCTGCTGGTGCTCGACATCGCGGCCGTCGCCGAGGTGGCGCATGCTCACGGCGTGCCGCTGATGATCGACAACACGGTGCCCAGCCCCTTCCTGTGCAACCCGATCGCGCTGGGCGCCGACATCGTGGTGCACAGCGCCACCAAGTACCTGGCCGGCCACGGCACCACGCTGGGCGGCGTGGTGGTGGAGAGCGGCCGGTTTCCCTGGGACAACGGCAAATTCCCGGGCATGACCGAGCCTTCGGCGGGTTATCACGGTGTGAAGTTCTTCGAGACCTTCGGCGATTTCGCCTTCAGCATGCGCTGCCGCATGGAAACGCTGCGCGTCTATGGCGCCGCGCTCTCGCCGATGAGCGCCTGGCTGATCCTGCAAGGCGTGGAGACGCTGCCGCTGCGCATGGAACGGCATTGCGCCAACGCGCTGCAGGTGGCGCGCTATCTGCAATCGCATCCCGCCGTGGCCTGGGTCAACTACCCCGGCCTGCCCGACCACCCGCAGCACGCCTTGTTGATGCGCCAGATGCGTGGCGCCTCGGGCTTGCTGGCGTTCGGTGTGAAGGGCGGGGCCGACAAGGGCGTGGCTTTCATCGAGGCCGCGCAGTTCATGAGCCACCTGGTCAACATCGGCGACACGCGCACCTTGATCAGCCACCCGGCGAGCACCACGCACCGCCAACTGAGCGACGAGCAGCAACTGGCGGCCGGCGTGAAGCCCGACATGGTGCGCATTTCCGTCGGGCTGGAGCACATCGACGACATCCTGTGGGATGTCGACCAGGCGCTGGCCGTTGCCAGTGCCTAGGTTGGAAGCTGCCACCCACCCAAGGCAGGGAAACCTGTCCACCCCGGATTCGACGTTGTTGTAGCGCGGGTCAACGGGCGCCCGGCAGTCTGCCGGTACTCGAGGCGGCAAGTGCTGCAACCTGGAGTTCGGCCCAGCCGGCAAGACACGCCCGTCTCGGTAAAACCCGCTTGCAAACTGGCCTGTGGTGTTCCGAGCGAATCGGAGAAATGCGGAAACATTCCGCGCCCGCGGGGCTTTCGAGGCTGATCACGGGCGAGGGCTCGTGCAGCGAGCCGGGGTCCGAGACGCACTTCAGTCAACGCAACAGGACTTCACCATGCCACTTGGAAGTTTGAGTCGGCGACCACCTTTCGTCGCCCCTTTGCCCTGACGGATTTCCGCGCCGGCACGCCGGGCCCGCATGAATCCGGCCGCCTTGATCGGCGTTGTCGTGTGCGGTTTGCTCGGCGCCTGCGGCGCCTCGGCCGAGCCTGCTGCGGACCAGGCGGGCGCAGCCATCACCGCGGAGGCCAACAAGGCTGCGAGCTGTCGCTGGCAGCCGATGGCGGTGGGCGGCGGCGGTTTCAACATGAGCCAGGAGATTGCGCCCGGTGCCCGCACCCGGGTGATCCGCACCGACAGCTACGGCGCCTACCGCTGGGAGAACAACCGCTGGGTGCAGCTGCTCACATCCACGTCGATGCCGCCCGAAAACGTGGCGCCCGACCTCAGCACCGCTGGGGGCCGGCTGTGGGTGGCGGGCGGTGCGGGCGTTTACCGGGCCGACATCGCCGACACATCGAACCAACTGACCTGGGTCACCCAGTCGCGCGGTATCGAACAGCTCGTGGCCAATGACGTGGTGTCGCCACCGGGCGGCAAGCCCGTGCTGGCGGGCTGGGACTTCGGCCTGCGGGTGTCGGAAGACGTGAACCAGTTCCTGCTCAACCATGAACCGTTTCGGCGCTTCAACAGCGTCTGGCAGCTCGATTGGAGCCCGTCCAACCCGGCGTTTCTGGCGGCGCTCGACCGACAGCGCGGCCACCTGGCAAGCGATCGGCACCTTTCCGTTCGGTTCGCTGGACGGACCCGCGGGCATGGACGGCGACAAAGAGGTCTTCGGGCGCGTCTACATGGGCTTGGGCGGCTCCGGTTGGGTGGTGGGCGAACCCCGCTGAGTCATCGGCGCGCGAGAGCGGGAAGGCGCGGGTGTACAGCGCCGGCAGCGCATGACATGCTGCGGCGCTTCATCACAACCGGCCCAACCGGGCCGCACCCGCATGTTTCGTCCTGACTTGTTTGCCGGCCAGCGTTTGTTGGTCACCGGTGGCGGCACCGGCCTCGGCCGGGCGATGGCCGAACAGTTCCTGGCGCTCGGCGCCGATGTCGTCATCTGCGGCCGGCGCCTGGCGATGTGCGACGCCACCGCAGAGGTCTGGCGTGCACAGTTCCCCGGCCGCCGCATCGACACCTTCGGCGTCGACATCCGGCATGCCGGTGCGGTGGAAGAAATGGTCGACTCCCTGTGGGGCAGCGGCGGGCTGACCGGTCTGGTCAACAACGCGGCGGGCAACTTCATCGCGCCCACCGAGAGCCTGTCGTCGCGGGCTTTCGACGCCATCGCCGGCATCGTCTTCCACGGCACCTTCTACGTGACGCAGGCGGTGGGCAAACGCTGGGTGGCCGAGGCGCGCGCCGGCACCTGGGCCGGGCCGATGCCGTTTCGCAACGTGATGAGCATCATCACGACCTGGGTCGACAACGGCTCGCCTTACGTGGTGCCATCGGCGATGAGCAAGGCCGGCATCGACGTGATGACCAAGTCGCTGGCAGTGGAGTGGGCGCGTTTCGGCATCCGCCTGAACGCTGTCGGCCCGGGCGAGATCCCCACCGAAGGCATGAGCAAGCGTCTCAACCCCGGCGAAGAGCCTGGCGCCCGCAGCCGCGAGAGCAACCCGATGGCCCGGCCCGGCACGTTTGCCGAACTGCAGAAACTGGCGGCCTTCTTGATGGCTCCGGGCCAGTGCGACTGGCTGACCGGCCAGAGCATCATGATGGACGGTGGCCAGGCGCTGGCGACCGGTGGCAACTTCTACGAACTGCGCCAGTGGAGCGACGCCGACTGGGCCGCAGCACGCGAGCGCATCGAAGCGCAGAACGCGGCCGACCGGGCAGGGCGCTGATGCGCTGGCTCGAAGTTCGACCTGCCACGCGCATTCAGCGCCTCTGCACCGCTGCGATCCGGCGGCACCTGAAGCGTACTGCGGTCTTGCTGTGGCTGGCCTGCGCGGCGCCGTGGGCGGCTGCAGCCACGGTCGAGTACAGCGTGCTCTCGCAAGAGACGGTGTCGGGCCACATGACGGTGGAAACGGCCGCCGATGGCAGCGTCAGCGTCGACTACAGCTACCGTGACAACGGCCGCGGCCCGGACATCCGTGAGCAGTATCTGCCGGGCCCGCTGGCTGCGCCGCTGAGCTTCAAGGTGGCAGGCACCTCGACGTTCGGTGCCGAGATCCGCGAAAGTTTTGCCGTCACCGATGGCCGGCTGCGCTGGCAGTCGCGCATCGACCAGGGCGACGAACCGGCGCCCGAAGGCATGCTCTTCCTGCCGCTTGAATCGTCACCCGCGTACACCGGGCAACTGGTTCGTTCGCTGCTGCAGCGCCCGGGTCTGGCCTCACCGGTGATCGGCGGCCACAAGCTGGTCGCGCAGAAGCTCGCCACGCTGACCTTGGCCGCGTCCGGCGGGCCGCTGCCGGTGGTGCTTGTGGCGGTGACAGGCGCCGACAGCGAGCCCTGGTATCTGTGGCTGCGCGACGACGGCAGCGATGCGTTCTTCGGCATGCTCTACCCCGGCTGGGCGGTACTGCCGAAGGGCCTGGAGTCGTCGGCAGCGCCGATGCTGGCGCGCCAGACGCAGGCACAGGACGAGCGGCTGATGGCCCTGCAGCGCCAGCTTGCCCGGCCGTTGCCGGGGCTGACGCTGATTCGCGCCGTGCGCTGGTTCGACGCCAAGGCGGCCGTCATGCGCGGGCCGTCCGACATTTGGTTGTTCGGCGGCCGCATCAGCGCCGTCACGCCGCCGGGTGCGCTGAGGGTGCCGGCCGACCAGGTGGTAGACGGCGCAGGCCGCACGCTGCTTCCAGGCCTGTTCGACATGCACGCCCACCTGTGGTCCGGCGAGGCACTCAACCACCTGGCTGGTGGCGTGACCTCGGTGCGTGACATGGGCAACGAGAACGCCATGCTGCTCACGCTGAAAAGCCGCATCGATGCGGGCGATCTGCCCGGGCCGAACATCTTCCCGGCCGGTTTCATCGAAGGCAAGAGCGCGTTCTCGGCGCGCAACGGCTTCGTCGTCGACAGCCTCGATGCGGCCAAGGCGGCAGTCGACTGGTACGCGGCGCGCGGCTACCGGCAGATCAAGCTCTACAACTCGATCCATCCGGAGTGGGTCAAGCCGCTGGCGGCCCATGCCCACCAGCATGGCCTGCGCGTGGCGGGCCATGTGCCGGCCTTCATGCGCGCCGAACAGGCGGTGCGCGACGGCTACGACGAGCTGACCCACATCAACCAGGTGATGCTGAACTTCGTCGTCCGGCCGGGCGACGACACACGCACCCTGGAGCGTTTCACGCGCATCGGCGAGGACGCCGGGAGCCTCGACCTCGGCAGCCCGAAAGCGCGCGCCTTCCTGCGCCTGCTGCGCGAGCGTGGCACCACGGTCGACCCGACCGTGGGCACCTTCGAATCGATGTTCACCCAGGCCCAGGGCCAGCCCGACCCCGGCCTGGCCGACATCGCCGACCACCTGCCTGCGGCCTGGCGGCGCGGGCTGAAGGTGGCCGAGATGGACCTCGACGGCGCCAAGCTCGCCACCTTTCGCCGTTCTTTCCAGCGCCTGCTCGACCTGACGGTGGCCATGCAGCGCGCCGGCGTGCCGCTGGTGGCCGGCACCGACGCGCTGGCCGGCCTCGGTCTGCACCGCGAACTGGCGCTCTACGTGCAGGCCGGCATTCCGGCGCCGCAAGCGCTGCAAACGGCGACCTGGAACGCGGCGCGTGTGGCCGGCGAGGGTGACCGCCGCGGCAGCATCGAGCGCGGCAAGATGGCCGACCTGCTGCTGGTGGACGGCGACCCCGGCGTGAACATCACGGACCTGCGGCGTGCCAGCCTGGTCATCAAGGGCGGCGTGGCCTACTCGCCTTCGGCACTGTACGAGGCGATGGGCTTCAAGCCCTTTGTGGTTGCAGCGGCGGTGCTCGCCACGCCGCCGCCGACGCGCTGACGGCGGCGCTACCATGAAGCCCTGACACCACGGTGAGGGCCGGCGATGAACATCTACGAACAGCAACTCGACAAGAACGCGGCGAACTTCGTGGCACTCAGCCCGGTGAGTTTCGTCGAACGCAGCGCGGAGATCTTCGGCGACCTGCCGGCCGTGGTGCACGGTGCGCGCCGCTACAGTTGGGCGCAGACACGCGAGCGTTCGGCCCGGCTGGCCGCTGCCCTGCGCAGCTTCGGCGTCGGGCGTGGCAGCACTGTCAGCGTGATGCTGCCCAACACACCGGAGATGGTGGAGGCGCATTACGCTGTGCCGGCGCTGAATGCCGTGCTGAACACCCTGAATACCCGGCTCGATGCGGCCTTGCTGGCCTGGCAGATGGCGCATTGCGAGGTGCAGGTGCTGATCACCGACCGCGAGTTCGCGCCCGTCATCGGCCCGGCGCTGGCCATCCTGCGTGAGCAGCACGGCCGCACGCCGGTCGTCATCGACGTCGCCGACAGCGAATACACCGGCCCGGGAGAACGCGTCGGCGGCCATGAATACGAAGCGCTGCTGGCGGCACACGAGCCGATGCCGCGGCTGGACGGCCCGGCCGACGAGTGGGATGCCATCGCCGTCAGTTACACCAGTGGCACCACCGGCGACCCGAAGGGCGTGGTCACCCACCACCGCGGTGCCTATCTGAACGCGGTCAGCAACGCGGCCACCTGGACGATGCCGCACTTTCCGCGCTACCTGTGGACACTGCCGATGTTTCACTGCAACGGCTGGTGTTTCCCGTGGACGGTGGCGATGCTCGGCGGCACCCATGTCTGCCTGCGCCGGGTCGACGCGAAGAACATCCTGGCGGCAATGCGCGAGCATGCCGTCGACCACTACTGCGCCGCGCCCATCGTGCACAACCTGCTGATCCAGGCGCCTGCCGAATGGCGCGACGGGCTCACTCGCGAAGGTCGGCAAAAGGTGCGCGGCATGGTGGCCGGCGCCGCGCCGCCGGCCGCGATGATCGAAGGCATGGCCAGACTCGGCTTCGACATCACCCACGTCTACGGACTGACCGAGGTCTACGGCCCGGCGGCGGTGGCCGTCAAGCGCGAGAGCTGGGCGGCCGAGTCCCTGTCCGAACAGACCCGTCTGAACGGCCGCCAGGGCGTGCGCTACGCGCTGCAGGAAGGCATGACGGTGCTCGGCGCCGACAGCATGGCCGAGTTGCCGGCCGACGGTGTGACGATGGGCGAGATCATGTTCCGCGGCAACATCGTGATGAAGGGCTACCTGAAGAACCCGGCCGCCACCGCGAAGGCTTTCGAAGGCGGATGGTTCCACACCGGCGACCTGGCGGTGATGGAGCCCGACCGTTACGTGAAGATCAAGGACCGCAGCAAGGACATCATCATCAGCGGCGGTGAGAACATCAGTTCGATCGAGGTCGAGGATGCGCTCTACCGCCACCCGGCCGTGCTGGCCTGCGCGGTGGTGGCGCGGCCCGATGCCAAATGGGGAGAAACGCCGGTGGCTTACGTGGAGGTGCAGGCCGGCAGCAGCGTCACCGCGGCCGAGCTGATCGCCCATTGCAAGACGCTGCTGGCGGGCTACAAGCTGCCGCGCGAGATCCGCTTCGAGGAAATCCCGAAGACCAGCACCGGCAAGATCCAGAAATTCCAGCTGCGCGAACGCGCCAGGTCACCCGTCGTCTCCGAATGAGGAACACCACCATGCCCGACACCGAAGCCCTGGTCCTGCGGACGATGGACGCGCGCGGCGTGCTCACGCTCACGCTGAACCGCCCGCAAGCGTTCAACAGCCTGTCCGAAGCCACGCTGAGCGCGCTGCAGGCCGGGCTGGACAGCGCAGCGAACGACGCCGCCGTGCGCCTGGTGGTCATCGCCGGCTCGGGCAAGGCTTTCTGCGCCGGCCACGACCTGAAGGAAATGCGCGCCGAGCCCTCGCTGGCCTATTACCAGCGGCTGTTCAGCCAATGCGCCGAGATGATGCTGAGCATCCAGCGCCTGCCGGTGCCGGTGCTGGCGCGCGTGCAGGGCATCGCCACCGCGGCCGGTTGCCAGCTGGTGGCGATGTGCGACCTGGCGGTGGCGGCCCATGACGCGCGTTTCGCTGTCAGCGGCGTCAACCTCGGTCTCTTCTGCGCCACGCCCAGCGTGGCGCTGAGCCGCAACCTGGGCCGCAAGGCGGCCTTCGAGATGCTCGTCACCGGGGAGTCCATCAGCGCCGCTCAGGCGCGCGAAAAAGGGCTCGTCAACCGGGTGGCCGAACCCGGGCAGCTCGACGCCGAGGTCGAACGTCTGGTGGCGGTGATCGTCGCCAAGCCGGCGGTGGCCATTGCTGCCGGCAAGGGGCTGTTCTACCGGCAGCTCGACATGCCGATCGACCAGGCCTATGCCGACGCCGGCCAGACGATGGCCTGCAACATGATGGACGAGGCGGCGCTCGAAGGCGTTCAGGCCTTCATCGAGAAGCGGCCCGCCGCCTGGGCGAAGTCGGTATGAGGACCGTCTATGCGCCCATGTCCGCGCTGCTGGTCGCGGCCGCCATCGCCGGCTGCGCGGCGCCTGTGGCCGCGCCCGGGCCGGTCTTCCCGCCGAATGAAAACCTGCTGGTGCAGGGCCTGCCGCCGGTGCCGCAGTCGCTGGTCGACCGGGTGCAGCGCTACACCGATTTCCGCGGCCACAGCTTCGTCGACTGGCACCCGCAACGCCGCGAAATGCTCGTGGCGCACCGCAAGGCCGGCGACAACCTGCCACAGCTCTACCGCGTGGCCGGCCCGCTGGCCGCGCCCGAGCAGCTGACCTTCGAGACCGAGCCCGTCAGTGACGCCAGCTACGAGCCGCGCGAAGGCCGCTACCTGGTCTTCGAACGCAGCATCGGCGGCAACGAGGCGGCGCAGATCTACCGGCTCGACCTGGACAGCAAGGGCCTGGCCAGCAAGGAAAGCGTGCTGCTGACGCCGCCCGACCAGCGCCACAACCAGATCGGCTGGCTGCACGGCAGCAGCCGGCTGCTCTACAGCGCGGTGCCGCTCGACCGCACGGCGGCGGGCGGCACGCGCAGCGAGATCATGACGACGCTGTGGCTGGCCGACCCGGCCACCGACCCGGCGAAGGCCGGGGCGCGCCGCATGGTGGCCGAGCTGCCGGGCGGCGGCTGGTTCGGCGGCGCTGTCTCGCGTGACGACAAGTCGCTGGCCATGACACGCTACCTGTCGGCGGCCGAGTCCGAGACCTGGCTGCTCGACATCGCCACCGGCCAGCGCAAGCGCGTGCTGCCGCTGGCAGGCGATTCACTGAAAGCGGCCCACTATGCATTCGCCTTTCGGCCTGATGGCAACGGCCTCTATTTCACCAGCGACCGTGCCGGCGAGTTCACCGAACTGATGTCGCTCGACCTGGCCAGTGGCGCCATCACCCGGCTGACGTCCCACATTCCATGGGACGTCGGCGGCGGCAGCCTGACGCGCGACGGCAAGCGGCTCGCCGTCGAGGTCAACGTCGACGGCCGCAGCGAACTGCGCCTGTTCGACGCCGCGAGTGGCCTTGAACTGCCGCCGCCCAGCTTGCCCGCCGGCAGCGTCGACAGCGTGCGCTTCGACGAGAGCCGCAACGAGCTGGCGGTGGCGATGAACAGCGCCAAGGGCCCGCGCCAGTTGTGGAGCCTGGACAGCGGCGGACGCGTGGCGCAATGGACACGCGCCTATGCACCGCCGGGAGTCGACATGGCGAGCTTCGGCGACCAGCAGATCGTGCGCTGGACCAGCTTCGACGGCCGCGCCATCAGCGGCCTTCTGAACCGGCCGCCGGCGCGTTTCACGGGACGGCGGCCGGTCATCATCGACATCCACGGCGGCCCGGAAGGCCAGGCCACGTCCGGCTTCATGGGCCGCCACAACTACCTGATCGAAGAGCTGGGCGTGGCCGTCCTGCAGCCCAATGTGCGCGGCTCCAGCGGCTTCGGCAAGACCTTCCTGTCGCTCGACAACGGCTACAAGCGGGAAGATTCGGTGAAGGACATCGGCGCGCTGCTCGACTGGATCACTACTCAGCCCGACCTCGATGCCTCGCGTGTGATGGTGATGGGCGGCAGCTACGGCGGCTACATGAGCCTGGCGGTGGCCATGCACTACAGCGACCGCATCGCGGGCGCAGTGGACGAAGTCGGCATCTCGCACTTCGTCACCTTCCTGAACAACACCGAGAGTTACCGACGCGACCTGCGGCGTGTGGAATACGGCGACGAACGCGACCCTGCGATGCGCGAGTTCCTGGAGCGCATCTCGCCACTCACGAATGCCGCGAAGATCCGCAAGCCGCTGTTCGTCATCCAGGGCAAGAACGACCCGCGGGTGCCCTACACCGAGGCGGAGCAGATCGTCGAAAAGGTGCGCTCCACCGGCACGCCGGTCTGGTACCTGCGCGCCGAGAACGAAGGCCACGGGTTCGCGCGCAAGGAAAACGCCGACTTCCGCTTCTACGCCATCGTCAAATTCGTCGAGACGGTGCTGTTGAAGTAGTCATTCGGCGCACGCCGGGTCACCGCGCTGTCACCTCGCCCGACTACCGTTCCGCCGGTTCGGTCCGTCTTCCTGGCGGCCGGCCAACGCGAACCCCGAGTCAACGAGGAGACCCCATGCGACGCACCCTGTTTTCACTCACCCTGGCCGGCTTTGCCTGCCTGGCCCATGCCGCGCCAGCGGCCACCGCACAGCTCGGCCCACGGCCGTTCTTTCTGGTCAACGACATGACGGAAAGCGCGCTCAAGACCGAGCTGCTGGCCTGCACGAACCGTTCGGTCTTCACGAAACGGGAGTTCTCCATCGGCCACCGCGGTGCGGCCCTGCAGTTCCCCGAGCACACGAAGGAATCGTACGAAGCGGCGGCCCGCATGGGCGCCGGCATCGTCGAGTGCGATGTCACCTTCACGAAGGACAAGCAGCTCGTCTGCCGCCACGCGCAGAACGACTTGCACACCACCACCAACATCCTGTCGACACCGCTGGCTTCGACCTGCATCAAGCCCTTCACCCCCGCCACTTTCGACGCCAACGGCAACCTGCTGACGCCGGCCGCCGCAGAGTGCCGCACCAGCGAGATCACGCTGGCCGAGTTCAAGACCCTGCGCGGCAAGATGGACGCCGCCAACACGCGCGGCAAGACCGTGGCCGAGTACCAGGCCGGCACCGCCACCTTCCGCACCGACCTCTATTCGGGCCCGACCAGTGGCACGCTGGTGACGCACAAGGAGAGCATCGAGCTCTTAAGGAGCCTGGGCGTGAAGATGACGCCGGAACTCAAGTTTCCGGCCGTGGCCATGCCTTTCGACGGCTTCACGCAGGAAGCCTATGCGCAGAAGCTGGTCGACGAGTACAAGCAGGCCGGCGTGCCGGCGCGCAACGTATGGGCTCAGTCCTTCAACAAGCCCGACGTGCTGTACTGGGTGAACAACACACCGGCCTTCGGCAGGCAGGCAGTCTTCCTCGATGACGCCAATGTCGTGGCTGATCTGCCGAATGCCGCCGAACTGGCGCAGTACAAGGCCGAGGGCATCAACATCGTCGCGCCGCCCACGTTCGCGTTGCTGACGGTGGACGGCACCAACAAGATCGTGCCGTCGCAGTACGCGAAGGACGCCAAGGCCGCCGGCCTGGACATCATCACCTGGACGCTGGAACGTTCGGGCATCCTGGCGGACGGCAACAACGGCTTCTACTACCAGAGCTTTGATTCGGCGGTGAAGCGCGAAGGCGACATGCTGGTAGCGCTCGACGTTCTGGCCAAGCAGGTCGGCATCATCGGCATCTTCAGCGACTGGCCTGCCACGGTGACGTTCTACGCCAACTGCATGGGTCTGAAGTAGCCCTTCCGCAGTCAAAAAGCCGGCTCTTGCGAGCCGGCTTTTTTCATGGGCTCCAGCCGTTGACCGTGCCGATGTACAGCCAGAGCGATTCGATCTGCTCGGCTGTCAGCGCGCCTTCCCAGGCCGGCATGGCGCGCAGGCCCTTGCTTACCGAGCGCACGAAACGTTCTTTTTCGGCCTGCGGAAAAGTCCGCAGGTCGTAAAAAGAACTGCTCGACACCACCAGATTGATGCCGTGGCAGCGTGTGCAGGAGCTCACGTAGGCCTTGCGCCCCATCTCGGCGCTGGCGCCGGCGGCAGGCGCCGGCGCAGCCGGGCTGCCTTGCGCCTGGCTGCCCGCCGCCATGGCGGCGAGCATCAGTCCCAGAACAGTCTGCCGCCTCAAGGCTGCAGTGCGAAGGTCCACAGCGAGCCGCCGGCCGGCACGTTGGCCAGTTCGGGGTCGCCGGCCAGCGCGGCATACACGGTGGCCGCACCGCTCGTCACGGTGATGTACTGGCGGCCGTTGCGCTCCCAGGCGATCGGCAGGCCGGTGATCCCCGAGCCGGTCTGGAATTGCCAGAGCTGCTTGCCGGTCTTCGCGTCATGGGCCTTGAAGACGCCGGTCTGTGTGCCGACAAAAACCAGGCCACTGCCGGTGGACAGCACGCCCGACCAGTAAGGCGCCTTGCTCTGCACTTCCCAGACCTTCTTGCCGGTGCTCGGGTCCCAGGCCACCAGCGAGCCGCGCATGCCGTCTTCGGGCGCCGGGAAGCCACCAAGTTCCAGGCCCAGCCACCAGTTCGGCCCGCCCGGCCGCGCCTGCTTCACATACTTGACCTTCATGCCCAGGTTGATGGTGTTGAAGAACGCCAGCTTGCGGCCCGGGTCGAAGCTCATCGGCATCCAGTTCTTGCCACCGAAGGCGCTCGGCCAGACTTCGATGAAGTCGGTCTGTTCCTCGGTCTTGCGCAGGGCCGCGGTCATCGGCGTGTCGATCGGCCGGCCGGTGGCCAGGTCGATGCCGCTGGCCCAGTTGACCTTCTTGGCATACTGGTCACCCTTCAGCAGCTTGCCGCTCGTGCGGTCGATGACGTAGAAAAAACCGTTGCGGTTGGCCTGCATCAACACCTTGGTCGGCTTGCCGGCGATCGGGATGTCGGCCAGCACCAACTCGTTCGTGCCGTCGTAGTCGTAGGGGTCGCCGGGCGAGAACTGGTAGTGCCAGACGAGTTCGCCGGTCGACGGGCGAAGGGCCAGCACCGAGCAGATGTAGAGCGAATCACCACCGCGCGACGCCGGATTCCACGGCGATCCGTTGCCGGTGCCCCAGTAGATGAGGTCGAGCTCGGGGTCGTAGGTGCCGGTCAGCCAGGTCGGGCCGCCGCCCTTGTCGGCCATGCCGGGCTTCCAGGTGTCGCCGCCTTTTTCATTCGGCATCGCGGTGGTGTAGCGCGTCCATTTGCGCTCGCCGGTCTTCAAGTCCCAGCCGGCGACGAAGCCGCGGATGCCGTACTCACCGCCGCTGATGCCGGTGATCAGCACGCCGCCGGCGATCAGTGGCGCCTGCGTCAGCGTGTAGCCTTCCTTGTAGTCGGCGGCCTTGCTCTTCCAGATCTGCTTGCCGTCTTTCATGTTGATGGCGACGATGTGCGCGTCGATGGTCGTGCGGTAGAGCACGCCATCGAGGGCCGCCGCGCCGCGGCTGTGGATGCCGCAGCACAGGTAGCCGTTGATGTCGGCCGGCAGCTCGATCGGCGTCTTCCACTGGGTGCGGCCGGAGATGGCGTCGACGGCCATGGTGTGCGAGTGCGTCGTCAGGTACATGACACCGTCGATCACCAGCGGCTGGCTCGACGCGTTGGCCGAGTTGTCCAGGCTCAGGTTCCACGCCGGCACCAGCTTTTTCACGTTCGCCGGCGTGATCTGATTCAAAGGCGAATGGCGCTGCTGGCCCCAGCCCATGCCATAGGTCGTGACGTCGCCGGTTGTGGTGGCGTCGCGCTTCAGGTCTTCCAACGTCTGCGCCGACAAGGGCGCCATGGTGGCGAGCAAGCAGGCGGTGGCCATCACTTTCAAAAACTGGTACTTCATCGTGTCTCCATCGTGTGGGCGAGCGTCGCAAAAGTTGCGGCCGATCGACGCCGGTGCGGGCGCCCGTCACTCTACGCGATGGCGGCGCGCAGTTCCAGAGCGGACATATCCCTATCCCCCGTTGGCACCCGTTTCGTCGTGCGTCCCAAGGAGGCATTCCAGGGTATACACGCGGTGTATGCCGTGCAAAGCTCGGCCGGCAGATGGCACGAAGCCTGCGTTATGACCTTGGTGCCTGTTCCCGCCATGACCCACCGAAACGGCCGCGCGGAGTGAGCACGCTGCTGCTCATCAACCCGAACACCCGCCAGTCGGTGACCGCGCTGTTGCATGAACATGCGTTTGCCGCGGCGCCTGCCGGCGGCCAGGTGTTTGCCATGACGGCGGGTTTCGGCGCCCGCTGCATATCGAGCGAACCGTCGGCCACGGTGGCGGCGCACGCGGTGCTCGACGCCTACGCTGCTCACGTCGCGGCGCTCGGCGAACCAGGCGCCGTGCTGATCGGTTGTTTCGGCAACCCCGGCCTGCTGGCCTTGCGCGAACTAACCGCCGTGCCGGTGTTCGGTCTGGCCGAAGCCTCGATGCGTGCTGCCGGTGCCGAAGGCCGCTATGCCTGGCTTACCTGCGAAAGCTGCCCTTGTTCGAGTTGAAGATCGACCGCAGCTTCGTACGCGACACGCCGCATGACCCGAGCGACACCAGCATCGTCGAGACCATTTTGTCGATGGCGCGCAATCTGAAGCTGCGCGTCGTGGCCGAGGGTGTCGAGACGCGGGCGCAGGCCGACTTTCTGGTGGCGGCCGGCTGCCCGGTGCTGCAGGGCTTCCTCGTCGCGCGACCGCAGCCGCTGGCCGACTGGCTGGCCCACCGGCTGGCGTTGTCCGTCGAGGGCTGAGGGCGGCGGTGGCGGCCGCTTGATGTCGAAGACCGGTCCTGTTGCCCACCTCCGGGCGAAGTAAGGTCCTGCCGCTGGCCTTGTCGTGCCAGGGCTTCTAGCTCGGGCAGCCCTCCATTGCGGAGATGACGTGCACGAGCCCTGGCGCGTAGCCGCGAGCACGAAGCACCCGCGCCACGAGTCCTTCCTTGCGGATGTGGCTCTTGCTGACGTGCTCGATCTCGATGCCGGCGGCCGCGCACACTTCAACTGCCCGCGCTCGGATGCGCTCGCGCAGTGGCTCAGCGAACTGCGCATTGTCGAAAATTCGGATGCCCTGCTGATACAGAAAACTCGTCGTGCCACCTGCGTAGCACGTACCGGGCGGTGTCCCCGTGACGATGATCCTGTCGAAACACGACAACACGCCTTGCAGGTTCGCCGCATATCGCTCAGTCAGTGCCGTCGCAGCCATCGCCGATCACCTCACCTGTGGTGGGCCGGTCATCGTATTGCCTGTTTGGTTCCGGCTCGTCCGGCTCAGGGCTCGTAAGGAAATAAGGGCTCGTGAGGAAAACACTTGGACATTTGGCCGCTGGATTGGGATGCGACGCAAGGCGCGAAGTGCGCCGTGTGGCGAGCCACACAAGCGATTCGCAACGCCGCAGCGCGCCCAAGGCCAGCGAGTCAAATGTTCAAGTTATTCTGGAACGAGCCCTTAGGGTTGTCGGACAAGCCTCGAGGGAGGAAACCGCGGGGCATGCCGCGGTGGCGATCAACCGCGCGATCTATGGCGATTGCGCGTGCCGAAGCCGGTCAATGCTTCTACCTTCAGGGTGTGCAAGCGCTGCCGGTCGCTGCCGCAGGGGATCCAAGCGGCGTGCGCGGGCGTGGGCGTTCGATCGCGCCGAGGTGTCAGGGCTGCAATTGCGTTGCCGGCAGTCTTCGACGCAGCACTGCTCAGCCAGCGGCTCCACCCCCCAGTGCCGGCAAACATATGGTCCATCGAGTGCAGTGTTCATGGTCTTGGCGGGGCGCGTATCGCATGACCACGAGTGAAGGTCTGCACGATCGGCAGCGTCCGACCACAGTGATGGCGGACGAAGGTGGGCGACCTGATGCCCGCCTGGCAATCGTCACCCGACAGCGGCGCCCGCCTGGGTGCGCCCAACAACTCTCGCGCCAGCGCCAGGCTGGCCTTGCGGATGCCGTCGGCCAGCAGCCCGTAGTAGCGGATGCGATGGAAGCCGCCGGGCAGCACATGCAGCAGAAAGCGGCGCATGAACTCCTCAGGCGCCAGCGTCATGGCCTTGTAGCGCGTCTTGCCGCTTGCACCCACTGCGGCGCCCTCCTTGACCCGGTAGTCCTTCCAGCGGAAGGTGATGCCGCGCTCGTCCATTGCGAGCAAGCGGCTGCTGGCGATCGCCATCCGGTGCGTATAGCGCGACAGGCAAGCCAGCGCCACGTGCTCGCCGAAGAACTTCAACTTGCCCGCCCGATGCGCCTTCAGCAACTCTTCGAGGAAGCGCCGCCGGAACAGCCGTGACAGCACGCGCACCGGCAGGAAGAACCCCGGCCGGCAGGCCACCCAGCCCTTGCCGTAGGGCGACAGCCCGCCGCCCGGCGCGACGGCGCGCACATGCGGGTGGTGCGTCAGCGCCGAGCCCCAGGTGCGCAGCACCATCGTGGCGCCGATGCGCGCGCCCAGGTGCTTGGGATCGGCTGCGATGGTCTGCAGCACCTCTGCGGCCGTGTCGAACAGGATGCCGTAGATCACGGCCTCGTTCTGGTGCGCAAGGTCGGCAATGGGTGCTGGCAGCGTGAAGACCACGTGGTGATACTCGACCGGCAACAGGTCGTCCTGCCGGGCCTGCAGCCAGCGCTCGGCTGCCGTGCTCTGGCACTTCGGGCAGTGCCGGTTGCGGCACGAGTTGTAGGCCACCGAGTCGGTGCCGCAGCCCCCGCAGCGCAAGACATGGCCGCCGAGCGTCGCCGTGCGGCAGTGGGTGATGGCCGACATCACCTTGAGCTGAGTCAGGCTCAGACGGCCGCGCTGCGTCTCGCGCCAGGCTGGTCCGTGCTCACGGAAGATGTCGGCGACCTCCAGGGCGGGTCGCCCCATGGCGACAGCCTCAGGGCGGCGGCAACGGCTCCAGCGGGCCGGGCACCTCGCGTAGCAAGTCGGTGGCCACGTGGACGTGAATCGACGTGATCTCCGATTCATTGTGACCTAGCAGCACCTGGATCACGCGGATGACGACCTTGCGCTCCAGCAGATGGGTGGCGAATGAGTGACGCTATGTATGCGTGGTCACGCGCTTGGCGATGCCGGCGGCCGCGGCGGCGTCGAGTACGGCGCGGTTGAGCTGGCGCGGGGTCAGCGGGTCCATGGGATCCAGGCCCGGGAACACCCACCGACCGGGCAACATCTTGCCTTGGGCACGGCCCACACACCACCACGCACGCAGACGCTGCAGCACCACCGGGCTGAGCATGGCGTAGCGGTCCTTGGCCCCCTTGCCTTGTTCCACACGCAGCGCCATGCGCTGGCTGTCGACGTCGCCGATCTTGAGCCGGCAGACCTCGTTGGCGCGCAGGCCGGCGCCGTAAGCCACCGACAGTGCTGCCTGTTGCTTGATGTTGCGCATTGCGGCGATCAGCTGGGTGGCCTCCTGCGCGCTCAGAACCACGGGCACGGTGCGCGGCAGCTTCACCGGCTGCATCCTGGCCATCAACTCGACGCGCCCCAGCGTGATGTCGAAGAAGAACCTCAGCCCGGACAGCGTCGCGTTCAGGGTGATCGGCGACGCGCCCGAGTCAACCAGATGCAGCTGGAAGTTGCGCAGGTCTTCGACCGTGGCGGTGTCGGGCGAGCGCTCGAGGTAGGCCGTCAACTTGCGAACGGCGTGGATGCAGGCCTGCTGGGTCTTGTCCTCCAGCTTGCGCGTGCGCATGTCTTCGGTCATGCGCTGACGCAGCGGCGTGCCTGTGCAGGTGGTCGTGTCCATGGTCGCAGCTTCGTTGATGAACGAGGCGGATTGCCACGATCAACAACTTCGCAGAACCGCTGGCTGCAGCCCTCGGCGCTCAAGGCCGCACGCGCCTGGCGCTGCGCGAGGTCCACGCCCGCGCCCGGCAGCACAACGACGCAGAGCAGGCCGCGCAGGAATTGCGCGGCTGGACAAGCTGCGCGCGCCGCTGCCCGCTCGAGCCCTTCAAGAAGCTGGCCGCCACGATCAAGCAGCGTTTCTACGCGGTGGTGCGCGGCATGCTCGACCACCGCAGCAACGCCTTCGTCGAGTCGATGAACGGGCAGCTTCAGCAGGGCAAGAGGGCGGCTCGCGGGTATCGCACGGCCCGCAACTTCATTGCCATCGGCTACCTGCGTCTGTCACGCTTGAAGAACCTGCCGGCTCACCCGTTCGCTACCCCTGCGGTCGTCAACGGAAGGTGTCGCGTTCGACACGAAACGGTCTTGAGCCTGCAGAAATCAGTCGTCGGTCGGCATCTCCGCTTCAGGTGCGCCAATGCGGCGTCGACGCCGACATTGTCACTCGCGCACAGGCATCCCATGGTTTGTGAACGCCGTTACCGTATCAGCATGGCAACTGGTGGAGTCACTTGCAGCCCCGCAATCCTGCCCTGGCAACCGGCCTTCTCGCGGTCGCTCACGTCCTCAAGGTCGGTCTTCGAACCCACGCGGACCGAGACAGACAGCACCCTGACCACCGAGTTCAAGGGTACGGGCTTGGCCGTCTGCGGGTCGGTGCTGATGAACAGTCGATCACCGTCGATGCGGTAATCGTAGTTGCGCTCACTACCCACTGCTGCAGGCAGCGCTGGATGATCGACAATTCGTGCGGTATAGCGCCCTGGCGCACCGATCGTGTAGCTGTAAATCACCGGCCGGTTGCCGGTCCGCAATGCGCAGCCAGACACAATGCGGTCAGGCGTGAACTCCAGAGTACAACCGCCGAGGTCATTCCACACTCGGCCGTCTTCGAACGTTTGCTGGACCCGCTCCGCTCGCCAGCAGCCAAGCAGCGGCACGTCGGGCGCCTCGGCCGCTGCCAAAGTGAGCGGCAACGCCACGCAGAGAGACAGGCTGAATAAATTCAACTGCATCAACACAATTATCGGCCAGAAAACAGTGTCGCACATTGTGCAGTGGCGCTCAGTATCGACAGTTGGGGCTCGTTCCAGAATAACTTGAACATTTGACTCGCTGGCCTTGGGCGCGCTGCGGCGTTGCGAATCGCTTGTGCGGCTCGCCACACGGCGCACTTCGCGCCTTGCATCGCATCCCAATCCAGTGGCCAAATGTCCAAGTTCTTTCCTCACGAGCCCTTGGGGTTTGAG
>Ga0209181_10004514_pt1 | contig 20674 bp, 24 predicted proteins | sample MAT05_FD_187208 | JGI IMG/M metagenome (GOLD analysis project Ga0209181, IMG submission 187208) | Freshwater microbial communities from Lake Fryxell liftoff mats and glacier meltwater in Antarctica - MAT-05 (SPAdes) (version 2) | ecosystem: Environmental > Aquatic > Freshwater > Ice > Liftoff... | reverse complement strand
ATTTGGTGAAATCTTTGGGAGCAGACCGCGTGATTGATTATACGCAGCAAGATTTTGCCGAAGATACAGCGCAGTATGACATTATCTTTGATGCAGTGGGTAAGCGATCGCTCTCTCAAACCAAAAAAGTCCTCAAACCCAACGGAATTTATATCACCACCATACCCAGTCCCGAAGTATTCTTAGAGAGCGTTTTAACAGCGTTCCTTCCCATTCAAAAAGCGAAATTTATCTTGGAAAAACCCAACACTCAGGATTTGGTTTATCTGAAAGAATTGATTGAAGCGGGTAAAATTCGTGTGGTGATTGATCGCACATATCCCTTACAAGAACTAGCGGCGGCTCATAATTATAGCGAAACTGGGCGGGCTGTGGGTAAAATTGCGATCGCGCAGTCCGTCTAGACATCGCTGTTTCTAGTTGATTGCAGGACAATCAGCCAAAAGCAGCACAGGTGACTCAATTTTTGATTTTGGCTCATAAAATTGTTCTCGCATTTAAATTCGTTTGCTCTAGAACTTTTTTAAATTTTGGATTTTAAATTATTCAATCCAAAATCCAAAATTTAAAATCTAAAATTCTTTGAGTGGTGCTACTTAACCTCTCCTGGCGGCGTGTAGGAGAGCTTGTAAATAGTGCCACTGTAGTCATCCGAAATTAACAAATTACCTTGCTTATCGACTGCCATATCCACCGGTCGCCCCCAGACTTCTTGCGTTGCTGGAACCAGCCAACCGTTGACTAAATCCATCTCCTCCCCTAGACTTTTTGTCGTACTGTTCCAGGGAAAGTAAGCTATTTTGTAGCCTGTTTTCTTCTGTCGATTCCATGAACCATGCAACCCCGCCACTGCCCCACTTGAGTACAGGCTGGGAAAGTTGGTATTTTGTAAGAATGTTAGTCCCAAGGGAGCCGAATGGGCTTGAATACCCTTGCTAATCCTGTCCATTGCATTGCAATTAACCCTTCCATTAGCATTTAACTGATAGTCACGGTCAAACGGCATATTGTTGAGGCCAGTTGACGTGTCAGGATTGGGGTTGCAGAATGGCCAACCATAGTTACCGCCATCTCGGACTTTTGTGAACTCCTCTGGCGGGTGGTTGTCTACGTAAGAGGGGATAATCTTACCGTAATTGCCACTGCTATCGTTGAAAGGATAGGCGATGTTGTCTCGATTATTAACGACTACCCAAAGGTCATTTGTGCCAGGTAAGAATGCTAATCCTTCGGCATTACGTAAACTTGGGCAAAAAGCCGTTGATTGGTTCCATTTGCGTTGTATTGGTAAATTGCACCGCGTTTTGGGGTACTGACGGTATCTTCCTTGCAGGGATTGCATGTAGAGGCGATCGATACGTAGAGTTTGTGATTGGCATCAAGTGCGATATTTTTTAGTTCGTGACCATACGAGCCTTTGAGTTCTGATGTGCTGCTGTCTGGTAAACCAATTACAACGATTTGGCGATTTTTTGCAACTTTATCTCCAGACTTGTAGATGAAGCGGTTAATTTGATGAGTCTCAGAGATATAAACGTATGTGGTGTTGTCAATCTTATGAAACACAATGTCGTGTGGCCTGCGTAGACCCGTCACGAAGTCAGAAATAATTGGGTCTTTGCTGCCATTTGGCCGGACAATTAACACTTTACCCGTACTAGGCTGTGATACTAGAAGATCCCCATTGGGAGCAACTGCCATAAAGCGAGCTTTCTTAATGCGAGCATAAACAGAGGCGGAGAAATTGGGCGGCACTTTCAAGTAACGGTTAGTATTAAAGGGCGCAGATGTCATTGTACTAGGCACTTTAACCTTAGTTTGAACAGACGCAGGGGGCGGGTTGCCTAACGCTGCGGTGGTAAGAATCTCTAAGGACATCAGACTCAGTAGCGAAGTGGCTAGTATGCCTCCAAGTATCTGTATTGGTTTTAAAGCAAATGCAACCATTTTGAACTTGCCTCTAGCTTTGTAGTGATTTATATTACACGTAACTCTTGGGTAGCCGATTTTAGCCAGAGTTTGCACAAAGCTAACTCAGGGGTACTAGTTTTGTAAAGTACTTAAGAAATATTTATATACTCTTATTATTCTTAACTAATCAACAAATGGGTGAACCGAAAGCTACAAACAAAGGCAGAGCGATCGCTCTTTTAAACCAAAAAATTTCTCACACTTAAGGGAATTATCATCACGCTACCTAGCCCCGAAACCATTGTGCAGAGAGTCTTAACAACGTTCTTTGAGAAAAATCAATGTTGAAGACTTGGTTTTTTTCAAAGAATGAATTGAAGCTGATAAAATTCCTGTGGTAATTGATTGCACATATCCCTTGGTAGAACTAGCGGCGGCTTATGCTGTAGCAAAAGTGAGTGTGCAGTGGGAAAATTGCATAGGCGTAGCCCATCGTAGACATCGCAGTTAGCAATTGATCGCGAGTCCCAACAACGTACCAGAATTAAGAAAATATGTATTAGAACACCGTGATGATATAGAAGCTATGCGATCGCTGTTTCATCATCCCAGTTTGAAATGGAAAACTATGCCTCTACTCGCCACAGCAGATGGAACACAAATAGAGGCAAATATTCGCATAGCTGAGGAAGCGATCGCCAAAAGAATCCAGCAACAGAATAATAATCAGGATTAGTTGTGTGGTTGGTACATTTTACTGATTAAGTAGGTAGGCGTAATTAAATATAAGATCAAACCTCACCCTCAATCCCTCTCCGTGAGTTCGGAGAGGGAAGCCGGAGGCAGGGTGAGGTTTTATATTTAATTTGACCCACTTACTTACCTGTGCGATGTTAGTATCTCAGAGAAAGCTCATACTATTCTTCAGCAAATGGGATATAGCGATCGCTAGATTGTCTAGTGCTAGTCTAATGTACTGAACCAGGCTTCTAAATCTGCAATGGACTGAAAATCTAACAAAGCTTCACCGAGATTTTCTAATTGTTCTAGAGAAAGAGTTTCAATGCGCTTTAGCACCTCTTGGGGTAATTCTCCTATACGGCGAGTGAGTTGACGGAGAATGAGCGATCGTTCTCGTTGTTCTCCTCTTTGTTCCCCTCTTTCCTCTAAAGTCTACGACGAAATTATAGAGTTTATTGCTGCTGGAACCACTCCGCAAAGCGTTATCGATTTCCAACTCTCGGATGCAGCTAAAGACCGTTTAGAGGAACTGGTTTATCGAGCAAAAACTGAAAGTCTTACTGAAAGTGACCAGCGAGAGTTAGATCATTTTCTCACGCTAGAGCATATTATGACTTTGGCAAAAGCCAAAGCTCGCCAGTACATCAGCGTGGAGTAAGTATTTAAAGTGTCTCGTCCATATATTAATGCAGAACTGCGGCGTTTAGTTAGCGATCGCGCCGCCCATATATGCGAGTATTGTTTATATCCAGAAATAGACGGCTTAAGCTTTCAAGTTAACCATATAATCGACATCAAACACGGAGGCGCTACAACAGCAGATAATCTCTGCTATGCCTGTATCTTCTGTAACCTGCAAAAAGGGACGGATTTAGGGTCAATTAATTGGCAAACTGGCGAACTTGTACGATTTTTTAACCCACGCAGAGACTTTTGGGGTGAGCATTTTCGACTAGATGAAGCTGTGATTATGCATCAAACGGAGATTGGAGAAGTCACAGCACGCATTCTAGATTTTAATGGTGATGAAAGAATTATAGAGCGACAAGCTTTGATTGCATCTGGTCAGTATCCCTCAGCATCGGCATTAAAACAGATAAATAAATAGGTTGTGATGTAATGCTGCTCGGTTAAGCCTAAAAAATCGCCTCGCTGTAGGTTGGGTTGAGGAACGAAACCCAACATTTTCGGGTTTTGTTGGGTTTCACTCCGTTCAACCCAACCTACAAATTTTCTAAAACAGATAAATAAATAGGTTATGATGTGCGATCGCATCCACCAATGGGAATCATATACTTAGCAACTATTGCTACTTCACCATTAGAACTCCCAAGGTAAATATATAATGGCCTATCAAAATATTGCAGCCACCCTTTCGCCACAAGATATCCAAGAAATTAAAGCTGCGTTACAGACAGTTCAAAAAAAGATGCCCTTTCTGATTACTCTCAGCACTGAAGAACGGCGGAAGTTGCTAAAAATGGGCGATAAAAGCCTAGCTTTTGTAAACAATAGCGTCACTGCTGCTCAGTCTAACCGCGAAATTCTTCCAGCCACTTTTGACGTTGAAGAACTTGTCCGAGATTATCAATTAGCCACTGCGCTTACCGAACTTTTAATCTCAGTGCAGCAACTCGCCGAACAAGTCGATGATACCCTAATGGCAGTCGGTAGTGAAGCTATGAGTAGCAGTTTGACAGTTTATGACTACGTAAAGACAGCATCGAAAAAGACTCCAGGCTTAAAAACTGTCGCTGAACAGTTGGGCGAACGTTTTAAAGCTATCAAAGGTAGACCGACAAAAGCTGCATCTGGTTCTTAATAAATTAATACTCATTAAAGAGTCTTTGATACTCATTAATGAGTCTTTGATATTCATTAAAGACTCTTTGATACTCATTAAAGAGTCTTTGAACTCCATTAAAGAGTCTTTGATACTCATTAATGAGCCTTTGATACTCATTAATGAGTCTTTGATACTCATTAATGAGCCTTTGAACTCCATTAAAGAGTCTTTGATACTCATTAAAGAGCCTTTGATACTCATTAATGAGTCTTTGAACTCCATTATTACCCCACCCTAACCCTCCCCTTGTGAAGGGGAGGGAACTGGATTTTCCGGTTTCCCCCCTTTATAAGGGGGGATTAAGGGGGGTAATAATTCGATCAAAAGCACAACAAACCACTTTTCAAACAACTTCTAATAGTGCTGACAAGGGCAAAGCCCTCTAGGCTATATTTGGTTTTGTTGATATCTAGCCAGTTGCAGAGCGGGAACTGAACTCTGTTGAGTGCTGTATCAATTATGTAGAGCTATTCTACAGCACTCATTTGACAACTGGCATAGCTGGGACACCAGAAGCGGAAAGTTTTACCTTATCCTCCGTACAACTTCTTTACTGTCCCGTTGTGTTGATATCTCCATTTAAACTGCAACTCGAAGTCATGATATGCCAAATTGCCAAAATAGCTGAGGGCGGTATCTCATCCCCGTATTCTTTTCGTGGAACAGCTAATCTTCGCCCAAGATTTCCCACCACACGCCACTCATCACTCCAATAGCCTCTTATCCCATCGTTGACTAATGCTGTGATACCTGAAGTTACAGAGGTGTCCCAGAAGGCTGTTGCACTCTAGTGTTAACAGTTTTTGCTTCTACAAAAGCTTCCCGGCCTGTAATTAATCTAGAGCGACGATTACGAGTGATATAATTCCACGCCCACTGAAATACTACTAGTAATTTAGTGTCAAACTCGATTAAGAAGTAGATGTGAACTAATAGCCAAAATGCCCAAGCAATGAAACCTGTGAGTTTGATTAAGCCTAAATCTACAACAGCTAAATTTTGTCCAATCATCGCCAAACTACCCACATCGTTGTAATTAAATTGTGGCAAAGTCTTACCTTGAAGCCGTCGTTGAATTAATTTACCTACATACTCTCCTTGTTGTTTAGCTACGGGTGCAACACCAGGTAAGACTTTACTATCTTGGTGGGAGAAGTTAGCTAAATCTCCAATTACGAAAATGTTGTCATAACCCTCGATAGACAAGTCAGGTTCTACAATTACCCGCCCAGAGAAATCGCACTCTACACCTGTACTTTCTGCTAAGACTTTCCCCATTGGGGAACCTTGAACACCTGCTGCCCACAATATAGTATTTGAGGCAATTTCTGTAAATTCATTGTCTTGCTTGAAAGTAACGATACCACCTTCAATATTTGTCACCCTAGTGTGAGTGTGGAGTTCCACACCCAACTTTTGCAAAGATACTGCTGCTGATGCCGATAACTCTGGCGCCATGTGTGGGAGGATGCGAGGGCCCCCTTGTAATAGTAAAATTCTCGTTTCTGAAGTGTCGATGCTGCGGAAATCTTCTTTAAGAGTTTTGTATGCCAATTCTGCGATCGCACCTGCTAATTCTACACCAGTCGGGCCACCCCCCACAATCACAAAATTCAAGAAAGCACGCCGTTTTTCTGGATTAGTTTCTTTTTCTGCTGCTTCAAATGCGCCAAATATCCGGCGACGCATTTCTATGGCATCTTCCACAGTCTTCAAGCCAGGAGCAACTTTTTCCCAGTTATCTTTACCGAAGTAGGAATGGTTAGCGCCTGTAGCAATAATTAATGTATCATAAGGTACTAATTCATCACCCAAAATAATTTGTTGTGCTTTTGGATCAATATTATTTACTTCTCCCAACAATACCTTTGTATTCTTGCTTTTACTAAATACAGATCGCAATGGTGCAGAAATATCAGAAGGTGATAGCGTACCTGTGGCAACTTGATATAAAAGCGGCTGAAATAGATGAAAGTTACGTTTATCAATGAGAGTAACATTTACATTCGCTGCATTCAAAGCCTTTGCTGCATACAATCCACCAAAACCACCACCAACGATAACAACCTGATGTGATGCATTCTTCTCCAGTGAGACTGCCATAATAAATATTTCCTTGTGTTAAGAAGCTGTAACTATTCTTAACAAAGATGTAACAGCATTATGATAGAGGTTGCTGTTTATTTAGAACAATTGAAAAAATAATAAAAGTATTCAAAGTTAGTTCTTATAGCGGTTCCCATTCAGATGCGGTACAACATTATATCGCCTGGTGTAGGGGCACGGCAGTGCCGTGCCCTTACGGGTGTACCTCACGCTTGTCGGGAAACGCTATATATCATGTCCGCTTGATTGCTTATTAGACCCGAAGAGCGGGGAGGGGTTGGGGGTGGGGTTCTTTTCTTATGGGTAACTTGGCAGACATGATATTACCCCTGAGTTCCGGGTTGTCTTCAGCAAAGATTTGGCACACTTCGCCATTTGATAGGTACTTTAGTCCATTCTATAACTTACTACTCAAGGAAAACCCTGTTGTTTTACTTGAATGATTCAGTAATCAAATCGGATTCCTATATTTGCAAAAGTAAAATGCTTTCCTTCAACACATTTATATAATAAGATATTCACTATGAGCGATAACTATATTTTGAAACGTATATATACATACAGACAGGAAATCATAAAAGAAAATAAAGAAATCTGTCTTTCGCCTAAGGAAATAATAGTATACTAATAGTAGTAGCATATACAGAAAATCCATTTGTAGCCTCATCAAACTCATATTTGAGTGCATCTGAGTACAGCTTAATATATTGCAAAATATCTTGATTAAATGTTAGCAAAGGCTTGCAGGTAAAGTTTCTTGTAGCAAGCATAGAAATTCTTAACCCCTGCCCCAAAAATACTAGTACCCCTATCGTTAAACACTAGCACCCGTACCCCAAGATAAATTTTAAGTTTATCTTGGGGTACGAGTTTCAGGGTTTGAGTACAACCTTAATCAATCCAATAAATCCAATCAGTATTGAGTTTTGTATCGAGTTGGAAGTCACCTGATATAAGCATAAAAATAGCAGATGGCTCTTTTACCAGATAGACATTACCGATGCAACAGTCTTTAGACAGTATTAGCGATTGCCAGACTACCAAAACGCAGGATTCTGCCCATACATCCATGCTGAAAAATTTTCTCTCTGGCGTTTTTCTTGAGCCATTACTGAGTGATTTTCGCATTATTTTTGAGCGCGATCCAGCAGCCCGTAATTGGCTAGAAGTGGTGTTTTGCTATCCAGGATTGCACGCACTCTGTTTGCATCGTCTTGCTCACTGGTTACATTGTCGAGGTGTGGGTTTCATCCCCCGCTTAATTTCTCATTTGGGGCGATTTTTGACGGGAATTGAAATTCACCCAGGTGCAGAGATTGGTCAGGGCGTGTTTATCGACCACGGAATGGGTGTTGTCATTGGCGAAACTGCGATCGTAGGCGACTATACACTGATTTATCAGGGCGTCACCCTTGGCGGAACTGGTAAAGAAACTGGTAAGCGTCATCCCACGGTGGGCAAAAATGCAGTCATCGGGGCGGGTGCAAAAGTTTTGGGTAATCTGCAAATTGGCGATCGCGTCCGTATTGGTGCAGGTTCGGTTGTCTTGCAGAATGTCCCTAGCGATCGCACAGTTGTGGGAGTTCCCGGTCGAATTATTTCTCGTAACGAAAGCGCTAGCTTTTCTCCTTTAGAACATGGAAAGCTACCCGATGTGGAAGCAACCGTGATTCGTTCTTTGCTCTCGCGCGTTGAAGAACTCGAAAAACAACTGCAAGCTTTAAAAGTCAAGAGTCATTAGTCATTGGTCATTAGTCATTTGCAAATGACAACGGACAAATGAGAAAAGACAACGTACAAAGGACAAAGGACAAATGACAAATCACGTTTTGCAGATTCCTTTGAGCGATCGCTGGCGAATCTACCATCGTTTGCAAGAGTTAAAAATTAAGAGTTCCTGTCCCCCCGATGGTTCTTTACGAGTGCAAGTGAACAATTTGCTCGAAGTAATTCTAATTCGCAGTACAGTTATGCAATTTCTTGCTTCTCGTCACGAATTATTAGAGTGGCTAGAGCGTTGCTGGCATTACAGTGATCAGTCATGAGTACAAATGGAAAGCTTTTCATATTCCACTCCCGTTCGGCTACGCTCACGGCAAGCCCACTCCCCTCTTTGTTCATACATGCACAAAGCTCGAATAGGTTTAGAAGTTGAAGCTACTGTGCGCTAGCAGAATTTGTTGCAGACTGAGGGAGATTAACCAAGTTTTAGATTTTATCCAGTCTACTAAATCTGAAATTTTCCTGACATCTAGCGACAATTACAAAGGTGAAATTAGCAAACAAGACTGGGAATTTCTAATTTTTAATTCTTTTCCAAATTAAGAAATTGAAAGTTCAATCGATTATGGCGACTCGTAACAGAGATATAAAACTCCTCAATTTTTTGCAAAATGAACTTGAACTTTCAAATGCGGATATTGCTGTAGCTCTGCGACACCGTGAATTAGAAAATGGCCCACTACCGATGCTCCTCTGGCAGTATGGTTTCGTTGACTTGGAGCAGCTAGGAAAGATTTTTGATTGGCTAGCAGAACACAGTTAGCTAATTTGTACGCTGTAGCTCTGAGTCCCATTACCTGCCTAAACTACATCTATTTTGAGAACCATAGTTTTAAAAGTAGTGGGAGCATCTTGCTCCCTGCCGATAGTAGCGGGCAAGATGCCCGCACTACTCCAGGTTTCAAAATAGACGAGGTTTAAATTACACAACACTGCTCTAGAAAATCTGAGGTTACTAAGATGATTACATCCTTAATTGCTGGATTATGTGTTTTACTTTGTTCCGGATTTGCTAATAGTTATATTAGTTCATTGCTAATCGAAGAAATTTCAACTGACATCGGTAAAAACGATTAGTAAATTATACATGGTTTTAGTTCCCTGCCATACAGATGTGATGCTGATAATCGGTCAATAATTAAGGATCATGTATCCTACATTATGAATTGTGATATTTTTAGCATTTACCATCGCTGGGGATTGTAGAGAGAAAGGATATTAAGAATACTTCCAAGAGAGGGATATTTGCAATGAATCAAATCATAATTAATGACACTACATTACGTGATGGCGAACAAGCAGCGGGTGTTGCTTTCACTCTAGAAGAAAAAGTAGCGATCGCTAAGTTTCTCGATGCCATTGGTATCCCCGAATTAGAAGTCGGTATACCAGCAATGGGTGACGAAGAAACGCGGGCGATCGCAGCAATTTCTGACTTGGGTTTACAAGCAAAACTCCTCGGCTGGAACCGCGCTGTCATCTCAGATATTAAGGCTTCTATTGCTTGCGGTTTGAACCGGGTGCATATTGCCATTCCCGTCTCTGGTATCCAAATCGCCGCCAAATTCCACGGTCAATGGCGAGTAAGTTTACAAAAACTCAAAGACTGTATCAGCTTCGCGGTCGATCAAGGTCTTTGGGTAGCAGTCGGTGGAGAAGATTCTTCCAGGGCTGATGAAAACTTCCTTTTAGATGTAGCGCTTTATGCCCAAGAATGGGGTGCATCCCGGTTCCGCTTCTGCGACACCGTAGGAGTTCTCGACCCTTTCACCACCTACACCAAGGTCAAACGGCTGGTTTCAGCTTTGATGATTCCCCTAGAAATCCACACCCACAATGATTTTGGTCTGGCAACTGCCAACGCTCTTGCGGGTATCAAAGCCGGAGCCTTATCAGTGAATACCACAGTCAACGGATTAGGTGAAAGGGCGGGAAATGCAGCTTTAGAAGAAGTTGTCATGGCGATCAAACGCATCTACGGCGTTGATTTGGGCATCCACACACCCAGTTTGCTGGAACTGTCTCAACTAGTTGCAGCCGCATCAGGTGCTAGCGTACCACCTTGGAAGGCGATCGTTGGCGAAAATACCTTTGCTCACGAATCTGGCATCCATGCTCACGGAGTATTGCAAAACCCCATTACCTACGAACCATTTGCTCCCGAAGAGGTGGGTTGGGAACGGCGTTTAGTATTAGGTAAACATTCTGGACGGCATTTGGTTTCAAACTTGCTAGAGCAGCATGGAATTTTCTTGAACTCCCAAGAAACCCAGTCTGTTTTAGATGCAGTGCGCCATCAATCGGTACAGAAAAAACGCAGCCTGACGACAGAAGAACTATTGAATTTGGTCAGAGAACAGAGGTACTCTCATGCGCGATGAATTAGAACTAAACTTGCCACCTGCTTTTGAAATTGGTGAAAAAGTCAGAGTTCGGAAACTGCTCAAAAACGATGGTACTTTTCCTGGTAAAGAAGTCGGGCAAGTTTTAGTGAATAAAGGAGATATCGGCTATATAGCGAGTATAGGCACATATTTGCAGACTTCCTATATTTATGCTGTGCATTTCTTAGAAACAGGGTTCGTCGTCGGCTGTATGAAAAAAGAACTAGAATCTGTTGAGGAATCTCATGAAAGTAATGCTACGCATGAATGATGCCGGTACTTTAGTAGTTTACGTTGCTAAAAAAGACCTTGAAGAAGAAGTAGTCAAACAAACCGATGGTAATGATGGCAAAATTCTCACCCTAGCAAATGGTTGGGAATTAGAATTTCGTGATTTGCCAGATGCAGCGAATTTACCGCAAACTGTAGAAGCTAAACGCCTCGCTTAAGCGGACTGGGGATTGGGGATTGGGGAATAGGAAATAAATATTTAAACCTCATCTATCTTGAGAACCGTAGTTTTTGCCCTCACCCTAAATCCCTCTCCCAAGTAGTGAGAGGGACTTCTTTCCGGCTCTCCTTCTCCCAAATTTGGGAGAAGGGGCTGGGGGATGAGGGTTTTTTCTTTTCATACTGAAAGAACTACAGTTTTCAAGGTGGACGCGGTTTAGCAATACTTTCCCAATTCGCAATTCCCAATTCCCAATTCGCAATTCCCAATCCCCAATCCCCAATAACTTTTTATCAATCATGGGTGACAAGTATTTGACGTTATCAGAATTGAACCTTGAGGGACAGTTACTAGGTTTTGTTGGTGGTGAACCAGGAAAATATAAATACTTGCAATTGGCAGTTCCATCTGGAAATGTGGAAATTAAACTGCCTAAAGAGTTACGGCGTTCTCTAAGTTTATCCTTAGTTCCTGGACAGAAGATTCGCGTTTGTGGTCATAGTAAATTAGATTCGCGCACAAGTAAAATAAAAATTAAAGCCTATCGGGTGACACCAATTGATGCGTGTCCAAATCAAGATTTACCACTCCAACCCAAACCGAGGATTATGGTATGTCAAAAGGGCGGTTGCCTCAAACGTGGTGGTAAAGGATTATTATCGGAATTAGAAAAAACTTTGTGCGATCGCGGTTTGTTAGACAAAGTTACAATTGAACATACCAGTTGTCAAAAATGCTGTAGCAGCGCCCCCAACTGTGTTTTACAGATTGGTAAAAAGAAATACAAGAATATTCATCCAGATGCGATCGCATCTTTGCTAGAAAGTCACTTAACTCAATAGTACTAACCTTCTCTAGCTATTCTTAAAATAATACACGACTTTGTAGGGGTAAAAATTTTACCCTATTTTTCGTTGGTATACTATAGCACCCTTGTCAAACTGCGATCGGCTAAGTTATAACTGCTGCAACGCTAGTAATATCTAATACAAACAGAACTTATAAAAATTTTTTTAGCCTTGTTCCAGAAGGACTACAAGCCTAGTTATTGTGTATAACTTTTTTGGAATTACCTTAAATACTTAAAAATAAATGTCTTTGTTTACTAATTTACTCAACTTACATTCAGCAAGTAAACCGTGTGAAGATTTTTTTACTGAGATTGTTGCTTATTTTCTGTCCGTAAATAATGATATTTTACTTAGTTGGCTAAAACATCACTCAATCATTAGTGATGATAATTATTCCAGCATCAAGATTTCAACTCAACAAGAACACAAAGGACTTGAAAGCCATACAGAGGATAGCAGACTTGATATTGTGGTTGAACTGTCAAATGGTTTTAGCACAGATGTAATATTTATTGAATCAAAAATTGGCGCGAAGGATGGAAATAATTCTTTAAAAAAATATATTGAAATTTTGAGTAATTTACCAAATGTTAGACATCGAATTTTAATTTACATCACCCGTGATTATGACCCGAAAAAAGAAATTAAAACTCCAGCATTTAATCTAGAGCCAAAGGTAAGTTTTTATCAATTGAGGTGGCATCAATTTTATGCCCGCTTACAACAACATGCGACTGATATCTTAGCCCAAGAAATATTAATGTTCATGAGGAGGAATGGAATGTCTACCACTAATCAATTTTCATCGCTTGACTTATTGACAATGGTGAATTTTAACAAAACTCTCAATCTCATGGAATCAACCCTCAGTGAAGAAGTACAGCAAGAATTCAAGGTAGCTTTTGGAGGTGTTATCAGAGGTGCAGCAAGTAGGACTCAATGGAAATGGGACGAAAGATTTATTATCTACACCCACTTTTCTCCCTCCACATGGGACTTATGGTGTGGTCTTGGATACTTCGGTTTAAATCCAAGTAATTTAACTGATTATCCATATTTAGGTATATTTTTGCAGGTTTCTCATAGATTTGGACAACGCCCAAAAATTATTGAATCTATGCAAAAAATAATTAATGATAAACCCAATCTATGGACTCCTAGTAATTTAAAAGTTTTGCCAGCATGGTCAGGTATATTTTATCGAAAAAGCTTACAAGATTTTTTATCTGAAGAAAACCACGTATCTGCTATTCAATTATTTTTCCAAGAGTCAATAAGGGAATTAAAAACGGTTCAGGAACAATATTTTGATTTTCCCTGGAAGGGTGTAAGTACAGAAGAAGCTACAGAAGCTGATAAAGAAGACCTAGACACCTCACCATCTTCTATCGCATAACTTTAATCAGCTAGAGCTATATTAAGATAAAAATAACTCTGCATTCTCGTAGTTGTTATGAGCCTTACCACTGCTAAACGCTTTACTATAGCTGAATATCACCGTCTAGCTGAACTCGGCTTCTTTGAGGAGAATGACCGAGTTGAGCTAATTAAGGGTGAAATAATCCAGATGGCAGCAAAAGGTACACCGCACTCTGTTTGTGAAACACGCCTAGAGCGAGAATTATATAAGCTAGTAGGCGATCGCGCAACCTTGCGAGGACAACAACCAATTACTTTGTCTAACAACAGTGAACCTGAACCAGATAGAGTAATTGCAAAAAATAGAGATGATGACTATCTAGCAAATCATCCCAGCCCATCTGATATTTTACTCTTAATTGAGATTGCCGATTCATCCTTAAAATATGACCAAGAGAAAAAGCTACCTCTTTATGCAGAAGCGGGTATCTCTGATTATTGGATATTTAATTTAGTAGATAATTATTTGGAGTGCTATAGTGAACCTTATCAAACTTTGCAAGTTAAATTTGGTTATCGTCGCAAGTTGATTTATCTGCCAAATGAGTCAGTTAATCTGCCATGTTTCCTTGATTTATTTCTAGATTTATCTAAAGTATTTCCAGTTAATTTATAAAAGGCTATGTCTAAGACAAGCTACTGTGTGTCTATCGTCCACCTCAATTATAGAGTGTAGCTTCTATCTGCTGGAGACTTCCCAAGGATTAATAATAGAAATACCACACCCTTCAAAGTCAGAGAAATTGCGTGTTGCTATGGCTGCTGTATGGGTGTAACAAATAGCTGCAATCTGAGCATCAGCTTGGGAAATAGGAGTACCATTGTGTCGTCTTTGAGATGCAATATTAGCAAAAGCTACAGCAGCAGCTTGATCAAAAGGAAGAACACGCCGAGCGAAATCTTCTGAGAACATCAGTTGTGCTGCTTGACTAAGTTCTTCTCGCCGTTTTCCCGCAGGGAGTAAGGCGATACCATAGAGAATTTCTGCTTGAGTAATTGTTGTGGTAAACAGACTCATTAACGATTGTTGAGCAGCCCAACTACGAACTATTTCAGACTTTTTAGGCTTCATTAATTCTGACAAAACGTTTGTATCAAGAATAATCATTCTTCAAATGTTGATACGGTGCGAATAGGTTCTTTCTTGATTTCCGGTAATTCAAAGTCTCCCAAATTCGCAAAACGCTGCTCAAGCATAGTAGCTAAGTTTAAGGGATGTTCGTGATTTTCTGTTAAAGCTAGACGAAGAATTTCTCTAGCTTCTTCTTCAATGGAACGACCATGTTTTTCGGCTCGTTTTCTTAAACGAGATTTGATGTCATCATCAAGATTAGATATAGTAATATTGTTCAAAATCAATTGATTAGCATATTAATGTCAATCTTCATTATAGCGTGTATAAACGCTATAATCTGTTATAATTCCTCTTTTGCGCTGCTCCTGGTATCCTCTTAATGTGAACTCAGAGGACGTTTATTCATAAGCAACGAGAATTAGCTGAACAACTTTTGTAGCTTTACCGGGAAAGTTTTGCTGAATTACCCGATTAATTCCTTTATCTGATAAAAAATTCAATTCGTAAGACTAAATAAAGACGCGATTAATCGCGTCTTTATTTTTTACATCATTTGTTTCTAGATTTGTATAAAGTCTTTTCCTTACTACTGCTTACACTGTTAGCATTGTTTTTCTTTGGGATGAACTTTTTTCAAGGTTGGAGTGATAAAGATGCATCCAAGATACAGTTCTGAACCATTTACCACGACCTTTTCTGTAAGGCTCTACCATCTCATAGTGAAACTTATGTTTGCTAGAGGATAATATATCTACATCTACCAATTTTGCTTGATTACTTAAAGCATGGTTGTGGATTTTTGAATCTTCTATAGTGAGTGTGGGATGAATGCTGTTTTAGCTAAAAACTTTGGAGAGCCGGGATAGGGATAAAGACCATATCGCACTAATCCCCAGACTTTATCCTTATAAACAAGTTTGACGATGTTTTGACATTCAAAATCGGTATTTTGCCACAAATTCAACCAGTTAAAAGACCAATTAGTAGGCATATCATTTTTTTTGGCTGAAGAAAGCATAGCAATTTCCTCGACTGCCGATTTAATTCGGACTTTTACCTTATAAGAGCCAATGGTAGTCAATTAAGTTGTATAAACTTTTAGTAGCAATGTTTCAGATTCATAGATTATAAGGAACTACCTAGTCACATGGCAATTAACAGTTAAAGAGAAAGAGAAAGATCATCACCATCCAATCAAATCAATCCTTCCAACGTATGTTGCAAATCATTTGTCACATCAGCAACAGCTTGTCTAGCACCCAAACGATTTTCCTTATACGCTGGGTAACGCTCAGAAATAGATATAGGTTCACCGATAGTAATTTTTACCTTTTGCTTACGCAATTGTGGACGCTGTAATTTATCGCCTTTGATTTTAGCAATCATTTGCCATAAAATTAAAGTTGTCTCAGCGAACCTTTCTACCGTCGGTTTCTCACGAATATAATTACCAGAAACAGCCACAAAACTTTCTACTAAACGCATGTGCCACATCCGCGCATTCGCTTCTTCAGCAACGCGATCGCCTAAAGCTTTCTCTATAGCAGATATTCCTTTTACATCCTTAAAATCTTCTCGAAATATATAATTCCACCCAGATTGTTCTACCCGCCGACATCTGTCACTCAATGTACCTTTTGACTGCAAATCAAAATACTGTTCTGATATTAACAGCGCTGCATTTAACAAAGCTTGCAAACGAACTGCTAACGCTTCATTTCTATCTTCGATTTCTCCTACTACTGTTTTGATATCTGGCAGTTTTAGATGATAAAAGCGCGTGTAAAATTTTTCCATCAACGAAAGTAAATGTTCTGCCAAAGTCAACAACCGGGGATAAAGTGACTCTATAGAAGCATTTTCTGGTGCATTCACAGTTAAACCACTAGCCGCTTCCATTTCACTTAAAAGATTAGCGATCGCACCCCAAGGAGCATCAACGTAACTATATTTAATCCCAACTGGTACAATTAGAACCTGTTCGGGGCGTTCCGCTTTGTGCAAATCTTCAGCACACCAGAAGCCTAATTGGGCGATACCAGGTTCTAGGGGGCTAATATTCTCCGATAAACCATTGGTTGCACCCTCTGGCGCAGCCGCCATTGGGAATTTGCCATTGGCGAATAAGTCACGCGCCGAACGTAAACCCGTCCAGTCAGCTTTACCTCGCTGAATCGGAGTCCCACCTAAACGAGAAGCAATCCAGCCGACGTAGGAACCTGCCCATAGAGGAATGCCGCGATCGTAGATAAAATGAGCGTGAATCGGAAGTTGTAGCATTGTACCTTGCGATCGCGCTACTTTCGGCACGAGTTGAGACAGCAAGTAGGTCAAACAAAACGGATCGTCTGTTTTCGGATGGCGAAATGCCAACATAAAACGGATCTTACCCTCCTGAAACTGGCGATAAAGATCCACCAGCACCTCTACGTTGTCTGCTTCAATTTGGGTAATAGGTGTTTGCCAGTTTATCCAACTGGGTAGCAACAGATGGACAAATCGTAGAAATAAGGGGTTAAACGCCGGAGGAATAAATTCTAAGGGTGGCTGTGCTTGATAAATTACATCTGCCAAGGTAGTTTTCTCCTAAAGTTGCGATCAAAAAAGGCGGAAGGCTATAAGTAAAAATGAAAAATAAATAACGCTGTGTACTTTGTACTTCATCCTTAATACTTCATACTTTAGTTGACATAGAAATTAGTGATCAAAGAAAGGCTATAAACGATGCGACTGTCACAAATGTTATTCGTTACACTCCGGGATGATCCAGCTGATGCTGAGATTCCCAGCCATAAATTATTACTCCGTGCAGGCTACATTCGTCGCATCGGTAGTGGTATCTATGCTTATCTGCCGTTAATGTGGCGAGTACTGCAAAAAGTTTCCCAGATTGTACGGGAAGAAATGAACGCTACAGGCGCACAAGAATGCCTCCTACCACAATTACAACCGGCTGATTTATGGAAGGAATCGGGACGCTGGGACACTTACACTAAAGCTGAGGGGATCATGTTTTCCCTAATTGACCGCCGTGAGCAACAATTAGGATTAGGCCCAACTCATGAAGAAGTAATCACAGCGATCGCTCGTGATATGATTCGCTCTTATCGCCAACTACCACTACATCTCTACCAAATTCAAACCAAATTCCGCGATGAAATTCGTCCTCGCTTTGGTTTAATGCGCGGAAGAGAGTTTATCATGAAGGACGGCTACTCTTTCCATGCCGATGAAGCCAGTCTCAAAGAAACTTACCAGGATATGTATAAAGCCTACAGCAATATCCTGCGGCGTTCTGGTTTAGCTTTTCGGGCAGTGGAGGCTGATTCTGGTGCAATTGGTGGTTCTGGTTCCACAGAATTTATGATTTTGGCGGAAGCTGGTGAAGATGAAGTTCTCTACACTGAGGATGGTATATACGCTGCTAACGTAGAAAAGGCTGTTTCTTTACCAATTGACGCCGAAACTTCACGGTTTACAACCTACGAGAAACGCGATACACCTGGAACAGAAACTATTGAAAAGGTTTGTCAACTCCTCAACTGTTCTTCCACTCAATTAGTGAAAAATGTCCTTTATCAGACAGTTTATGATAATGGCATAACGGTGTTAGTTCTGGTGAGCATCCGAGGCGATCAGGAAGTTAATGAAGTTAAGTTGCAAAATGAATTGACTAAATTAGCTTCTGAATATGGCGCTAAAACTATTATTAGTTTGAATGTACCAAATCTAGAAGCCCAACAAGCATGGACAGCTAAATCTCTACCTTTAGGCTACATTGCGCCAGATATCGCAGATGAATATATTGCTGCCAATAAACAAATCCATCCCAAGTTTTTGCGCTTGGTGGATCAAACAGCCGTTGATTTAAAAAACTTTGTTACAGGCGCGAACGAAGCTGGTTATCACGTAGTTGGTGCTAATTGGGGTGAGCAATTTAAGTTACTAAATAGCATCGTAGATATACGCAAGGCAAAACCAGGCGATCGCGCCATCCATAACCCAGAACAAACTCTTGCAAGCGCCCGTGGAATTGAAGCAGGTCACATCTTCCAATTAGGCACTAAATATTCTCAAGCGATGGGTGCAACTTATACCAATGAACAGGGTGAAGAAAAGCCGCTATTTATGGGTTGTTTTGGTGTCGGCGTATCGCGGTTAGCCCAAGCTGCCGTAGAGCAATCTTATGATAAAGATGGGATTATTTGGCCAGTTGCGATCGCACCATACCACGCGATCGTCACAATTCCTAACATTAAGGATGCTCAACAAGTCGAAATCGCCCAAAAACTTTACACAGAACTCAATCAAGCGGGAATTGAAACCATACTAGATGACCGCGACGAACGGGCTGGAGTGAAATTTAAAGATGCTGACTTGATAGGCATACCTTATAGAATTGTAACCGGACGGGCGATCGCTAATGGCAAAGTCGAAGTTGTAGAAAGAGCAACCCGCAAATCTCAAGAAATAGTCATTGATGAAGTTACAGCTACACTAAAACAATGGATTACAGAAGCAATAGGTCATAGAGCATAGGAGAGAGGTAACAGGATACAGGTTATAGAGAATAATCTGTACCCTGTTACCTGTTACCTATTCCCTTCTTTACTCCCTACTCCCCAAAACTTACATAATTGGACAGTGACGGATTAGAAATAAAAATTCTAAAATTGAATTAGGGACTTGCAGAATTAAGAGGCATAAAGTAAGTCTCCTCTGGGTTGTGGAAACTCTCAACTTATAAGTATCGTCTTTAACCAGGCTGCTCCTCACATAACTACCATATCAGCCCTCAGTCAGGAAGGTTTTGAACATGAAAGACCAACAAGGATCTAATCGTATTTCTTCAGGCGCAATTGCAGCCGTCTCAGCAGTGGTTGTAGCGGTGGGTGGCGGTGTGGCTTGGTTTACTACACAATCCAGCAATACTCCCACACCGTCAAACCCCTCTGGGCAAATCGCTCAACCGGCACAGCCATCAACTAGGCAGCCAGCTAATGAGCAAACCCCTAATGTTTATTGGCTCACATCAAAAGACAAAAATGTTGCTTTGGTTCCCCAGCCTGTTAAAGTCGCTTCTATACTACCCAACCAGCCTTTAGAAGCAGCTTTCCAGAGTTTGTTAGCAGGGCCAACAACAGAAGCGACAGGTTCCACAACTATCCCCAAAGGAACTAAACTTTTGGGGCTGAAATCAGAAAATAACGAAGTTCACGTTAATTTATCTGAAGATTTTACCAGTGGAGGTGGTAGCACTTCAATGATGGGCCGTGTAGGACAAGTTGTTTATACTGCGACAACTTTAAATCCCAAAGCCAAGGTGTACATTGACGTGAACGGCAAACCATTGGATGTTTTAGGTGGTGAAGGTGTAGAGTTACAACAGCCACTAACTCGTGAAAGCTTTGACAAAAATTATCCGCTTTAAAAAAGTTAGGAGTAGAGACGCGATTAATCGCGTCTGTGCAGGAGTGAGGAGTTTTAACTCATAACTCATAACTCATAACTCATAACTCATAACTTTCTTAGACTTACCGTTTGCTATTTAACACACGAAAATTACGGGCTTGCTGTTCTAACCTTGTGGCAAGGCGATCGCAAACCCGATTACACAAATCAAAAATCATTTCATCTTCCACCCGGTAATAGGCGCAAGTTCCTTCACTGCGGCGGCTAAGGATACCTGCTTGCCACATTACCTTGAGGTGTTTCGACACATTTGCCTGAGAAGTCTGTGTTGCCTCTACCAACTCTTGCACGCATTTTTCTTGATCCCGTAATAAGTGGAGCAGCCGCAAGCGCATCGGCTCACTTAACAGACTGAAGTAATCAGCTACTTGTTGCACCACTTCTGGCGGTAAAGGCAACGTTTGTTTCATCAGGATTAACCCGCAAGGACTGAAGTTTTAACGATGACTCATTTGGGATGACTCATTTCATATATAGATTAATACTTAATCAGGGTTAATTCGCATCAAAGGTTGACCATATTCTACAGCGTCGCCATTTTGGAGAAGAATTTCCATCACCTGTCCAGAGACTTCGGCTTCGATTTCATTCGTCAGCTTCATGGCCTCAATGATACAGACTGTTTGACCCTTGCGG
>Ga0209181_10004509_pt1 | contig 20690 bp, 15 predicted proteins | sample MAT05_FD_187208 | JGI IMG/M metagenome (GOLD analysis project Ga0209181, IMG submission 187208) | Freshwater microbial communities from Lake Fryxell liftoff mats and glacier meltwater in Antarctica - MAT-05 (SPAdes) (version 2) | ecosystem: Environmental > Aquatic > Freshwater > Ice > Liftoff... | reverse complement strand
TTGAGCATAATCATTCACCGAATCAATCACCTCTACCGCTAAGCCGCCTAGCCTAGAAAAGCCCAACTTGTTCAGATCTACATCCGGTGCAGCCAAAATTTTGTAGGCGCGAATTGCTTTACTACGGGCAAAAATCGCGTCTGTCAGCATTTCCGGTGCAGGTCCGCCGTTGCCAATGTTGTACTTAATGCCAAAGTCGCCTTTCACACCGCCCGGATTGTGACTCGCAGAGAGAATGATGCCGCCAAACGCCTGATTTTTCCGAATAATGCAGGACGTAGCGGGGGTGGAAAGAATGCCGTTACGTCCGACCAACACGCGCCCAAACCCATTTGCCGCCGCCATCTTCAGGATGATTTGAACGGCTATTTTATTGTAGTAACGTCCATCGCCGCCCACTACCAGCGTTTTTCCCTCAAAACCCTTCAGGCTGTCAAAAATAGACTGAACAAAATTCTCCAGATAGTGCGGCTGCTGAAACACGGACACTTTTTTGCGGAGTCCAGACGTACCCGGCTGTTGATCGAGAAAAGGCTGAGTGGAGATGGTTTGAATCATGAGCAGTGAAGGGAGTTTCTTAAGCGCCTGCTAAGGCTGAGTTTGTTATGTAAGAGGATCAATTAGAGATTAAGAATTACAGTCATTTTGCTGCCAGCGTTAGGGGAGTGATTTACTCTGACGGCATTGTTTAAAACTCGATACGAAAATAGCTGTGACTCTAATTTACTTTGCAACCAACCGTAAACCTAATCGGCAAAACAACCCTGATGACTTTGGCAGCGAATTTAGCGCGGATGGATTAGCCAACTTGAGATTTGGCAAAGCGCAGGTATCGGGGCGCAACTTTGATCAAATTGTGGTGGAAGTCGCCCACGAAAACCTGGAGGCTCGTCGTCCGGTGCGGGGCAGCGATGAGATTTTTGCCGAGGCTCAGGAACGCGCTAAAACCGAGGCACTGGACACGGTCGTGCTGATTCATGGGTTCAACACCTCATTTAAGAGTGCGTTGCAGAGTGCCGCCAAGCTAGAGAAATTGCTCACCGATCGCAACCCGATGGATACTGGAGGACCCCTCAAATTGATGGTGGTGCTATTCTCTTGGCCATCGGATGGGTCTTTGCTGATTTCTAGCAGTGATCAGGCAAAGAAGACGATCGCCTATAAAAATGACCGAGTGGATGCGACAGCTTCCGGTGTCGCCTTTGCGCGCGCCTTTTTGAAACTGGCAGACTTTATTGTGGGCACACCTGACGGCGATCGCTGTCAAGAAAAAATTCATCTCGTCGCACACAGCATGGGGAACTACGTCCTGCGTCATGCTTTACAAGAAATCCGAAAGCAGATCTCGGCTCAAGTGCCTCGCATGTTCAATCAAATTTTGATGATGGCTGCCGATGAAGATGATGATGCCTTTGGGTTGGAGTACAAATTGCAGTTGTTACCGCATTTAACCCGACGCACCAGTGCGTACTTTAACCGAGGAGATTTGGCATTATGGGCTAGCGATACCCTGAAAGGCAATCCCGCTCGATTGGGGTCTGATGGTCCGCTACATCCCCGTGATCTGCCCCGCAATGTCTATCCAATCGACTGCACAGAGGTGATTGCAAAGACCTTGCGATCGTCAGAACATGAATATTATTTGCTGTCTCAGCGCATCCTGGCAGATATGCGGCGAGTGCTACGAGGAGAAATTCCCGATGAAATTGCAGGGCGCAAGTATATCCCGGAAACAAACCGCTACCGCCTCTTGCTAGATGCCAGCGCTCCTCAGCAACGGTAGCTTCGATCTCCAACTGATTCACTACCCTCCGACAGAGCATCTAAGCACATTTCTGGAAAAACAAAAGACCTGCCCCTCAAAATAGATGAAGCTTGATTTAATAATCTCTTGCTTGGCACTCTCGCAAGTGATATCAATTGTTGGTTCTTGAGTAGTTTTTACGACAGAACAGCAGAAAAATTGTTCCATTTTTTGTTGGGTCTGATAACATGATTCTCAAATCTCCATCTGTCCCCAGCTTCGCTACATTTGTTGGCGACAGATGGGTAACTTAAGGAGCTTTTAACAATGGAAGAGTTACTGACTCAAGTGTCTGTTGCGGTTGAATTGCTGAGTTTCAGTTACGTTGCAGGGTCGCTTGCTTTATTTACCCATCAGCGATTCACTCATCCCGCTCAGTTCCAGTCCAAGCCTAAGTCTAAGTCCAAGTCAATGCCATCGACCAAGCTGGTTGTTGAACCAGTAAAGCCAGCAAAGCGATCGCTCTCACCCGTAGAGCAGTTGCGGCAACAATGCCAGCAGGCAGGAATCAAATGGCGGAACGCCCACGAGAAAAACAAGCATCTTAAAAAACATGAGATGCTTGCTGCGCTGAATGCACTCAACGTGATTCCTATCCGGCGAGGTGCTTAAGGTTCAGTTCAATTAATAAATAGCCCCAAGCAGCAATGTTTGGGGTTATTTATTGGAACCAATAGCTTGGTCAGAAAGCTTAAGCCAAAGTTAATAGCTCAAATGCCAAGTCTGAAAAGCTTTTTGACGCGCCTCTGCCACACTTCGCATGACGACGGCTACACCGCTTGCTAGGCGGCTAATCCATTTAACAAAAAATCTAGAAACACCGCAATAGTCTCCTCTGTTGAAGTTGTTTCCAGCAGCAGAGTATTCGTTTTATAGACAGTAGAGATGATCGCGACTCCATGCACCATTGCCCAGATTGCTTTGGTCATTGACGCTACCCACAATCGCAAAGTGCGGCATCAATTGGGCGATCTGTTGCCGACGCTCAATCAAGCTCCAGTTATAGGCAGCATCAGCCTGGAGGTAGAACGCAATCTGACCCGACCTGGACGCACTGCGCTTCTTCAACTGCGTGCCTGACAAATCATCCTCGAAGTCCCCAGTGGTATGGTTTACGCTGGTTAATTGAGCGGTTTCATTACACCCTCAAAAGTGGGTGTCGCTTGGAGCAACTCCAACTCCAAACCTAAGAGCGCTTACTCAACGCCCTTGCCACCTACGCTATTGTCGCTTGGCGCTGGATGTCCTTGACCTACCAAGCTAGACTCAACCCCGATGCGCCCTGTGATAGTGTTCTACAACCACCAGGTAAGTGGCGACTGTTACGCCATAAGTTTGAGCCGAAAAATCGGTCTCGAAAAAGACCACCGCTCCATCAAGTCATCGTCTGGATTGCTCGATTAGGCGGTTTCCTGGCTCGTAAAGGGGATGGAGAACCCGGTTTGAAAACTCTTTGGCGAGGGATTGGCGTTCTCCATCATTGACTCGAAGGGGCACAACTCACCGCTAAAACCCAACCCCTGATGCTATCCTGCTGACTTTTGCGTAATGGATAGCCCAGAGCGGGAGAGGGATTTAGGGCGTAGCTTGCTTCCCGCAGGGTGGGCAATCGGGAAAATCGCACTTTCAATTGCAAAGTCTTATTGCTCTATTACCCGATTCCTAGAAAAAATTGCGGTTTGGCAGGGCTAGCTCTGTTATAATCTGCTCCGTTGTACAGTCGGGACAGCATCATTGAGCCAGTCTATCAACATTCCTAAAGTCGATGATTTTCTGCAAGAATTAGCCACAATTCAACAGACGGGATCTAAGCGGATAGCGCTGCTGGGTTCCCGTCATGTGCCGATTACTCATCAGAAATTAATTGAGATTATGAGTTATGCCCTTGTTCTAGAGGGCAATCGGTTAATTACGTCCGGAGCAACCGGAGCAAATCTTGCGGCAATTCGCGGTGCCATGCGTGCCGATCCTTCATTACTAACGGTGATCCTGCCTCAGAGCCTCAGTCGCCAGCCGCGAGAATCTCGTGATCAGCTTGAGCAAGTCATGCATTTAGTGGAAAACCCGGACAATGACAACATGGCTCTAGGAGAAGCCAGTGCTTTGTGCAATCAGGAAATTATCTCGCGGTGTCAGCAGTTAATTTGTTTTGCCTTTCACGACAGCGCTACTTTACTTAAAACTTGCCAAGATGCGGAAGATCAGCGAAAAATCGTCACGCTGTTTTACTTTGATTAAGAAGTAACTTGCATGATCTAGCAGAAATTTGTTGGATACTGATGATCTGCCATTTTTAATGGCTCCAAGCAAGGATGGCAGAGGAGTTTTTCGGGATGGTTCTTAGCCTCTCAAAAAACGCTTGACAGACTATTAGTAACTGCAATGAACTCTTCTCAGGATGCATTTATCTCTTATGGGCGCGCTGATAGCAAAGCGTTTGCCGCTCAACTCAACGATCGCCTACTTGCCGAAAATTTAAATATTTGGTTTGACTTTGATGACATTCCATTAGGGGTGGATTATCAAAATGAGATCGATGAGGGGATTGCAAGAGCAAACAATTTCCTGTTCCTGATTTCTCCCCATTCAGTCAACTCTATCTACTGTCTGAAAGAGGTTGAGCTGGCGATCGCTTATGGAAAGCGGATTATTCCGTTACTGCATGTGGAGCAGATCAGCCGGGAAATCTGGCAGCAGCGTAACTTAACAGGTGTTGATGCAGACTGGGAGGCTTATCAAGCACAGGGCAAGCATTCTAGTTTTACGAATATGCACCCCACGATCTCCAAGATCAATTGGGTCTATTTTCGTGAAGGGGTAGATGATTTTGACAAAGCCTTTGCCGGACTGTTAGAGATTGGCAACCGCGATCGCGAGTATGTCGATCAACACACAACCCTATTGATCAAAGCATTAGCATGGCAGCGCCAGCAAAAACAATCTCGCCACTTGCTAGTTGGAGAAGAGCGGAAGCGAGCAGAAACATGGCTAAAAGTGCGCTTCAAAAATGAGCAGCCTCCTTGCCTGCCCACAGATTTACACTGCGAATTCATCACTGAAAGCATCAAAAATGGCGATAACCTGATGACTCATGTGTTCCTAGCACATGCAGAAGAAGACCACGACATTTCGGAACAGGTACGCCATAGTTTAATGCGGGAAAGCTTCACCGTATGGACGAATAAGCGAGATATTCAAACCGGTGAGGCGTTTCAAGCCGCAATTAATCGAGGCGTTGAGGAAGCCGATAATGTGGTCTGTTTGCTGTCCCCCCATTCGCTGCAATCCGCTTATTGTTTGCAAGAAATAGACTACGCGCTCTCGTTAAATAAGCGGTTGATCCCGTTGTTGCTTCAAGCGGTTGATCCTGATCAAATGCCACCGGATCTGCGATCGCTGCAATATATCGACCTGACCGACAACATTCTGGAGACAGACTATCAACAAGATGAGAGCCAACTGCTCAAAGCTCTGTGTCAAGATGCCGCCTACCACGAAAACTATAAACTGCTGCTGGCAAAAGCACTCAAGTGGGAACGGCAGCACCGCAACCCCTGCCTCTTGCTCCGAGGCTATAACCTACGGCATTCAGAAGCCTGGATAAAAGTGGCACAAACGCGGGAGCAATATCAGCCAATTCCTCTAATAGAAGAGTTTATTGAGGAAAGTCTTCGACAGCCTCCCGGTGTGACGTTAGATGTATTCTTGTCCTATTCCCGTAAGGATTCTGAGTTTGCCCGCAAACTGAATGATGCGTTGCAAATTCAGGGCAAAACCACCTGGTTTGACCAAGAAAGTATTGCGGCTGGCAGTGCCGACTTTCAGCGAGAAATTTATGACGGCATTGAAGTCTCCAATAATTTTCTGTTTATCATCTCGCCAAACTCAATTGACTCCCCCTACTGTGCTGGAGAAGTAGAGTATGCCGTTCAGATGAATAAGCGAATTATTACGGTGCTATACCAGCCAATCACGTCGGTAATGCCCCCAGGATTGGCAAGTGTGCAGTGGTTAGATTTTAGTCAGTACCATCAAACGTTTGATGCGACGTTTAGCTCCCTGCTCCGCACGTTAGATACCGACCCAGACTATCTCCGAACCCATACCCGGCTATTGGTACAAGCCTTAGAGTGGCAGGATCACAACCTGGATGAGAGCCTACTGCTGCGGGGAAGTTCCTTAAAAACGATTCAGGAGTGGCTCTTATCAGATCCTAAAAAATCGCCCCAGCCAACTCGGCTACAGCGCGATTATGTCACCGCTTCCAATGCCCATGAAATTCAGCGGCAGCGATCGACTCTACGATTACAGCGCTTTGGCTTAGGGGCAATTTCGATGGTTTCCCTAGCCGCGATCGCGCTGGGGCTATTCGCATTTCGAGAATCGGATAAATTTAATCGACTGCGGCTAGAATCACAAAAAGGCTATGTCCTCGCTCAAACCCGCACCTCTGAAGCGCTGTTTCAGAGCGATCGCCCCTTTGAAGCCTTACTGGGGGCGATGTCTGCTGGCATTGATGCTCAACAGTTTGGGCTGACCACCAACAGCGATTTAAAAGCTCAAGTGGTTACAGCCTTGCAGCAAGCCGTGTTTTGGGTGCAGGAAAGTCAACGGCTGGGTAAACATGAAGGCATCATTTGGGCAGTCAGCGTTAGCCCCAACGGAAAAATGGTTGCCTCCGCCAGCGCCGATGGCACGGTCAAACTCTGGCATCTGGATGGCGCGTTAATCAAACAGTTCAAAAATCCCGAAGGTGAACCCTACCTGACAGTTGGTTTCACGCCAGACAGTCAGCAATTAATCGTGGGTGGCTCTAGCCGCAATGGCATTAAAGGCAAGGCAGAAGTGATCCAGATTGGCACTTGGAAGCAGACTTCTTTGGGAAATCATGATGCCCCTGTAGTCAGCGTGGCAGTGTCTCCCAATGGCAAAACGATCGCGACCTCCAGTGAAGATGGCTTGATTCGCCTATTCGACCTGACTGGAAAACGACGGAAGACTTTGGCGGGTCATGATGCACCTGTGAGATCAGTTACCTTTAGCCCCGATGGACAACTGCTTGCCTCTGCCGGGGACGACCGCACCATCCGTCTATGGCGACCCGACGGCACGCCCATCAAAACCCTGGTAGGACACACTGCCCAAGTTCGCAGCGTCCAATTTAGCCCGAATAGCAAATTGCTCCTATCTTCTAGTTGGGATGAAACAGTTCGCTTGTGGAACCGAGAAGGCGAACCCGTGAGAGAGATCGCAGGACACGATGCCCTCGTTCATGATGCGGCATTTAGCCCTGATGGCAAAACTTTAGCCTCCGCAGGATGGGATAAGACCATCAAACTGTGGACGTTGGAAGGGACTTTAATTACAACCCTCAAAGGACACAGTGCCCAAATTCGCAGCCTCAGCTTTAGCCCAGATGGGTTGTTGGCATCAGCGGGGGGCGATCGCACCGTGCGATTATGGCGGCTCAGCCGTCCTCTGTTAGCAACCCTGCAAGATCATTGGGCACGGGTTTATAGCGTTACCTTTTCCCCTGATGGGCAGTTGTTAGCCTCCGGCGGCGCTGATACCGTGGTTCGATTGTGGAATCGTCAAGGAAAACCCTTACGGCAACTCAAAGGACATGCAGGAGTTGTATGGACAGTCCAATTTAGCCCCGATGGTAAAACTTTAGCCTCTGCAAGCTCCGATCGCACCGTCAAACTGTGGAGCCGCGCAGGCAAGCTGTTGAAAACATTGAGCGGTCATGCAGGTTCAGTTTATTCAGTCAGCTTCAGCCCCAATGGACAGTTTCTTGCGTCCACAGGAGCCGATTTGACCGTGCGGCTGTGGCGGCGAGATGGCACCCCAATTCGGACGCTGCAAAATTTCAAGAAAGGGCTGTTGTCGGTTAGCATCAGTCCTGACAGCCGCACCTTAGCAACTAGCGGTTGGGATAATCAAGTTCAACTCTGGACGCTAGATGGAAAGTTGCTAAAAACGCTAGAAGGGCACCAAGGGTGGGTTTATTCGGTCAATTTTAGACAGGACGGCAAGCAACTGCTTACTGCCAGCTACGACAATACTGCCAAACTTTGGACTGATCAAGGTAAGCTGATTGCGACCCTAAAAGGGCATGAAGATGGATTGATAGCCGCTATTTTCAGCCCCGACAATCGCTTTATTGCTACCGCTAGTCATGATAGCACCGTTAAAATTTGGCAAGGAGATGGCACCTTAGTCACAACGCTGCGCGGACATCGCGATCGCGTCAGTGATGTCGCCTTTAGTCCCGATGGGCAGCTAATTGCCACTGCCAGCGAAGATAAAACGATCCTCCTCTGGGAATTTGCGATTCAAGGCGAACTCGACAAATTATTGGAAAAAGGATGCGTTTGGACTAAAGATTATCTCCACACGCACACCACCAATTACCCAAAGCTGCGCCAATTTTGCACCGTCAAGCCCAATCAAAGAAAGGTGGCAATAGAGGAATAAACTAAGCTGATACGTGAATACTTTGTCGCGTTTGAAGCCGCCTTTGGTTGCAGGGAATTTTGCAAGAATTGGGTGAAGAAATCAGTTTGTAGGTAAGGAGTTGGAATCATGCACAGCATCAAACTAAAATCCCATATCGGTAGTGATGGTCTCTTGCAAGTTCACTTACCTGAAATGCAGGATACAGATATCGAAGTTGTTATTGTCTATCAAACCAGCCTGACCAAAGGAGTCGAAGCAAAACCTCTTTCAGAGTTTTATGGCTGTATTCAGGATGACTCATTTATTAGACATCCCCAAAATGAACAATCTGAACGCAAAACCCTGGAATGAGATATCTTCTAGATACCAATACCTGCATTATTTATTTGAAAGGCAGAAATTTGAACTTGAAACAGCGTCTTGAAGCAGTTCCGATTTCAGAGATAGCTGTGTGTTCAATTGTTAAGGCAGAACTCTGTTTTGGAGCTATGAAAAGTGCAAATCCAGAAGGCAACTTCACTCTACAACAAGCATTCTTAAAACAGTTTGTCTCACTCCCATTTGACGACCTTGCTGCTACCACTTTTGGAGTTATCCGATCGCAGTTAGAAACTAGAGGAACCCCGATTGGTGCCTATGACTTACAAATTGCCGCGATCGCTTTGGCAAACAATCTAACCTTGGTCACTCACAACATCCGAGAGTTTGGGCGCGTGGACGGGTCGCAAGTTGAGGATTGGGAGGTTGAAGTGTGAGTGAATTCCCTCCACGGTAGGCAATCGCAACAATTTCAAACATTTGACACGGGGCAAGTGACTCTATTTCAGCCGTCGAAATCTGGCACTCCAAAATCGCAGGGGGATGATCCGGTTACACGCGTGCTAGAAAAACGCGATCGCTCGTATCGGCGGTGTACCTGGCTAACAGGCGAGACCCATCCGACTGCGTTGCCTCCCGCCCAAACTCTTACTTCAGATGCCCCTCGTCTGCCCAGCCAAAAGCAGACGATCGAGGATCTGCAAACGCTTCTGGCAAACTTTCCTCATAAAGGCATCGAAAAGAATCATCTAATCTTCAAACTTCTTTGTAACAATTATTACTCGCATTATAAGAAATACTTACCTACGGTTCTATTTTTTAGCTATGGTATGGGCTGTGCTCATAAAAGCCCTGATATGAAAATTGCTTCTGTCACTCTTAAGGGATTTCGCTGCTTTGGTCTTACACCGAATACTATTAGGCTCTCAGAAGGCATAACAGCGCTAGTAGGAGCGAATGGAACTGGGAAAACCGCTTTGCTTGAAGCATTATTGCGAGTACTCGGGATAACACGCGATCAAAGGACTGTACGCCGTACTGACTTCTATGTACCACCAGGCACCTCTACGGATGACCGTAGTGAACGCCAACTATTCATTGATATTCGCTTGATTTTTCCGGAACTTGAAGAGGACTCAAGAAGTAGCGACACAGCAATCCCATCACTTTTCCGTCATCTTCAAGTAGAAGAGCCTAATGAAAAACCCTTTGTACGTCTTCGTCTTGAGGCTAAATGGCGTGATGACAGAACAGTTGACGGGGAAATTGAACAAAAACTATGTTGGGTGACGACTAGCAGTGGATCGCCATCGAGTGATGAGATGAGACACTGTGAACCCGATGAAAGAGGATTGATTCAGGTTCACTATGTTCCTGCTTCTCGTGATCCTTCTACACAATTAACATATGCTACTACAGCGATGGCTGGGCGGTTGCTCAGGGTAATTGCCTGGTCTTCTGAAACTCAACAAGCTGTGCAAGGAGCATCCCAACAGATCCGGGAGGCATTTGGTAAGGAGTTAGTCATTCAGGCGTTTAACCAAACACTGACCCAACGATGGGGCGATCTGCATGATGATTTAATTGATGCAGAACCAGAGTTTAATATCGCCAGTAAACAGTTTGAGGAAGAGATTAGGCGAGTGTGTGTAGTGTTTCGTCCAACTGAGTTGGGAGATCAAAGGGAACTAGATTCACTCAGTGATGGACAGAAATCGTTATTCTACTTTTCTCTTGTTGCGGCCGTCTTTGATATTGAGAGGAAATTAGTTCAACAAAGAACTGCAAACAATCCTAATGAGCTAGACACTCACGAAGAAGCTCAAGAAGCTGAGATAGAGCAAAATATTAAAGCTATATCAACAGATGATCAAGCAGCATCGATAGGAACAAATTTTTATTCAGAACGACTTCGATCTCCTGCTTTAACGATCTTCGCTCTCGAAGAACCAGAGAATCATCTAGCACCCTACTTTCTTACACGCATTATTCAGCAAGTTCGTTCTCTTGTTGATTTGCAGTCAGCTCAGGCGCTCCTGACGAGTCATTCTTCTGCGGTACTTGGGCGAATTCGTCCCTCGGAAGTCAGGCATTTTCGCCTCAACTCTACATCAAGGTGTGCAAGTATCAATGAGATAAAGCTACCCCACATATCTGAGGAAGCTGCTAAATACGTCCGGGAAGCCGTAAACGTCTACCCTGAACTGTACTTTGCTCGTTTTGTGATTTTAGGTGAGGGAGACTCGGAGCAAGTAGTTCTCCCACGGTTAGCTTCAGCAATGGGTTTGGAGGTTGATCGCTCATTTGTTGCGATTGTGCCGTTAGGCGGAAGGCATGTTAACCACTTCTGGAAACTTCTCTATGATCTTGATATTCCACACGTTACGCTACTTGATTTAGATAAAGGAAGACAAGGAGCGGGATGGGGAAGAATTAAATATACCTGCAAACAGCTACTTGCAGTTGGTGTAAAAACTGATGAGCTTTTAAGTTTCGTAGATAGCGGCGGTAATAAAATTGTGATATCTGAGGAGGAACTTGAGAAACTCCATATACGGAATGAACAAGACGAAGAAATGAATGCTTGGATTTGTCATCTTGAGAAGTTTAATGTTTTCTTCTCAGAGCCACTTGATTTAGATATGGCAATGCTTTCAAATTTTCCTGGCATTTACAAATCTGTAATTCCTGTTGATTCTGGTCCAAGAGTTCCATCTATGAATGATGCAAACTATCAAAACTATTTAGACGCGGCAGGTAAAGCAGTTCTTGGAGATGGGGCTAGCTTATCAAATTATTCAAATGAGATTAAACAACTATTTCCTTGGTATAGGTATCTCTTTTTACAAAAGAGCAAGCCATCAACCCATTTACAAGCTCTTTCTCTAATTGAGAATAGTGACCTTGCTTCAGATGCCCCTCAAGTGCTGTTCAGACTTCTGAAGGCTGTTGACCAAAAACTGTACTCAAATAAAAAATGATCACTACTTATATTCGCCCTAAAGACTGGGTTCCAGTCGGAGTTGATAGTCTTGAAAATTGTGCAGATAGGGTTGTGCGCTCAAACGTTAACTATTCCGTCATTGCAGGTCCTGGGGCTGGAAAAACAGAATTACTGGCTCAACGAGCTTGTTATTTGCTGCAAACGAGCCAATGCCCATATCCACAAAGGATTCTTGCAATTAGCTTCAAGAAAGATGCTGCGGAGAACTTAAAGAAGCGAGTAACTGAACGATGTCGTCATGAGGATGCTTTGCGGTTCGATTCCTTCACCTTCGACGCATTCTCAAAACATCTACTAGATCGATTCCTCAAAACTTTACCAGATTTATTTAAACCAACTGAAGACTATGAAATATACTTCCCAAAGTCAAGCGAATACTCAGATTTCTTAACTCGCCTTGCAACTTCTCCAGAAAATGTTCATATCAAGAGCAGATTACTAGCTATTCAAAAAGTCTCTTTTGAGAAAAACTATATTCTTGGTTCTCCCCTACCTACTGAAAAAGGGAAAACTGCCTGCGCCGCTTTCTGGGCTGCTATGCAATGGTGGAAAACATGCTTACATGTTGGGGCTAAATCTCGACTTACTTTTCCTATGCTTGGAAGATTAGTTGAGTTGATATTAAGAACTAACCCCTATATCCGTAAAGCCTTGAGATCGACGTACTCACATGTTTTTATGGATGAGTTTCAGGATACAACTCATGTTCAATACGATCTTGTCAAAACAGCTTTTCTTGGCTCTCAAGCAGTCGTAACCGCGGTTGGTGATAACAAACAACAGATTATGCGTTGGGCAATGGCACTTGATGATGCCTTTGGTGATTTTGAAAAAGATTTTGGAGCAAAACGCATTCAACTAGTGAGTAACCACCGTTCTTCCAGAAAGCTTGTTGAGATTCAGCACCATATTGCATGTACTATTGATTCGGAATCTAAGAAGGCAATTTCTAAAAAAGATTTTCCCATACAAGATGATGCATGTGTAATATGGGAATTTAGTACACCTCAAGCAGAAGCGAAGCATTTAGCAACTTATATTGATTCTTATATTAATGGCTCCACACTTACACCAAGAGATTTTGTTCTGCTTGTAAAACAGAAAGCAGATGATTACGCCAAGATTTTGCTGCCAATATTTCAGACTCATAACTTAAAAGCTCGTATCGAGTCACAAATCCCGGACTTATTAGCTGAACGTTTAACAAGCATTATCATCACTTTTCTACGCTTCGGTTCTAAAAGTCGTGCTGGCATCTACTGGTCTGAGTGCTGCAATATATTAAAGCACTTTCGTGGTATCGACCCAGAAGATAATAAAAGTGGAAGATTACTTCAAAGTGAATTAAGCGAGTTTCACTCAAGTCTCAATAAGCGAATGGATCGCTTACCTGAGCTTAAAACGATAACAAAATCCCTTCTAACTCTTATTATGGATTTTATTGAACCAGAAAATATTTTGAAAGCTTATCCAGAATATAAACAGCATAAAAGATTTGAAGAAGTAATCGAAAAATTGACAGATTCTATTACAGAAAGTTGTCAGCTCGTTAATGATGGTGATTGGAACACCGTATTAGATAGTTTTGAAGGAAAAGGCTCAGTCCCTATCATGACAATTCACAAAAGTAAGGGTTTAGAGTATCACACTGTAATCTTTGTTGGATTGGAAGATTCAGCATGGTGGAGCTTTGCAAAACAACCAGAGGAGTCTCGCTCTGCTTTCTTCGTAGCATTTTCTCGCGCAAAGCAACGCGCCATTTTTACCTACTGCAAAGAACGTGGTGAGAGAAAGAAAATCTCTTCTTTTTATGATGTACTTTGCAGTGCTGGAGTTGAGACGAAATACATTGGTTAGTCCAGTTTAGTGAATTTGTCAGAGCAGTTTGGTACTTAAGCAATCACAAAAGAAGAGGAATAAATGCAGAAAATTTATTCCTGGGTTTTCAAGCCTTAGTAAACTACGCGATACTGCCGCGTTTGCGGGCTTCTTTGTAGGAAACGCCGACATTTTGCAGCCCAGCGCGGATCATTTGCTGCTCTAGCAGGGCAAAAAAGCGAGTGCGATCGCCGCCTCTAACCACCGCCTGATTATGCGCCTCTGCCAAAGCGACAGGGTAGCCATAGCCTTTTTGCACTTGCGCCAACACTAAACTGAGCGCGTCATCCAGCAAGGTGCGATCGTCCAATACCCAGCCGGGAAACTCGACCCTGGCAACTTCCGTGCCCACATGTACATAGCAAAAATAGACTCGATGCTGATCGCCGTACACATCTAAAATGCTGGCAGAACTACGCCAAATGGGGCTACGCTGTCCGGGCTGTAGCTGCATTGCCCACATTGCCGGATCTTTCAGCGGTTCCAACACTTGACAAGGCGCATGATCCTTTTGCCCTACATCGTTTTTGCCTGAACAATGGGTCATGCAATCGGGCACGTCAAAGGGGCAGGCAGGCAACCGTAAAAAATTAATAGATTCTCCACTACGAGAGGCACTGAGATAGCCAACCAAGGGAACTTTTGCCTGCCTTAACTGTTCCCATGCTTCTAGAATTGGCTGCAAAATAGTATTCCGCGCCTCACTGGGCAACTGCTCCAAAAACCAGTAGATCAGAGAGCCATCTACCATTGCGAGAGTGGGGGGAGTTTTGAGTTTTGAGTTTTGAGTTTTGAGTTTTGAGTTTTGCAATTCGACCTTCGGCATAACTCCTTCGGAGACGCTACGCGAACGTAATTCGGAACTTTCTTTGACGTGCTGCCCTAGTTCTGCGATCGCGACTGCCTCTGATACCGTTCTGCGATAGCCCATCCATTCTTCGGTGCGAATGCCCCACTGTCGGGAGAGATACAGATCTTCGGGGCGATAAAAGACTTCTGGCAGGCTGTCTAATAAAGGATGACGACTTTGCCCGTAGTGCAGCACAATTCGCCCAATGTTGATCAAGTAGCAATAAGCAATTTCGTGATGACTAGGCGCTATTTGGGAGCCATCGGTGGCAATGACGGTGTGGGCAGCGGGGGCGGTGGGGATGCTAACCCGCAGGTTAAGCGGTTCAATTGGGGTAGCAGCAGTGAAGGTGATGCGATCGCGCCACTGTTCCTGCAACATCACCAGTTCATCTTGCTGGCGATAGGCTTTATCCAGCAAGGTTTGCGATCGGTCTAATCGCAGTCGGGTTGCCGCCGCCTCTTGGGTTAAGTGCTGGCTAATACCCTGCATTTGTTGCGCCAACTGAGTCAAATCCAGCATTCATCCCGCCTCAATGCTTCCAGTCTACTGATAGCATAATTCACCTGTACTGGATTGACGCGCGATCGCTTGGGGCAATTTTCTCAGAAGTTACCTATTTGGCTTCAGTCTCTTCTATAGCTGCCCGGAAGACGTTGCCGGAGTTTCTGGTGTGGCGGCGTCCTGATTGCGCCGTGCGACTTCTAAGGAAACCTCGCTGTTTTTGCGATAGGTGGCCGCTCGATCTTGAGCCGTTTTGTAGCGATTATCGGTGCTAGGCACCGTCGCCATTAGGTCAGACGCTTTTTGCCATTGGGCAGCTAAGCCCAGCCATTCTGCCGAGGTTTTTGCTGATTGACTAGCCTGAGAGGTACTTTCTGCCAAGCGAACCGCTTCAACAAAAGCATCAGTGGAGCGAGACTTGTTGATCGTGGCAATTGAGGGCTTCGTTTGAGGTGCGGCATTAGACTGAGCAGAGGTGGGCTTCATCTCAGCTTGCAAATCGGTTGCAGTGGACGTGCCCAAGCGGTTATAAAACAACCATCCCCCGGCAAGCAGCAGGCAACTGACGATCGCGCCGCCAATCACGCCCCGGCGAAACTGACTTTGCTCACGATGTTTGCTGAGCCTTGGCTTCACCACAGAGGCTTTCGTCACATCAGATTTTGCCTGTGCAGCGCTGCGATCGCTCCAATCATCCGACCACTGCTTCAATCGGTTCGGTTTCTTTAAAACAACTTCTTCCGACCACAAAACCTGTTTTACGGGATCTCGGCTAATCTCATCGAGCCAAAGCAACTGCTGTTCTCGAACAATCCGGCTGTTGATGTTGACTCGGCGAATGTTGCGCGGCGCGATCGCCTCCAAAATTTGCCGGATTCGCTCTACTAGCGGAATTTGATCCAACTGTTCTAGCGTCACCCCTTCACACAATAGTTGCAGGATGCCATCAGCAAAAATGGCGCGGGTTCGCACGCCCGAATCCACCAGTTTTTCGTTCAGCACCTGAATGATGGCAGCAACGCTTCCCTGGTTTGCCTGTTTAAAAATATCGTTCGCCTCGTTTGTCATGGCTCATCCGTGGCAGATAACTACTGAATCAACTCTTTACTTGAACCGTCGCTCGTTTCACACTCTGATGGGCTAAAAATAATTGCAAATGCAAACCCTGCAAAAATTGTAGTCACAACTGTATCTTAAATTACATATTTTGCGATGGATATGATTTGTGTGAATACAATAACTCAAGTTGGCAGCAATGCAATGCTTAACTTTGTAAATGCTGGCAGTCGTTAAACCGATAGACTTGCCAAAGATCTGTATTAAACCGATTTTGATCGGTACGATCCCAGCGATCGCGATCAATCCAAAATTCAAACAGGGCAGTATTGTGGGCACGCAGTCGCCACGAGCGATCGCTGCTCATCAGTTCAGCAATCAAGTGTTGCAAAATCCAGCTATGGGTGACGATCCAGATGCGATCGCCATTGCCATGCCGTTGCAGCAACATTTGGATAAATCGCCGCGATCGCGATCGGGCATCTTCAAGCGACTCCGCCCCCGGAATCAAAATCCAATCCGGCGAGCTTTCCAGCCTATGGCAAAGGTCGGGATAGCGGCTGACTGCCTCTGCCCAGGTCAACCCCTCAAAAATGCCGTTTTGAAACTCCTTTAGTTCATCCGCAAGCTGCACTGGAATCTTGCGGCTAATCCCCTCTCCGCTATCTCCAGACATCGCTGTTGCATCAATTAAATCACTCACCGCCGCCGGAAGTGGCGCAGTCAAAAAATAATCCACCAAAATCTGGGTCGTCTGTGCCGCTCGCTTCAACGGACTGGTATACACCTGGGAGGGATGCCATCCCTCGGTCAGTAACCGTCGAGCGAGCTTTTCCGCCTGTTGCCTGCCCACATCAGAAAGCTCGAACTCTCCATGCCCCTGCATTCGTTTTTCTTGATTGCCAACCGATTGAGCATGACGAATAAACAGCAGCTTTAACACTCCATGCATAAGCACGTCCTACAAACTTCACAGCCCCTTAATAACGCGATGTGCAACTTTCCTGATTCCCCCTCACCCTAAATCCCTCTCCCAGAGCGGGAGAGGGACTTTGAGAGACTCTTGCTCCCCTTCTCCTGCCTTGGGAGTAGACCGTAGGGCGTGCGAAGCAGGGGCTGGGGGATGTAGCTCGCTTCCCGTAGGGTGGGCTGATCTTAGTTGCACATCAGGTTTAGTATTCATCGCAAACTTGTATTATGCATATCTAACACCTGCGCGATCGCCGTTTATTTTGGGCTTAATAAGAAAGATTGCAACGTATTTACACCTAATAACACTTATGGCAGTACTACAAAACGTTTCTGAAACCGCAGCCGTTGCGACTGCGATGGCATTGGCTCAAATGACGGGAGTAACAGATACGCGCCCTTGGGGTTCCTTCACGATTTTAGATGAAGGCGTTGGCTACAAAATTAAACGAATTGAAGTGAATCCGGGGCATCGTCTTAGCTTACAAATGCACTACCATCGAAGTGAACACTGGATTGTGGTATCTGGCACAGCAAAAGTGACCTGTGATAATCAAGAAATCGTGCTGTGTAGCAATCAATCCACCTATGTTCCTCAAACCAAGGTGCATCGGTTGGAAAATCCTGGAGTGATTCCTTTGATTGTGATAGAGGTACAAAATGGCGATTATCTCGGAGAGGATGATATTATCCGCTTCCAAGATGATTACACGCGGCAGTAAATCAGTTCTGACAATAAATTAGTGATTTGAATGCATCACGCATCCATTCGGACGGCAGATATTCATCAGGCGATCGCATTTTACGAAATGCTCGGTTTTGCCGTAAACGAGCGATTTACCACAGGCTATACCCTAGCTTGCTGGATGGAAGGGCTGGGGGGACGCATTGAACTGATTCAAATCCCCCAGCCCAAACCCGCCCCCGATGCCTTTCACGATGAACATTATGTGGGCTACTATCATCTTTCCTTCGACCTAACCGACCACACTCCCGATCTTTCCATCTGGCTCAACGCGCTTCAAAATCGGTTCATCCAATCCATTGCCGCTGATCTAGCCCCATCGCAACCGCTTCAGATATTACTGCAACCAGAGCAACAAATGATCGGCGATCGCGTTTACGAAGTTGCCTTCATCGCCGACACCGACGGACTGCCGCTAGAGTTTATTCGATTGTTGAAATAGGTTTCAGGTTTTGGGGGGCAGGCTTCAGGTTTCAGGGAGCTAGAGTTTAAACTCCCTTCACGCCATTCGTCCCTCGCCATTCGTCCCTCGTCATTTGCCATTCGCCATTCTTCCCTCGCCATTCGTCACTTTCCTTTTTTATGAATATTGAGCCTTTCTTTGATAACTGGTGCTATTTGCGAACCGAATTAGGCTGGCTCGATCGGGTGCTGGCGACGGCAGTGGCGCGGCAGCGAAAAGATACGAAGGAGATTGAACAGGTGGCGCGATCGCAGTCTGATCGCGTAACAAGCCACTGGTGGAAAGGCATTGTTAGTTTGGAAGGAACAATTTCATCGGATTCACCTGCGGATATGCCCCGCAAAGGCAGTAGTGGACTGAGCTATCAGCAGCAGATGGAGTCAAAAATTCGAGTCAGTCAGCAGCGTGGAGTTGCCCTAGGTTTGCCGACCCTGTGCCAACGGTTGAGCCTAACTCCCTTTGAAAAAAATGTGGTGCTGATGGCATTAGCCCCGGAAGTGAGTCGGCGTTACGGCAAACTTTACACTTTTCTGCAAGAGGCAAATCAAAGCAGTGCATCGGGCTTGCCGACAGTGGATTTGCTGCTGCGGCTGTTGTGTCGCAACGATGGAGAATGGCGATCGGCGCGGCTGGCATTTGCAGCAAATGCAACACTGGTTCAACGCGATATTTTAAGATTACCCACTGCTAGTGCAGAGTCATTTTTAGAGCATCCAGTTAAGCTGGCGGATCAAATTGTGGAATATCTGCTAGCCGATCAGCCTGACATTACCCTGCTCGATCGCTGGCTCCAAAAAATCGATCCTCTCAGCGCTGAGCCTCCCCTGCCTGCTTTGGGTTTAGATACTTGGGAGCCTAAAAACCTGACATCTAGTGTAGACCCGCAAGCCATTTTGCAGATCAACACGCACCCTGAAAAATCGCTGTGGTCGAAGCTACTTTTACCCGATTCGCTGATGGCTTCGCTGAAGCATTTGGGCGATCGCATTCAGTATGCTCAACAAGTGGATCAGCAATGGGGCTTTCAATCCAATGGCAACGTAGAGAATTTGGGCAGTGTTGTGCTGTTTGTGGGTGATGGCAAAACGGGAAAAACGACCGCAGCACAGGCGATCGCCCAACAGTTACAGGCTCCCCTAATGTCAGTCGATTTGGCTTGCCTCAACCTGGCTGAACAGCGTCAGTTGCTTGTGGACTTAACGACTAAGGCACCAACCGTGTTGCTATTGAAGTCGGCTCACTGTTGGTTGGGGCGAAATGCGATTCTGGCTACGGAGCTACAGCCGTTTTTATTAGCTCGTCACCGGGCGATCTCCTTGACAATTTTTAGTACAGACCGAAAGGAACTAATTAAACCAAGCTGGCAACAGCAGATGAGCCAGATTTTGACCTTTCCCAAGCCTAATCAAAGCAGCCGTTTTACACTTTGGCAACAAGCCTTTCCAACCCAAGTGACTTTGGCAGATGACATCGACTGGAACGCTTTGGCGCGGCTGCCCTTGAGCGCTGGAGAAATCCAAGCGATCGCCCGTGAAGCGGCAATCTGTGCAGCAGCAAATGGATTTAACCTAATTACAATGGTTGATTTGCAACAGGCATGTCGGTTTAAAGGCATCAAACTGTAGTGCTGTTGACCCAGTAATCCTCACAAAAATGCCATCGGATCAATCGGTTCGCCCTCTCGACGGACTTCAAAATGCAGGTGAGGTCCGGTAGAGAGTCCGGTGGAGCCTACTGCCGCGATCGCCTGTCCGCGTTGAATATTTTGACCTTCCTCTACATACAGTTCACTGGCGTGAGCATACAGCGTTGTGATATTGCCGCCGTGGTCGATGATCACAGCGTTACCGTAGCCCCCATACCAGCCAGCAAAAATCACTGTGCCGCGATCGGCGGCGTGAATGGTGGTGCCATAGTCTGCGCCGAAGTCTAATCCAGAATGAAACCGTTCGTATCCCAATACTGGATGCATCCGCCAACCAAAGCCGCTGGTGATTTCTCCTAAGCAAGGCAGGATGAATTGCCCCGTGCCGCGAAAGGCGATGTTGTAACGATTTTGGGCGGCGTAACGCTGAATTAGCAGGCTAATCGTGCCAGAATCCTGCTCTAGCTGAGATTGGGCGACTTCCATAGCGCGGCGATCGCTTTTGAGCCGATCGATCGAGGTTTTTTGGTAGGCAATTTGCCCTTCTGCATCTGCTTTTTGCGCCAGAAGCTCCTGAGTCAGCAAGCCCACTTCATTTTTCTTACGCTCGACTGCATCCCGCTGCCGATCCAGGCGATCGGCAGTGGTTTTGAAGGCAGTCAACCGTTTGCGATCGCTTTGATACAAGCGCTTAAGCTGAGAACGCCGATCTAAAAATTCATTCAAGTTTTCGCTTTGTAGCAATACTGCCCAGCCGCGATCGAGCTTTTGGCGCTGCAAAAATTGCAGGCGGGCAATGGTAGAAAACCGCTTCTGGCGATAGCTTTGCTCAGCGGAAACGAGCTTCACCTCTAGACCTTGCAGGGTTTGAATTGCGGTTTTTAGCTGGCTTTCAGTTGTTTGCAGTTGGCTTTGAGTGACTTTGATATTTTTTTGCAGCCCTCTCAGCTTGTTGTGTTCCAAGCTTTCCTGAATTTTGTTTTGGGTGCGCTCCT